>SMTZ1_10007220_pt1 | contig 11143 bp, 3 predicted proteins | sample DeeMarSWOR136_30_FD_25667 | JGI IMG/M metagenome (IMG submission 25667)
AAGGATTAGAATTTCATACTGATTCCATCGCTCCAAGCGATGGAATCAGTATATCAACGATTTGACACTGAAAAATTAAACCTAATTGAGTATAATTAAAATTTCCATTGTGTACCCAAATGTAATTCAAAGCCTGAAAAATTTGGTATCATATTCATGAACTCTCCATCGCCAAGGAATAATTTAATCCCCATGGCAATAGCAAACCGTTCTGACACTTGAAGTTCATATCCTACACCACCGCCTAAAAGATCTACCCATCCCTGTTTGATATCATTTTCTATATAGGATCTAATTTCTCCACTTGCTATAATAGACAAAATTTCTGTTAAAACAAACTTTGCACCGACTTCTAATTCTCTCTGGGTGATATTATAATTTTTATCATCCGGGACTAATGCTTGACCATCCCAGGTTTCATTTTTAGCTTTTTTGCGGTAATAAGCTCGCATCCATAAATATCCAGCGGAAACCTGATATTGCACTCCAAACTTTGTACTGAGCTTTAGTCCGGATAAAAACATTTTAGTATTATTTAATTTATCAGCTGTATAATAGCTGAAAATAAGGTCAACATTTGAACGCAGGCGCGGAATAATTAAATAGTCAAATCCTAAATTAGCACCTATCTGATCACCCGGATCATATTTATCAGGCAAAAATTTGCTGTACTTGTATTTACCACGAAATACATAATTAATCCCTGCACCTAATGTCACTTTCTCATTTATCGGATAAGCATACATTACACCGGCGCTCACTGTTAAACCTTGACCAAATACTGGTACTCTGAATTTGAATGCATTCTGGCTGAGCAGTGCGCTTACATTCATTTCTGAGGTATTTAACTCGGCTTTGCCAGTAGGAAGCCCCAGACCTACACTAACTAAAGCTTGATTATTGGAAAATGCATAAGTTGATCGAATCCAGGTGTCTGACAGTCCCGAAAGATTATTACTCCCGAATCGAGATGCCGCAGGTGAATGATTAAATTGTAACGTTAAATTTTCCTGTATCGGATAAATAACTTCGATAGGGAACGTAGTTTCAGAAATTGGATTGTTGATATTTTCAATCGACCATACCTGATAAACAAAACCAGTTTGTAAAATTCTATCGTATGTTTGACTAAATATTTCTCCACAAAAAATAACTAGAATGAAAATCAAAATCCAAACTTTTCTCATATCTCGCTCCAAGCGTTTATTTAATTAATAATAATTTTTTCACAGCAACTTTATCTTTAGCATGTAATCTCACGATATATAGACCAGTCGCCAGGAGATTGCCTTGATTGTTTGTTCCATCCCAATGGATTTTATGATGTCCACCACGCACTTCTTCATCAACTAATGTCTTAACCTGTTGTCCGAGAATGTTATAGATTTTTACTGTAACATACATACGTTTCGGCAAATTGAAAGAAATTGTGGTGATTGCATTAAATGGATTGGGATAGTTCTGAAACAACTCAAATGCTAATGGAATTAGTGGTATATCAGTCGAATTTTGCAGGACATAATCCTCTGTTCCAATCACTAGTTTGTATGGTTTAAAGGTCTGTTCATCTGCAATGGATTTTAATGAAATTTCAGACTGCTTTCTTAAATTAATAGAGATATCTTCTGATAAATCAAATAAATATATTAACCAATTTTCTGGTAGATCAGTCAGTTGTTGAAAAGTGATTGTTAAAAAATCTTCTGGTTTTTTTATTGAATAATCAACAACAATATCCCATGAGTATCCATCCAGACCAGCTTTTCTAATATCAACTGTATACTGTCCTCCATATTTTTTCCACTTTCGATTGTCAATCCATAGAGAAACATAATCCCCAATTACTGGAGCTTCTTTTAAATCATACCTATCATACTCATTGGCAGCGGTTGTTGATACGCCAAAGAGATTATCAACGTCGATAAATTTACCACAGCGTATATCAGACGAAATTAAAATTGAAACATCTTCATATTTAGATAAATATTTATGAGCAAGTGTTTGCTGTTTCATTAATGGTCTGATTGGAGCTTCTTTTGGAGGTACGATCAAACTTCGACTGGAACTATCTCCATTCCAGACGAAGTAACCATCCCAGGGATTCAGGTTTGCAACATTGTATATCCAACCAATCGAATCAGTTGTTGATCTATATATCGGATCAGAAATGAAATTTGAAGTTTTTTCAATGTCCAACCAGCTAATAGCATAAGGAAATGGATTTCCGATCATATTCCAGCCAGGTTCCAGATTTATTCGATAATTTACATTCTCTGGAGAACGACCTGAACCAGCATCAAATGTCTGAGGCTCACTTGTAATTAACCAAAATGCTGTTCCCTGCTCAAAACCGCGGTTCTCTTGCCAATTTGAATCATCAAAAGCAACATAATTTGTATCATCTTGAAGCCAATCAAACAAACGCCAGTTATAAGGATTCTCCGCTCCTAAATTATCAACCAGTACACCATCGATTGAAGGATCGTTAAGAACATAAGGTATTGAAATCATTCGGTGTATTTTTTCTGGAAGTGCTACTGGTGAAGTCTCCCCCGGTGTTGCAACTTCAATCCAGGAATACTCTCCTTCATTTTGATCAAAACCTGGGTAACTTACTGTTCCATAATCCGTTTGGAGAGAAATTCGATATTTTAGTCCTCGTACTGTAATTGAATCAGACGGGATAATGATTTGTAAAGGTGAATTAAACGTAGAATCCCGATCTCCTAAGCTCTTTATACGATAGGCATCACTGCCCCCCCAGGCATATTCAAATGTTCCTGAATTGATCTTAAATTGAGTCGGGAAAATATCAAAATTCAATTGAATATCCTCACCTTTAGTCGCTGTATCAGGTGGAATAATAGAAATCCGTGCTACCTGCTGCATCTGTGATGGCACCGTTGCTGTATTTTTGATTTGTAGCTCATCTATAGCTCCATAAAATGCAGTTGTTGTATCCTGCTGTAAAGGATTACCACCCAAATAACAGATACTCGAACCAATAGGATTGCCTAACGCGTATGTAGTCGAACCAATAAGATTGTTATTGACATAAACAAACACTTGATTTGATTTATATTGAGTGGAAATAAAATACCATGAATTGGGACTAATTATAAAATTTGTCAGAAACTCACCGTTATAATAATATACGCCCAATCTCATATTCGGATCGATAAACAATCCCTGGCCAAATTGGCTGGTACCCCTGTTAGTAATGATATTTTGCCCATATTGTCGCTGCTCATAGCAATTGAACCACAGCTCAATTGTTTGAGGTATTCGATTGAGATTGGAATATAACTCGACATAAGAATTTGCCTGACCACCGAACTGCATGGCCTGTCCAATAACTCCCCCAATCCAGGTAATATTATGTAATATTGCTTTTTGTCCATAAGGTGATGAATCATAAATAGTATCGTTTCCAGTAGGTTCAAAAACCCAGTTCGCTGTAACCGTATCTGTTCCAGCAAGACCATATTCACTGTGAAACCAGAGACGATCATAAGGCGTGTCGTTCGGCGGAGTTGGGTATTGCTTTCCCATTTCTCCGTAATACCACCAGGTAGCATCGGGATGCGTCCAATTTTGATCTCCTCTCTTAATTTTGCTTTCACCAGCGACGATTAACTCACAATCAAATCCGCCAACCAAATCTGCTTTGTTCCATATTAGAATTGAAATACGGTTTCTCCCTAATCTCAAGTAAGGTTTTATATTTCGATTGCTGATGTTCCAATGAAATGGCTGGTTTGAAGTATCAACAAGAACTAATGTCCCATTTACAAATAATTGGATTTCATCATCAAAACAAAGATTTATTGTTGCAGTCGCAGGCTCTTCACTTAAAAATACATCTTTAATAAACCATGCCCGATCGGGTCCATCACTTAGCAGGCTATCTGTATGTGGATCAGGGCTAAAAACATTACCAACTGGTGTATATCCATCTTGTTTCCATCCCAACTGTGCTAAAAAATTCTGTCCGGTATTTTCTTCCGTGCCGTAGCCATAAACCCAAAAACCAAGTGTATTTTGATATATATCATTACAATAAATTGTAACCTTTGCTGAATGGTTTCCAACAGTATGTGGTGTAAAAACGACCTGAACAGCACCACTATCTTCAGGTGCAATCGTCAATGTTGATTGTGATAGACTAAATGCTTCATGATTCAAGGCAAAACTTGTTATTTTAAGCGTATCTTTATGCGATGAATTTAAAATCCACAGCGATAGTTTTTTCATTGCTCCGATTAGCGTATTATCAAAATAAATCGAGTTGGGACGAATTGATATTTTGGGACCTTCATAAAATATTCCCTTCCCCCGGAGCGTTATATTAATTTGTGGATTGTTTGGATCGTTGCTGTTAATCTTTAGATTCGTATTAACTAAATCTGTGCGGACCGGGGAAAAAATGATATCTAAATATTTAGTTTGTCCGGGGTTAATAATTAGCCATTTTTCTTTGATCGAAAACTGACTATCACTAATTGCAAGCTGACTAATTTCCAGGTTCTTTTCACCTTGATTGCTAATCCCGAACGACAGTGATTTGGTGCGATCGGTTGGCACCGTTCCAAAATCCAGGATTGTATTTGAGACAACAATTTTTTGTGAAACAGGTTCTCTACCGATACCCGCTAATTTCACCAACACTGTATCATGTTTGGGATCGTTACTGATAATTTTTAATGTGTCATTATAATGAATTGTAAATGTAGGTGTGAAAGATACATGAATTGTTTGCCAGCTTTTCGGCGCAACCTGGAAGTTTGTTAAATTTGGAGCAAAAGCTGAATGTGATGAAATGATATTATAGACTTTCAGATTTTTTTCACCTACATTGTTTACTGAAATGGATAAGGTGCGCGAATTATTCAACGCGACGCTGCCAAAATGGACACTATCGGGTGAAACACTGATTTCCTGATTTAAGGAATCACGCCCTGCTCCAGTCATTAATATGATTAGACTATCGACAACAGGGTCATTACTTATAATTGTAAGCTTGCCAGAAAAAGTTTTAAAAGAATCAGGAGTGAAAGATATTGGCACCTGTTTGTTTTCATTCTGGTCGAGTGTAAAATTTGTCAATAAAGGTTTGAAATTAATATTATCAGAAAAAATATTCGAAATAGTTAAAAGTTTCTCTCCAAAATTACTAACCCATAAATGACGAGTCGATGTAGTGTATATCTGAACGTCCTTGAAATCTAGATGTGGTGGAGAAACGGCAATATGCTGGGTAAGCGTTTTTCCTTTGCCTTTTAAAGGAATCAGGATAGCATAGTTATTAGGGTCGTTAGTTCTAATTTCCAGGCTTGATTGAATTTCCAAAGTATCATCTGGAAAAAATGTTACATTTAAATTGTAATTTTGTCCTCCTTCAATTATCACAGTATCGTTGTTAACAACAAAATGCGAATCATAGCTTACAAAATTAGCCAGATAAAGTGGAAGATCACCGGCATTTTGAAATGAAATATGTTTCGATAAGCTATCACCTAAAGTTACTTCACCAAAATTAACTTGTTCCGGAGTGTAAACAAGTTGTGGTTCCTGTAAAGCTCGTCCAATTCCTCGTACAGGCACAATTGATACACCAGAGTCAGGATCGTTGCTGATAACTGTCAATTGAGCGATTGTAGTATCCATTACTGTTGGTTGAAAAGAAAGAGTCAAAAATTGACTAAAACCGGGCTGCACTGAAAATGTTGTATTATCCACTTTGAATTGATCATCGCTGGATACGATACTGGTTACTACGAGTTCTTGTTCGCCATCATTTCCAATATATAGATTCATGTTTTTATTACGACCAACTGCAACATCGCCAAAATTCATTTCACCTGGATAAAATGTAATATTAGGAGCTAATAACTCCCTACCATATCCTATTAATGGTATTCTATACTGTGAAGTATCGGGATCATTACTGCAGATTGTTAGAACCGCTTCAAATTTTCCGATACTATCAGGCTGAAATGAGACCGATAGCCAATTAGAAAATCCTGGACTGATATTAAAAACAGTGTCACTTTTAACCGAAAAATATGAGCTATTAATTTTAATTGAATCTATTGCAAGATTAACTTCGCCATCATTTCGTAACTGAATATTTTGACTTGAAGTTAAACCAATTCCTATCGAACCAAAATTAATGCTATCGGGGAAGACAGCGATTTTCTGATCTTTCAATCTTCTTCCCGTACCACTTAACGGAACAGTGACTAAAGCTGTATTCGGATCATTATTCGTGATCTTCAAAGTATCCTGGTATGTGATTAATAACTCAGGGCTAAATGTCACATACATTATATGGTAAGAACCGGGCGAAACGATAAATTCCCGATTATCAATTAAAAAGGCTGCATTTATGTTTGAAACATTGGATATAATTAATTCCCTTTCTCCACTATTGTATACAGTTAATCCCATAACCCTCTGCTGACCCGTGGGAATTTCCCCAAATGAAAGGCTATTGGAAGATAATTGAATATGTTGGTCACGTAATGGTCGCCCAAAACCTGTAAGACCAACATACTTATATTGATTATCAGGATCATCACTCTTAATGATAAGATTATCCTGATAGGCAAATGGCATTGCTGGTGAAAAAGTTATAAGAACGTATTGGTATTGTCCGGGATTTAATTTGAAGCTATTGATATTAGCAGAAAAACTGGTATCCTCAGTTGAAATATTGTGGACATTTAATTCAGTCTCTCCAGTGTTTTTTATCCAAATATATTGACTTTTTGACTTTGAAACAGCTACCGAATCAAATTGAATACTATTGTGACTGACATAAATATTTGGCGGTAAAGGATCTCTACCTGTACCATGTAAGGCAATGGTCTGATTCGTAGTATCATTACTGGTTATATTGATATTTGCTGCCAGCCCCCCTCTCTGCTGGGGTGAAAATGTGACATAAACGGTTCGATATTGTCCATAAGGTACGTTAAAAGAATGCGGGGAGATTGAATATGATGGATTCGGATTTTCAAGTTCAATTTTAGATACTTCAAGTAATTGTTCACCTCCATTATGAATGGTGAAGCTCTTGGTCAATCTTTGCGTTGTTGCAACCTCTCCGAACTCAATTCTTTCCGTACTTAGAACCATGGTTGGAGCACTTAAAATCCTTCCGATTCCGGTCAGGTGTAAATAGGATGTATCATTGGTTGCATCGCTACTGGTAATAGTTAATAAACCGTTAATGGTATCCGGCTCATCAGGCGTAAATATGACTGTCACCGAACGCGGGTATCCCGGGTTCACGGTAAATGAATTTTGATAAACTACATACCGTCGATCATTCGATTGAATGCCCTGGATTTGTAATGGTTCTTCGCCGAGATTACTGATCCAGAAATAAGCAGCTTTAGAATTATTAATGGGGATAAGTCCATAATTTAAAGTATCGTGAGAAATCGCAATGGACGCCGGTTTGGCTGCTCGCCCGGTCCCTGTTACTGGCAATAAATATGTTGGCAAGGCGGGATCAGAACTATTTATTGTAATTGTTGTGTTGACCTCACCAATTCTTTTGACATTGTATGATATTAAAACATAATACCTGGAAAATGGTTGAATTGTAAAATTTGTTATATTCGCGGTAAATTGAGTATCTGCCACTGAGATGTTATTTATCTCTAAAATCGTGTCACTGTTATTTTCAATTTCTAAATACAAAGATTTCTGATGCCCCAACGCAACTTCACCGAAATTGAGTGTATCAGGACTGACAGAAATTACAGGGTTTCCAGATCGAATTCCTGTCCCTCGTAATAGAATTTCAAGCCCTGGATTTGTGGTATCGTTACTGTTAATTGTTAAAAGACCTTCAATTATACCCTCTGTGGTCGGTTTAAAGTTAACACTGACCCATTCTCCTTTTTGGGGATTTACCTTAAAACCTGATGAATCAGGAGTAGTGAATTGTGGATTATTCGTTGTAATCGAATAAATTTTAAGAGGTTCATATAAATCATCATTATAAACAAAAATACGTTTCGTTTGTGTATTTCCCAGTATTATCGTATCGAAAATTAAAGAATCTTTATCCACTGTAATTATGGGAACTGTTGGATTATATCCCTTCCCAGTTACAGTAACTTTCAGCGAATCGTTAGCTGGATCATTACTTACAAATAAAATATAATCAACTATCGAATCAGTATTTGTGGGAACAAATTCAACTGAAATAATTCTATATTGACCCGGTAGAACCTGAAATGCAGTATTACTAACACTGAAATGAGGATCATTTGGAACAATGTTATAAACTTCTAATATATTATTTCCAATATTTTGAACTTTTACACTTTTCTGTTTTTTATAGGTTGCAGTTATTTTTGTTGTATCAAAATTTATCGGCTTTACAGAAATTTCAGCAACACCAGGTGTGACCTGTTCAAATTTTATTTTGGTTGAATTGGAATCAAACTGTACCGCGTAAGCTTTTAATGAAGAATAATCAAGATTATAGGCAATTCCATTTCTAACAAATTGAAAAGTGCTATCAAATTTTATTTCACTGGAATAAAAATTTCCAGTTTGGGTATAATACAAATTGGTCTCATAAATTTTATTTTCACTGTTCTGATTATTGAATCGCAAAACTTCCAAAAAATTACTTTCATTTCTCACAAAGCCACAATCACCAATATTTTCAATGGTATTGATCTTTGAACCATCCAGCGTGTAAAGATGAATATTCTGCTGCGCTAGTGAAGTATCTTTCTCAAGAATCCACATTTTTTGATTGATGACATCAGAAAAAATCTGTCGCTGGGGATTTAGAGGCGCAACATTATTTGCAACAATAATTCCATCTAAATAACTTGAAAAATCACTATTAAAAATGCTGTATTTGGTCGCATAATCACCATTCTGATTCACTTCAAAAACAGTCCAGATACGATTACTATCATCGACAGCGATGTCCGTATTAAAAATATAAGTATGACGTCCAATCGTATTCGGACCTGAATAGATTTCCCCGTTAGCTGAATAACCTGCGACTTTTCCCTGGCTTTCAGAATTGCCTTCAATTTGAGTATGCCAGGAAAACCACATCATTCCATTTTTTCCGTTTGTCAATTTCGGGGAAAAAGCTGATTTGTCTAATACAGTTGAATCCTGTTTCACCGTTCCTGTTGAATCAAAAATAACGAAGTAACCACCTTCATTTCCTTGAATGGCTACCCATACATCACACGTTGAATCGTTTTCTGCTGCTCGTATTGAATTGTATTTATGTTCAGTATAACCAGAACTGTAACCAATGATTTGCTCACTTTTATACACAAAACCGTCTGATTTAAATATTTTTAAATAGATCGGTTGGTTGCCGCCTGGAGAACGGAAATAGAAACACCATACTTTCCCGTTATTATCAATTATCAAATCCTCGTTGTACGTGTCCCCTTTGTTAGTTAAAATTTGCCATCCATCTACGGGGGGAAGTTCCTCTGTTCGAGTGTCCAGCGTGAAAATGTTACTTAATTTTGAAACACTACCAGCAAATATGTCATTAACAAAGAAAAAAGAAAAAATAATTAAGAATATTGAGACTTGCAATTTACCTGACTTCATTTTTGCCTCTTAAGCTTTTGTTCATAAATTCAATACAAATTTATCTCGCAATTCTAAAACCAATATCATAACGTTGTGTATTAGGGTACTTTTTATCTCGAAATGCACATTGAAGATAAGTCTCTGACCTGTTCCATGCACCACCTCGAATTACTTTTTCAAATCCAGTATTTGGTCCAGGAGGATTTTCTGAGGGCGATTGCCCATAATAATCTTCCTGGTACCAATCATTACACCACTCTAAAACATTCCCTGCCATATCATAAAGCTCAAATCCATTGGGATTAAATTTTCCAACTGCCAGGGTACCTCTGCCATTGGAAAAATCAACCATTTCGTTTACGAGTAATCCCTGGTATGATTGATAATTACATCGTGTGCCTGGATCGCTATCACCCCAGGGGTATGTCAACCTTTCTAATCCACCACGGGCAGCCCGCTCCCATTGCGCTTCCGAGGGCAAATGATAGCCATTTTCTGAAGGATCATAACTCCAATCCGTTGTATCATAACAGACAGAATATCCTTTCTGCTCGCTTAACCAATTACAATATCTAACTGCATCATACCAGCTAATTCCAACTACTGGATAGTCAGCATAATTGGTAAGATATCCCTGTGGCGGCTGATTGCTTCCTCCTTCTGGCGGATAAGAATGATCCGTCATATCACAAAATATTTTGTACTCTGCATTCGTTACAGCATAAGGTGAAATAGAATATTCAGTCAACGTCACATCGTGTCTCGGCTGCTGATCAAATAGACCTGAACTGTCACCCATGGAAAAGGTTCCTGATATAATTGATTTCACCTGATCCATGTTAATATCGCTGGCTATTAATTTTACACGAAAACTCTCTCCAAACTGCTCTGGATAATCCTCACCAGCATCCCAGATAATAAATTTATCTGTGCCGGGGATTATATCAAAACCATAATCTCCAGTAAAGGAATTAGCCGGTACTGCAAACGTTTTTCCACTATCATTTGAGACCTGGACATAGACAATCAATGGGTCGCCATCATCATCAGTCACATCATAATAAATATCGACCAGAAATGTCCCTTCGCGTTGTTGGACATTTACAGTTCCAATCACCGGATCATTGTTTTGTGTAAAACCAACGTTGTAAAAAAATAAATACATAACTAGAATCATAACAGTATTTTTTCTCATCATTTAATACTCCGAATAAGAATTTAGACCAGTTCATTATTTTTAAAATGACATAAAAAATTAATTATTCGGTGGTACTGGAGGGGGCGATGGTGGCGGTTGTAAAGGCTCTAAGTTCCGCCAATCTTCACGCAAAAATCGATCCTGAGAGATAATTTCAGATGCACCATTTCGGGAGTCATTGCCTGGTAAATACCCCAGGTCTAAATTTTGAGAAATTTGATTTAATCTATATTGAGTAGACATTAAGTTCATCATCCCGGCATCTGCTGCGAATGTTGGCTTTGTCATTTCAAAATGCATTGCAACAAAAGTACCCTGTTCTATACTCTCCAAAGCATTTGTAATGTC
>SMTZ1_10009644_pt1 | contig 11143 bp, 7 predicted proteins | sample DeeMarSWOR136_30_FD_25667 | JGI IMG/M metagenome (IMG submission 25667)
ATCCGTTGCCCGCGCTAGGCAAGTCAACCCGAGCATAACAATCCTGCGGAGGCCCGAGGATAGCTACGGGAAATCTCAGGGACATCACCACAGCCCCAATCGCCGCGAACTACTGGTGCCGTACAGCAGGCGATATCCTACCCCGTGTCTGGCATACCCCAACCACCACGAGTCCGCATGCGGCACGACTTCCCCCGGTGGCCCCAAAGCGCAGCATCGCCTCGGTTGAAGAACAACTCAGGCTGGTGTACTATAGGTGCTCTAGTAGCTTGGAACAAGCCTCCTAGAAGCCACCACGCACAGCATGGAAAGACGCCGGGTAGTCATAACTGGAGTCGGAGCGGTCACGCCACTGGGCACGGGTACTGAGAAATCCTGGCAAGCCCTGTGCCAGGGGAAGTCGGGAGTCGCAAAGATCACTCGCTTCGATGCCTCGGATTTCGCAACGCAAATAGCCGCAGAAGTCCACGATTTCAATCCTGCGGACTTCCTAGACAAGAAGAGGATAAGAAGAACCGACCTGTTTGCCCAGTACGCGATTGCTGCTATGCGAATGGCAGTGGGCGATTCTGGCTTGGCTATCGATGGAGGGAACGAGCACCGCGTAGGTGTGATAATCGGCACATGCGTGGGAGGGATAAGCACGTTGTGCAGCAACATCACCACCCTGGTGGAAGGCAAAATGGAGGCCATTTCGCGCTTCCTCGCCTCGATGTTCATACCAAGCGCAGGGGCAAACGAGATCAGTGTTGCTCTAGGTGCCAAGGGGCCTAGCAGAACTGTAAGCACTGCTTGTGCCACGGGCGGCCATGCCATAGGTGATGCCTGCAGGCTCATTCAGCACGGTGACGCCGATGCCATGATAGCAGGAGCGGCAGAAGCTAGCATTGTGCCCATATTCATCTGGAGTCTTTCTACCCTAGGCGCCTCATCGACGAGAAACGACGAACCCGAAAGGGCGAGCCGTCCCTTTGACAAGAATCGGGACGGCTTCGTCACCGGAGAAGGGGCAGGGGTGGTTGTTCTCGAAGAGCTGGAGATGGCCAAGAGAAGAGGGGCCAACATCTATGGCGAGCTAGCTGGCTTTGGCTCCAACATCGATGCCTATCACGCAACCAAACCTGATTACCTGAGCCAGGCCCGATGCATACGTTCAGCCCTGGCTGACGCCGCGATTTCACCCAGCCAGGTTGACTACGTAAACGCCCATGGTACAGCTACTCAACTCAATGATTCATCTGAAACCAAGGCCATTAAGCTCGCTTTGGGCAAACACAGCAACAAGGTGTTGGTAAGCTCCAACAAGTCGATGATAGGACATCTCTGGAGCGCCGCTGGCACAGTGGAAGTCATATTCACCCTCCTTGCCATGCGAGACAGCATTATTCCGCCGACTATCAACTACGAAACGCCTGACCCTGAATGCGACCTGGACTACGTCCCCAACGTGGCCAGGAGAGCGGAGATAGAGTATGCCCTTTCCAACTCCTTCGGCTTTGGCGGCATGAACTCGGTGCTGGTCTTCAAGAAGCTGGCAACAGACTGGCGCGGATCCCAGGATGCCGGCTTGTCCAACTCAGGCTAATACGCTCCTCACATGCGTTTGGGTCCTTCGCTCCTGGCACTTTCGACGGCCAGAACAGCACGGGAGCGAAAGAGCATTACACGGCGCGTTGCTCGCAGCGCCCTGAGAAAGTCGAGGTAGGCAGGTTGAATTCACTGGACGGGAAATGGCAGCGCTGGTTTCCCGAAAGCGCGGGAGGAGAACACACTCCTAGTGTTCGAGTCGGCCGACGCATCTCCAAGAAGTTCTTGGTACCGGCAATCATCTTGGTAGCGTTCGCCCTGTTAAGTGTAGCAAAGGGGATATACACGGAGTGGCTCTGGTTCAACAGCCTGGGCTATAGCAGCGTATATCTTACCATCCTCGAAGCTAGGGTGCTCACCTTCTTCTCTACAGCGGCCGTATTCTGCGTCTTGTTCCTGGGAAACCTCGCACTAGCCACCCGTCTGGTGCCCAGAAAAGAGAGGCGCTCTTGGCCCTGGCCTGTGGTGAGCCGCCTACAGGCACTTTCCAAGTGGAGCATCGTCTTGGGGACAGCCATCATGAGCCTGATGTTTGGGCTGGCAGCCCAGAGCAGTTGGGAACCCATTCTCAGGTTCTTCAACCAGCAACCCTTTGGCGTAGTGGACCCGGTTTTCAATAGGGACATTGCCTTCTATGCGTTCTCGCTTCCCTTCCTTCGTCTGCTCAGGGGATGGCTGTCAGGCGCCTTCACCATCACTCTTATTGGCACTGCCAGCGTGTACCTCCTCAGTTCATCCAGTCACCGGACCGGGTTCGGTCAATCCAAGCCAGCCTTGGTGCACATTAGTCTGCTAGTAGTCACAACGCTGGCTCTCTTTGCATGGGGCTACTGGCTCGGCATCTGGGAGCTAGTGTTCTCCGAACGCGGAGCGGTCTTCGGAGCCGGCTACACTGATATTCACGCCCAGCTTCCAGCGCAGTGGATACTTGTGGCAACAGTGATGATCGTTGCCGGCGCAGTTATCGTTTCTCTCCTTAGGCACAGGTTCCGCTGGCTGGTGTACAGCCTGGTAGCTTGGGCAGCGGTAGCCATTTTGGCCGGCCAAGTGTTTCCTGGCCTCATGCAACGACTACAAGTCCAACCGAACGAGCTCGGACTGGAGACGCCGTACATCGAATACAACATCCAGGCGACCAGAGAGGCGTTTGCCCTGGACCGGGTTGACGAACAGTCCTTCCCCGCAGAGCCAATGCCAAGCCGCCAGGATATCGACGCTAACGACCTGACCATCAAGAACATCAGGCTCTGGGACCATCGCCCTCTGAAGGATACCTATAATCAGATACAGTCGATCCGGCTCTACTATGACTTCAATGATATCGATGTGGATCGCTACGTCATCGACGGTGAATACCGCCAAGTTATGCTGTCAGCGCGAGAGCTATCGGCGGAGAAACTGGCAGGTGAAGCGCAGACCTGGGTCAATCGCAAGCTGCAATTCACCCACGGCTACGGTATCGCCCTTAGCCCAGTCAATGAGGTCAGTGCTGAGGGAGGACTGCCCGTGCTGCTAGTCAAGGATATCCCTCCCGTCGGCGACTTCACCATAGAACGGCCTGAGATATACTTTGGTGAGAAGACTGATGACTATGTGATTGTCAAAACCGATACCCAGGAATTCGACTATCCCATGGGCGATCAGAACGTCTACGGCTACTATCAGGGGACAGGAGGCGTTGGCATAGGGAGTCTCATCCGCCGCGTGTTCTATGCCTGGCAGCTTGCCGACTTCAATATCCTCATTAGTGGGGAACTGGGGGACGAGAGCAGGGTTCTGTACTATCGAAACATACGTGAGAGAGTGCAGCACCTGGCGCCCTTCTTGATGCTGGACAGCGACCCATACATGGTTCTGATGGAAGGAGGGCTATTCTGGATACAGGATGGCTATACGACCAGTGACCGGTATCCTTACTCTGAGCCCCTGGAAAGCGGGGTGAACTACATCCGCAACAGCGTCAAAGTAGTCATTGACGCCTACAACGGGAGCGTTACTTTCTATGTCTCTGACGCACAAGACCCCCTGATACGCACATACCAGGCAATCTTCCCCGATCTCTTTATCCCGATGGAGCAAATGCCCGAGTGTGTACTAGCCCATCTCCGCTATCCCGAGGATATGTTCAATGTACAGGCCTCTGTATATCAAAGCTACCACATGCGTGACGCGCGGGTGTTCTACAACAAGGAAGACTTGTGGGCCGTACCCAGAGAGGTCTATGCCAGCCAAGAACAGCTCATGGAGCCCTATTACGTCATCATGCGCCTGCCCAATGAGGAGAAAGAGGAATTCCTGCTCATGTTGCCGTTTACTCCGGTGAACAAGAACAACACTATTGGCTGGCTTGGTGCCCGCTGCGACGGAGAGGACTACGGCACGCTGGTTGCCTACCATTTTCCCAAGGAGCGCTTGGTCTACGGTCCCAGTCAGATTGAGAATCGAATCCAGCAAGATACAGTCATCACTGAACAGCTTGCTTTGTGGGGTCGGGGTGGTTCTCGAGTGATCCGGGGGAACCTCCTGGTAATTCCTCTGGGAAGTTCCAATCTTTATGTCGAGGCGGTCTTCCTCCAGGCCGAAGCTGGAGGCCTTCCAGAACTCAAGAGAGTGATAGTGGCCGCTGGCGACCAGATAGCGATGGAACCCACACTGCCTCAGAGTCTTCAAGCCGTCTTTGGCTCCGAGGCACTGCTCACCGAAGGAGAGAGCAAACCTCCGCCTTCTGAGCCAGCAGGTGTTGACATAGCCGCCCTGATTCAGGAAGCCCAACAGCACTACGAGTCGGCTCAGCGACATCTCAGAGCAGGCGATTGGGCTGCTTATGGTACAGAACTGGAGGCACTTAAGGCGGCACTCGATCGACTGGGCGACCTTGTCGCCTGAATCCATGGGAAACTGCAATGCAGCGTGGATGAGTGGACGCTACACCAAAGACAGCAGTCTAATGCGCCACGTTCTGCAGCAAGCCCAGAAGTACAGCACAGTCGGGAACGCAGCAAGTAGATCCATGATAAACGGCAAGCTGCTCCGAATCACCTGTCTGGTCACGGTTCTGCTGTCACTCGCCGGAGCGTCATGTGCCGCTCAAGCGCCAACGGATAAGAGCTACTCAGCACCGCCACCGATGATAATCGACAGCAGCAAGCACTACACCGCCACCATTGAAACAGAGAAGGGAAATCTCACACTGGAGCTGTTCGCCAGTGACGCTCCGGCGACGGTCAACAACTTCGTATTCCTCGCCCGCGAGGGTTTCTACGATAGTACCATATTCCACCGCGTCGTACCCGACTTCGTCGTTCAGGGAGGAGATCCCACAGGCACCGGTAGCGGTACTCCCGGTTACTACATTGACGACGAATTCAGCGAACACACCCATGTTGCCGGTGCCCTCTCGATGGCCAATTCCGGCCCCAATAGGAACGGCTGCCAGTTCTTCATAACCTACGAGGCCGAGTACCATCTTGACGGCAAGCACTCAGTGTTTGGCCAGCTAGTAGATGGAATGAACGTTCTCCAGAAGATTGAGCAGGGCGACGTCATTACACGAGTGACGATAGCTGAGAGCTAGCTCACTCGACTGCCGCTATCGCTTGTAGGGACGCTCGCCCAGCAGTCCTTCCTCCTGGTCCTCATTGCAGAACCCGCCTACTGGCCACAGCTACAGCACTGCCAGCTCTCACGGACCTCGCAACTCCCCCACGTTCGGACGTGAAAAGCTGGCTCTAGGTTCAAGCAGCGAAGGCCATGCCTGCAAATATGTCCGCGGTACAACTGACGCTGGAGCGTTCCTTAGCGATGCCGTCAATTGACACCAAAAAACACCCAGAAGTATAATCTCCCCACTACCAATGCGAATCAAGCTGAAGACAGACCAGCTGGACGAGTTGAAACACCAACTTCCGTTTGAGGTGGTGCTAGAACAGGCGAGGGATGTGAGGGGTTTCCTTGAGATTCTGGGGCACCACATGCCATGGAACGATATGGGTTTGACCAAATTTGGTGACCCCGTGAAGAAGCCGAATCGAGTAGCTTTTTCCGTCGAGCCAACCGACGATGGCTACATTTGTGACATCCACCCCGCGTTCGCCTGCTACGTTTCAGGCATACTGGACCATAAAAGGAATTCGCAGGGATAGCCCTCGCTGTGGGCCGTTAGCTCAGTTGGCAGAGCACCTGACTTTTAATCAGGGTGTCACAGGTTCGAGCCCTGTACGGCCTACCACATTTGGCATCAGACGACTCTGGCACCCCTGGCTCCAACGCTATCCCACCGGTGCTACCACCACAACAAACGGATTGAGCCAACTACATGTGACAGGACAGATGTCATTTCCCTGGTCTGTTTGGTGGGCCAGCCTAGCACTAGCCGCCTATGATCTTGTCGGCGGCACCGCAGAACCTCTGCCATTCGTTTAGTTTCTCTGCCAGGATCTCGCGGCCCTTCTCGGTGAGTTGATAGCATCGGCGTCTCTGTCTCTGAGCCACCTGCTGCCACGAACTGAAGACCAACCCTTCCCTCTCCAGGCGGCGCAGAGCCGAGTAGACGGTGCTCCCCGTCAACCTGAAGTACCCACTGCTGCGCTTCTCCAGTTCCTTGGCGATTTGGTATCCGTGCACGGGCAACTCGCCGATGATGAACAGCATCAGAGGTTCCACTACTCCCCTCAGTAGCTGGTGTAGATACGACCGATACTTCATGTTCAAATTTTATCATCTGGAGCGCCTAGAGTCATTTCGCTCTCCCTGTCCACTCACCCGGCACATCTTTCGCGAAGTTTCACCACACAGGCTATGATGCTATAATCTGTCTAGAGCGAAGATGTTGCACAGAGCTAAACGCATCCTTGTTGCCCTGACCGTGGTAAGCCTGATGGTGGGAGCCGGCGGATGTTCCATGTTCACACCGTGGTCAGCTGCTCCACCTGCTACACCTTCATCGCAACCCGCCAGCCAGAGCGAGTACACGGACCCTGATTGGACATTCCCATCGGGGAATGGCCATTCACCAGAGCCATTGCCCGACATCGCCGGGGTCGTCAAACAGGTAATGCCTTCGGTAGTATCCGTCATGACGGAGATGGTGGCCTACGATGTCTTCAATCAACAGTACACTCAGTCAGCAGCCGGCTCTGGCGTAATCATCGACAGCGACGGATACATCATCACCAACAACCACGTCGTCGAGAATGCCAAAGAGGTGCAGGTGGAACTGCTCGATGGCACCGCTTTCCCCGCCAATATGGTAGGCTCAGATGCCTTGACTGATCTGGCAGTAATCAAGGTAGCTGAGGAAGGCTTGCCCTACGCGACTCTGGGTGATTCGCCACATCTGGCCGTGGGCGAGTGGGTGGTAGCGATAGGGAATGCGCTGGGAGAAGGCATATCGGCAAGCGAAGGCATAGTCAGTCGGCTGGAAGTATCCGTGAGCGTCGGGGGAAACACGTTGCGCGACCTAATTCAGACTACTGCAGCTATCAACCCGGGGAACAGTGGCGGCCCGCTGGTCAACATGAGCGGCGAAGTCATTGGCATAAACAGCGTCAAAGTCGCCGATATCGGAGTAGAGGGAATGAGTTACGCCATAAGCATGAATAGCGCAGAACCCATTGTCAGCGCCTTGATCCAACAGGGATATGTAACCCGGCCCTGGCTGGGAGTATCGCTCTACACCGTAGACCGTCTGGTAGCTCTGATGAACGATCTCTCAGTTCAAGAAGGAGTGCTTGTCCTGGAGGTAAGCAGTAACAGTCCGGCAGAGGCTGCCGGGTTGAGAAAAGGTGATGTCATCATCCAGTTTGATGAGAAGAAGACGATCAGCACAGACGACCTCCTACAGGCTATACTTGCCAGCGAAGTGGGCCAGACAGTGGAAATCACCTTCGTCAGGGGAGACAAGACAAGTAAGACTTCCGCACAGCTCCAGGAAAGCCCCCCGCCGTGGGACTAGTCAGATCTCCGCATCATCGTCGTCCTACCGTCTCGGAATTGATGGGACCAGCTAGTGGAACGTCACCCGCAGGACGCTGCCCTCACGATTGCTATCAACACGTCACTATCGGCGATGCGATGCGTCTGAACATACGCCTGTTCAGGTGGAACTCCTTCGAATAGAGCCTCAGACAGAGTCTCCTGGGCAATATACCCCTCGCAATCCGTTACAGCCAGCTTGATTGTCTCTTCTGCCTGGTAGTACGTCACAATATGGTCGGTAATGTCCAAGTTAGCAGCACGCCGCATGGTCTGGACACGACGCACGATCTCCCTGCCAATGCCTTCAGCCACTAGCTCGGGAGACAATTCGGTATCCACAGCCACCCAGTACCTCCCCTCGCTCGCCACACCGTAGCCCGACACATCACGGTCCATTTCGCCGTCGACGAACTCCAATTCCTTGACGTTCACTTCCTCCAGGACGTGAGATTCCAGCCTCCGCAAGGCATCCTTCTCCTCGTCCTGACTGACTTTCACCAGCACCTTGGCCAGCGGCTGCCGGACTCTCACTTTTACCTTGGCCCGAGCTGCCCGACCCAGACTGGAGATCTTCATAGCCAGCCTGACGTCATCGTCCAACTCACGGTTGATCTTGGTCTGATCAGCAACCGGGTAGTCCGTGAGGTGCACACTCTCTCCGGCCGTCGAGTTAACAGAACGAACCAGATTCTGGTACATCTCCTCAGCTATGAATGGCGTGAGCGGAGCCATGAGCTGAGCCAATGTCACCAGGCACTGGTACAATGTGTTGTGTGCTGCCAGTTTGTCAGCGTCGCTCTCGCTTTTCCAGAACCGACGCCGACTTCGCCTGACATACCAGTTGGACAGGCTATCCACGAACGCCTCAATGTGACGCGCCGCTGCAGTGTGGTCGTAGCCATCCATAGCTCTGGTCACATCGGCTATCAATTGATTGAGCTCGGAGGTAATCCATCTGTCGAGATCAGCCAAAGGCAGCTCCCCTCCCATCTGTGGAACGAACCGATCGATGTTCGCGTACAGAACAAAGAAGGAGTAGGTATTCCACAGAGTCAACAGATCCCTTTTAAGTGTCTCCGCCAGCATCTGCGTGGAGAACCGATGGGTATTCTCACTAGGCACAGACACCAACATGTACCACCGCAGCGCATCGGCCCCATGATCCCCAATTACTTCCCAAGGATCTACGATGTTGCCCCTGCTCTTGCTCATCTTGTCGCCCTTGGCGTCAACAACATGGCCCAAACAAAGCACATTCTTGAAACAGGGCTGTCCGAACAGCAGAGTCGATACCGCGTGCAGGCTATAGAACCAGCCTCTCGTCTGGTCAATGGCCTCGCAAACGAAGTCCGCAGGAAAGTTCTCCTTGAACTTCTCGCTATTCTCAAACGGATAATGCCACTGGGCCAGAATCATAGCTCCTGAGTCAAACCAGCAGTCGATCACTTCGGGGACACGCCGCATCTCCCCACCACACTGGACGCAAGAGAAGGTTATCTCATCGACATACGGGCGATGTAGATCCATGGACGGTTCCAGGCCCTTCACATTGGGCTTCTTGTTCAAGTCCTCAATACCGCCTGCACACTCGTAGCACCCACAGGAGGAGCAATGCCATACGTTGAGCGGAGTCCCCCAGTATCTCTCCCGGGAGAATGCCCAATCCACGTTGTTCTCCAGCCAATCGCCGAAACGACCATGCTTGATGTAGTCCGGGTACCAGTTCACCTCATCATTCCCCGAGACAAGCCTATCTTTCACCGCCGTGGTTCTGATGTACCATGTCCTCTTAACGTAGTACAGAAGAGGCGCCTCACACCTCCAGCAGAAGGGGTAGGTGTGAACGATCTTTTCACTGCGAAACAGCAACCCGCATGACGCAAGATCGCGGAGGACGAGGGAATCAGCCTCCTTGACAAACTTGCCGGCGAATGAGTAGCAGCCGGTCATGTTCCCCACCAGATCCACCGGCTGCACGAAGTCAAGCCCCTTGGCCATGCCCGCATCGAAATCGACTTCTCCGAAGGCAGGAGCAACATGGACAATGCCGGTGCCCTCCTCCATTGACACAAAGTCAGCGTCTATTACCGGATAGGTCAGGTCGTCCCTATCCTCCTGCGCCTCAAAGCCAGGGAGGCTCAGACGAGGAACCCCGTAGCTACCTGGATCAAACAGGGGCTGGTACTGAAGACCCACAAGAGCTTCGCCTCCTACGACGCCGACTTGTTCATACCCTTCCAGTTTGAGGCCTGCAACGAGTTGCGTAGCTAGAATGAGATACTCCCCATTCCCTGCCATCACACTGTAGCTGGCCTCGGAGGATACCGCCAGGGCAGTGTTGCCGGGCAAGGTCCAAGGGGTGGTCGTCCAGGCAAGGAAGTACAGCGGTTGCTCAGTCAACGACGACGGCTCAAGGACGGACCTAACAGGGGAATCACGCTTAGCCAGAGAAGAAGCCGAGATTCGAAACTTTATGTACACAGACGGATCTACTGCGTCGTCGCGGTAACCCAGCGCTACCTCATGTGAACTCAGGGAGGTGCCGCACCTGGGACAGTGGGGAGCGGTCTTGTAGCCCCTATACATCAGGTTCCTGTCCCACAACTGCTTGATGGCCCACCAGCAAGATTCGATGTAGTTGTTCTCCAGCGTCACGTAGGGGTGTTTCATGTCTATCCAGTGGCCGATACGCTCCACCATAGCCTCCCACTCCCCAATGTACTTGAATACGTTCTCTCTACAACGTTGGTTGAACCGAGCAACCCCATATTCCTCGATCTGAGTCTTACTTGTAAGACTCAGCAGATTCTCCACCTCCAGCTCCACAGGTAAGCCATGAGTGTCCCAACCCGCCTTGCGCAGCACCTGATAGCCCTTCATCGTCATGTAGCGACAGGGAATATCCTTGAATAGCCGAGATAGCACGTGATGAATCCCAGGGCTTCCGTTGGTCGTAGGAGGCCCGTCATAGAAAGTATAACGCTGCCGGCCACTTCTCGCAGCGACGCTTTTTTCAAAAATCAAATGGTCCTTCCAGAAGCGAAGGACACCTTCCTCGAGTTGAGGAAGGTCAAGCTTACTGCTTACTTTGCGAAACACCAACTACTCTCGCCTTAGTTCGAGTTGAGGAAGGTCAAGCTTACTGCTTACTTTGCGAAACACCAACTACTCTCGCCTTAGTTCGAGTTGAGGAAGGTCAAGCTTGCTGCTTACTTTGCGAAACACCAGCTACTCTCGCCTCAGCAGGATCACGACCTTCCTATCTTCCCCTTCACCTATGCTATTGGTGACAACATCAGGATGATTGGCCAGGGCGAGGTGGACAATGCGGCGTTCATCAGGAGGCATTGGTTCCAAGGTGATAGCACGGCGCCTGAGCCCCACTTGCTCCGCCAAACGCATGGCTAGCCTCTGCAACGATTCACGCCGGCGCGCCTTGTATCCACAGACATCGACGTTCAGCGGCAGCCATGCTTTCAGTCGCCCGGCCACCACCAACCTGACTATGTACTGCAGGCAGGACAGGGCCTGGCCTCTCCGCCCGATCAGTATGCCCAGATCTTCTCCTTCAATATTGAAG
>SMTZ1_10035765_pt1 | contig 11143 bp, 15 predicted proteins | sample DeeMarSWOR136_30_FD_25667 | JGI IMG/M metagenome (IMG submission 25667)
CACGTTACTACCCAAGGCAGGAGCCCAGTGCGGTAGATCCGCACGCTGGGATCTGTGCGGGGGGTGCCGGGTAACCGGTATTCCTACCGCGATTGCCTACAATGAGCACAATAGTTTACCTTACTTGCCAACACACGGGAAAATTCACTTACACACCTTACATTCGGTAACCGTAAACATTTCGGCCTATAGCTTTCTCGTTCAAGTCTTCGTTGACGAGCCTTTCTCTTTCTTCGCTATCTTCATGACGCAGTAGTTATCACCTTCGGCTATCTTGGCGGTTAAATCCGCCCTATAAGACGTGTGTTCATTCATATACTTCGTATTCAATTCACAGACAAATGTGCAGACAGGTTCCTGAAAATTTAACCGTTGTGCTGCCTCATGGTAAGGACAGGCACCAAACTTCGTATGCACCTCTTCAGATGATCTATAGATAACTTCAGGTTTAAAACCAAGCGATTTATCCTCTTCATTTGCTGCCATAGCCACCACTGTGCTCAAAGGGAGATTGTTAAGATCGAGATTGTAATCCTTAACAGTATCCTCCATATACATATTGTATAAACCTTCATAGAGCTCATCAGCGCGATCACCAAATTCCTGTCTAAAAAATTTATAGGTTCTAACAGCCTGACAACTAAATTTGTCTCTTAGGTAGTGTATCTGTTTTTCGATAGGAATATTTTTATCAATGTGTGGTGTGTCTCCTTCCATGTTTCTCCTCCTCAAAATAGCTTATTATTTTTTTAATACATTATATTTCTCTCCACTCATTCTACCAGAAAAATTCTCTATGGGAATTCTGAGAGCGCTTGAAGTCTCAGGAGTAGCGGCCAGCATTTCACCAATTTTTTCAAAATCCTCTACGCTCCGTTTTGTTTTTTTTGCAGTATGTATTACCCTCTTAGCTATCGTTCTCATTCCGTACACTATGTCTTCTCTTTTAGTCAACCTTTCCGCTTTACCAAAAACGCTTACTGCTCTCCACGAGGGGTAATACTTATCAGCATCGCAGATTTTAAAAATTACATTTGGGTTTTCCTTAATGCACTTTGCCATTTTTCCGTCTGGGCGAGAACCACAATAGATGTGTTTTCCATCTGAACCGTAAGAAACCTCTATGGCATAGGGTTTATCACCATCAACAGCTATGATGGTTCCCCATGTCCATTCCTCTATAAAATCTCTTACCTCCTCCGCACTCATTATTTTCATATATAATTCCCCCTTTCTGTCTGGTTTCTATGTTTAACTACAATATTGTAACCATACATCAATTGGTGATATTGTCAAGATTTGAGAATTTGAATAGTCTATTTTGAGTCTTTTCGGTAGGGCATTGGGTACAAGATTTTTTAACAGTCTAATTAGGCAAAGGAGTGAATATTTCTTCCCGCACCTTTAATCGCCTACAAGAATAATTTACGGTACATTTCTGCATAGGGCTTAGCACTATCCGATATAGCTACAATCAATAACGCGTCCTCTTTTATCCTGCGTTCCCCTTCGTAAATGATTGCCTCCTCTATATGTTCCATCAAACCCGGCCGCTTCAGTTGTTGAGATAACCGGTTAATCGTCTTTCTAAGAGAAATCCCTTCATGCAAAGACCTGGCTACTTCACTGAGCTTCACACTTCCACGGGTTTGAATCCCATACACCATTTCCTCTATAAATCTCCTGGATACTTTGAGAATCCCTCGAGAAACTTTCCCCGAAAATTGAAGGATTTCTCCTTGTATCTTACCGGCTATCTTTGCTATATTCATATCGGCCTCCAGCTTTGTGTAGGGGGTTTCATGGTAAAATTGTTTCTCCCTTGTCTTATCTGTGAGGCCACATTTTTTCAAAAAAAGTTTCCCCAATTTTTAAAAAAATAACCATTGCCACTTCTTTATTGTATTAACTCTTCGTTATTTCTATCCTTTCTGAGTTTTGGACCTTGTTTTTGAGGAATGTCTTGTAAATATTTCTCTTGACAGAGATACTTTAATGAGAGAGCTTATTATGGTAATTTCTTTTTATTGATACGGCCTTATAGGGAGGTGAGATTGGTATAAGCTATGTTTAGGATAGAGATTAATGAATAAGCTTAATGATCCTAGGATTTTAGGAGGACAATAGGCATAATGAATGAGTTAATTACAATAGTAGATGATGAACCAGACATTTTAGAACTAGTATCACTCCACCTAAAGAAGTCAGGTTTTAGAGTTAAAGGATTTCCAGATGCAGAAAGCTTCACTGCATTTCTTGATACCGATACCCCAAATCTAATCATCTTGGACTTAATGCTACCCGATATAGATGGGCTAGAAATTTGTAAGTATCAAATACTAGGTCTGGAGCTCGGTGCAGACGATTATGTTACTAAGCCATTCTCACCAAAGGAGTTAGTCGCCAGGGTAAAAGCAGTGTTAAGGAGGCACACTCGGGAAGAAGAAACCAAAAAAATTGAAATAGGCGATGCAATTGTCATAGATTTGGAAAAATATGAAGTTACTGTGAAAGGTAAAAAGATCGATCTCACTTCCACTGAATTTAGAATCTTACAACTCCTCGCATCGAGAAAGGGAGCGGTGTTCACGCGGGACACTATTCTCGATTATCTCTGGGGTGAGGAAAAGGCAGTGATAGATAGAACAATAGATGTACACATACGGCATCTGAGAGAAAAGCTTGGTAGCACAGCACACCTCATTAAAAATGTAAGAGGGATAGGGTATAAGCTAGAAGAATGAGAAAATCTATATTTATAAAAGTATTTTGTGTATATCTCTTATCAGTGGCTTTGCTTTCAGCCTTAATTCTTATTTTCTCCTTTAAAACCATAAGGGACCACTATATAGAAACGTTTGCCAATGACTTAAAAAATCTTGGTACCTCGCTACTGCTGCAAACAACTCCACTTTTTGAAGAAAAACGTTTTGAAGAATTAGATGGCTTGGTAAAGCGCCTTGGCAAAGACATCAACACACGCATTACTATTATAGATGCCGAAGGCTTTGTGGTAGCAGACTCTGAAAAAAATCCGAAATTGATGGAGAATCACAAATTAAGGCCCGAGATACTCCAGGTACTAAAAGGTAAAGTGGGTACCTCGCTGCGATTTAGCTCAACGGTCAAAGAAGAAATGCTCTATGTTGCCCTCCCTATCGAACGCAATGAAAATATCTTTGGTGTGGTAAGGGTAAGTTTATTTTTAAAAGACATCAACAGGTTACTCGGTAGCTTAAAGATAAACATTATTTACAGTGCACTTATAATTGCACTCATCTCCCTACTCTGTGCACTCATTTTTACTAGAAGTCTATCAAAACCGATTAGAGAATTGACTAGGGCATCACGTAAAGTAGCATCTGGAGATTTTGATGTGAGGGTCTTTTTGAAAAACAGAGATGAGTTAAAAGAACTCGCTGATAGTTTCAACTACATGACTGAACAGATACGGACTCTTTTCTCACAACTATCTCGCCAGAAGGAGCAGTTAAATAGTATTATCTCTTCAATCCAAGAGGGGCTGCTCGTCTGTGATAAGCATGGGAAGATTATTTTAAGCAATGAGAGCTTTAAAAAGTTTATTCAGTGTAGTGATATTGAGGGGAAGTTCTATTGGGAAGCAGTAAGAGAGCCTCAATTCAGTGAATTGGTAAAAAAGGTGAGAGATGAGAAAAGAAACTATGTTTTTGAGGAACTCTTAATGTATGAGAAAGTCTTTTTATGTAGCACCACCTTTCTTAGCTCTCGAGAAGAGACAGTGGTAATCCTCTATGATATCACAGAAATGAAGAACGTAGAGAAAATCAAAAAAGATTTTGTGGTGAATGTCTCCCACGAACTGCGTACCCCTCTCACCGCAATAAAGGGGTTCGTTGAAACATTAGAGGAAGGAATAGATGAGAAAAACAGGCGCTATGTAGGCATCATCAGGCGGCACACCGATCGACTCATCAATATCGTTAAAGATTTATTACTATTATCGCAACTGGAGGAGAAGGGAACGACACTAGAATTAGAAGAGGTAGATCTAGAAAAACTAATAGAACGAATCCTAAAAATCTTCGAGCCTAGAATGAGAGAAAAGGATCTTAAGCAAGAACTCACGTTAGAAGATGATCTTCCTCTTATCAAGGCAGATCCCTTTAAATTAGAGCAGGCATTTATAAATCTCATAGATAATGCTATTAACTATACAGAGCGAGGAATTATCGCTCTATCGTTGAAGTACAGAGATCATCAGGTTGTGATCGAAGTACAGGATACAGGAATAGGTATCTCTGATGAGCATATTCCACGGATTTTTGAGCGCTTTTATGTTGCCGACAAATCCCGTTCCAAGATGCTTGGTGGAACCGGTTTAGGTCTTTCCATTGTTAAACACATTCTACTTCTGCACAATGGCACCATAGATGTCAAAAGCACCCCTGGCGAAGGCACTACATTTTCTATCACCTTACCCATAAACCTTTCTTAATCCCCACTTTTTAATCAAAAATTAACACTCTCTTTATATTCGTTTAACATTCATAAGATATATTTCTAGATAATGAATGGTTAATAATTACTTATTCTAGTTGACAAGAAAGGAGTCGCACCATGTCAAACGTAATGGAATGCCAAAATTGTGCAGTGGACCTTAATGCTCAGTTTGATCGAGGATGTTGTTCCCCTCAAAAAGGGCAAAAAATTATCTATGAGGATGAAGAAGCCGAGGTTATACGAGTAACACCCCTTATGGTGATAAAAACCAAAAATGGAGTTGTGTGCGGTGCCCTGCAAAAAAGGCTTAAGGATGCATAAGCGGTAAAGAATATAGCGTCACCGTTAATTAACCAAAATTTAACAAAGCCTTTATAGACAGTTAATAATCAATGGCTATAAACAGGCATAAGAATAAAGTATCAGTTAATTAAATACAGTGAAATATCAAATCATTAAGAACGGCCGTACTTTTATCATAAATCTCTCAGGAGATACGAGGAAAAACGAGTCTATTATCCTGAAAAAGGTGTTTTCTCCATATTTTAAGGAAAGAGGTATTAAAGTAATTGTAAATCTCAAAAAAATAGAAAAAGTTGATTTAGTTACCCTACTAGGAGTCTTAACCAGCATTAGAAAGGAAATTGCCTTTTTAAAAGGAGAGTTGAAGTTATGTTCATTAAAACCAGAAATATTAAACTATTTTAAAGAAAATCGCTTAGATCATTTTTTTCAAATCTATGAAGATGAAGAAAAAGCCAGAAAGAGTGAACGCAAAGAATATGAAAAAAATTTGTGAAATCCTAGAATTAGAGAACAATATTTATCAAATTAAGGGCAAGGATAAAGGAAGTCACAGTTATTTATTAAAAGGTGATTTTAAAAATATTCTTATTGACTCCGGCCTAGATAAAAATTTCCACAAACTGCAAAATTCCCTGCTTAAACTGGGAATAAAAATTAGGGATATAGATATAGTAATTAATACACATGAGCACTTCGACCATATAGGAGCTAACCGCTATTTCCAAGACTATGCACTGATCGCTGCCCACCGTCTTGCTGCCACCAAGATCACTCTGGAAGATAAATGTGTCACTCTCTATAAACCTGGTGATATGAATGAGCTGCCACAGCGCGTGCACCTTTGGTTGGAGAATGGATTTCGCTTTGATTTAGGAAACTCTACACTGGAGATTATCCATACTCCAGGCCACACCTCCGGTTCCATCTGCATCTATGAACGTACCCAGAAGATTCTCTTTACTGGAGATACCCTCTTTGCAGGAGGTACTCTCTCTTATATGAAACACTCAAGATAAGAGAAATTTATCCCGGTCACGGTGCAATCTCAAAGAATCCAGAAGAAGACAAAAAGAAGGCCATCGTGAACGCACATATGCTTTTAAAAGATGAAGCAGGAGTAGAGGTCATCAATTTCAGATAATGTAATCCCTGAGGCATATCAAGACTGGTTTGATTCTACAAATGAATTGCTTGAGAACAAAAATTAAAACAAAAGGAAAGGTGAAAGAATGGTATACCTAAAAAATTTAATTTCGACAGTTTTAATCGTGCTTACAGTCACCTCAATTTCTCAGTCTAAACAGCCAGAAAAAATTGTTGATACTATAGACGGTGCTATAAAAACCCGTAAGCAAACCCAGAAAAATACAGCCGAGTGGCAAAGCAAAAAGGAACGTCTAAAGAGTCGGTACTATCAGCTAAAGGATACATTGGAAACAAAGCAGATCGAGATTACTCACTTGCAAGAAGTTATAGATCGTCAGAAGGCCTATATAGAGAGAATCAATAGAAAGATAATCGAGATGGAAAAGATACGTCAACAATTGGTTCCTTATCTTTCCAATGTAATTACCAAGATGGAAGAGCAGGTAAAAAACGATCTCCCCTTTCTAATGGAGGAGCGCACCTCCCGTATTAATGCTTTAAAAGAAATTATACATGATCCAGAGATAACCATGGGTGAGAAAATTAGAAGGACTTTTGAGGCGCTACAGGTAGAGATGAATTATGGAAAGTCAGTAGAAACCACCAAGGAAGAAATCAAATATAAAGATGAGAAGATTTTGGTTAAGGTACTAAGGCTTGGTCGCACGGCTCTGCTCATGCACACTCTCGATGAGAAAGAGGTTGGCATCTATGATGGCAGTGTGTGGGTGGAGCTTCCCAGGAAATATAGAGCAAAGATTACTAATGCAATCGATATTGCCGAGCGACGTAGACCCATTGAGTTTGTTAACCTACCAGTAAGGAGATAATACCTTGAAAAGATTAGGAATTATTTTATGTTTTGTATTTATTACCAGCTCTTCCTTTAGTCAGGAGACACCACCAGAGACCTCACAAATTCCAAGGACAGAGAACGTTGATGAAATGGTCCACGCACAACAAAAGGCTGATCTTGATGTTCAAAAGGCTAGAGAGGAGGCGATCAAAAAAGAGGCAGAGATTTTATATGAACAAGGTGAGCTTAACGCACGATTAGATGAGATGGAGAAGAAAAAGAAGGCAAAGGAAAAACTGCTTGCCTCTTTGGATGCACACTATCAAGAAAATGACAAGGAAATTGAGAGATTACAAAAGCGATTAGAAGAGCAGCGAGGAGCAGCAGATGAGATTGCAGGATCGGTAAGAGGAATTGCTCAAGATCTAGGCTTAGCTCTCCGTCAATCCATTGTTTCTGGAGAAATCCCGGATAGACAAAAGATGCTAGACCCACTCTCATCGGAAACAGAATTTCCCTCGCTTGAGAAGATAGAGAAAATGAGTGAACTCATCTTTGATGAGATCAGTCGGAATGGAAAGATTACTACCACCAACTTAGCTTTCATCGATCGATGCGTCTGGTAAAGAGATGAGAGGTGAAGTTATTCGAATCGGTACCTTCAATGCTCTCTTTACCAAGGATGGAAAGGTAGGATACCTCCAATATTCCCCATCAAAACAAGCATTTCACCAACTAGTGGTAGAGCCATCGAGCACTATGATTCGGGAGGCTAAAAAATTCGTTCACAATAAGTCACAAGGTCTTTTTGTGGATCTCTCTGCAGGTGGAGCCTTCCGTCAACTAACGGAAAAGCCCACGTGGTATGAGCAACTTAAATCTGGTGGAATATTGATTTATTTCATTGTGGGATTGGGGTTGATTGCACTCATCCTGATCATTGAACGTTTTCTCTTACTCTTAAGAGAAAGGCGAGATGCTGAGACGCTATCTAAAGAGGTGACTCCTCTACTTCAGAGAGGTGATTGGGATGTAGCTTCAAGAGTTTGTAAGAGGCAAAAAGGAAGCCTCGCTCAGGTTTTAGAAGCAGGAATCAGTCACCGTTATGAACACTCAGAGGTCTTGGAATCTGTAATGAGTGAAGCCATACAGTCCTCCCTTCCACGATTGGAAAGGAGTATGTCTGCACTTCGGATTCTGGGTATGGTATCACCCCTTTATCACCCTCTATGGTACCGGAGATCCCAAAATTATGTCAGGTGGTATATCAGAGGCACTAGTAACTACAGAGTATGGATTAATTGTTGCCATCCCTATTATTTTAATACACGGCTTCTTACAAGGATTGATTGATCGTATTATTGGCATCTTAGAAGAAAAGGCCATCATGCTGGTCAATGCAGTTAAAAAAAGTAATAGAGATTCTTAGCTACCATGATCTGGAAGGTCTCAATAGTAGAATATATCACCATGGGCGGGTGGGTAATGTTACCCCTCATTCTCCTTGCGTTTCTGTTGGCTTTGCTGATTGCGGAACGTTTTCTATTCTATGGTGAATTGAGCAGAAATGATATCACTCCGGATAAGGTAATTGATATGTTAGAAACTCAGCATATGCCTCAGCATATGAAAACGGGGATCTATAGTCAACTCTTACAACAATTTCTCTTAGCAAAAGAGCGCTATGGAAGACTAGATAGGATGATTGTGGAAGAAACCTCCAGAGGAATTATTCCAGAGCTCACCAAAAATCTTAGAATTATTGGAGCTCTCACCTCAGCTGCTCCCCTCCTAGGATTACTCGGTACCGTTTCTGGTATGATTACTACCTTTAATGTGATGAACATTTTTGGAACAGGCAATGCCAAAGCTATGTCAGCTGGTATCTCTGAGGCGCTAATTACTACTCAATTTGGCCTGGTGGTGGCTATCATATGTCTCTATATCAGCATGATACTTACTCGTAGAGCCAGGCACTACCACATAATAGTGCGAGAGCTCAGCATTCATATCATAAGGAAATTTGAATTATGATTCAGGTAAAGCGAAGAAGGAGCTCAGATACCATCGAGCTCAATATGGGACCACTGATTGATCTGGTTTTTCTACTCTTAATCTTCTTTTTGGTAACCACTACCTTTGTTAAGGAGACCGGACTTGAGGTACATCGCCCTACTGCAAAAACAGCTGAGCGCAAAGAGAAGAGCACCATTCTTATCGGTGTTAGCAAAGAGGGAACCATTTATATGGAAAATCGGATCATTGATATTCGATCGGTAAGAGCTAATGTAGAAAAGCTCTTAAGTGAAAATCCAGAGGCGGGGGTAATTGTAGTTGCCGATAAACAGAGCAAAACTGGGGTGGTAGTAAATGTAATAGACCAGTGCAGACTGGCAGGAGCTCAAGGTGTTTCTGTAGCAGCAAAGCTTGAGGAATGAAAATGGTGAAGTCAAGATACGCTGTAGCGCTTTTTATTTCGCTTATCGTTACGTTCCTCTTGCTCACAGGGATGCCAATACTCTTACGGTTTACCAGCATACCTGAAAAGAAGCATAGTGGTGATGCCATCAGGCTTCTCAGTGCTATGAGAATCAAGCCCCTTCCTCCCAAAAAGAAGGAGATAAGAAAGAAGGAGCCACCGCCACCAAAGATTCACCCAAAAATTAAACAGATCATGCCCAAACTAGATGAAATGTCACTACTAGATGTACCCTTTCAATTTAACCTGGGATTAGTCCAGGGAGATCAAGAACTGCAGATGTCACTAGGAGTAAAGATCTGGGATGAAGCAAGTGTGGATGTGAAACCAGTATCACTCTTTAGAGTAAAACCCGTATATCCAAGGGGTGCAATGAGAAAAAATATTAATGGTCAGGTAACTTTAAAGTTTCTTGTTGACCGTGATGGAATGGTTAAAACAGTGGAAATAATGAAAGCCGAGCCAGAAGGAGTATTTGAGGAAGCAACCACTAATGCAGTAAGGCAATGGAGATTTCAGCCTGCTAAGGTTAAGGGAGTTCCTGTTGCCTGTTGGTGCAAAACCACGATTAACTATGAACTCGAATTATAAAACATCTTTAAGTACAAATTATGCATACATATTGATTTTTAAAACTTTATTGGGGAGAGCACCATGAAACACAAAACATTCTTACTAGTGATTATCATATTATTCATCACTGCACGCTTTTCTCTTGCTTATGGATCAGAACAAATTCAGTGGGATAAGATATCAGAACGCACTAAAGTAGCACTGTTTAAAGCTCAGCAGGAAATGAACCAAAGCAACTACCAAAAGGCAATCGATATTCTTCTAAAATTTCAAGAGAAGGGGTCCACGTATAATCACTTCCTCATTGAATTCAACCTAGGCACTGCCTATGCACTCTGTGATCAAATGGAAAATGCAATCTATCACCTGGAGAAGTCATCAGAGATGGAACAACACTACTATCCTACATGGATGAATCTAGGCAAACTCTACTATCGAGCTGAGAACTTTTTAAAAGCAGGAATAGCCTTAGAAAAGGGTTTCCGTTGCGCCACCAGCAAAGATCCTGAAATCCTCTATATGGCCATGGCTGCCTTCTATCAAGCTAATGATTTTACTAAAACCATCGCTATAGGTGAAGAGCTGGTTTTTAACTATAGGAGCATGAACGATGCGGTGGTGAGTCTGTTAGCCAATACTTATATCACCATCAAGAATTTTACAGCTGCCATTGAAATGTTACGATACTTGCTTGATTACAACCCGCGAAACTATAAAGCGTGGAAGTTACTGTGCTTAGCCTACTTTAATAATCAACGATATGTGGAGGCAACCATTGCCTATGAAATATATGGTTATCTCCAAGGTTTGAACAGAGAAGAATGTATGGTTATGGGAGATCTCTTTTTCATGGCTGGTGTACCCATACGAGCTGCCCAGTACTATGAACGAGCCCTCAAGCAGGGCGGCACACCTGAAGAATATGACAAACTCTCTGTCTACTACTATTCTGCCTATGAAATTGATGAAGCTATTATCTCTCTAGATGAAGCCTTGGGTGAGGGAGAAACTGTTGAGCGTTTGCTGCTGAAAGCTCAACTCTACTACCTGCAGGATAAGTTCGGTGAAGCAGAAAAGTACTATGCGAGCGCTGCTGAATTAATGACAAAAGATGGACATGAGTGGTTGATGGCTGGTTATTGCGCTATGAGGAATGGTGATAGTAAAAAAGCTAAGCAGTGGCTCCACAAAGCAATGGACTACCCCTCACAGCGTGATGAAGCGCAGTCCATACTGAAGATAATGGCACCTGCTGAGGAGATCAAAGAATTAATGATGAATTATAGAGGTAATGAACAGATCTAACACAGTTAGGCAATAACCAGTTTTATTACTTCTCAAGTGATGCTGAACAAAGAATA
>SMTZ1_10018775_pt1 | contig 11142 bp, 8 predicted proteins | sample DeeMarSWOR136_30_FD_25667 | JGI IMG/M metagenome (IMG submission 25667)
AAATACCTTCTGATTTTCGACTATACCAAAACTATCCCAATCCATTTAATCCAATTACAAGTATTTGCTATCAATTGCCCCAACAATCGGAGGTCACTATTGAGATTTTTAATATTTTAGGGCAGCGCATTAAGACACTGCAACAAAATGAGATAAAAGAAGCTGGTTATTATCAGATTTCCTGGGATGGGACTGGTGATACCGGGGAAAAAGTAGCCAGTGGTATTTACATTCTGCAATTGAGGACCAATAACTATCATCAATCGATTAAAATGATGATACAGAGGTAATTTTAAAACCTTTCATTAAATATCGGAAAGTATAAATGATTTCACTCAGGTTAATTTGTCTCATTAAAATGAATTTGCACTGAAATTTTTAATCAAGGTTAAAACGCTATTTTGAAAAAGAAACAGATCGACATTCTCTCTTTGGAGAGAGAGCAGCTCCCCCTGAATTTGGCTCTCAATTTTTTGCTATATTTATCTCTTTGAGGAAAAAAGCAAGCAATTAAGCCTGGCTTATAAATATAATCAAAAGGATATAAAAGAAAAAATTCCCCAATATGATCACGTCAATAGTGATGATTTTGCCTGGCTTATCCACCCCTTCCTAGAAAAGCAATGTGTAAAAATTGATTCCCTGGCTGATTTACCCCAAAGGGCAGGCACCATAAAAGCGATAATGGAAGTGGAAAAAACCCAGTCAGCCGTTATGTATCCCCTTTTCTCCGAACAACCTTTTATCGGTTTCATTGGCATAGATTTTGTCACAGAGAAAAAAAAATTTACAGAGGAAAGCGAATCTATCCTGCAAATGGCTGGAAAAATTTTTATTCAAGCAATTCAGCGCAAGGAAAGATTTCATCAAGGAATACAGAACGAACAAAGATTACGGAAGCTTTTTTCAGAAATTGAAGATGTAGTCTTCATATCTACTCCGGAAGGCCGGTTTTTGGAAATCAATCCAGCTGGAGTGAAATTACTGGGGTACTCTTCGCTGGAAGAAGTACTGGATTTGAACATTGAGCAGGATATTTATTATAATCCAGAGGACCGGGAAAAATACCAAAAAAAGATGATTACCGAAGGTCAAATAAGAGATTATGAGTTGGTTTTTAAAGATAAGAATGGGAAAAAAATAATCGTTCTTGAAACAGCAACAGTAGTACGGGATGAGCAGGGTCGTATTACGGCCTATCAGGGTATTCTGAGGGACGTGACTTATAAACGTCAATTAGAACATCAACTCTTTCAGGCAAAAAAAATGGAATCCGTTGGTATGCTGGCCGGCGGTATCGCCCACGATTTTAATAATATTTTAACAACTATCAGCGGATATGCAGAATTAGTAATGATGGATACAGATGCCACAAATAAAAATTACGATGATCTCAAACATATTATTAATGGAGTGAAACGTGCCGAAGATCTCATTCGTCAATTACTCGCCTTCAGCAGAAGACAGATGATTGAACCCAAGGTCGTGGACATCAATACCGCTATAAACGATCTACTGAGCATGATGAAACGTCTTATCTCTGAGGATATCCAGCTGGATCTCATACTAAAACAAAATTTGGATTGCATTAAAGCTGACCCAATACAAATTCAACAGATCTTGGTCAATCTGGTGATAAACGCTGGCTATGCAGTGAAGCAACAGACGGATAAATCGAAAGGAAAAAAGATAAGCATCATTACCGATCAATTAAATATCACAAACAAGTCAAAAAACCAATATCCCGATGGACGTGAGGGGGAATTTATATTAATTGCTGTGCAGGATAGCGGTATTGGTATGGATGAAGAAACCAAACAAAGTATCTTTGAACCGTTTTTTTCGACTAAAAAAGAAGGCGAAGGCACCGGCCTCGGCCTCTCAACAGTTTTCGGGATTGTTAAACAGAACAACGGGATTATTTTTGTGGAAAGTGAACCAGGTGAAGGCAGCACCTTTAAAATTTTATGGCCAGTTACAAGAGAGCAGACAACATCCACAAAACCAAGAGAAACCCAGGTTAAATTCCAATCCGGAAGTGAAATGCTTTTATATGTAGAAGATGATGCTTCATTACGTGAACTCTTCTGTAATGCCTTGAAATCCCTTGGGTATCAGGTAATAGAGGCTGAAAATGGGAGACAGGCACTGGAAATTGTAAAAAAACAATCTTTGACAAATAAAATTGATCTGGTTATTTCTGATATCGTTATGCCGGAAATGGGTGGTGAGGAACTGGCTGAATGTCTCAAAAAATTAAACCCTGCTATTAAAATTTTATTGTCTTCCGGTTTTACTGACAGCCGCATTTCATTAAATGAAGCAAATCGAAAAAATGGATATTATTTCCTACCCAAACCATATACCGTCAACAAACTAGAAAAGACCATAAGATCCATATTGAGTGAGACCACCTGATTATAATTATAGCTTTCTTCCAAAGAATATTTCCTCTAATAAATCATTTTAAATTAAATCATCATAGAATAACTCAACCTTATCCTATCATTTTTCCTTCGAATTCATCGCAATTTTTTAAATAAATATTTAAAGTCTATTTATTTTACTTTGAAATAGATAAAAATATGTATAGATTTGCTTGTTTAAACTTAAATAGACAATTATTATCATATTTTAATTATTTTATAATTTTTGGAAACATTTAGGCATATTAAACAACTCACTTATCTAATTAATATATGTAATTTATTTAAAATAAAAGGAGGTTTTATGTTTTTCAGATTGGTTACTGTGATATTATTCATATATAGTCAGATGACTTTGGCTCAGATCAGTATCACTGCTAATGATATTCTCGGATTGGTTGGATCAAGCCAGCTTATGGAAGTAGATACTAGCGGGAGTATAACCGTAAATGTAGGATCTGCCGGAGCAAACCAAAACTGGAATTTTAGTAATATTACTATGCAGGGTATAACATACTCTTACAATTATATCAATCCCTCAGGAACTCCCTTTGCCAATAATTTTCAGCAAGCAAACTTTGTGCAATACTCACAAGATAACTTTGAGGGCTACCCAGCGGAATCTTATTCCTATATAAGTGTTACACCTGAACTAATGTCAATTTTGGGTACAGGAACAATAATAAGTAATCCTGATACACAATTCGTTATGTTAGATAATGACCAAATAGATTTACCGCTCACTTATGGCGCAAGCTGGACAAGCACTTCTAGTGACACCTTTGAAGCCGGTCCCGGAATTTTCAGCCTTTATATCAATGAATCTACTAATATGGTCGATGCCTGGGGCACTCTCACCCTTTCTGAGGGAACATTTGAATGTCTTCGCATCAGAGAAAATTATAAGAGCATTATACAAACAGTATTTAATGGACAAATATTTTTCACAGACACAACAAATTATATCAGTTATCAATGGATCTCCAAGGAAGCATTTGTATTGGTAGTTATTGAAAGTCAAGAAGATGAAACAGATCCGAATTTCAGTAATGCGGCAAGTGTTACTCGCCTTGCGTCTTCAAATCCCACGGCGCTACCCAAGCTGGAGATTACCAGTACTCCAAACGATTTCGACTTGCAACAAAATTATCCCAATCCGTTCAATCCCACAACTTCAATTCCCTTCAGCCTGGATAGAAGCGAATTTGTCTCTATTGAGGTATATGACCAGAACGGACAGCTTGTGAAGACCCTGATAAATGAGTATAAATCTGCCGGAATATATGAGGTGAACTGGGATGGTACCAATAACCTTGGTGCTATGGTTGCCAGTGGACCATACTTTTATACTTTACGGGCAGGGAATCAAAAAATAAGTACCAGACAGATGTTTTTAATTAAGTAAAAAAATTATTTATTTCATATCGCACGGAGCTACTAAGTTTCAAAGAATATTTATATTATGACTTCTACAATGTTTAATGTGCCAATTATATTGAAGTAGAAAACTAATATAACATAAAGTTTTTAAGATCTTTTTGGCTTTGTGGCTCCGTGTGGTAAGAAATTTCCCCCCAAAAAAAATTTCCTTGAACAAGGAAGTTCCTGGTAATCGCAATTATGGCAATACTGTTTTCAAAAGCAATAGAAGAAACAATCAGGATCTTTCAGTAATAATCCAATTTGTACTATTGATGAGAATTTTAATTGTTTATATCAGGTAGCATAAGGAACATATACAGTTCTTCTTTAACAAATCTGATATACATATCTTATTCAAAAAAGCAGATTTTTTATTCACTCAATTGGCGTTCTCTTTCTCTGTAAAAAGAGTTTGCATGAAACGACCCTTACTTCCTGGTATATCCAAACCCAGCATTTTGCCAATCGTGACAGGCAGATCAATCAATTCATATTGTTCTGTTACCACCGCTCCTTTTCGGAAATCGGGTCCAATCGCAAGAAGTGATACATGTTGACAACCTCTACAATCATCTCCATGACTCAAGAATCCATCTTCATGACCATCTAAATGTCGACCATGATCTGAAGTAATATACAATGCCGTTTGATTTCGGTAAAAATGATCTTCCTCAAGTAGCTGCCAAAGTTGATAAACATAATCATCACTTTGCTGGATAGCCTGCAAGTAAGCATCCCAGCCTTTTTCAGAGGGAAAGGTATCGGGATTTTTAAAATTAATCATCACCAGACGCGGATGAAATTCTCTCAAGATACGTTTGACTTGAATCCAGGTCTCGCTATCATCCCGATAACCCTTACCACCCAGACCCGCTTCAAGGCCAAGACCATTCACTCCGCAATGATGTGACGGAACAAACATGCCATTCCATTCCTCATCTTTGGTATCTGTTAAAGCAGCCAACTTTCCTTTACTGGTAATAAACCAGGCTTTCTCTCTAGATTCAGCACTTAGTTTCAACCAGCGCTGCAATATAGATGGATTTGAAGGATACTCTTTTCCGGAATTATTTAATTCTTCATAAAAACCGGTTATCAGAGCAGTATGACCGGATATTGTCCTGGTAACACCAAAATTATTGAAATTGGTAAATAAAACCCCTAGAGGTGCCAGCAGGTTTGCCAGATTGGGAATGTTTCTTCTCTCCTGATCACCCCAGGTTTCAGAATATCTAGTCCCATCAATTACAACAATGATATGATTTTTTGCTTTATAAAGCTGTGATGAATCTACCAGGGCAGGGATATAAATGAATAGCAAACTTAATAAGAGTAAAATACTTATAAGCAAAATAACCTTATTTTTCAATTTTCGAACCAATCTCATCCAGCATATCTCCAATTAATAGAATCAAGGTAATTTAGAAATTTTACTGTATTTCTCCGGATACATTTATTTCTGAAATATATATAAGTTCCCGATATATCAACATTTTATCCTATTTGTTATGGCATAAAATATTATCACAATCTAACGAAGATTTTCTTCAGAAGTTTGCCTGGTAATCAATTCGATTTTCACCGGAATAAACGTCGGAATCTTCTCGCCATTCAATACTTTCACAGCATTTTCAATTGCTAAACGTCCCATTTCTGCGGGATGTTGTGCTACCGAAGCTTCCAGATTACCGGTCGTTATTTCGTTCCTTGCTTCCTCCACTGCATCAAAACCGATTATTTTTATTTTTTCACTTTTCCCTCCTGCGATAATCGCCTCCATAGCGCCAAGTGCCATCAGATCATTGCAGGCAAAAACGGCATCAATATCGGGATGTGCCTGCAATAGGTTCTGCATTACATTATAACCCTGATCCCGTTCCCAATTTGCCGGTTGAGACGCCACAACATGGATATTGGGAAATTTTTCTATACTTTCTTTAAAACCTCGCAAACGATTATCCCCGGTTTCATGCCCTGGAATCCCCTCGAGTATAACAACATTCATTTCGTCCTGGCTTAATTTGGCAACATATTCACCAGCAATTTTTCCCCCCTGATAATTATCTGAACCAATGAAAGTGGTAGTTGTAACTCCCTCACTATTGGCAATATTTTCATCAATTCTGGTATCCACAATTAAAACCGGAATATTTGCCTGGTTAGCTTTTGCTATTGCTGGAATCAATTCTTTGGAACCACTGGGAGATACACAAATGGCATCGACCCGGGTTTGTATCAGATTTTCAATTATCTGCATTTGCTTTTCTACATCAATTTCTCTTTCTGGAGCTTGTACGATCAATTCAACATTCAATTGCTTAGCCGCCTGCTCTGCACCACTTTTCAGATCGATGAAGAAAGGACTGTTCAATGTTTTTAAAACAAGTGCAATTCGGATTTTTTCCGAGTCATTCGTTCGATCATTCTCCCTGTTACATCCCATAAACAGTATAAAGATCGCACCAAGAAATATCAGAATTTTTTTCATGATGATTTCATTCTCTATCTTTTTTGTTTTTTCATAATTGTATCTAGCAGAACAGCAATTATGATTACTGTCCCGATTATAATCTGTTGCAGAAATGATGATACTCCTAATATATTCAAACCATTTCGTAATACACCCATAATCAGGGCACCAATCAAAGTACCTACTAATGTCCCTTCTCCGCCCATAAGACTGGTACCACCGATAACAGTAGCTGCTATTGCATCCAATTCATACATAATTCCGGCGATGGGTTGGGCAGAATTCAAGCGTGCAGTCAATAAAATTGCCGCAAAAGCACTGGTTAGACCACACAGGGCATATACCATGGTTTTATGAAAACGAACATTAACACCAGATAAATAAGTAGCTTCTTCATTACCTCCCATGGCATAGGCATACTGCCCGAACTTTGTACGGGTAAGAACAATATGTGCAATGAAATATACTATGAACATAACAATCAATGGCATCGGAATATAAAATATCTTTCCGGTTGCAATCCATCTGAATGACTGTTCAAAGCCTGATATCGGTCGCCCATTTGTATAAACAAGGGCTGCTCCTCTGGCAATACTCATCATCCCCAAGGTAACTATAAACGGAGGAAGTCGCCCAATACTAATCAATGCACCATTTAGCAATCCACACAGGGTTCCGGTTAACATTCCAGCCAGCAGGGCGACAGGAAGGGGCACTCCCGCCTGAAGTGTACTGGCAAGAACCACACCGTCACAAAGGTCATTCCCACCGCAATGGTAGCATTGATGGAAGATTGTTCCAAAATATTCAGCAGGTTAGAAACTGTCAGGAAATAAGGAGTTAAAATCCATAGTATCAAACAGAGAAAAATTAAACCCAGAAATGTTCCTAGTTGCCTGCCATGATGTATAAGTGCCTTAGGAATCATGCAACCTCTCCCAAAGCCTTTGCTAACAAGGTTTCCTGATCAACATTGTTTGCATCGAATTCAGCTGTGATCTTTCCATCATGCATGACCAGGATTCTATCACTCATACCCAGAATCTCCGGCAGTTCAGAGGATATCATGATTATCCCGACTCCTTGCGCTGTTAACTGATTCATTAAATTGTAAATTTCAACTTTTGAAGCCACATCGATACCTCTGGTTGGTTCATCAAAAATCAAAATATCTAAATTTCTGGCAATCCATTTACTCAGGACAACTTTTTGCTGATTTCCACCACTTAAGTTCATTACTTTCTGATTTATGCCGGGTGTTTTAATTCTGAACTCTTCTATGAATTTAAGAGAAATATTCTTTAGATCTTTCCTTTTCAAAAAACCGTATTTAGATAATTTATCAAGATTCGGCAAACTGATATTATCTTTTACAGACATTTTCAATACCAATCCTGAATGTTTTCGATCTTCCGTTAAAAATCCAATTCCGGCCTTTATCGCTTTTCGAGGAGATATAATATCGGCCGGGGAGTTTTTGACAAAAATTTTTCCCGTTTCAATTTGATTAACCCCAAAGATAGCCTGCGCCAATTCGGTTCGACCTGCTCCAAGCAAACCGGCAATCCCTAATACTTCACCTTGCTTCAAATGAAAGCTGATTTCTTTAAGATAATTACCCCGGTTTAAATGAGACACCTTTAAAATTGTCTTGCCTACCTTCGACCTAATCCTAGGATAATATTCTTTTAAATCCCGATCCGCCATTAAGCGTATTAGATCCTTTTTATTCACTTCGGAAATTTTAAATACACCTACAGACTTCCCATCTCGCAAAACGGTCACTCTGTTAGCTATCTGAAATAATTCTTCAAGCCGGTGAGAAATATAGATAATTCCGACTCCCTTTAATTGAATACTCCTAATTGTAGCAAAGAGCGTTTCAATTTCCGCGGTCGTTAAAGCCGAGGTTGGTTCATCCATTATTAAAATTTTTGCGTGATAAATAAGCGCTTTGGCAACTTCAACCATTTGTTGCTGGGCAACATTAAGATTTCTAACAAGAATGTCAGGATTAATAGACAAACCAAGTTCAGCTAAAATATTTATTGTTTCCTTGGTCATTATTTTTTTGCTAATAAAGCCAGCAAACTGCTTCGGTTCATGACCCAGGAAAATATTTGAAGCGATAGATAAATGAGGTATTAAGTTAAATTCCTGATATATAGTACTTATTCCCGAATCTTGCGCTATTCGAGGATTATGAATTTTTAAAGTGCGACCTTCCATACGAATCATTCCAATATCAGCTTGATGAGCACCACTCAATATTTTCATCAAAGTTGATTTACCCGCACCATTTTCCCCAACCAGGGCATGTACTTCACCGGCATTCAGATCGAAATCAACATTATCTAACGCCAAAACCCCTGGAAATGACTTGGAAATTTTCCGCATCTCCAGGAGCTTCTGTGATTGATTTGAATTTATTTCCTTCACACCAATTGCACCTGTATGAGTTAGTTATATTTCACCCAGTAACTTCGAAGTTAAGTTTATATTCTAAATTTGTCACTGATCATGAAGATCACTGATTTTGGGGATAAATTAATTAAAAATTTACCCTTTTAGTCACCAGCTGATTTTAAATCATCTCCGGCAATATCTTTCCAACTGTAATAATGAAAGGTTTTATTGTCAGACATTGCCACAAATAATCCCTCGGGAAACTGTGCATCTAAAGCGATACTTGTTACATCAGAACCATCACTCTCATTAGTGGAGACTTTGACAACTTTCATAAGGGTGTGTAAATGGGGATTACCCGGTTCTCCTTCACGTTTAAAAATATGAAATTCATTTGCTTGTTGATCCGATACCAGTATGTATCCGGTTGAATCAGTTACTTCATAGATAGATATACCTTCTTGGTCTTGTTGAATACCTTCCGTGCAGAAGAGGACCAACTCTTTGTTGGCATCGGGAGAATCCGGATCAGCATAATACTTTCTGACACCAACTCCCTCATCAGAATAATAAACATAACCTAACTTATCATCTACCGCAATTGACTCTATCTCCTTTTGCCCACTCCAAATTCCGAATGCCCTTACTTTGGTACCTTTAACATTGCCCGTACCATCATCCTCCAGCAGATATTGCCACAAATATGAACTATCGGTGGGCCCTTCCTTTCTACCCACAATGGCATAGATATTACCATCAGAAGGTCTTCTATAGAGTGCAATTCCCATTGGATCTCTTTGGGTTTCACCCTCAAAAACCGGAATACCGCCATTATCTTTGGCTTTCATATCGGGGAGGTTAAAAACGCGCAACCGATTCTCATACCGTTCAGTGGTAACCGCAATATCAACCGGGCTATTATTTAACATCAAACCGTACTCAATATCTACATTATTGGGTCGCTTTAAACTTCTGACCACCTTTTCTTCAATAATTTGACCGTTCAAATCATAAACATATAGTGCCCCATCTATATCCTTATCAGTTCCAACAATCAGACTCTTTGATGGGTCCTTCCGGTTTATCCAAATGGCCGGATCATCGGTATCATGTTTCACTGGTTGGGTGATGACAATGGGCGAAATTTTTACCTCACTAAGATTCTCGATATCATTAGTTTTATCACAATTAAACACCAACAATGAAAGCATTGGGAAAATCATAACACAAAGAATAATCCTTGTTCTTAAAAAAAATAATTTCATATAATATCTCCTATTACGCTAACTATACCAGTTCGACAAACAATGTGTCCACATAATTATGACAAAAAGGGGGCTTAAAAAATTTTTTAACCCCCTTTTCATCAATATAGTTACCAGTTGAGTTCCGGATTCAATCCGAAATACTTTTTCCCGAAAGCAAGGTGCTATTAAAGATTGAACTTCAAGCCCAGCTGCATCCACCAGGAATAAAATTCTCTTTGGATTGGTTTGTCTGTATCTCCAATATAGTATCGCAGCGGTGTATTCGAAAGATTAACAAATTGCAGGTAAGCTTGCAAGTAACTGGTGATGCGCTGACTGGCTGAAAAGTCGATGCGTAAGTTTTTATCGTAATAAACATCTTCGTTTTTAAATTCACCAACTTCAAAGATATATTCGCCAAAGTAAGCAAAGCCAAGGCGTGCCTGGAATCCATATTTTTCATAGGTCAGGGCAAAGTTGGCCACATCTCCAGCCTGTCCTGGCAGGGTAAATTCTGTGGAATCGGGACTGTCCTTGGTTTCTAATCTTTTTGCTTTGGTTTTCGAGTCGGTATAGGTGTAATTGGCATAAATCCCGAATCCACCCAAGAATCCTGGCAGGAAGGTGAATTGTTGCTGCCAGTTGACTTCAAATCCCAATAAAGTGGCTTTTCCACCATTAACCGGCTGCTCAACTTCATAACCCTCATACGGTCCGCTCTTTTCCTCTAATTGGGTGATATAAATGATATCATTTAATGCTTTGTAAAAGGCACCACCGGATAATATACCGATACCTTGCATATAATATTCAGCCATTAAATCAAAATTAGATGCGGTAGTTGCCTTCAAAGTTGGATTCCCACGGGCAATTTCTTCATCTTCCCGCAGGATAATTTCATAGGGAACCAGGTTATAATAATTTGGTCGTGATAAACTACGGGTGAATGAGGCCCGGAGGTTAGCTTGAGGTGTTATACTGTATCGTACATGAACACTGGGAAGAATATGTGAGTAGGAATCATCACCCTTAAGTTCTTTGGTAGTTTCATAATCCCCATCTTCATTGAAAATAACCTCATTGCCAGTATAGTCAAGCTTGGTGAATTCATGACGCAAACCCGCCAGGAACGTAGCTTTTCCCACATTCAAATTCGCCATCAGATAATAAG
>SMTZ1_10007222_pt1 | contig 11140 bp, 7 predicted proteins | sample DeeMarSWOR136_30_FD_25667 | JGI IMG/M metagenome (IMG submission 25667)
TAAGGTTTCCATTTAAATACCTATTTTCTCTGCACCAATACACAAATGTTTTCAAATTTCTGATGTCCTTGTTCAGAGTAGCACGTTTGACTTCCGGGCTCCGTTCAAGAATAAACCTATCAATAACATTTTGAGTGATTTGTTTTGAATTGCATTTTCCAACGATTCGTGCAAAATTTCTGAGAGTAAGAGCATGTTCATAAAGTGTCCCTTCGGTAACTCCCTGGACTTTCTTTGCCTCTTGATATTCATCAATCATTTGTTGCCAGTCAACAGTTACCAAACCTGTAAAGACATCAGAGTTTAACTGAGCGTATTTGATCTGCTTGAAATGTTCAGCAAGTTCTTTAGTAGGCAGGGCCTTTGCTTTGCGTTTATCACTTTCATACCATCCTACCCACCAACCTTTAGCATCTTTTCGTTTATAGGTCCAGACCTTTTTCATATCATTATTGTATCGTATAGACAGGGGTGCGAATCAAGCAGGAAAAGAGGTCGGATTTAGTAACAAAATGGTGACATACTTAAAAAACGCTGAACATAACGAAACATAAGATTTTATAGTACAATTACTTATAAAGGGCAATCTTTATATGGCACTCGGATATTAAATCCGTACTACTTCTCGGACAAATCGAATGGCGAGATGTAGTCGCTGTGCTTTTCGCGAGCATCATTCAGGCGCCGGCGAGTTGCATCGAGCGTGTCATAGACAATCTGAGGGTTGTTCGGCACATTCTCCCGAAGGTACTTTTCCACGCGGTCAACCTTTGCAAGATTTTCAGGGACGCGGACTGTGAACTGCTTTATGTAATCATCTTCGGGATATTCCTTGTCGAGGACCTGGCGGAACAGCGGCGCCAAATCCTCATGGCGGGGTATCAAACCTGTCGGTGCAGAGATGGCCTCGACATCGTTGTGGACTCGCAGCTCCATCCATTTTACCCAAACGTGTTTGTCGCGAACGCCATTGACGAATCGGCCTTCTTTGTCTCTGAGGAAGTAGTTGACGCCGAAGACAAGAGGCGGTTTCTCGATGCCCTTTACGAATTCGATGTTATTCTGAATATACTTTCCAAGGGGAATAGCCAGGAAGTCCTGTATGCTCATCAGGTTAATTTCGGGTATGCCTTCCTTTCCGATTATTGCGAATGTGGTTTCGGTTTCCAGCGAGACGCCGTAAGAGATAATTCCATGGGCCCAGTCAAAGCCCTGCTGGACGGGGACATAGGCCCTGGCATCGCGGCCCCCGTACATTATACCTCCGAGCTCGACGCCTTCGGGGTTGTCGAGCTCCGGGTCGCAGTTTGTCAAGGCCTTTAGTGCAACGGTGTATCTGGCATTTTTGTGGGCAAGAGGAATAACGTTTCCCTTGTCATCCTTTTTCCCTTCGGTCCACTTTCCGGAGAAGTTGATACCTTCCTTTGGTGTGTCCATACCCATACCGAGCCAGTAGGGCTTTCCATCGGCGATGAAAACGTTCGTAAAAATCACCTCGCCGGGATTGTTGAGGACATCACATATGGTGGGGTCACTCTTTGGAGTGACATTCTGTATAATTCCGAAAATACCCGCTTCGGCGTTGACCGCCCGGAACCGGCCGTTGATATTTCGAAAGTATGCGATATCGTCGCCCATAATTGTCTCTCCGGGCAGCATGGCTGTTGAAGTTTTGCCACAGCCGCTTGGAAAGGCGCCGGCCAGATAGGTCTTTCGTCCTCCCGGGCCGTGCACGCCGGAGATGAACATGTGCTCGGCGAGCCATCCTTCTCTGTCGGCTTTGCGAATTGTAAGCCTCAAAGCGAGCTTCTTGAGGCCCATCGTATTGCCGCCATACTGGGTGTTGACGCTGTAAATGATATCCCTAGTGTAATCCATATAGATGCGCTTGTTTTCCACGTCAACGCTGATCTTGTCTTCGTTCATTTTGCCCGCCGAGTGCAGAAAACAGAAAACATTATCGTCGGCTCCAATCCTGCAAAACTGCTCGTAGGCTACTCGATAAAGCAAATCCTCATTGTGTGCCACGTACCAGGAATCCGTAATCTGTGCGCAGGGGATACAGAAAACCGAACCGGCAGGCCCCAACGACAGGAAGCGTAAAATCATAGTCCTATCCTTCATGGAGTCTTTAAGCAGGCCGCGGACCTCAGCAAGTCCCTGCCGGCGCTCTATCTGGTTTAGGGCCTTGCTCAGAGTTTCGTTTTTGGGGACCAGATATTTTGTTGCTTCCCTGTCGCGGCCCTGGTCGTTGAATCCGTCGAAGTGGTACGTATGGCCTTGTATGTTGAGCGGGGTTTCTTCGCCTCTTTCTACGACCTGCTCACGAATATAGGCGATGTCATCGGGCGAATCGGTACAGATAAAGACATCTGCCGGGGCACAAAGCTCAATTGCATCGGCGACGAATGCGTGGGTTTTTGAGTTCTTCAGCGCCATGAGCTTATCGTAATTTTCGGCTGTCAGTTTTTGTTTCAGAAATTCTTTTACGTTGTCCATTTAGGATTAATACCTCCAAAATTCTTTATTTAAGTCCAAAAAAAAGCCACGGGATTTTAACGAAAGAACCTGACCGTGTCAATACGATTCCCAGTCCCAAATGTGTGTGATAACTACTATTAATTTTGCTTATAGTAATATAGTGGTTTTCTTAACAAGGTGTTTTTTTAGTTATTTGGATGATGTATTGATATGGAATTTTGGGCATTCGTTTTTACCTGCTTATCGGCGAGTTTAGTGAAATCACGATTAAGTAAAAACTTTTTTTTATTATTGTTGTATGTAGAATACTCATTATCGAAAATTACTAAGTGAGTTTTGACAGTGCTACAGGTTTAGCACTACTATTAGTTTCGATTGATTAGTTAAAGTAACAGCAAAGGTTTGAAGAATGGAATTGAAGGAAAAGATTACGGATTATTCGCTGCGGCACTATCGGCTGGTCACGGTTGTGATGGTTGTAATTACGTTAGGGCTGGGGGCGCTGATACCTCTTATTCAGGTGGATACCGATCCTGAGAATATGCTTTCTGAGGATGAGGCGGTCAGGGTGTTTCATAACGAGACGAAAAAGAGGTTCTCGCTCAGTGACATTGTTGTTGTTGGTGTTGTTAATGACAAGGACCCGAACGGGGTTTTTAATCCTTCTTCTCTGGATAAGATTTATCAGTTGACTCAGTTTGCAAAAGAGAAGCTGCGTTGGCCTGATGAGAAAGACCCGAACCGGCAGGTGGGTGTTGTCGAAGTGGATATACTCGCGCCATCCACTGTGGACCATATAGGGCAGGGCGGTCCGGGTGAGGTGCGGTTTGAATGGCTGATGTCCAAGCCGCCGACGACCCGTGCGGAGGCGATTGAGGTGAGGAACAAGGCGCTGTCGAACCCGCTGCTTAAGGGTACTGTGGTCAGCGAGGACGGAAAGATGATATGTCTTTATCTTCCTCTGACAAGCAAGGATTTGAGTCACCGGGTTTATAAGGAGCTGAGGAAAAAGATAGCGACTTTCGAGGGGGACGAGCAGTATCATATCACGGGGCTGCCGGTGGCGGAGGACACTTTCGGCTACGAGATGTTTATACAGATGGCGATATCGGCGCCTCTTGCGATGCTGACGATATTTATCCTGATGCTGATATTTTTCAGAAAGCTGGTTCTTGTGATTGCTCCCATCATTGTCGCGATGGTTTCTGTTGTTGCCTCTATGGGTCTTCTGATTGGGCTGGGTTATCCGGTGCATATTATGAGCTCGATGATACCGATATTCCTGATGCCGATAGCGGTGGTTGACTCGGTGCACATTCTTTCGGAATTCTTCGACCGTTATACCCACACGAAGGGCCGCAGGGGCACTGTGATGGAAGTGATGAGGGGCTTGTTTACTCCGATGCTGTATACATCGCTGACGTCGACGGCGGGTTTTCTTTCACTGGCTCTTACGCCGATACCGCCTGTTCAGGTGTTCGGCGTGTTCGTGGGCGTCGGCATTATGATTGCCTGGCTGGTGACGGTAACTTTTGTGCCGGCCTATATTATGATGGTCAGTGAAAAGTCGCTGGAAGGCTTCGGGCTGGAGGCGCAGCACGGAGAAAAGGCGACGTGGCTGACTCGGCTGCTGCATCGGGTCGGGAACTTCACTTATAACAGGGCGAAATATATTCTGACTGCTTTTTTGATAATCGTTGGTATTTCGATATACGGCATTACCCGCATCGAGATTAACGACAATCCAATAAAGTGGTTCTCGCGAAGGCACCCGATACGCCGGGCCGATATTGTGCTGAACGAGCATTTCGGCGGTACGTATATGGCTTACCTTGTGCTTGAGCCGAAGGAGGCGTGGGCTGTTTCTACAGAGTATGTGGGAGACCTGCGGAAGCGTTTTATGGAAAAGGCGTTCGAATCTAAGGAGCAGATTCCCGATGTTCTTTCGTTAGCCGGTGACATTGAAAAGAGCCTACTCGAGCTGGCCTCCACAAGCTCGGACAAAAACGAGCTGCTCAGGAGCCTGAGTTTACTGGTCGAGAACAAGTACGAAAACGCGGACGAGAAGCACGCGGATTTCTGGTACGAACTGGTCGACTTTTTCGAGCTTGAAAAAGAGCGGATAAAGATTTTCAAACAGCCGGAGATGCTGCGATATATGTCGAGAATGCAGGAACAACTGGTCAAGACCGGTCTTGTGGGTAAGAGTAATTCGGTGGCGGATGTGGTGAAGAAAGTTCATCAGGAGCTGATAGACGGCAAGATGGAAAATTATAAGATTCCTGATTCTTCGGCTGCGGTTGCTCAGTGCCTTCTTCAGTTCCAGAGCAGTCATAATCCGGACGATTTGTGGCATCTGGTGACAACGGATTATATGCGTGCGAATGTCTGGCTGCAATTGACGAGCGGTGACAACAAGGACATGGAAAAGGTCGTTAAGGAGGTCAAGTTGTACATGGAGAAAAATCCTCCGCCCGTGGAGATTGAACATAACTGGGCGGGACTGACGTATATCAATACGGTGTGGCAGGACAAGATGGTTTGGGGGATGCTTCAGTCTTTTCTTGGCAGCTTTATTATCGTTTTTATTATGATGGCGGTACTGTTTCGTTCGCTGCTGTGGGGTCTTATTTGTATGATACCACTGACCATAACGATAGGAGCGATTTACGGGGTGATTGGGTTGGGAGGTAAAGAGTACGATATGCCGGTGGCTGTTTTGAGCGCTTTGACATTGGGTATGGCGGTGGACTTTGCGATACATTTTCTGGAACGTGCGAAGGTTGCATACAGTCAGGCCGGGTCGTGGGGCAAGGCCGCCGCGGAGATGTTCGGGGAGCCGGCGCGGGCGATCAGCAGGAATGTTCTGGTTATTGCAATTGGATTTTTGCCGCTCCTGGCGGCTCCTCTGGTTCCTTACAAGACGGTGGGGATATTCGTTTGCGCGATAATGGCATTTTCGGGGATAGTGACGCTGCTTGTTCTGCCGGCCATTATCCGGGTTGCGGAAAAGCGGTTATTCAGGGCGGAGGTGAAGCCTATCGGGCCGAGCTGCAACTGTATTTTCTGTGCAGTCACCTCGGCGGCAAGTGTGCTTTTGATTGCCCTGAACATACATCAGTTCGCCATCGTAGGATGGAGTACGCTTGTATGGGTAAGCGCGCTGGCGATACCTGTTTTGGCGCTTCTTTGCGGGGTATTGTCACGGCGTCGGGCGTGCAGGGCGGCGATGCCGGAAAAACAAGAAACCGAACAAAACTGAATCTGTCGGGAGGTTTGTTATGACTGTTGAAAGATGGCTGCGATGTATAGCGGGTATTTTTGTGGTTGTAAGTGTTTTGCTGGCACGGTATCATTCTCTTTATTGGTTGTTCTTTACCGCATTTGTCGGGTTGAACCTGTTTCAATCAGCGTTTACCAACTGGTGTCCGATGATGACCATACTTAAAAAGGCAGGTGTTGAAAGTCAGTGTCAGTCGGAGAAACAAAACGGAGGTGCACAATGAAAGTATTATGGTTAGTATCGATGGGCCTTTTGGCTGCGACGATAGTTTTTGCCGGTGAGTCGGACGCTCCGAAGTCGGCGCAGCCGAGTGAAGCGAAAGAGAGCGTGGGGGAGATTCCCGATGTTGCGACGATCGTTAACAAGGCCAATATCGTTGCATATTATCAGGGCGAGGACGGCAAGGCGAAAGTCAATATGGTGATTACCGACAAGAACGGCAATAAGCGTGAGCGGGAATTTAACATCCTGAGGAAAGACGTCAAAGACGGTGGCGATCAGAAATATTTTGTTTATTTTCAAAAGCCAGCGGACGTGCGCAAGATGGTGTATATGGTCCACAAGCACGCGGACCTTGGCAAGGACGACGACAGGTGGCTTTATCTGCCTGCGCTTGATTTGGTCAAGCGTGTTGCGGCCGGTGACAAGCGGACGAGTTTTGTGGGCTCAGACTTTTTGTACGAGGACGTTTCCGGGCGCAGTCTGGAAGAGGACACGCACGAGCTTATCCAGACGACGGAGGCTTATTATGTTGTGAAAAACGTTCCGAAAAAGCCGGATACGGTGGAGTTCGGGTATTTTAATGTCTCGATTGACCGCAAGAATTTTGTACCGATGAAGATGGAGTTCTTCGACAAGGAAGGCAAGCTCTACCGCATCATCGAGTCAAAAAAGGTGGAGAAGATTCAGGACTTTTTCACGGTAGTTAAATCCGAGGTTCGGGACCTTAAAAAAGAGAGCAAGACGGAGATGGAATTCAGCGGAGTGCAATACAATATCAAGCTAAATGAGGACTACTTTGCTGAGCGATATCTTCGCAGGCCGCCGCGGGAGGCAATCAGATGACGTGGTGGTTGGCAGGGTTGACAGTGCTTGTTACGGTACTTTGTGTGCCGGGTGTGGCGCAGGATCCCAATCAAAAGACGATTGGTTCGATTCTAAGTGATATACCAATCGAGGTACACGGCTTTTACGAGATAAGGTCGGGATACCGGATCAGGAAGGACCCTTATGAGAAAGACATGTCGATTATGGAAACCCGGCTGCAGACGGATTTGTCCTCGTATCAGGACTGGGGGGACCTGAGGGTAAGAGGTGATGTATACGGGGACTTGGTTGAGGAGCAGGCGGACTTCGACCTTCGGGAGGCCAGTATATTTACACGTCCCCTCGATTTTATGGATTTGAAGGTGGGGCGGCAGATTCTTACGTGGGGGACGGGAGACCTTATCTTTATCAACGATATGTTTCCGAAGGACTGGAAGTCGTTTTTCATCGGCAGAGACACCGAATATTTGAAGTCGCCATCCGATGCGGCCAAGGTGAGCCTGTTCGGTGACTGGGCCAATCTTGATATTGTTTATACTCCTCAATTCGACCCGGACCGGTTTATAAACGGGGAGCGAATTTCTTACTGGAGCCCGGCGTTGGGCAGGACAGCGGGGCAGGACGCCATCATACATACGGACCGGCCTGACCGCTGGTTTCGGGATTCGGAATTCGCAGCGAGGCTTTATAAGAATATCAGTAATTATGAGGTGGCGTTTTACGGCTACAGGGGGTACTGGAAGAGCCCGGGTGGGCAATCGGGGACGCAGGCGATTTTTCCCGACCTGAACGTTTACGGTGCGAGTATTCGCGGCAACGTGGGCAAGGGGATAGGCAATCTGGAATTCGGGTATTACGAATCTGCCGACGACCAAAGCGGGAAAAATCCCAACATCAATAATTCGGAGCTTCGGTTTTTAGCCGGCTATACGCAGGAGGTGGGCAGGGATTTTACGGCAGGGCTTCAATATTATATCGAGCATATGATGGATTACGATCAGTATCTTGATAATCTGCCGGGCGGGCCGGCCCGCGACGAGGACAGACACCTGGTGACATTGCGTTTGACAAAGCTGCTTATGAACCAGAATCTGCGATGTTCATTGTTTACATATTATTCGCTGACCGACAAGGACGTATATATGCGGCCGAACCTGAATTATAAGGCGAGCGATAACGTGGCCCTTGAGGTCGGGGCGAATATATTTTTCGGCGACTATCCCAATACCTTCTTCGGCCAGTTCGAGAACAATTCCAATATTTATGCAGCGGTGCGTTACAGCTTCTGAGGGGGATTGCCTGAAGGTTTGTAGCAGAAAGTTTTTCCGCGTGTGCAACAAGTTGCACACCCTACGAGATTGCTTCAAAAGGTTACGGAGGGAAAGGAATTGGTGCGATTCATCACACCCTACATGACTTATTCATTTTTTATTTTTTGCCAGCAAGCCCATACTTTATCAGCAATAGCTGTTATCTCTTTTTCAGGAAATGGGCCAAGACCGAAATGATTTTTGAGTTCATTCTTTAACTTTGCGGCAAAGTCCTGCTGGTTACCACCTGAATTAAGAACACTTAGCAGGTAATGCACAAGACAATCGTATTCATTCACAGGTGTACGGAAACCAATCGGTTTCCAAGTATTGATTATCTCGCGAATAGCAGCTTCTTCCTTCGCGAATTGCTTTCGTTTCTTCTTTGTTTCAGGTTTGCTCATTTAAGGATTTGATGATTTTCAAACTAAAAGAACACAATTTCCAGTGATTTTATGATGCAGGTATGGTGATATCAACAGGAAATTTTTCCGATTTTGGTAGAAATTGTAGACGTTAGAAGGTTGGTTGGTCAGATGATTTATTTTGTTTCGACTATATCGATGGTTGGCATTGAGAGATAGAGTATCGGCATTTCGCCGGTTTCGGATGTGAAATATGGGATGTGGTAGATGCCGCAATCGAGTTTTCCGGCACCTGTGGCATCCACCTGTTTGAAACCTTTTCCCTCATCGAGATATTCGGCCCAGATATGTCCGCTGGTTCCGTAGAGCCAGCCTCCGACCTGCCGGCATGGGATACCGGAAGCCCTGCACAATGTGATAAAGCAATCGGAGAAGTCCCAGCACTGGCCGAATTTTTGTTTCAATACCTTCTTCACTCCCCACCGTGAACCGGTGACGGGACCGCCAAACGTGATGTTCCTGCCGGGCGCCAGCCATTCGAGAATGGCCCGGACTTTATCTTCGGTTGTGCGTTTGCCTTTAGTTATCTTTGCGGCAAGAGCGATAATTTCGGGGTCGTTGGAAGGGAAGAATTGCGTTGGTGAAAGCAGCGGCCCGTCGGCTTTGCGCGTTGTCGGCACGAAGGCGGAATCATCGGTTGTTATCCGGATTGTGGTAGTGACGTAAGGGACGCCCAAAATCTTCGGTGGATTTCTAAAAAGATAAATCACCACGTCATTTTCAGCAGGTTTGCTAGCACGGGGGGCAGGGGAGAATTCATAGAGAGCTTTTGATTTGCCAAAGTCGGGGGAGCGCATGGTTAGGGAGGTGCCAAATTGAAAGCCCTTTGAAAGCCTTGTTATTTCAGACAGGGCCTCTTTGCCCGGATTTTTGGGGTCAGTCGCCATAAACATATTAGACAGTTTGTTGAATGACATGTAATCGGATTTGTCAACCGTGGAAATCTGTGCCTTAATGCGATAGCGAATCTCGCTGGGCTTTTTGAGAAAGCCAAGCTCGTATGAGGTCTTGATTGCAAGGGCGGGGTCGTTTCCTACGAATTCGATGACCCTTTTTCCGGTTCTGAGGCAGAATGCGGGATGTCCTTTCATGCTTGAAATGACGGTATAAAGCTTTGCAGCGTCTGCATCCGTTGCCGCGTCGAGGATGTTGACCTGAATGGGTGAGCCATGCACGGTAAGGTATGTATTGGATAGCTTCTCGATGGATGCACCGAGCCTTTGGCCGATGGCTGCCGTCTGGTCCCGCGGCGCTACAAATGACCTGGTAACAAAGCAGCCAAAGGGCATGTTTCTGAAGCACTCGTCCGACGGTTCAACTGCTTTAGCACAGGAAACAACACAGGTGAGCACAAGGACTGCAATCGATATTACTGTAAACCGTTTCATTTGTTTCTCCTGCCCGTCATAATAATATACAACACTTTCTGCTATCAATTTAGTCTATCGGAAGTAAAATGTCAAGATAGAAGAGCGTATAGTATGCAGCGGACGGTGTGTGGGCCTTAGGGTAAATGTGAATTAACGTCAATCGGGGTGTTTTCTTTTTTTGCCGGGAGATTTTACTTGACAAAAATTGTTTTTTGTTTATAGTCATAGTAACATTGCTTAGCACCAGTTGTATTCCTTGGGGAGATATTAATAGAAGCCTTTGGAGAGGCCTATAAAATGAGGCTTTTTCCTGTAAGCAAGCCTGTGAATTACCTTGCATTGGCGGCAGTCGTTGTGCTGGTTGCCGGTGCGGTTGCAGTGCTCTACTTTTTTGATTTTCACACGACGGTGGAACGACAGGACGGGCCGTTCGCTCATGAGGTGTATGTATGGCAACGGCAGTGGGGCGAGGTTGTTTCAAAAGCGCTTCACCAAGCGGCCGGTCAAACGTCGGGCTTTTCAGTTCTTGCGGCGGAAGTGAGCTGGAAAGGGGGCGAAGTTGACCGTGAAGTACGTGTAGCCATTGACTACGAAGCCTTGAAGGTTACGGGAAGGCCGGTGGGCATTGCGTTTCGAATTGGGCCGTATTCGGGGCCATTTGACAGACAGGGAAAGGCTGTGAGTTTTCTGACCGGTCTTGCCGGCTCGCTGGTTGCAGAGGCAAGAGAAGCCGGTGTGGAGCCGGTCGAATTGCAGATAGATTTTGACTGCGCCGAATCCAAGCTGAACGGATACCGGAGATGGGTGGAGGTGTTTCGAGAGAAAATCAGCCCTGTTCCCGTGGTCATTACCGTGCTGCCGAGCTGGCTCAAACGGCGGGCGTTCAAGTCTCTTGCGCGGGTTAGTGATGGATTTGTGCTGCAGGTCCATTCGTTAGAGCGGCCGAAAGGTCCGGAGGCTCCCATAATATTGTGCGACAGCAAAGCGGCTGTTCGCTGGGTGGTGCAGGCTGCGCGAAACGGCGTTCCATTTCGTGTGGCGCTTCCGACATACGGATACATTGTAGCATTCAATAAGGAAGGGCGGTTTATCGGCCTAACGGCAGAAGGGCCATCACGGAGGTGGGAGGAGGGGACGATTCTTCGTAGTGTCAGTTCGGAGCCGGTGGCGATGGCCCGGCTTGTACAGGGCTGGCAGGAAGACAGGCCCAGGACGATGAAGGGT
>SMTZ1_10007226_pt1 | contig 11136 bp, 10 predicted proteins | sample DeeMarSWOR136_30_FD_25667 | JGI IMG/M metagenome (IMG submission 25667)
AAAAAAGTCTTTTTATCATATCATATACTCCCTCAGCATGGAAGTTGCTGCTGTAACACGCATGTTTTAATATTATTCTTCATGACTGTCCAAATTAGCTGAAACTGAGTTCATACTGTAATATACCCGGAGGTGAATTGCTCTGTGGATGATAGGGTGCATTCAGTGTCAACATCGTTTTTAAATTTGACAAAAGCAACGGTTTATTTTTGGACACTTTCATCGTTATCTCACCTTGTCTGACTTTCACACAAATCACTCATTTCAGAGATAGTCCTGATTCTCGGCGGTGTTTCAGCCGATAAGATTCACCACGAATGTTGATTGTCGTGGCATGATGAAGCAGCCGATCAAGTAGCGCAGTTGCAAGCACCGGGTCCGGGAAGATCTCACCCCACTGCCCAAAGCTCTTGTTGGAGGTGATGATCGTAGACTTACCACTGTGATACCGCTTGTTGATCACCTCGAAGAGAAAGGTGGCATCCTCAGCGGCCAGGGGTAAAAACCCCAGCTCATCCAGCACGAACAGAGCGGCTCGATGGATCACCCGCTGCAACACGTGCAGCCGGTTCTTCTCCCGTGCAAGCCGGGCCTTGGTGACCAGGTCATGCAGACTCAGAAAGTATACCCGATGCCCCTGCTCCAGGGCTTTGACCGCAAGCCCCAGGGCAAGATGGGTTTTTCCCACACCACAGGGACCCAGCAGGAGCACGTTTTCTCCCTCGTGTACAAACCGAAGCGTCTCCAGCTCCTCCACGGTGAGACGCGGTACCTGAGGCTGAGCCTCAAAGTCAAACTCCTCGATCCTCTTCACCACAGGCAGCCCTGCCAGCTTGAAGTTCGTACTCACCCGTCGCTCAAACCGATACCGAAGCTCCCGCTCCAGCAGATCGTCCAACACCTCCACCGTGCTGCGCTCCTCCTTGCCTCCACGCTCCAACACATCGTCGAGCTCTACCAACGCCGCCTCCATCTTCAGCCTCTCCAGATGTTCTCGTAATCGCTGGTAACTCACCGCACCGCTCACCTCGACCCTCCCTGTAACACCTGCTCATACAGCTCAAGGGGTCGTGTCTGCACCTCAGGGGTGGCATACCCCCAGCCCCCCTCCTCTGGAACTATCTGTACAAATCGCACCTGCCTGCCGCGTACCGCCTTACCCTTTCGCGTCAGCTGGCGTATCTTCTTCTCGTGCTCCTCAAGCGTCACCCGTGGACTCCCAGGCGCTCGACGCCGATGTACCGCCACACACTCTGCTCCCAGGTACACCTCAAACTCATCTCCCACCCGCTCACTTGCTGATTTCACCACTACGCTGTGCCCCACAGCGCAAGGATCCACCGAGTAGAACACCCCCTGGTAGCGGATGTAACTGTCATTCATCACTTTATGTATCTTTTCAGGTCGGCTGTCATACACAGGCACCGCCTCATACCGGCGCAGAGAAGCTATCTCGCGCATATACCGATCACAGGGACGTTCTCCGGTCGTCCCGTGCAGCCTCACATTGGCCACCGTGTCCACCCAGTGATCAGCCTGCCGATTCAAGTCCTCCAGATCCACAAACACCCGTCCCTCAAGGAAACTTCGTTTCACATATCCCACCCCTCGCTCCACCTTCCCCTTGGCCCGTGGCCAATAGAGCGGCGTCACCGAGGGTATCACCCCATAATGCTCACAGAAGTCCAAAAATCCCCGGTTGAATCGTACCCCCTCACTGCTGCGCCCCTCTACCACCTGCTTCATGTTGTCCACCAACACTTCTGCAGGAATCCCCAACCTCTCAAACGCTCCTTGCAAACATCCCTGCAGTACATGCCGGCGCATCGATGTGGTGAACCTCACATACAGCATCCTGCTGAACCCCAGCACAAACACAAATACATACAGCTTGTGCCGCTTCCCCCTTACCTCGATACTCCCGCATTCTCCCCAGTCAACCTGTGCCTGACGCCCTGCCAGCGTCTCAAACCGCTCCGTAATCCGTGCCACCTTCCGGTCCTTGACCCCTCGCACATACTCGCGAAGAATCGTAATCGACCCCCTGTACCCCTTCTCCCGGATCTCCCGCAGCAACACCGTGGCGGGTAAATCAAACTCTTCCAACCGTGTTCGTATATAGCCCCTATAGGGATCCAGCTTGGATGCTCTTTTCTTTCTCTCTTTTTTCTTCTCCGGATCAAAGCGCAGATGATTGTAAACCGTCTGCCGGCTTATCCTCAACCTCCGCGCTACCTGTGACTTCGGCTCTCCCTGGCTCACAAAATGTCGTATCATTAACCGCGTCTCCTGTGGTATCATGTCTCTGAGGTCTCCTTGTGTCGACGATGTCTGTTACTACCAAACACCATCATACACGCAAGTGAGGCCTCATGTCTTTAACTGATACCTGATTTCACGAGAAAAGTGTCCAAGTTTATTCCGTTGGTTTTGTCTATGATACAACCGATGGTGAGACCTGTTCCCGTCTTCGTCGTAGAATTGAACGTAATAGACGAACCTGTTGTTTTTCGTGGTGGGGCGTTGGTAGAGGTTAAAAGGTTCGTGTGCCATAATGAAAAAACCCTCCCTTTTTTTTGCTGACAATTTTGCTTACAGTGGTCAACAAAGAAAAGAGAGAGTTGTTGATTTTCTGCTCTAACTCATTGTAGAGCAAAACTTTACACATTCTGGGGGAGAAGGATTCGAACCCTCACAAGCAGATCCAGAGTCTGCCGTGCTACCATTACACAATCCCCCAAAGGTGGTACCAATATATTTCTGTGAAATTCAAATGTCAAGACGCAATTCTTCCCCAGGAATAGTGAGTACTTCCCCGATCAGAATGAGCCGAACTTAAAGATGAGCGTACTGTAGGCACAAATCTGTAGATCATCGGTGTGTGCGATCATGGCCGAACAAGACGTGCGGACTGAGCATTCTACGTGCCGTAAGATCGGAGATGATGAGCAGTTGAAAGGGCCGCACTGCGTGCCGCTCCCACTCATCGAGGTATTCCCAGAGCCTGTAACCGCTACCCTTGCCCCTGACCACGCGTTCCGTGCTCTTAGACCGCCACCTGCTTGGATCGTCGCACTGCGCACTGTGTAAGCGTTCCTGCTCCTCCTCAATGAGATCGACAATTCTTCCGAGACCGATCACCTCAGGGTGCTCCTCTCTGATCCGGGTCAGTAGATTGGAGGCAGTGTCCAGGCTTCCCGCCTGTACCATGGCAAAACCCAGATCGATTGCCGGTTCCGTCACCCGCGAAAGGCCCTCCAGGTCGAGGATGCGGTGGGTGTGCTTTACAGGCCGTTGTACCTTGCCCTCTTCTGCAGCCACCTCCTTCAACCGATAGTAACCGGTAAACTCCGAGGAGTTCGGCTTCACTCGGCCGTCCCGATTGTAGAGCTTTACGCCATGATGCACCTTCTGTTGCCTGAGATTGTACATGACCTGCAGCAAAGGTAACGCGTGATCGTGTCTGCCGAGCCGGCAATTGCAGAAGGCCTTCAGCTTGAGAGCAAACTGGAACTGACCGGTTTTTTCGAAGGCTTCCTCGTGCTGCGGCACAGTTTTTAGAATCTCAAGACTCCTCCGGTAATCCCCCTTGAAAAAATGTGTTGCGGCACAGCACACCTGATACAGGGCTCTGTTATCCAAATCTATGGCCCTTGCGAATGCTTGAAGGGCCTCTTCGAATCTGCCGATCTGACAATGCACAACCCCGAGTGTAAAGTGAGCCTCGCCCATGTTCGGTCTGTTCCGCACCACAGCATCGAGTTTCTTCCGAGCTTCATCGTAATACATCTGACCAATGTACAGGAGTCCGAGGTAGTACAGAGCTTCAGGGCTGGTGCGCTCGGTTTTCAGGATCTCCCTGCACAGGGTGTGAAGCTCGAGGAGGCTCTCAGCCCTGTACAGGGGCAGGAGGAGCTTTTGCTTGATGTCCAGGGTATCGATCCCGTCGCCGGGTTTCTTCAGATTGATGAGCCTATAATAGTCGCTGGCCGCATCTTTATACCTCTGAAGTGCTGTTTCGGCATCGGCCCGAAGGAGAAGCGCTTCCCTGTTTTCGGGGCTCTTTTTCAGCGCTATTGCAATGGAGGCGAGTGCTCTTTCATACCTGGCCCGCTCGAACTGCCGCTTGGCCCTCCGCAGAGGGTTGATTCTGCTCCTCAGGGAGAGCACGATGAGAAAGACCACGATCGACAGGATGACCACCGATCCAGCACCGATGAGCACGTAGATACTCAGACTGTTCGGATCGAAGAGCTTCAGGGAAAGGTTCACTCCGGTGACTCCTGAGGTACTGAATGTTGTCCGTTGCGTATCATGCTGAACATCGGGATGGTTGCCTGTGCACCGTATCTGTTCACCATACATAGTGCATGTGTATTGTATCAGGGAACAAGAGAAATGGAAAGCATACTCTGGTTGAAGGCCAGTGAGAGATAGCTATGTTTGTATCAGGACTTGCAAAACAAGGGAAGTGTTTGTACATTGTGCGGGGAAAGGAGCGATCCATGCACGCCATCGTGTACGAGGGAGTGGGAAAGATCGGACTGAAGGAGGTTTCCAAGCCGGAGGTGCACGATGACAGTGTCATCGTCAGAGTGCATACCTGCGCCATCTGCGGTACCGATGTGAAAGCCTATAATATCGGTATCACAAGCATCAGGCCGCCCGTCATTCTGGGGCATGAGTTCGTGGGTGAAATCGTGGAAGCGGGAGCAGCGGTGAAGGGATTCAGGCCCGGTGACCGGGTGAGCCTTGCAACCACCCTTCCGTGCGGAAAGTGCCGCATGTGCCGGAAGGAGCTTTTCAACCTCTGTCTCGACAAGGCTCCAGTGGGCACCTACATCGACGGGGCCTTTGCGGAGTACCTCGAGATCCCTGCACGGGGCATAGAGCACGGGAACCTCGTGCCCGTACCCGAAGCACTCTCCGATCTGGAAGGCTGCCTCTGTGAACCCCTCGGTTGTGTGATCAACAGCCAGAACCTGGCGAAGGTCGGATTTCCCGATACCGCCGTTATTATCGGTGCCGGTCCCCTCGGTATTCTGCAGGCCGAGGCGGCCAAGGCACGGGGATGTCTGAAAACCATCCTTGTACAGCGCTCTCGCGGGCGATACGAACGGGCGAAGCAGTTCAACATCGACCACGTGATCTGTGCTGAAAATGAGGACCCCGTGATAGCGGTGAAGGATCTGACCGGAGGGACCGGCGCCGATGTGGTGATCAATGCCGCACCATCACGTGAGGCCGTGGAGCTGGCCTTCGACCTGGTGGCCAAGTCAGGAAGGGTGAGCCTCTTTGCCAGCGTGCCCAAGGATAATCCCGTGGTCGGTATCGACGTGAACCGCATTCACTACGAGCAGATCGAGGTGTTCGGCGCATCCGACCTGAAACCCGTCAATGCTGTTCAGGCGCTGCAGCTCCTCGCCTCGGGAAAAATCAGCACGGACAGGCTCATCACCCACGTTCTTGACCTGAAGGACTTCTTCAGGGGGATCGAGCTCATCAACAGCAGAGATGCACTCAAGGTCGTCATCCGTCCCCAGGATCGCTGATTTGAATGCATGAATGGAATGTGACGTGATATGGCGCGGTTGGTGTCAGTCTTCCCTGAAGAGATCGACCACTTCCTGAGATGAAGAGGCACCTATCAGGGCATCGAGAAAGGCCTTTGACTTGGAGAGTTTTGCAATTTCAGCGAGTGCCTCTATATGGGGTCCCGACTGGTCGGGGGCAGCAAGTATCATAAAGAAGAGTTTTGAAGGTTTACCGTCGATGGCGTCAAATTCTATGCCCTGAGGTGCGATTCCGATAGCCACGGTGATCTCCTTGACCTCTTCGGTCTTGGCGTGGGGAACAGCAATACCGAACTCAAGACCCGTACTTCCCAGGGCCTCACGCTTGTGAATCGCGTCCAGTACCTTAGCCTTGTCCCCGATCTTCCCTGCATTAACCAGAACCCGTACGAGCTCGTCGATGACGCCCGGCTTATCGTTGGAGACCAGCGGGACTTTAACGACCTCAGGGGTAATAAGATCAACAAGTGCCATTGTAACCCTCACAGGTACACAATTTGTATCATTCGAAATTATTTTATAGAGAAAATTACATAAAGTAAGGATAGGGTATTACTCAATCCCAGCCCTCTCCCTCTATAGCACTCAGATTGTCGTTTACTTCGGACCTTCTCAATAAGACCACGAGTCTCTTCGAATCTGCATCATTGCAAGGTGATCGCTGCAGTGTGTAACCTCTAAGAGAAAGTGTCACTCCAGGGCTTCAAAGAGCTCCCATACACGGTCCTCATCCTTCACGATGAGCACCGAGCATGGAACAGCACGCATGGCGCGTTCGGTCTCATCGTAGAACTCGTCCCTCCTGCTCCTGATATGGGAGAGTTCCCCGATGACGAGCAGGTCGATCTCCTCCTCCTTCACCTTGTTGACGATCTCCTGGTGCACGTTTCCCATGGCGCTCCCGGTACTGATCGGGATGCCCTTTCGCTGGGCCAGGTCGCGCACATGGTTGAGATACCGCTCGGCATCGGCTTCCAGATCTCGCTCGTACTCCGACTGCTCTGCCTCTAGGAAAATGCGAGCCTTGACCAGATCACGGAGTGCCTTGGTATTTATGACATAGAATGCCTTGAGGGAGGCACCTGTCGACCGGGCGAGGCAGAGGGCATACTGTGCCGCTGTTATTGACCCTTCGGTACCGTCGATATATACCATGATCTTTCTGATTGGATTCATGGATCTTCCCAGCCACTCTTGCCAACCCTGCTGCTCTCCAGGCGCTCCTTCACCATACGCATGAGCGTGAACATATCACGCTCATACTCCTCGAGGCTGTTTTCGATATATGATACCGTATCCCTCAGGTTTGGTATAGCTATTTTTTCGAGGGCGTTGACCTTACGTATGGTCTTCTTCACCTCGTTGGCGAGCCTGAATACGGATACCTTCAGCTCTGCGAGTCTTCCCATGAGCTCCAGCACAGCCTTGAATTCGTTCACCGAGCTGTCGATCCAGAAGCTCGTTCCCATGGGGCTGTAGTATGGTGAGCTCTCCTTAAAATCGATGTCCACCATGGGGAGTGAGACGCCCATGACGCGGCGGCTTGAGATTTTGATGTTGGTTTCCACATTCACGGCACTGACGAGATGATGCACTCTGAGCTTACCCATGCTGAGAACAGCTTCTTCCAGTGTACGGTAGGCCTTACGCAAGGCTTCTTCCACGCGGCTCTGATACTCAACAGTCTGGTCTACAAGATTGAGGAGCTCGATGACCAGGATATTGCGTTTCTGGTCGAGCAGATCGTACCCAAGCTCGGCAAACTTCAGCTCATCCCTGAGCTTCATGAGATTGGTCTTGGTGGGTGCAACGTTCGTCCGTGCCATGAGTCAGTTCCTACAACCCCTCATAGTACTTCGATATCTCTTCCTCGGTCACCCGGTGCAGCTCCTCCACCGGCAGCCTCTGAAGAACCTCCCATCCCAGATCGAGGGTCTGTTCGATACTCCTGTTCTCTCGCAATGACTGGGTGACAAACCGTTTCTCGAACTCCTCACCGAACTCCAGATAGTTATGATCGAGTGGTGTCAGCTCCTCCTCTCCGATCACCGATGCCAGGTTCCGCACATCCTTCACATAGCTGTATGCCGCGAAGAGCTGGCTTGCCAGGTGTGGATGATCCTCCCGTGTCATGCCCTCGCCGATGCCGTCCTTCATGAGCCTGGAGAGCGATGGCAGCCCGGCAATGGGAGGATAGATACCCCTACCGTACATCTCCCGCTCGAACACGATCTGCCCTTCCGTGATGTATCCCGTAAGGTCGGGCACGGGATGGGAGATGTCATCGTTGGGCATGGTCAGTATGGGAAGAAGGGTGATCGAACCCCTGCAATCCTTGAGCATTCCCGACCGCTCGTATATCTCTGCCAGGTCTGAGTAGAGATAACCGGGATATCCCTTGCGGGAAGGGATCTCTCCTCTGATCGTCGAAATCTCCCTGAGCGCTTCACAGTAGTTGGTCATATCGGTCAGGATGACGAGCACGTGCATTTCCTCGTGATAGGCGAGAAACTCAGCAAGGGTTAGTGCCGTACGCGGAGTGATGAGGCGTTCGATTGAGGGGTCATCGGCCAGGGAGAGAAAGAGGGAAACATTTTCAAGCACGCCGCTCTCTTCGAAGGAACGCACGAAGAACTGCGCCACATCGTGCTTCACTCCCATGGCCGCGAACACGACCGCAAACTCAATCTCTTCACCGTGTATCCTGGCCTGCCGGGTAATCTGCGCCGCTAGCTCGTTGTGGGGCAGACCGTTTCCCGAGAAGATAGGCAGCTTCTGTCCCCTGATAAGGGTGTTCATGCCGTCGAGGACCGAGATGCCTGTCTGAATGAAATCGCGCGGATATTCACGGGCCGTGGGGTTGATGGGCTTTCCGGTCACATCGAGCATCGTGTCACTCCGTGGAGGCGGCCCGCCGTCGATGGGCTGCCCAAGACCGTTGAACACACGTCCGAGCATCTCCCGTGAAACGGCGATCTGGAGAGGTATGCCGGTAAACCGCACCCTGGTTTGCGGGATGGTGAGTCCCGAGGTACCCTCGAAAACCTGCACCACCACCACATCGGTCGATGTTTCCAGAACTATGCCAAGGCGGAGCTTCCCCTGCCGGTCGATACACTCAACCAGCTCCCGGTATCCAACCGGATGGGTTTTATTGATGAAAACGAGCGGGCCGTCGATTTTCTGAACACCGATATACTCACGGCCTCTGAGAAGCTCACGCTCGAGCCTCTCGATGTCCACTGGTTCAGGCATAGATACTCTCCAGTTGATCCATGGAACGCTCGAGCCGAGCCTCGATTTTATCGAGCTGCGACAGATCGTCATTGGGAACGATGAATTTCATCTTCAAGATATCCTGATACACCTTCATCTTTCTGAGCTTGACGAGTGTCATACCTCGCTTGATCGCCTCATTCCCCCTGCGCCAGTAGGTGAGGATGATGTGAAGCATTCTTGCCTGCTTCTCTATGGTGGAATAGCGGTCTATATCATCGAAGGCGTTCTGCTGGAGGAATCCGTTCTTGAACAGAGAGCACACATCGAGGACGAAACGCTGGCTGTCGGGAAGGGCGTCGGGACCGACCAGCTTTACCACCTGCTGTAGCTTGACCTCCCTGAGCAGCAGGTCCATGATCTCCCTCCGGTCCTCGACCCAGTCGGGACTGATTTTTTCCTCCCACCAGTTGCCCATCTCGAGGAGATACTCACTGTATGATTCGAGCCAGGAGATGGACGGGTAATGCCGTGCGTTTGCGAGCCCGCGGTCGAGTGCCCAGAAGCAGCGGACGAAACGCTTGGTGTGCTGGGTAACCGGCTCTGAAAAGTCACCTCCGGGTGGTGAAACAGCGCCTACAATGGTGACCGAGCCAGTCTCCCCTGCCATGGTCTGTACATATCCTGCACGCTCGTAAAACTCGGCGATACGGGTGGGCAGATAGGCGGGGAATCCCTCCTCGGCTGGCATCTCCTCCATCCTGCCCGAGAGTTCCCGAAGCGCTTCGGCCCACCGGGACGTTGAATCGGCCATGATGGCCACGTGGAACCCCTGGTCACGGAAAAACTCCGCGATGGTCACACCCGTATACACACTCGCCTCACGTGCCGAAACCGGCATGTTCGAGGTGTTGGCGATAAGCACGGTACGCTCCATGAGGGTCTTTCCCGTTCTCGGGTCCATGAGCTTGGGAAACTCGGTGAGCACATCGGTCATCTCGTTCCCGCGCTCACCGCATCCGATGTAGACGATGATATCAGCATCGCACCACTTCGCCAGGGCCTGCTGGGTCATGGTTTTCCCCGTTCCGAATCCGCCCGGTATTGCGACGGTTCCACCCTTGGCCACTGGAAAGAGGGTGTCGATGACCCGTTGTCCGGTAATGAGGGGCACCTCCAGGGCCAGACGTTCTTCGATCGGACGGGACTGCCGGATCGGCCATCTCTGCATGAGAAAGAGGTCGTGCAACCCTTCGCCGTTCTTCAACCTGGCGATCGGTTCATCGATCCTGTACTCTCCTTCAGGAACGACGGACTGCAGTATCCCCTGCATGCTCGGGGGAACCAGTATCTTCTGCTCCACACGGTCGGTCTCCCTGACCGTGCCCAGGACCATCCCCCCGTGGAGCGTATCGCCTTCACGTGCAAGGGGATTGAAAGGCCACCGCCGTTCACGGCTGAGCGCAGCCACGTGTATCCCGCGCTCTATGAAGCGGGGCGAGAGTTTCCTTATGTCCTCGAGGGGTCTCTGAATGCCGTCGTATATGTTGCCCACAAGCCCGGGACCCAGTTCTACGGAAAGCGGCATGCCGGAGCCGTGTATCGGGTCGAGGGGTGCAATGCCGCTGGTATCCTCGTACACCTGCACGATGGCCCGTTCGCCCTCGAGTTTCACAATCTCACCGATCAGGCCGTCAATGCCAACCATGACGAGCTCAAACATCATGGCGTCCCCTACCCCCATGGCCTCGATGACGGGCCCGTTCACCCGATCAACCTGCCCGATGATTCGGTTCACTTTCAGCTCCCTGTGCGCGCGAATGGTTGTTTTCTTCCTTCCTTGACGTTTGTTCCTGGATGTAAAGCAGCTTCTCGTGTATTATTTTCCTTATCTCCGAATTTATCCTCTTTAGCCTGGTTTCCATTTGATTGTTGAAGGCGATGCGCCCGTCCCCTGAGGTGAGCACAATACCCTGGCCCCTCAGCGGCGCCTCATCGGAAATGGTGAGTTCCATGCTCCTACCGGTGAGGGCCTTCACCTTTTTTACCGCTTCATCGAGCAGTTTTCCCGTGATCAGCGTTCGTTCCTGTTCCGTTGCATTTACACGTGCCGAGGGCGGCATACCGATCCCGATTGCAGCTTCGACGACAAGACCCAGAAGAACCTTTGGGTATTCCTTCTTCTCCATAAGACCCTGCAGCCGGTCACGGGCTCTGCCGACAACTTCCCCGTACACCTCGTCCTGCATGTGCATGAACCGGCGTTTCGCCTCGATGTTGACCCCGGACAGAAGGTGACTCCGTATCCTCTCCGCCTGTTCCTCGGCCTTCTCCGATGCCTCCTGTA
>SMTZ1_10029251_pt1 | contig 11136 bp, 11 predicted proteins | sample DeeMarSWOR136_30_FD_25667 | JGI IMG/M metagenome (IMG submission 25667)
AATACGTTGTCTTCATAGTGGCCAGATGCTGGTTCGGCGAAACAACGCCGGAAAGACCGGGACACACACTGAAAACCATCAGACTGTCAGTAGTGCTTTAAAACGAAACAAAGCACGCACAAGCGTGCAAAACCTCCTTTTTTATCACCTTTCTAAGAGTTGCTTCCAGTTTTCTACAACTGTGGTGGCACCGCTGGCCAGATAATCTCGGCGTGAAAAACGTTTCTTTCTTAGCAGTCCTACTCTGTCAGGAACAGGATGTCTTCTGTAAGCAACAAAGAAACCAGGATAGTCGTCGACCACTCGAATAACGTTGTGTCGCTTCAATATCTTAGAGAAGATTCTAGATCTGGTCTCCAACACCGAAGACTGTGAAGAAAAGTAGTTCATCCAGTCGCTGATGGTGAACATTTCCAGTTCAGTTCCGCTTATCGGAAACCCAAATCTTCTCAATTCGTCTAATGTGAGTTGCCTCATGTTTTTTGTTCTTCCAGTGAGGTAAGTCAACTTGTAGTTTTTGCTCCATTTATGAAGGACTTCAGAAGCGTAAGGAAGAGGTCTATCAAGCTCTAGCAGATCAGCTCCACCTTCTTCTACGCAGAGAGTGAGCATCCAAAACCTCTTCCAAACCTCTCTGTCTGAAAACCCATATTTTCTGAGAATTTGCTGTGACCCTTGAGACTCTACTACTTCCAGAGGAATCTCTCTACCCAGAACCCGACACCATGCTGCATACCTCCTTTGCTCAGTATCAACTATCGTGTCATCGATGTCCACCACAACCGAATCCATGAAACGTATTCTCCATTTGTGTGTTTTGTTTCTTGCGCGCACATATTTTATATCAAGATTTTTAATAAAAATTTCCATAATAATATTTTAGAGCTTCGAAACAGATTCAGCCTTCGTAACTCATTTTGCCAAGCAAGAAATAGATGAAAGCGTCAATGTGAGGAAAAATGAAGCGTTCAATTATACACCAAATCGACTTGGTCAAAACTGACAGAAATGGGTATTCACTGTCCAAAATATGGAGCCATTATCTCTCCCGCTGATGAGTCACAAAACGTCTACACTATCCTGAAAACAAAGCTCAAGGACAATTCTTTGGAAAAGTTGATAATCCAATGTAATTGTGGAAGCGAAATCCCTCCAGTGGGATTCCTTACTCCCTAGCTGACGCGTCGCATAACCGTTTTGCATGTATGCATGAAACAAACCAAAAAATAGCGGAGACAGATAACTGAAACTGTACGCATCATTTTTTACAGAGAATAGCGCATTGTTTAGAGGAGTGTGGAAGAGAAAGTGAATGAAGCTGAAGTCAAGAAATGTTCCAAGTGTGGTGGAGAAATGGAGATAGGATATTTGCCTGGAGCTTTTAGCTGGAGTGCTGGTGAAAGCCTTTGGAACATAAAAAAACCTTCGAGAATTTTTGCGTATAGATGCAAGAATTGTGGTTATGTCGAATTCTATACAGAGGAAAAGAAGGGATAAGTCATGAGTGAAAAAGAAAGAATGCCTTTTGCATGCATGCAACCGCTATCTGTAGATTAACTAGGCTAAAAGAGGGCGGTTAGGGTATATACCAAACAACACAAATGATGATAGCAAAAAAGTTGTCACGCCGTGACAAGTTAACACTTTTATGTAAATTAGATTGCAGATTTCGACAAGTTTGGTGACGCAAACCTACATGAATTTGCACGAACTTGCAAGAAACTGTTCTTAGGTTGCAAGTTTCCGTGCGAAGTATCCCATATTCCAAAAAAAGGAAGTATACGGGAGGCATCTCCAATAGTCAGTTGTTCACATTCATTAATACCATTTATGAAGAAAGGAGAAAAGGGCTTGTTCTGAGTTTTCGTATTTTAAATAATGTTAAAAGTAAATGGAAGGAGCGTTAAATTTCAAACCGCTTTTAATTAGGTGAATCCTTTGCGCGCTAAAAAGAAGGTTGTTGGATTTGTTTGTTGGCTAATAGGCGTAGAACCAAGAGTCTTTTGGTAGTATATGATGCGGATTTCGCAGAGTTTGTATTTTTCAACAAAGTTTATTAATATGCGAAAGCATGCTGAGTTTTTAACCTTCGGAACATAGATTATCATGATAGCGTGGATTGGTTTCTTCCTTGCCATTGCTGCCTTGCTAATCATATCAACAAGGAATTTTGCTCTCGCAATGTTTGTTGGAGCCTTTATATTAGGTATTTTTACGATGGGTCCAAGTCAACTAGCGACAGAGTTTTTGGGTGCAATTTCAGATTTTTCCACTATTCTATTAGCTCTAACGGTAGGTTTAATCCCCTTAATCGGTGGAACTCTGAAGCATTCCGGTCAAATGGATGATTTGGTGGGCAATCTCAGAGTGGGAAAGAAAGCTTTTCTCGCGGTTTCTCCAGCGTTGATTGGAATGATGCCCATGCCTGGAGGGGCTCTTCTTTCATGCCCCTTAGTACAGAAAAGTGGTGAATATGTGTCAAAAAATGTGATGGCGGGATTGAACGTATGGTTTCGCCATGTTCTATATCTGATCTATCCGTTGGCTCCTGCCTTAATAGTATCTACTAAAGTGGCTGGACTTAGCGTTTATCAAGTATTTCCATATCTTGTCCCCTTCTTTTTCTTCTCATTGCTTCTAGGATACGTTTTTTTCCTCAGGAATGTTCCTGGCAGGATAGAATACGAAAAGCAATTTAAGTTGAAGAAACTTGTACCTCCTTTAACAGTAATTTTTCTGGCTCCAATACTCGATTTCTCTCTGAAGGGCATCCTTTTTCCAGAAGAACTGGCTACACTGGTTGGAGTAACTGCAAGTCTAATTCTTGCTCTCATAGTCGGAAATGTGGGCACAAGGAGTCTACTCAAGATCGTGAAAGATGCGAAGCCTTGGAACTTCGCCATGATGATTATGGGAATAATGGTTTTTCTCGATGTGTTTGCTGCTTCACGAATTCCAGAGCTGATTTTAGAGATCAATATTTCTGCAGAGATCCTGTGTGTTGTGGTCGCGTTTCTGCTTGGTTTTGGAACTGGAAGAATAGTTACTCCTGCTGGGATAGTGATCCCAATGTTTCTAACGAAGTTCGGCTCTATCTCGTCTGTTACGTTCGCTATTACCTACTTCAGTATGTTTCTCGGATACGTTATGACTCCTGTCCATCCATGCGTTTCCCTAACCGCAGAGTTCTTCAAAGTCAACACAAAGGATTTTCTAAAAGTCATTTTACCCCCAATACTAATAGCGTTAGCAACGAGTTATGTAATTATAGCGATGTTTGGAACATAACTAAAGCTCCAAGTGCGCGCGCGACTTGGCGATTGAAATCAAAGAAAAATTATCTTAATCCAGAATTACTTCAATTTTAGATTTAAATTATTGATACGACACAATAACAAACTGAAATAAGTTGGTCACTTCTATGAATCCAAGGTTTGCGTTTGTTGTTCTTGGCGGTTTCTATTTTTTTGTTTTACTGGTTTCTTATGTGCTGGGTTTCTTCTACCAATTTTTCACTCCCTATGGTTGGCTTCTTGTACCTGTAGTAGCTAGCTTTTTTGTAGGATATTTAACAAAAGAAGTAGAGACTGCAACTGAGATGATTATTGCATGCCTAAGCCTACACACAGGTATAGTCTTTGTATTGTTCAATTTCTCTTCAGTCGAAAAAGCCTTCATAACATTGCCCACTTTTGTTTCTTACTGGACATTCCATATTGCGCTGGGGGTTCCCATATCGTTTGTAGGAGTCATTTTCAGTGACAATACTAGTTACATAATTGATGTGAGTGTAAGTTTCGTGAAAAAAATAAAGCAAATTGTTACGAAACTCTCCAAGAAAAGGTAGGACACATAATATCTTCAAATTACATTTTATTACCATCAAGTGTCAATCTGAATGTCAGCAAGATGAAGCGGAACACTAAACACTTCTTTTTCTAAACACGCGTTATAGACATGTCGTTTGGTGAGACGGTAGAGCATCACATCGTTTCCCTGGCTTAAGCTTCATCCTTTTATCATAATAAAACCAACTTTATATTTATGGCAAATAACACAAATGCTTACTTGTGACTCTTAATGTCCTTCATCCCCGAACTCAACGTTATTAAAAAAGACTGGAGAAACGTAGATCTGAAGGTTGCGCTTTGCTATCCCAATGTTTACCGAAGCGGCATGACCGGCATGACCATGCGATTGTTGTATGCACTATTGAACGCACGAGACGATGTAGCTTGTGAAAGATTTTTCATTCCCACCCGAAATGAGCCTCTCCGAAGCCTCGAATCCAACAGACTCCTCAAAGACTTTGATGTAGTCGCGTTTACTCTGCAATATGAACAAGACTACGTCAACGTTATGCGTATGCTATTGGAGTCTGGTGTGCCGCTGAAGAGAGAACATCGAACTTCAAAGAATCCTCTAATTATTGCTGGCGGACCATGCACAACAGAAAACCCTGAACCTCTCGCCGACTACATCGACTTATTTACCATAGGCGAAGCCGAAGTCATTCTAAACTCTCTAATTAACCGCATTAAAGAGTCTGATGAACCGTCGAAACATATTGAAAACTTCGCTGACTTGGAAGGCATCTACGTTCCCACCGTTTCAAACTCCGTGAAACGTGTGTGGATAAAAAATCTCAACGAGGCTCCATGCCCAACTGCACAGCAAGTTCCCCTTGTTGATCAAAGAAGCCCGTACATGCCCATATTCGGAAAAACCTTTGTCATAGAGGCTGTTCGAGGATGCAACCGATGCTGCCGCTTCTGTCTCATCGGACATATTGGACGACCTAAGCGGGAGAGAAGTCTAGCTAAAATCGAAGAGATACTTGACGAAGGCATACGTTACACGCCGGTGAAGAAAGTTTCACTAATCGGAACTAGTTTATCCGATCACTCCAAACTTGAAGAAATCTGCGAATCAATAGTCTCACGCGAACTAGAAATCTCTATCCCTTCAATACGCCCAGAGGCAGTCACTGAACGATTGGCTAAACTTCTGGCGAAAGGAAGACAACGAAGAATATCTTTGGCACCTGACGGCTCAACCTCCCGTATGCGTAACATCATTAACAAGCCTATGGATGATGAACAAATAGTTGAGGCGGCTAGAACTCTCTTGAAACATGGAGTTAAACGCTTAAAACTATACTTTGTAATCGGCTTGCCTGGAGAGACACAAGAAGATGTTGAAGCTATTGCTAAATTGTCAAAACGCATTGCTGATTTAGGATATGCTCCTCAATCAGTGCATCTGAGCGTGAACCCTTTGATACCCAAGCCTCATACACCCTTTCAATGGGAGCCGTTCGCACCAATCCCTTACATTCGAAAATGTCTTCGGTTGCTAGAAACACGATTCAAGGAAGACCGTAGATTCAGAATAAGTCGCTTAGATCCTCGCCACGCCAAAATCCAAGCATTTCTCTCTCTGGGCGACCGAGAAGTTGGAAAGGTTATAGAGCTTGCCACACGGTATGGCGGAGGTTTAGGCGCTTGGCGAAGAGCATTAAAAGAACGTAATGTCTCGTTGGAAAAGTATACACGAAGGAAAGAGGTAAGTGAGTTAATGTCTTGGGATCACATTTATACGGGCTTAAATAGACGTTTTCTTATAGAACAAAATAAGCATGCCCGAATAGAAGCAACTGCTCAAAGGTGAGGTCGAAATGGAGGTTGACAAGAAACGGTTCAAGAAGATGTTTCCACACTTAGCTAAAGAAATGGATGTTAATAAGCACAGAGTTGCGATAACCTCTGTTCGATCAGATGTCCAAACAGCAGAGAAAACGTCTTCAGAGAAGTTTGCTGGGTACACACCAGACGTCATAGACTTTATCCGACGATGTGATGATGAACAGCAGGCAAAAGAAATCATCAATCACATGGAAAAGGGAGGAGACATAAACCACGAGTACGCTCAGAAGCTGAGAAAACAACTCAATGAGAAAGGCGTAAGGAGTTTTGGATCAAAAAAAGAAGATGACTACTACCTAGAACATACTGGCGGAAATAAGTAAACCTGAGAAACGAAAATTTGAGTTTTTCAAAACGCCACGAAAGATTTTTTGTGGTCCCCCGTTATTTTGCATTTTTGCAGCAATTTCTCGCTTTTATCATTATCAAATTTTTGTTTTAGCAAACACTTCATTTGTCAACAGCTTGTAAGATGTCAACGAACATGTTAGATTAGTATATCTTTAATACTTAACAAGCTTTTTAGGTGAAATCGGTAAATTACTAGCACTCGCACTCAGGTAGAGAGGATGTTTTTGAACATTAATCAGATGAAACTTCGTGCTTTTCATTTGAGACGGCTAATTAACTCAAATAAAAAACGAAAGGAACAGACGATTGAAGAATATGCACGTCTCATCTGGCTAATTAATAGGAGTTCGAAACCGCACGCATCATAGGAGTTATTTGATAATATGCGAAGGTCAAAACTTGAAATGTATGTTGATATCCTAAAAGTCCTAGCCCATAATCATGGACCGTTAAAGCTAACGCACATCATGTATAAGGCTAACGTAAACTGCAGTGTTCTAAAACAATACCTGGATTTTCTAATTCAGCAGAACCTTGTTGAAGAACAAACTTTGCACAAGAAAAGAAACAAAACAAAAATTGTTTACGCCATCACGGAAAGAGGGTTGTTATATTAAGCAAAGTGCGCGCAAAATATACGATTCATATTGGTCAATAGATGCTAGATGGTGGTCTGAGACGAATGCGGATAATCTAGCTAAGGAAATGAGGATTTCTTTGAGTTTTTGTTAGGCTTTTATGAGAAGCTAAAACCTTTCAATTTGGAAAAGGAGCTTCAATACTCAGAAGAAACCGCAGTTTTTTCAACAGATATGATGGTAGGGTTCTGTTCGCAGGGAAATCTTGCTGGCTAAAGAACAAAAATTGATACTATCCATAGTGGAGTTATTTAAGAAAGTCAATCAGCTAAGTTTCAACAAGTTTGTCCTTGTCCAAGACGCCCCGAATCCCGCTGCCCCTGAATTTGAGGCGTGGCCAAGTTACTGTGCGAAGGGCACAAGAGAGTTAGCAACAATTCCTGAGATAGCGAAGCTCGATTTTTCAGACAAGTTTACTATAATTCTTAAAAACTCTTTGCATTCTGCCCTCAATACTAAAATAAACTCTTGGCTGGAGAAAAATGAGGAGCTTCGAGATTTAATAGTGGTGGGGAACTGCGCTGATGTATTTGTATATAACCTCGCTATGCATCTTAGGCTCAGAGTTAATGTCTATAACCTGAGACATCAACGTGTCATCTTACCTGCCAATTGCGTGAATACCTATGACCTATCTGTAAAACAGGCTAAAGATTTAGATATCTTGCCCCATCGGGGGGATTTCATTCATCTTTTCTTCCTTTATCACATGGCATTGAATGGAATTAATGTGGTTCAGAAAATTATTTAGCTAAAAGTTAAATGAAAAACTAAGAACCTAGAACACGTTTTCCAGCAAATACTAAATATTATTAGAGCAGAAGTGATGCTTGATTCGATCTATTAATCTATCAGCTCTTTCCAAAATTGTGGATAACATCTTTGACAGTCGCGGAAATCAGATTCTAACATAAAGACATGGAGTTTAGGACAATTGGCAAGTTTGATAGGCATAACGTTCATGCTTTGAATTTCTAAAAGTAAATAAGGGATAATCGAAGATAAATATGCAAAACTAAATAATGAGGTTTCATTGATTAGCGTGGTGTCTCGTTTGAAGAAAGTGTTGTTGCTTCTATTCATGTCATCTTTTCTTTTCCTCTCAATTTTCGCCCTTACTTCTGTCGGCGCTACGCCTTCTGTGGATTTGCAAGTTATCGAAGTGAATCATGCGTTAGAGGTTCGTGAAGGAGGGCTGGTTGTCATAAGTGACACAATCATGTTATCTGCAAAAGGCGGAGATGTAATATCCCTGAAAAATTTTTCCATGGGTTTTCCCTTCCAGTTCGGCTCTAACCTTGACTACAGCTTTGCCTATGAAACCTCGAACCCTGACATACAACACACTGTGATTGTTGACGTTGGATTGGGGAGAATAGGTTTTTACGGAATAAAAGTGATCTTTAGCAACCCTGTGGAAGTAAGCGAAAGTGACTCGTATGAATTCACGGTGACATTTGTCTTTTCGAACCTTGTTTCTCAACAGAGTGAAACCTTATTCAATATCACTAGCTTCCCTATTTACCCTAGTCTGGTCAAAAACGCCGCTACGTGCAACGTAATTGTTACTCTCCCAGATAACGTTGAGTATCAAAGTAGCTCTCATGTTTTCGGCAGTGCTCTAAACCACACTAGAAGTCCTCTTAAGAACTTTACGAGAGAGTCCGCGTGGATGTTATTCAGTTCAGATGACTTCACCCTAATTGAAGTGAACAAAGTAGAGCGGCAACTAATGCCCGATCAGTGGGGGAACCTTTTCCTAGCAGACTTGTACCAAGTAATCAACAAAGGGACAGTAGCTCTTTCTACGCTAGAAATACAATTGCCCCAAGGTGCTTACTCTTACTCTGCCCGAGATGCCTCAGGCGACCTCTCATGGTCTCCAACAGAGAATAGTATAATTGTAGTCCTTAGAAATGTTCTAAATGAAAATGAGAAAGCAACATTCACGGTGGCTTACCAGCTTCCACGGGAAAGCTACATTGAAAAACATGGTTGGAACGACTTTGAACTAACTCTTAACTCCTTTGAACCTTTCAACTGGGTTGTAAGAAGATTAACCGTGGCTGTAATATTGCCTGAGGGCGCTGATTTTCAAAGCTCGTCGATGAGTCCAGATAGCGTTCAAAAAAGCGCGTTTCAAGAAACCGTAACCTTTGTCTTTATTAACGCTACACCTTTTCACGATCTGAATTTTGATTTAACCTATAGGCAACTCGTGTTTTGGGCATCTTTTCGTCCTACACTATGGATAGGAGTATTAGCTGCTGTTGTAGCTGCCATAGCATTGTTCTGGCGTGCTCCTAAAGTCCCCCGTGTTCCAACTATTCCAGTTCCTCCAAAAGACATCCGAAGATTTGTGGATATTTATGAAAAGAAAACGAGGAGGCTCCGAGAACTTGAGTCTATAGAAAAACAAGCGTTGAAGGGAAAGATATCTAGAAGACAATATAAAGTGCGTAAAAGAGCTCTTGAAAACCGCATTTCTGTGACGTCTCGGAACCTAGCTAGTCTTCGAGAAAAATTGAGTGCGGCAGGTCAAAAATACGGTGACATGATGAGACAGGTCGAAGTTGCTGAAACTAGGTTGATGGGAGCTGAAACGGACATCCGAAGGTTAGAAACGCGATATCGAAATGGAGAAATCTCTAAGGAAGCTTACCGTAGACTTCTTAACGAATACAATGGCAGAAGAGACGGGGCGAGAACAACCATCGATGGGGTTCTCCTGAGACTTCGAGAAGAAATCCGCTGAAAACACAAAAACATTTTTATCTTTAATAGTGCATTTCCATTAGAATTCAAAAAGGAGGACAAAAAACTATGGTAGAAATCAAAATTGACACCGGAAAGTGTGATGGGTGTGGAACGTGTGTGGATGTCTGTCCCGTAGAGGTCTTTGAACTTAAAGATAATAAATCAGTGGTTGTTAACCTTGATGAATGTCTTGTTTGCAGAGCATGTGAAGTACAGTGTCCCAACAGCGCCATTGAGGTTATTGAATAAATCTTTCTTCCACTTTTCTTTTTTTTACATACAAATTATAAATCCCAAAATTTAGAATGCGTACGCTTAATCATCATTATTGTTTTTTCAGCCTGTTTCCACACGTCAGATGTAGCAACAGGATGCTTATCTTGAATTACATAGGAAACGCCCGTCATCTTTCCAATCACTGCAGTCGCTATTTTCCCAATAAAGTTGAGACTGTACCCTCCCTCTAAAACCGCTGCAAACTTTCCCATACAAAACTGAGACGCTAAGTTCAGAACTTTTTCAAAAACTTTTAGGTACGTAGAGGCTGAGAGGGAAAGACTTGCAACCGGATCCGTGTAATATCCGTCAAAACCTGTGGAAACAAGGATGAACTGTGGCTTGTACTGTTGAATAATCGGAATCACGATCTGATTGAAAGCTTTAAGATAAGCCTTATCACCAGTTTGGTATGGAAACGGAACATTCACCGTATATCCTAAACCATCCCCATTGCCAACCTCGTCTATGAAACCTGCGCCAGGAAAGCCTCTAGGGTCCTGATGCAAACTTATGTACAGAACTTTGTTAGTATTATAGAAAATTTCTTGAGTTCCATTTCCATGGTGAGCATCCACATCCAAAATCAAAATGCGCTTAAGATGAAACTTGCGAAGAAGATGAGCAGCGGCCACCGCGACATTGTTGAATAGACAGAAGCCCATGGCATAGGATGGGCCAGCGTGATGTCCCGGAGGACGAACGAAAGCAAAGGCGTTCTGAAACTCTTCATTCATAACCAGGTCAGTCGCCTCAACTGCGCCTCCAACCGCGTAAAGAGCTGTTTCGTAGCTTTCAGGAGAAACCACTGTGTCACCGAGGTCGAGGAGACCACCACCAGATGAACAGACCTGCTCAACAAGTTTAACGTAGTCCGGCTGATGGACGAGTTCCACGTCTTTGACGCTGGCAGGCTTGGGTTCAATAAGCGAGCATTTTCCAGATTCGAGAAGACCGCTTTCTTTCAATTCCTTCATAATTGCTACTAGACGGTTAGGCGACTCAGGGTGATCGGTTCCAGAATTGTGATTTAAATATTTCGGAGTAAATATGATAGCTGTTTTTTTCATTTATGCTCCACCATTTGGATATACTTTTCGGAACTCCTTTTTAACATACTCCTGCAGGCTTAAACCTTCTTCCCTCGCTAATCTTCGAAGAGCCTTATTCACACCAGTTTCGTATTGAATAGCTCTCTTGGGCCTATTTGCAATGAATGGAGGTATGTTGAGGTTTTGAGCTGCTCGCCGCAAAACATTCTTTCTTAAAGAGTTCTCCGCGCACTCAATTTTCAGGTTTATGGGTAAACTCAGACAAAAATATACAACTTCACGATCTAGGAATGGAAGCCGCAGCTCCACCCCGTGGAAGGAACACACTTGATTGTCTCTCTGAAGATTTGTTTCGTA
>SMTZ1_10007227_pt1 | contig 11134 bp, 8 predicted proteins | sample DeeMarSWOR136_30_FD_25667 | JGI IMG/M metagenome (IMG submission 25667)
TTCGACGGAACAACATATTATGAGATTAGCTTCAATTCAAGCATTCTGAATCCCACTATGCTCGTCACTGGACACGAGATCCAGCTATCCATCGACAGAAGTGTGGGTGCACCTTACTACGCCGTGCGAAGCACTACGACCTCTGCAACGACTATCGAGCGGCCTACTCAAATCCTGTTCCCACTGGTTGAGGAGGTTCCTTACTACGACAATATCACCCTGGAACTGGACTACGTGGACTTCCTGAGTAGTCAGGGCATCGAAGGCGCCAACATCATAATCACAAGCACGAACTGGACAGTCGCTGAATACCAGATACAGGAGGTGGGTGACGGTACCTATCGAATCTACATCAACACCACTGTGTTTGGCGGCACTGGCACTGTATTCTTGGACATCGCGGCGAGCATGAGTGGAGCACCATTCTATGCGACAAGAAACACTACTGGTGTACCGGCAAGCATTCGCCCAATCATAATGACACTTCAGGCTGACGCACCAGCTCCAGGCTCAACAGCTGTGGGTGTCCCTATCCTTGTCCCGCTCACACTCACCGACTTCGACCATGATGGACCACTTGAAGGTGCAACAGTCACCGCTGACTGGACAACTCTGTACGGCACTTCCTACACACTAGTCGAGGTAGGTGGAGGAATCTACAACCTGACACTTGACATGACCGGCCTGCTTGCTCAGGACTATCCGTTCACTGTGCAAGCTCAGAAGCTCCACTACCAGACTTCATCCATTGGTGTGTCGGTGACCCCAGGAGCATCCACGTTCACCATTATCCTAGCTAAGACTGCCGTCTTTGCCCAATGGGGTGAAATGCCGAATGTCCGTTTGGATGTGCGAGAGAGTCACTACCTCAGTCTAGTACCTGGTGCCAATGTGACCATGTACTGGAATGGCACACCACATCCATTCACCGATCTAGGGAACGGAACATACTCGCTCGACCTTGATACAACGGCGGCAGACTTTGGGATCTACACACCCCAGATTACGGTTTCAAAGCAATACTATCAGACTCGACAGGCAACCATCACCCTTGTGGTATCGAAAGCGCCGGGCCACATTCTAAACATAGACCCTGGCTCCGGAACAGTTCGAAACTTCCGTGACATTGTCATCAGCACCACCACTGAAGTTCTTGTGTACCTAAACGACACAATCAGGGGGAACCCCCTTGAGGGGGCATCAGTGACCATGGAGTGGAATAACACTGTCTATCCGCTGATAGCCACTGGCACTCCCGGCTACTATAATTCGACCCTGGATACCACTGGCTTTCCGATTGGACCGTATGAACTAGTGATATCGGCCGCCTCAGTCAATCACGTTTTCCTTGATGCAGTTGTAGACATCAATGTCGTGCCAATACCTACTGTTGTCCAATTGGCAGGTGATGAGATCGCTTTGTTTGTCGTCAGGGGCGATACACTCAGCATCAACGTGGAATACAACGATACGTACTATGGTGGCCATATCCTGGGAGCTAATGTATCTTACACCCTTGGCAGCCTCGCGGGGACTCTAACTGAGCAGGCAAACGGTACATACAGTGCAATAATAGATACGAGTAATCTTCCTGCTCAGTCAATCTTCCTTCGAATAACTGGAGCCAAGCCAGGCTATGCCACGAGAACAAACACTACAGTTGTGACGATCAGACCTGTGCCCACAGCGGTCACTGCGGCTCCGTTGCTGCGCGTCGGACACTACCAAGACATAGTTAACTACACCTTCTACTACAACGACACTCACACCAACAGTCCAATTGTGGGTGCTTTTGTTAGTGTTGCGTGGGTCGGTGGGGCAGGGGACGTTACGGACTTGGGCAACGGATGGTATCTGGTTGAGATTACCCTCGATCCAATCTCACCTCAACTCTATGACATAATAGTTGGGTTCTCATTGCAGAACTACACGAGTGGTTCAGCTCTGGTCCGAGTGCAAATCCAGCCAACGCCCGCAATAATCCTTGGGCCAGCATCCTACGATGTTCCAGTTAACCACACGTCTCAGGTCATCTTCAACGTAATGAACACTCTTACCGATGAGATTATTCCGGCACTCAGCGGGATTGCATACTGGGAAGGTGCAGGTGAAGTGCCACTCGTTGCACTTGAGAATGGAAGTTACGCACTCGAGGTTCTTGACGTGTTGCCAGTGGGCTTCTATCGTGTAGAGATCGGATTCTCCACTTCAGTCTATAGCTTGGTAAACGTATTCCTAGACCTCGAGGTACGATTAGTAAAATCAACTCTGGTATTCGATGACTTGGTGATAGACACGTTTACAGGCGGCACCTTCATCATCGAGGTGCAGTATCTGGACACAGACCATGGCACGGGTATTACAGGCGTGATTCCAGATGTCCAGTACTTTTCCGACAACCTCACGTACTATCCAGACAGAATGGTGGAAGTTGAGCCCGGGACCTACAGAATGGAGTTCTATGCCAACACTGGCGGGACCTTTGAGGTAACAGTTACACTCAGCAAGGAGCTACACCAAACACAGGTCGTAAGGTTCATCATCAACTCTGATTTCTCAGCTGAACAGATCTTCACACGCAATGCTACCATGGCTGGCGGATTCCTGTTCATCTTCTTGGCGATAGGGATAGTGGCCTATGTGAAGCACTTTAGCATACCCAAGATGATCAGGATTCTGAACAAGATGATTGCGGCGCTGGCTTCTGGAAAGGTTCCGAGACCCGCCAAAGTGCCAACCAGAGAAGAAACAGTGCTCACGATTGTCAACGAAGAACTGAGTCCCTCCGGGTTGGCGAAGACTGGGGAGGATATCCCAGGTCCGAGCATAGAGGCTGTGGTGCCAGAGGTTGAAGACCTGCTTGAGCATCTTGCTGCGATAACCGGACTCGACGAATCATCTCTTGAAGCATTCCGTCAAGACTTGGCCAGAATGAGAGCAAGCGAGAGACCAGGCTTCATCAGAGAAGTGATTGAGCAGGAGGAGGCTCGCCGAGCAGACGCCCTGGCCGAGGAAGTTGACCGGAAGCCGGAAGAGGCAAAGGAGATCTTGGAAGAGAAGCCAGAAGAGCTCGAGGAGCTCAGGACAAAGCTTCGCAGAAAGGGCATGTCTGATGACGAGATTGAGATCATCATTGATCAGGCCAAGGGTCTCTCCAAGGCAGACCTTGAGGCTCTCTTGGATAGTCTCGGAATCCGACTATAATGGTGAAGACATCCAGACGCAATCGAGTCGTCTGTCTGGATGTTCCCACATTTTTGCTGGCTACCGCGAAAGCTGATAGCTCTTGACCTCTTCGTAGAGCTGACGAGCACTACCCTTCTTCTCAAAGTGACTGCGAACTGGATCAACCATCTTGTCTATGTAGATGACCATTGCATTCTTCAAGTCTAGGGGGTGAAGGTCCCCGGCGACATAGCTCTTCTCAAGCTCCTCATAGCTAGTGAATTCCATTTCGCCACCGAACTTGGGTTTCCTTTCAACCTTCACACTTGGAAACAATCTGAAGGCCATGTGCTTTGCATAGTCGAGCATTGGGTTGCCAACGACCTCCTTTGGTGGGCAGTACGCTGACGCTATCTTAGAGCGAATCTCCTCCTCTGAATCATGCACGAAAATGCTTGACGAGGGCTTGCTCTTGCTCATCTTCGTATCAATCATGTGCCAGTCGCGAGCCATTTCGTTCTCGAAGTTCCTAGGTTCTTTCGCTCCCTCTAGGTTAACTAGCATGTGGTGACTGACGACAACCGGTTTCCAGAGGCCCAGTCTTGGGCCAACCTCCCTTGCAAGCATGTTGGCTCTTCGCTGGTCCATGCCGAGTTGAGTTATGTCCGCTTCCAGGTGGAATATGTCCGCCGTTTGCATGACGGGGTAGAAGTACTGGGCCACTTCCGACATCTCACCTTCCTTTCTTCCCATGATCGTGAGCGCTCTCGTAGCCCTTGCTATCGTCGTGACTTTTGCGATTCGTACGACTCTCTCCCAGTATTTGATTGAGTCCATAGCATCAGATGCGAACAGGAATTCTACCTTGTCTGCGGGAACTCCAGCTGCCTTCCATACCTCTATGAAGTACTCTCCTGTGGTTCTAATCTTGTCTAGGTCGCCGCCCATCTTGTTGTTTATCCAAGCAAACCAATCAGCCAACCAGATCTTGAACCTAATTCCCGCCTTGATAAGGTCCTTCAGCAAGAGAGGGCGGAAAACTCCAAACGGAAGGTGAGCCAGACCTGATGGTTCAAATCCGTCGTAGGCGATGGGATTCTTCTTCTCTTCAAGTAGCTGCCTAAGCTCATCCATAGTGACAATCTCTTCACCAACACCTGCGATGAGCTTGAGTCTTTCTTCGAGGTCCATAGCTCAAAGGATTCTATGAACTCTTCTTAACTGTTCTCACCATCTGAGTTTGTATCGGTCTTCTTGGTCCTTCTCCTTCGTGTTATGACTCCCAGTGCAACGAACCCGACGATTACACTGAACCAGAGTGTCACGAATCTGATGACTATGACGGCCGCCGCTGCTATACCGGCACTCACTGCGACCAAGGCAGGAATCAGAATCCCAGCAGTCAACTCGTATCCGACTAGTCCTCCAGGTGTGAAAACGAGGGCACCTATTACTGATGCAGTTGAATGGATGAAGGTGGCACTAAGTAGAAGGGTCAGAGATGCAACAGTGAGAGACGGTAGCCCCGCGCCTGATAGAATCGAGAGCAGAAGCCATAGTTCGATGCATTCCATGAACCAGCCTGGAATGCTCACTGCTGAGGCGAGTACCATTGGTCTCGGAGATAGAGTCTTCGCCAGAGTATCCTCAATCATCTCGGAGCTATCTTGGAACCTCTTGAGGGGGCCCAAGGAGGTCACCTTTCGGAGGAAGAAGTTGTAGAATCGTGGTTGGCCCAAGAAGATGGCTCCAGCCAATACGATTGCACCAAGCAACAGCACAGTAGTAAGCTGATCACCTGTGAAGCCAATCGCAAAACCAATCATTGCAAGCAAGACCATTGCCAAAAGGTCAGTTATCCTCTCGGCAACAACTACAGGTACTGTCTTTGCAATGGGTGTGCCATCAACCTCGTTTATGAAATAGCCCTTTATCGCTTCGCCAATCTTCCCAGGACTAACTGTAAGAGTAAAACCTGCCAAGAACACGCCAAAGCTATCTGAATGTGACAGCTTCACTTCGATGCGCTCTAGATAGTATTGCCATTTGACATACCGGAATAGGTAGTTTAGCAACGAGAGCGTCATCATGGTGGGTATAACCCACCAATCGATGGAGGATATCGCCATGGCAACTCTATCGAAATCAGAGATGAACGCGAAGGCCAAGTAGACAATCATGGCAATGAGAACGAGTGCAACAAGCTTCGGCATGCTAATCGGCATACCCCACTGTTCCGATGATTCATCCTCCACTTGGTTCAAGGCGGCCACCTTCTAAACCTCTGCCATAAGAAGCCGGGGATGTGCACGTATGGAAACGAGCAATGCCCTGAAATCTGCGTTCTTCCCTTCCTCAGCTCCTCATAGATGTCCTCGACAGTTTCGATATCCTGCAACCAAGTCTTAGCATGTCCCACTTCTCTTGCGAAATGACCATCACTGCCAGCAGTCATGGGCTTGCCAAGTCGCTCGGCCAGATTCATGGCCCATGTGTTGAAGATGGGGAGGAGGCATCTTGAGTTGATGCCCTCGACAAGGTCGATATGCTTCCGAATGTACTCTGTAGGGAGCCCTCTTCTGATGGCAGTGTGCTTTCGTAGAGGGTCTCTAGGGTGAGGTACAACTGTCAGCGCATTCTGGTCGTGAATATCCTCTGCAATCTCCACGAAGGTCCGATTCTCAATCGGCTCAGTGACAAAGAGCCCGATGATTTCACCATGGTCAGATGATTTGTATTCACAGGAGTTGATGAGGAACCTCCCATTCTTTGTAATGGGATTGGTAATTGAGGGTGCCCAGTGTTCTGTCAGGGCCATTCCTCTGAGCCCCTTCCGCTTCATCAACTTGAATAACGACTTGGGATCATTGAATCCGTCCTTGGAGTATGACGTGTGTGTATGCATGTCGAAAGCAGAGAGTCTAGAGCTCATTCGATACACCTAGGGAAGAGGTGGTTCTGGCGGCGGGAATATGGTCTGGAAGAATTCGAATATTGGCACCCAGAAGAACATGGTCACAATGAGTGTCAGTATGAATATCACTACCCCTACCAGTATTCCTAGATCCATGACTGCAAGGTGTGGATTCCTTCCCACTGGACTTCCAGATTGAACAAGAAACACATACCGCAAGATGAGACCGGCTGCTATCGGGACGGTCATCATGACTGGCTGCGCAACAGGGTCGGGGAAATTGTTGAAAGTGTAAAGGGCATAGAATAGCACAAACCAGGTGGCGGACATGGTCATTCCGTGGTCTAGCATTGACTCAGTATACTGGGAGAGAACTGGCTTGTGCACCTTCGCTTCTTTTCCCAGCAGCTGAAGTTCATTCTTTCTCTTGCCAAATGCTAGGACAAGTGCGAAGAAGAAGACACCGACTACAAGCCATGAGGTGAAGGGAACCCCAAGAATGAAGGTGCCTGCGACGGCCCTGATCACAAAGCCAACCGCGATTATCACCACGTCTACCATTGCCCACTCCCGGAGCTTGTAGTTGTAGAGGTTTGCGTTCAAGATGTATAGGAGCACAGTAAGCAGGAATAGGCCGCCATACGGACTAAGACCATAGTATGCACCGACGAAGCCAATGCCATAGTAGGACAACCATAGACCAACCGCAAGAAGGATCAGGGCCAACACAAGGGCAGAATTGCGAGACGCCCCTCCGGAGGGCAGCGGTCTCTTTCGCTTTTCGGGGTGTGCACTGTCCTTATCGATATCGGATATGTCGTTGATTACGTAACCGGCGCTTGACACCAAACAGAGCGCCACAAACCCCACAATCAGAGGCGGGTAGTTAGTCCAATCAAACACAGCCGGAAGTGTAGACCACGGCCATTGATCGGGTACTTCGACGAATACGACCGCGAGGAAGATGAGTAGATTCTTGTACCACTGCCATGGCCGCATGAGCTTGATGTAATCCTTGACTGCCATTGTTAATTCTCCATCCTATTCTGAATACGATTTCCACAACTCTCCCCACTCTGTTTCCTCCAAGAACCACTTCACCCATTTCCTCCCTCTAAGAGGAAGCCATATGCCGTCATGATAGATTCCAGATAACTGAGTTGGGAGCCACATGAGGGGTGAACGGAACAAGAAGGCCTCCATCCCTGGGAATCTCAGGAATCCTCTGTTCCAGGCAATAACCGGAGACTTGCCAGGGTCCATGTGGAAGTTGGGAAGGTCTTTCCAAGACTCAAAGTCACCAACTATCTCAATCTTCTCCGGGTCAGATTCACCTAGGCCCAGCTCGCTGGCAATTTGGAGCTTGTGAACGCAGCTCTGGTCTAGGCCCATAAGGCGAGTCTGGACTGTGTCTGCTGCAACCATGTCACAAGTTGCCAGCATGATGTTACCTATCTTTGGTATCATCGTCCTGGGTCCATCTCCATCGCCCACGACTGTGCCATCAGTAAGCACGAACTCTGAATGAGATATTGTCTTTTGGAGTAGAAGCAGATCCACAAGAACTTCATGGATCTTCAGGTGCGCCAGATGACGCTTCTTGGTCAGGTAAAGGCCGAAGGAGTCCTTTAGTGCCCCCGTCATTTGTGTGTGACCGTGTGTCTTGACTGTCGGGAGGTGAATAATGTTGGTTCCGAAGATCTCCTTGGGGGCTATAATCTCACCGAACGTGTCCTCCAAGACGAGCGTTTTTCTTGGTAGTTCCACGTCGACATATTCAGCCTTGATGAGAGGGAGGAACTTGATTCTGTGGTCTTTCATGACCTTGTACCAGTTGTTTCCCTTTGTGCCAGCATAGATGTTGGTGACTACTGTTTCATTCTCCACTGCTTGTATTGTACGTGGGTCATAGCCATCCGATATCATCTTTCGTAGGAGCCCGTCGAATACGTATGGGTTAGTGGAACAAGCAGGATAGAACTTCGACCAAGACAGATTCAGCTTGATGGTCGTAGCGACATCCTTTGAGACATGCTTCTGATACTCGGCAAGGTCAAGAAGCCTCGCAATGTCTTCGAAGACTGTCTTTGGTGTCGTCTTGACTACTGCTACCTTGGGCATTGGCTACTCCCTCTAAAGCCACCTTGGGGCCGCGCTCGAGCCCCCTGGAGTTGCTTGAAGTGTCCACAATGGTGGCCTTAAGAACTTGCCTCAATATGACGCTTTGCACTAGAAAGGATTGCCATGCCGAGTAGCCTTCGCGATCTCTAGATTGGTATGATTTCGGGAACCAAGTCATTCCCCACACGAATCACCTTGGGGTTCGCTCTATGGGAATAGGACGTGCTAAACACACTGATTAGCCTACCATCAAAGAATCGTTTGTGCCCATCGAAGAACACCTCATGCGCACGAATCATCAGTCTGATGTTCAGACTCTTGACGAATTCGTCAAAAGCCATGCGCCCGAATGTCCGGGTATCTCCTCCTCTTCTGTTATACGTGAAGTGGAAGTCGCCTTCAGCAGGATCGTTCCACGCCAACTGGAACGCGATTGGGTCGTCTAGCTCCACTGTACGTCGGTTCACTGATTGGATTTGTGCCATAGAATCGACGCCTTCAGGGACACCTCCATGACAAGAGAAAACCCGACTTCTGCTGATTCCAGCCAACGGAAGGGCCTTGAAGACCTCGCAATATGCATTGTACAAATCCACATTGTATTGCGATTTAACGACATCAAAAAACCCATACATCCTAGCAACTCTGTCTGCCTCATGGTTGCCACGTAACATGAGTGTACGCTCAGGGTATTGTATGGCTAGCGCCATTACCAAGTTGAACGTGGCAACCTGCTGAGGACCTCTGTCTGCATAGTCTCCAAGGAAAACAAATGTGAAACCTGGAGATTGCAGGAATAGGTCTCGAATGGCCTGGGCGCTCTGGAAGTCACCATGGAGGTCTCCTACGTAGATTGTGTCGCCCTCAGGGACTTCTACAACGTTTGGCTTGGAGTCATACAAGTCTGTGAAGGTAGTTATCAGTTCTAGTACCTCAGCCTCTGTTAGCTTGGTCTTGCCGCCAACCACGTCCTCTGCTAGTCGCAAGGAAATGCACTACCCCCAACCAAGAGCTTCAACCGCCTTCTGGACTGCCTCGGCGGCGGTCTCTGCAGGAATCACTTTGTCTTGCCTTCTGTCGTCGATTTTGCTACCAGCCAGTCGTTCGGCCCAACCTCCAGAAGGTACGATTGCAATCACGGGACGGTCTGAGAACCATGCTATCGCCATTTCGCTCAGGGTTCCCGCAGAGCCGGCAACGGCGATCACCGCGTCACCTGTTTTTGCCACAAGGTAGTTTCTCGCATGTCCGAATCCCGTTGGGATCACCACATCCACATACTTGTTTGCATGCTCCTTGAAATCCGTTGGAAGAATCCCGATTGTGAGACCGTTAGCCTTTTTTGCCCCTCGTCATGCAGCCTCCATGACACCACCAAGTCCCCCACAGGCAAGGGCTATGCCACGTTTCGCAATCTCCTCTCCGAGTTCCTCAGCAAGCCTCAATGCAGACTCATCGGAATCTGAGCCACCCACTACTGAGATGATCTTCAAAGGCAATCTTTGTTCACACCTCAACTTGCATTAGTCACTTCACGCGTTCGAAGGAACTCCCGTGCGATGGCGTCACAGTCGGCGGGTGATAATCGTCCCTGAATGACTCTCCTGCCAGCCGCTTCGAGAAGTGTCCATCTCCTTCCCCGCTTGATGTAACCCAGTCGCATCAGTCGCTCCATCATTTCTTCGGATTCTTCTTCAGCTTGAGGAAGCTCTATCTTGGAGCAACGAGATGCTCTATGGAGCTGCGCTCTCACATGCTTCGGAAGATCGCCGGTGACTAGTCCGTATATCTTGGCCATAGTCAGCATCGCTCTAGGTCCAATGTCATCAAGTGACCATCCGGAATCCATACCGACTATGCAAATCCGAGGGACTCTGACACAACTCTTCAAACAGTGTCGACAGATAGCCGACTCTAGCCTGACCTCTCCAGTGTTGAGCTCGACCTTGACTGTACCTTCATCGAGTTCGACTATGCAATGTGTTGAAGAACACTGTGCACCCAGTGATTCGGCCATCTCCTTGATGAGCGTTATTTCCTCCCGAGAACTTAGCGGCATCGACCTTGAGTCAAGAATCGGTTCTTGGGGTGGACACTCGCTGTCATCAAGTACGGCGACAACCGGCAGAGATAACTCGCGCCCGCTCTTCTTACTGAGGCTCTTCGCAAATAACTCGATACAGTCCTGAACGCTCACAGTATGGGATAGCATGGGAGGCTTTCCGAGCACCTCTGTGATGTCTGTCAACGCTTGTTCAGCATTAGCATCAGTTCCCACGATTACGACCATAAGCCGCGTACGAGAGTGTTCAGGAAGTCTTGAGAAGAGTTGCTCGAACATCTCAAACTCATCGGGTCGCAATACAAGGATTGCTCCACGATGCCCTTTCATGAAGGTCTGAGTGATTCCATGAAAACGTTCAACCAGCGGCAGCGACCATAGCTGGAGTATCGCTTGACATCCATCTTCCAAGGCGCTTCTGGACACCCCTATCCCTACCCCCAGAGTAGAATAGAGCTGATACGCTGCGGTCCCCTGAGATGCCTGGTTTAGGAACCCCGTTTGCAGAGCTATGTCCGCACCCAGTACGAGAACCTTGTGAATAGTTCTCCCTGGGATCGGTGCACATTTTCTTGAACGAATCACACCAATACTTCCTCATCCGAGGACAAATAACTATGGGTTTGCTGAGAATTGTAGGTGTACATATGGGTTCACACGAAACAATACCCCGTCCTGCCGAACCCTCAGCTAGGTGTTGCCGAACATGAAGCGTTTCAGATTCAACCGCCACCTCTACCGAAGAGCTGCCGAGAAGCTGTTCAGGTACCACGACGACTTTCCTTTTTGGGTCCCACCGGTGAGATCAAATGAAGCTTCCACTGAAGGCAATGAAGGGCACAAGGAGTAAGGTTCTTCAGCCGGCTCTACAC
>SMTZ1_10017274_pt1 | contig 11129 bp, 13 predicted proteins | sample DeeMarSWOR136_30_FD_25667 | JGI IMG/M metagenome (IMG submission 25667)
AAACCCCACAAGTAGCATCAGGGTCGTTACTCCACTGTATTATTAATTCAGTGTTCTTTAAGGAATCCTCCAGCAGGTCATATTGTTCCGGCACGCCTAAATTCCAGTAGAAGCCATAAGCATGTACTGCTCCCCAGAGCCATGCCTCCCAACTGTCCGGGTTATCAAAGATATCGGTGAATCCGAGTAAATGGAAGAATCTACCCCACGTCCTAAATTTGTAACCTATATTCCCCCACTCGTGGTGAGACGAGCATCTCGACATGATAGCTTCTGGACCATACGTAGTTCTAATCCTCTTCATCTCACCAGCAACTATGTCCAGCGCCTCGTCCCAACTTATTCTCTCATAGCCTGACTTGCCTCTTGTTTCCGGATGTCTGTCACCATTGAGATTGAAGTCTTAAGGGGATACTTGATTCTATTCTCTGAATACGTCCTTGCTCTCTGCGTTAACACGTAAGGTGCAAGTGTAACCTTCCTAGGGGCAGAAAACTTCCTGCCTTTGGTTTCAATTATCCAGGTTGGCACATCTTCATTTTCAGCAAATACCATTGGCCTGACACGAATTATCTTCCCATCCTTTACATGAATAAAAACCGGGCCACCTTGTGTGCAGCTGGTAAAAACTTGCTCTGACATAAATTATCCTCCTCCCTTCCATAGTAAACAGAGAAAAACCTTCTGGAATTGGTATTTGCCCTATGAAGAATCTCAAGCCTTTTATCTGGGTCGCGACATGGAAGCGGGACGCCCTTTAATAACGTAATGAATTACAATGCAAGTAAAAGTTATTAAATTTTTAGAGCGTCCCGCTTTAAAACTTTATAATAATTACGAAAATATGCTTTTGAGAACCTAGGAAACTGGTTTCCCCCAGGATCTGGCGAAGTCCCCCTCGAATCTTGCGGCTACACATCCCTGAGCATGATTCTGGCATCCGCCACAATACACCTGGCTGACCCGGCGATGACGGGGTTAAGGTCGATCGATTCGATAAGCTCTTCAAGCTCCATAACCAAACCGGAAAAGGTCACGAGAAGACTGGTCAATTCGCTCATATTGATCGGCTCTGAGCCCCGGTAACCCTCCAGAAGCCGGCCTGCCTTGAGGCCCTTTACCATCGATTCGACATCCCTTTCACGAAGGGGCGCCATCCTCAGGGAAATATCCCGATAAATTTCAACCCCGGTTCCCCCAATTCCCAGGAGAATCACCGGCCCAAATTGATAATCGATTTTGGCGCCCACTATCAATTCTACACCAGAGACCATCTCCTCTACCACCATGCCGGCAAAGTCCTCGAACCGGCTGAACCGGCTAAAGGTTTCGGCCAGATCCCCATCACTGTCGATGCCAACCACTACCCCATCCCTGTCTGATTTGTGGACAATCCGAGGAGAGACTACCTTCCCAACTATGGGGTACCCGATCTCTTGAGCAAATTGAACTGCTTCCTCTACCGTGGTCGCCCAGGTGAATCGGGGGACATCCAGGCCTGCCATGGAAAAGAGGCGCTTGGCCTGGGGTTCCAAGACCCAGCCCGTATCCTTTGAAGCAGAAAGTATGTTCCTCATCCCTTTTTTCAACAAGGTTGACACCTTTTCATAGCATCAGCTATTTGTTCCGCTATCCCTTTCTTCAACAAGGTTGGCACCTTTTCATGGCATCGGCCATTTGCACCGCCCCCTCGATGGAATGGGCCACCGGTATCCGGTTGAGTTCAAAACCCTCGATGAATATACGGTATTTTTCTACATGGGGCACGTACGCGATCAGGGGTTTGCCTTCTTGCCGATAGATCTGGCTCAATCGGGCTCCCAAATCCGAGGTGATCCCAGGCGTATAGGGCAGGAGAAGTATCAGGACACAGTCAACTTCCTGTCTGGTGCTCAGGAATGTAGCCGCGGCGATAAAATCATCATCTACAGCGCTTCCTGTTAAATCGATGGGGTTGCTAAAAGAGGCGATTGCCCGCACCCTCGGTGAAACGTGTGACCCTAATTCAGCCTGATGCTGCTCGGATAGGGTCGGCACGGAAAGGTCATGGGAGAAACAGGCATCAACGGCAAGGGCCCCGTGTCCTCCACTCGCGGTGATGATGCCGATCTTCCCTTCTATGGACCGATTGTAACAGCTCAGAGCCTCACAGAAGGAAACCAACTCATATTCATTTCTGGCCTCCACCACACCATACTGAGAGATCACCGCGGAGAAGACCTCGTAATCACCGGCCATTGATGCTGTGTGGCTGGAAATGGCTCGGCCTCCACCGGGGGTTTTGCCCGATTTTAAAACAATCACGGGCTTTGGGCATTTGTCGGCTGCCAGGACGAACTTCCTGCCCTCTTTTTTCTCAAACCCCTCCACGTAGAAAGCAATGACATCAGTTGCAGGGTCATGGGCAAAATATTTGAGCAAGTTAATCTCTCGAATTTGGGCTTTGTTTCCAATGCTTACCCCTAACGAAAGGCCAACACCTTCATTGGCAAATTTGGACATTTGATCGACAAGGGTTCCCCCGCTCTGACTTACCAAGGCAACTCTCCCCCTATCCGGCCTCACCATTCGTTCGCTGGGAAGGAAGAAGGTATCCATATAGGGAGGGGAGTAAATGCCCAGACAGTTGGGTCCAATAAAGGGAAAACTCGCCTCCCTTGCCAGGGATACTATGCGGTCCTGCAAATCATTTCGACCGATTTCAGCAAATCCCCCGGAAATAACCACCGCTCCACCCGCTCCGGCTTGAATACATTCGGCCATGATATCGGGAACCATTTCGGCGCGGACGGCAATCACCGCCAGGTCAACCTTTTGGGGAATATCTGAGATGCGGGGGTAGACCGTTTCCCCCTGAAGGATACCCCCCCGATCATTTACGGGAAACACCTCAGCCTGGAATCGAAGGTTGTTCTTATTGTAGATGACATTGGCCGGATGCCGGTCATTATGTAAGGAAACACCGATGACGGCCAGGGTATTCGGCTTAAACAGGGCTTTAAAATTCACCAGTGCCTCCATCGATGAATAGAGAAGGGTTTGATAAGAGAAAAATTACCGTTTATCATATACAATATTTCCAGATAATGGAAGATTTTTTCCGAGGGTATCAAGACCTGGATGAGCGATCCAAAGAGAGAGCTTGTTCACCTTTTATCGAGCCCTATTTCACACTCCCTTTCTTCAAGGGATAGCCCCAGCTCATAATGCCACCGGTCAAATTTTCCACCCGAGTAAATCCCCTCTGCATCAAGATTCGTGTTGCCAGATAAGAGCGGAGGCCTATATGGCAATATACCACGGTTTCCCTATCCTTATCGAGCCGGTCGAGGTGATCCCGGAGCCGATCTAAGGGGATGTGGATAGCCCCAGGGATCATCCCCTCTTGGATACATTCCTCTCTGGATCGGACATCGATCAGGGTTAAATCCTCTCGGCCTTCAATCTTCTCCTTGAGAGCCGTGGGCGTAATGGGAACCCAGTCCCTTTCAAAGAAATTCTGCCCCACAGCCCCTGCGATGACCACGGGATCACGGGCAGCCGAATAAGGGGGTGCGTAGGCAAGGTCGAGTTGGAGAAGCTCTTGTAAATCCATCCGGTGATATATCGCCGTCGCCAGCACATCGATCCTCTTATCCACCCCCTCCTCCCCGATGACCTGGCCTCCCAGGAGTCGCCCCGATCTCCTGTCGGCGATCGTCTTCATATGCAAGGGTTTTGATCCAGGATAGTATCCGGCAATGTGGCCTGGATGGATGAATGTCACGAGGGGATCGAAACCCTCTCGGCGGGCCTCTACCTCGGAAATTCCGGTCTTGGCTATGGTTAAGTCGAAAACCTTGAGGATCACCGTTCCCACAAAGCCTTTAACCGTAATTTTCCTCCCCAGGGCGTTGGCTCCAGCAGCCCTGCCTTGTTTATTTGCAGCAGATCCCATGGGGGTCAGGAAGGGTTTACCCATTACCCGGTGAATGGATTCCACACAATCCCCCACTGCAAAGATATCGGGATCGCTGGTCTGCATAAGCTCATTGACCTTGATTCCGCCCGTCTCTCCTATTTCAAGCCCTGCTTCCCTGGCCAAGGCTATATTAGGCCTAATTCCCAAGGAAAGGATCACGAGATCGGCCTTCAAGGTTTGGCCTGCCTCCGTCTGCACAATGCCGGAACCGTTTCGATCCACAATGGCCTCTAAACCCTGCGATAGGTGAAACCTCACCCCTTTGGCTTCGGCGTGTTGGCGGACCAGCTCCGCCATGTCCCAATCCAGGAATGGGAGGATCTGGTCTAATTTCTCCACAATGGAGACCTTCAAGCCTTTGAGCCCAAGGTTTTCCATTACTTCCATCCCGATCAGGCCTCCTCCCACGATGACCACCTCCTGAGGATCTCTCTGCTGCAGGTATTGATAGACACGATCCATATCCTCAAGGGTCTTGAAGGTAAAGACGAAGGGAAGGTTAACCCCGGGGAGGGGAAGGATCACAGGGGATGAGCCGGGAGAGAGGATGAGACGATCGTAGGATTCCTCTTCTACGGTTCCCGTCTCTATGTTCTTAATCATTACTACTTTACGCGCCCGATCGATCCGGATGGCCTCCCTGTGGATCCGGACGTCTACCTGGAATCGTCGGCGAAAGAGCTTTTCCGTAACGATGAGGAGGTTATCGCGGTCCTCAATCACGCCTGATAGGTAGTAGGGTAGGCCGCAGTTGGCATATGCGATATCCGGGCCCTTCTCGAACATGACGATCTCAGCATCTTCAGAACATCGACGGGCCTTTGCCGCCGCCGATGCACCTCCAGCAACACCTCCAACGATTACGATTTTAGGCTTTCCCATGGTACAATACCTCCATTCCCCGACTCGTGTATTTGATTATATCATCCAACCTCGGAAAGATTTAAGGGTTAACGTTTATTTTTAAAGTTACTTAAGCACGGCATTCGATGTGAGCATATTCGGCAGGCTTAAGGCCCTAATCGTTGCTCATGTAATCCCCCTTGGGCCGATAAAGCTTGGATTTGGCTGTCCTCGGGGATATGAAAGGGAGGATGAAGGACCTGGAGTTTGCTTGAGGAGGGGAAAATGAAGATTGTACGGTATCGGTTCAAAGATGACATTGCCTATGGCCTCGTCGAGGGAGAGGAGATTTTGGAAATTCGGGGCGATGTGTATGGGGAATTTCACGTTGGAGAACCCGTGAGGAAATTGAATGAGGTGGACCTTCTGGCCCCATGCCAACCTGGAAAAATCGTTGCCGTTGGGCTCAACTATTCCGATCATGCCGAGGAAGTTAAGCGGGAGATCCCCGATGAGCCCCTCCTCTTCCTGAAGCCACCGACGGCAGTAATCGGTCCAGGGGAGGAGATAATCTATCCCAGAATGTCTTCCCGAGTCGATTATGAAGGGGAGTTGGGAGTGGTCATTGGCAAGAAGTCACGGGATGTATCACCTGAGCTGTCACCGGGTCATATCCTTGGATATGTTTGCTTCAACGATGTGACGGCCAGGGATCTCCAGAGGAAGGATGTCCAGTGGTCACGAGCCAAGGGTTTCGATACTTTTGCCCCATTGGGACCATGGATTACCACGGAGCTCGATCCTCACCACCTGAGATTAGAGACATTCCTCAATGGAGAGCGGAAACAGTCATCCACCACGGAGAATCTCATCTTCAACTGCTACCACCTTGTCAGTTTTATCTCCAAGATTATGACCCTGATGCCTGGAGACGTCATCGCAACGGGGACCCCTTCGGGAATCGGTCCCATGAAAGTCGGAGACCGAGTAGATGTGGTGATCGAAGGAATTGGGACTCTCACGAATTTTGTAGGAAAATAATGAGGGAAGAAGAGAGTTTTTACGCTTCTTCCAGGATGTCTCTCGAACAGAAGCAAACGCACCGAACAGAACCCCTGGGAATCATTTCGCCAATGGAGATAAGATTAAGATATTTGACCAAAACTTAATAAATTATCTAGATATATATTATTAACTAGTTAAAAATATTTAGCATTACCTCCACGTTTATCTTTGAGTTAACACTTTACCATTTTGGCATTGACGATTCAGAAACAGGCTGATATAAAAAGTCATCGTGTTTAGAAAATTGACGATATACCAACTTTGCTGACTATTAGTGCCGGCCAAATCACCTGTAATGCTAGACTAGATTATTGCAAATATTCAGAATTATGCATATTGGTTTACAAGGTTTTTACAATGTTCATAGAGAATAATGAGGAGGTAGTTGAAGCCGGTATAGGGTATTGGGGGAGGGCAAAAATATCTCCTCCAGACCGCAATGGGTAGTGCCAAAATGTATTCACATTAAGATGGGAGGGAGAAATGGGACAGAGAAATTCGGTGTCGGTACGGGAGCAGGCTGATTTCGTAATGATGAATGGGAAAGTAATCACCGTTGACAAGGACTTTAGTATTCGTCAGGCAGTAGCCATTAAGGGTGAGAGGATTATTGGTGTTGGAACAAACGATGAGGTTAAGACGTTTATTGGCCCCGATACCAAGGTTTTAGATATCAAGGGCAAGCCGATCCTGCCCGGCATCAACGACTCTCACGGACATCCAACCTATATGGGAGGCATTAGACCTCCTTTGGCGCTCGATCTGGGTTTCCCAGCCATAAAGACGATTGGGGATATGGTGGAGACACTTCACAACAAAGTTGAAACTGTTCAACCGGGCGAGTGGATTCGCGGATTTGGCTGGGACCAGGGTTACCTTGAGGAATGTAAAAACGATCCGACGATGCTGCCCAGGAGGAAGGATATCGACCCCGTTTCCCCCGATAATCCGGTAGCTTTCACTGATTTCTCTGGTCACACACTCCTCGTAAATGGCAAAGCCCTGGAACTTGCCGGCATAACCAAAGACACCCCTGATCCCGAGGGCGGAGAGATCGAGCGGGATCCAACCAGCAGAGAGCCGACCGGTATATTCAAAGAATTGTCGGCCCAGGCATTGGTCAGCTCAGTCGTTCCTGTTTACAGCAGGGAAGAAAAACGGGCCGGTATTCTATCGGCATTCGAGGAATTGAATGCCAACGGGATAACCAGTTTTACTGACGCAGCCCTTGGTCCCGGTGGAGATGTTTCCCTCTATGGCGTGATGAGCACCGAGTGCATTGATATTTATAGGGAGTTGTTTAATGAGGATAGATTGACGATGAGGTTGACTGTCCTGCTGCTCTTTGGCGAGTACGGCGGCTTGAGCTACGAGGATATGAAGAAGGGCTTTGAGACATTCCCTATACCAACAAGCGCAGATAGAAATTGGATTCAGTTTCCCGGGGTCAAGATATTCGCCGATGGCATACCACCGACAAAGACCGCCTGGATGAATCAAGAGTATATCGGAGTATATCGGCGGCGGCTGCGGGACGGCATGTGTTCCCGGCAAGACGGATGATGACAAATACAATGAGTTAGTAAAGATAATTGTCTATGCCCACCAGCATGGACACCAAGTTGGGGTTCACGCGACAGGCGACCGGGCCATCGACTCCGCAGTAGACGGCTTTGTCAAGGGCTTTCAGGAAAAGCCCGGCGGTGATCCCCGCCATTATATCATCCACGGCGATTTTATAAGTGAGGAAACCGCCAGGCGGATAGCGAAGTACAATCTCGGTGTGGCAATGCAGCCGACAATCAAGGTGAAGATCGCTGATTTTATGGCATCCATAGTCGGCGATGAGAGAGTAGCATACCAGTTTCCCATGCGAATGCTTATTGATGCCGGAGTCAATCTTACGTGCAGCTCTGACGCGCCGATGACCACTCCTAACTGGAGGTTGGGTGTTCAAGCGGCTGTTTTGAGGGAAAGTTTAGATTCGGGTCGGGTGAGCGGTCCGGAACAATGTGTTACAGTGGAAGAAGCTATCCGGATGTATACAATTAACGGGGCCTGGCAAGACCATATGGAGGATATCAAGGGCTCTATTGAAGTAGGGAAATTGGCCGACTTTTGCATCCTTGGTGAAGACATATTGACCATCGATCCGCACAAGATCTGTGACATTCCTGTTTTGATGACAATCGTTGGAGGCAAGGTCGTCTTTGATGCACGTGCGGACTCTTTCACATAATCATCGTACCTGAATCAAAGGGATTCCCTTTCACAGCATGCAATTCTAAAAAAGATGGTGATACGTATCGGAAAGTAATAACGCCAAAGATAAGGAGGGTTCACATGACAAGCACAGATCCTGAAAGAGAAGCAGTACGAAAAACGGTTCAACAATATATTGATGGTTCTTATTCAGGTGATGTTGAAAAACTAAGAAATGCTTTCCATCCAAAAGCTTTGATGTCAGGTTATCTTCAGGGCAAGCTTTTAATAGGGGATCCAGAGCCTTTTTTTGCTGACATGGAAAAAAATCCATCCATGTCCGAAACCGGTGTCCCTTATAAAGCAGAAATTGAATCCATTAACGTGGCTGGTCAGGTAGCCAGTGTAACTCTTCTGGAAACGGGCTTTTTTGGGGCTATGAATTTCACCAACTATTTTCATCTGCTGAAAGACGAAGGTGAGTGGAAGATTATCAGTAAGACATTTACTTCAGAATGAAGAGCCTGATCATTTATTCAAGGCGGGATACGTTTGTGCAGATGAAAAGAATGGGTGGCAGATACCGATGTACCGTGATGAAAGCCACGCCCCTAACTTCTGGCATTTGATGTGTGCTATTGCCTCATGCTAGAAAAAGTATCAAGAAAAGACATCGAAGTCGGCCAAACTGGCTGAGAAAGATCACCGCGGATATCCCAATATCCATCAAATCTATTGATAGTTGAGAGGGTGCCCTTCAATGGGCGACCCCTTTACTGGACAAGTATCGATAGATCTATCCGTTATGGGGCCGGGGATCGATTCGAAAACGGGAATAGACACCCTGCAGCGAGAACACCTGCTTGGTTCCAACAATCTCCATGCTATTATCAGTTTATGGAGAAGGCACACAAGATCTGTATGGTAATCATGTACGTTTCTCGAGGTTTTTTCTCACGTGAGACTGCTTTTCAAGGCAGGGGGGTTGGAAAATGAAAGCTATAGTTCTTGGTGGATGCGGTATTATGGGCCTCTCGCTCATAACGTATCTGAAGGAGCAGGAGGACATTTCGGAAATATTGGTCACCGATATACGGGAGGCCAGGCTGAAAGAATTAGTGGGCTGGCTTAATGATAAGAGGTTTTCTGGGATGGTCCTTGACGTCAATGATTACCATGCCCTGGTCGCAGCAATGAAAAATTACGATGTTGTGTTAAACGTCTCCGCTGCCAATGAAAAAATACCGATAGCCAGAGCTGCACTTGAAGCCGGTGCTCATTACCTAGACAGCGGGTTTGGCGTGGAGAAAGAGCTACAGGCAGTGGACAAGGAGTTTCAGGAGAAGGAACTCTTGGCAATCATAAATCTCTATTTCTCGCCTGGGTGTGACAATATACTGGCTCACTATGCCATTGAGAGACTGGACAGGACAGACAGTGTAGACTTCAGGTGGTCTGTTGTCGATATCGTTTCAGCTTCAGACCATAGCCGGCAACTGTACTGGGGCTTTTCCCTTGAGGGTATTTTAGCACACCATTTCGCGCTTCCTTCCAGACGCCTTGAGAATGGGAAGATAGTAGAGCTCCCGCCGAGGGCCGATCCAGAGATGTTCACCTTTAAAGGCCCGATAGGAACCACTGTGGTCGCTGGCCTGCCGGGTGAGTCTTTAGTCTACTGCCACGAGAATTTCCCAGACATTCCAAACATGACATTTAAGGAAGCCCTCGGCATTGAGTTTAACGAAAGGTGCACCTTACTCGCAGGGCTTGGCCTCAATAAGATAGAGCCAATAGATGTCGGTGGTCAGTTAATATCGCCACTGGAACTCATGTTAACCCTAGCCCACAATCAGCCTCCTGAGACCAAGAAGGCCCCTGACATCCGGCATGGTGGCGGGGCAATCGTCAAAGGGCTCAAAGATGGTCAAAAGATAGAGTACAACATCCAGCAGTGGCCTTCCGAAAGTCTCGTACAAAAGCATAAGGACATGGGGTGTGCCAGGTTTGGTGGTCCTGGAGGAACATTTAGAAATGGTAGCCCCATGGGATCAGTCGCAGTGCTAATGGCCAGGGGACAAATCAAAGCCACGGGATGTTTTCTCCCCGGACTGGTTGAGCCTACTGAAGAGTTTATTAAACAGGAAGTGGCTATGGGTCAACATGTTGAGATAACCAGGACAACAATAATGTAACAGAGGTTTTTGGGTGCGAAATATGCTTGAGAGGCTTCTCTATTCCGGCTCACGGTGTCCAGGTCTCTCTGTTCATATGAGGGGGACATGTTAGGCTTCTGAAACTGAATTGGACCCGTGGAATTTCTTTCACGCGGGTCTCTAGGCCTAAAGTAACCTAAGCAGTATCACTGCCCCAGATATGCCCTTTTCACCCGTTCATCGATCAGCAGATCCTCACACTTCCCCTCCAAAACAACGCTCCCTGTCTCCAGTACATAACCTCTATGAGCAAGCCTGAGGGCCAGTCGCGCATTTTGCTCCACCAACAAGATACTGGTCCCGCGTTGATTAATCTCAACTGCGATTTTGCCTATCTCGCGAACTACGATCGGGGCAAGGCCTATCGAGGGTTCATCTAACAGAAGCAAAGTAGGGTTTCCCATCAAGGCGCGAGCAATGGCAAGCATCTGTTTCAGGACTGGAAACGTCTCAAATATTCTCTCTAAGTTTTGCTTTATCTGATTCTTATCGTTCTGCAAGTAAGCACCCAGTCTTATGTTCTCCAGGGCCCCCATGTAAGGAAAAAGATTTCTCCCTTGGGGAACATGTCCTATACCCATTTTAACGATATCTTGGGCCGGGGCTTTATGGATTCTTTTCCCTTGAAAAAGGATTTCTCCTGTTACAGGTCTCTTCAGCCCGGATATGGTTCTGAGGGTAGTTGTCTTACCGGCTCCATTGCTTCCGATGATGGTAACAATTTCGCCCTCTTCCACATTGAGGGAGATGTCCTTCAGGACTTCTGCGCCCCCATAACGAACCCGTAAATCTGTTATTTCAAGTAACATCTTCCTCCTTCCCCAGGTAGGCCTCCATCACGGCTG
>SMTZ1_10012101_pt1 | contig 11128 bp, 10 predicted proteins | sample DeeMarSWOR136_30_FD_25667 | JGI IMG/M metagenome (IMG submission 25667)
GCAACCACTCCCACAAGAAGAACCAGAGGTGGTTGAGCCCCCTAAGGAGATGGCAGTACAGAAGAAGGCAGAATTTCCTTTTAAGCTTTTTCCGAAAGCATATGTGCCCATGCTGGTGTTTATTGCCTTTTCTGATTTTCTGGTGATCAAACTTATCCAGGTATGGTGGCCTTCGTTTACGATCGGTATTATTTTACAATATAACGTGCTGCAATTGTTGCCTTATTTTTTGCTGATTTTGTTCACCTCTCTTATTGTCGGAGCGACGTATCGCCATTATTACAAAAAATATCAAGCAAATGTTTCTATCAGACAGGATTTAGAGCAATATAGAGAATATATGAGGGAGTTCAATAGGTTATATCCCCGTACCTACTCAAAAGATCCAGTCATCCAGATTCAAAATGAAAATAAACGAACTCAAGACCTTGCGAGGTTCATTGAATCGAGACAGAGACCAGATAAAGGGTTTAATGGGAATGGGGGAGGTCCCTAACATGAGCAGAAAAGAAGATCGGAAGGAACGTTATATTACTTATTTACCTTAGAGTGTGAGATATATGGTGAGGAATTTGTTCACGTTTCTTTACAAGAGATATTTTGTCAGAGGATAGACTAATTAATATCGGGTATTATCCTCTTTTGTGTGGATAAAAGAGACCTCTATATCCCAGGCGATCTCGTTATTATTATAGGTAATAAGGGAGCCGTCTATTAGATAGTCCCACATAACAAGCTCCCGCAGAGCTTTTATTTTTTTCATAAATTTAGAGAGTGTCCATTTTTTCGAAGTAGCATATAACTCTTTTGTAATACACTCTTTAAGCTCTGCAATTAACTCCATGCCCAGCACCTCATTACTAAAAGGCACATCTCGTAGAGCATAAAGAAATACGTTCACATCTAAGACATTAATAAAGCCCTGCTTACAGCTTTTACTGATCTCGGCTATAAGCTGTGAGAGGCTTAAGTTTAGAATAGAGTAGGTGGCTTGGATATCTACCACATTTTCAATGCATACAATCTGATCACAGCACATTCTTCTCACTTTAACTTTTTACGATATATGATCTACCTATCATTTTATGCCAAGAATATTTAAAGAAAAAATCTAATAATCTCCTTTTTTTATTTTTATACTTTAAGATGTAGCTAGTATAATGAATTAGAAACACTGCTCCTTTAGGGAGTAATTCATATGTATTTAAATTTCTATAGTATGATTATAGACAAGATTCAGGATTATGACTGAAGAAAAATCTTCAATACCTTTGAGAGGCGTAGAGCCATTAATTTTGAGTTTTTTGAATGAGAATGGTAGAACGAATCAAAGTATTCGCAAAATAGGTTTGGGAATCGGGTTTTCGTATATGGTAGTTAAAAAAGCTCTTCTGCATCTGGAAGAATTGAACTGTGTAAAACGTGTATTTGAACAAAACAGGTCTTTTTTAGGGTTGAGTATTGTTCCAGTATGGGCTATCACAGAGTTTGGAAGAAAAACTTTGGAATCTTATTGAAAAAGCGGAAATTATAAAATTTCTACACTCTGATGAAATAAAATTTTGGTCTCCAGTTTTTTTATTTAAAAAGTCCACGATAAAAAGTATAGTAAGTATGACAACTGAAATAAAATTTCTTCCTGAAAATGAGTTATATGCATGTGCCTTTATTCACCTCTGCGCTTTGCCCAAGAACGAGCTATGCAATATTTCCGACTGTAAGGTGTGCCCTGAATACATTTCACGGTGTCAGAAGCTAAAAGAAGGGCATTTATTCTGAATAACTCTTAAATCATAGACTTTAAAACTATCGCTATCATAAATATCAATAAGACAAAAAACATAGTAATTATGTCAAATATTAACGGTTACCAATATTGGTTCAATAAAGGAGTTTCATTTTTAGCTAAAAATCAATTAAAAGAAGCCATCAAACATTTCAAAATTGCCTTAAATATTGATCCTAGACAAAGAATAATTTGGGTAACTCTAGGAGGTGCCTATATTCAGTCTGGGAAATTAGATAAAGGTATCAATACTGCCGAGAATATATTAAAATTTAATTTAGATATAACCAATGGAAAAGAAGTATTAAAAGGTTTATTTGAGAAAACACCTTCAACCCAACCATATATAGAAGAATTTGAAAAAGCTTTTGAGAAAGAACATGAGTTTCACGGGAATTGGGAAGCAGTTGGGTCTTATTTTGCAAGTAAAGGAGATTTCAAGAAAGCGATTAAAGCGTATGGGCTTGCCATAAAGCAACATCCAGATATCCCAATGTTATGGTTTGGGCTAGCCACTCTTTATTACAAGACAAATGACTTTAAACAATCAGAAAGTGCTTTAGAAAAAGCTTTAAAACTAAAACCTGATTTTAAAAATGCACTAGCTTCTTTAGCTCTTGCTCATGTCGAATTAAATGAGGTTGAGCAAGCAGAAAACATACTCGAAAGGCTAATTGAAATAGACCCCCTTTTTGAGAAAATCATCACATTACAATTCAAGATTCAAGAAAAAAAAGGAGAAGCAAAGAAACTGGAAGTTAAAAAATACCAAGGAATCAATTTACGAGAGGATCAAAAGGAATTTTTAGTTGAGTTAGAGAAGAAACTCAATGAACCTATCCCCCCACTGGTATGGATTGACTATGATGATTATAAGCTTCATGAGATCCCTGAATCAATTGGAAATTTAAAATATCTGAGAAAGTTTAGTATGACTCATTGCGTTAATCTGAACAAATTACCTGATAATTTTTTTTCACTTCAATATCTAGAAAAATTTAGATTTCAATTTACCCCCATTTTAGAAATGGTTTCAATGGAGCGTAATAGAGAAGCCTCTCCCGAACAATTCTTAGATCCAAGAGTGTGTCAGTTGAGCGCCCTTCGAAAATTGGACTTACAAGATAGTATTATTACCGCTTTACCAGATTGTATGGGTGATCTTTTATCTCTTCAAGAAGTTAAGTTCTCTAGGCTTCAATATATCCCCCAAAGTATTAGGAACAGATTTGAAATAAAAGGAAAGGGTCCTCGTAACATCTTAAAAAGAGTTGAGAAGGTTAAAGTAGAAACGAAGATCCCCCAAGAAAAAGCAATATATGGAGTCTATCAGGGACAAAAGTTATATTCTAAAGAGAGCGCTTTCCTAAATGATTTAGAGACGGCATCCCTACACCCGCTTCCCTCTCTTCCAAAATTAGAGTATCATCGTAATGGATTTATCGCCAAGAATAATCACATAGTTGAGATAAATCTTACTAGGCTTAACCAATTAAAAGAAATTCCTATAAATATTCAAGACTTAGAGTTTCTTGAACGAATTAACATTGTAGATTGTCGTAATCTTGAGAGTCTATCGGAGGGCTTTGGGGCATTAAAAAGGTTAAAGACATTCCACCTCTTTAACTGTGACAAGATACAAGAACTCCCGAATTCTTTCGGAGACTTGGATACATTAGAAGATTTTTGGATGCTTTTTTGTCGCAATATAACCGTCTTTCCAGAAAGCTTTGGCAGGCTTAAGTCGCTTAAGAAACTTCATATTCGTTCCTTGTCGATGAACAGTTTTCCTGAAAGCTTTGGGAACCTAATAAGCTTGGAAGAGTTAATTTTAGAAGGAGCAACGATGCTTACCTTTCCCGAAAGTATGAAAAATATTAATAGCTTAAGAAAGCTTACCATTAAATCCAATTTGGGCTATGAGACATTACCTTCTGCCATTACTTCTTTAGAAAATCTTGAAGAACTAAAACTTGAAGGATCTACGAAGTTAAAATCATTAGGCGAAATTGGGAGCCTCACTTCTTTGAAGTCATTAGAAGTAAATATTCGAACTTCCTTGGAGTGTTTACCAGATAATTTTGGGCGTTTAAAATTACTTAAAAAGCTGACTCTCATATATTGCACGGGATTGACTGAGCTCCCTGAAAGTTTTTCCAATTTAATATCACTTGAAGAATTACATCTCCTAAGTTGTATAAAACTGTCTGCATTACCGTTCAATTTTGGAGATCTGCAAAATCTAGTGAAAATAGAAATTCTCAATAGTAAAGAACTAAAAGAATTACCTAGAAGTTTTGAGCGTCTTACTTCTCTTCGTGAAGTGAAGATTGAGCATTGCAGGTTAGTTGAGTTGCCATTATATTTAATGAATCTTAAGACAATTACATCAGTTAGTTTTTCAGGCAACACTCTTGCTATTGAAAATCTTATAAATGAAATAAAAGAAGGCAAATCAGGTGAAAGTGAATCTTTAAACCAAATCAAGATGTTTCTTGCTGGAATAATGCATCCATTTAGCGAGAAGGTTCTTGAACGCTTTCAATCCCTTGCTGAAAATTATCATCAAAAAACCCAATATACCGAAAAATATCTAGAAATTTGTGAATATTGCTTACATCATGTGATAGATCCAAAGGTAAAGAATACAGTTATAGAAATTCTCCTGAAATATTTCATTCAAGAAGGATTAGAAACTGTGAAACAATTGGTACGTGAAGAAGATTCTTTTGTACGCCTAAAAATTTTATTGAAATACTTAAAAAGCACTCCAGAGTTAAGTTATTTAAAAAGGGCGTTACTCAATCGATTATCTTCTCACTTTCTCGTCATTCCAGAAGAAGCTGAAGTGTTGTTGGACCATGAAGTTCTTAATTTAGAGGAGTTATATGGAGCCTTAAAAAAAGATTATTATAGAAGGTATGGAGCTAACTCTTATAAAACTTTAATTGAATATAGTGTAACTCGAAGAGGTGGCGTATTATACTATAGTGTAGAGAACGGTCATATTACAGGGCTCCTATTTAATAAAAGAGGGCTTAACGAAATCCCAGAATCTATTAAAGCACTATCCCATTTGAAATATTTAAATCTTAGTGAAAACAAATTGGAGGCTTTACCCGATTGGATACAATCATTATCTCAGCTCCAGATCTTTGATGTAAGCAATAATAAATTAACCATGATCACAGAAGATTTATTTAAAATAAATTCCCTTCAGAAGGTTATTATTAATAATAATCCCCTTCAAGAAATTCCTCCTCAAATATTAAAGTTTACAGTAAAGCATTATACGGACTTAGGTGCTACTCCCAGAGACGCTAAAGTACTGGGGCAATTAGAGAGCCTATTAGGGACTAGATTGCTACCACTCGAAGAAAACGCTGATCCAATGAAATTAGGATCTGCCCATCACTTCAGTATAAATGGGAAAGGAGAGGTCGTTTCTCTTGTTATACGTGATTCTGAAAGGATCTGGTTAAAAGAAATCCCTAAGTCTATTTTTTCCTTAGAAAAGCTCGAAGTTCTTGATATCTCTGAGAGTTATTATATTCGCTCTATCCCTCAAGCTATCGAGAACTTAACGAAGTTAAAATCATTAAGGTTGGCAAATAATCATATTTTGACTATTCCAGACTCGTTGTTTTCATTGAAACTCCTAGAACATCTGGATTTAGGCGGAAATGAGTTAAAAGAATTGCCTAAAATGGTTGAAAACTTAGCAAAGTTGGATTATCTCAATTTTAGTAATAATCATATCGAAGAGATTCCTTACAGTATAAGTAGCTTACCTAATTTAATCTTTCTAAGTTTTGATAATAACCGTATAAAGAAAGTACCAGATACTTTAAATGTGTTGAAAAGATTGAAATATCTTTATTTAAGCTTTAACGCTCTTCAAGAGTTGCCTGACTCTTTATTCAAACTTACTTCATTAGAATATTTAAGTGTATCAGGAAATAGGATTCAAATAATTCCACCCCAAATTCAAGACCTTAAAAATTTAAAAGAGTTATATATGATGAGTAATAGGATTGAAACGATTCCCGACGAGCTATTGGAATTAACACATTTAACACGATTGGATTTAAGTGAAAATAAATTAGAGTCTCTCCCAGACTCTTTGGAGAAGTTAGACTCATTACTCTTTTTAGATGTGAGTTTCAATGAGATTGAAGGTCATCCTTCAATAGAGAATAAAGTAAGGCATTTTGTCATGCGAAGGAAAATTAAGCGTGATTATGAAGAATTTATAATGAGATGAAATGGAAATGATATTAAAAATATTTAATACGGATGTAGTAGATTGCTCTTCCAGTTGGAATGAGGTCATTCCCAGCCCAGAGTCTCGGCAATTATTAATCGATATCTTCTTAAAAATATGTGAGTCTGATGCGGTGAAGGTTATTACCCATCATTCTTCGAACTTAGATTTTCAAGGCTCTCTCGATCCGCATACTCATCGAATCGACCTCGAATTTGAATCTCCTGAAACTTTCGGAATGCCATCTCAACAAGATTATTTTCATAGTATTTCGAGCTATATTTTTCAGACTGGAAAGGAAGCACAAGAAGATAAAAATGCGGGCTTATTCATTGAGCCTGTATCTTTGGCATTGCAACGTATCGAGAATAAGAGGAGATATGTAGGACATGATGTTCATTTGCTCCCCCCTGGTCTTCGTGGGATCAGGAGATCAATTTCTATCATACACGCTTATTATAGCAGGAATTATAATGCTCTACCAACTTTTTGCCCCCATAAGGAATTAAAAAACTTTTTGTTAAGTGCGGGAGTTATTTGGAAGCAATGGACAGTATATCGAGATGATTCAGAACATGGACATGTGCTCTCTGGAGAGTTTGATGGGGTAATGGTGGATTCTAGAACCATGCAAATTCATTTAGGATCAATTTGTGAGGGAGGGGCACAAGGTCGTGAAGACGGCTCGAGACACTATCCTGATATCCAGAAAGTGTTAGATGAGAATTGGCCACAAATGTTTGAAGTTATGGAGCTCAATGGAGGATAAATTTGAATGCGATAAATTCTAAGCTGAGAATAATTAGCTACCCGCCAAAATATCCAAAGTCAGTGCATCTTTACATTACTAATGAGTGTAATTTAGATTGTGAGGAGTGTTATTATCGAATAAGCTTAGATCCTAAAGAGGAGATATCATTGGAGCAGATTAAGATATTATTTCATGAATGGGAGGAGTACAATCTTACATCAATTGCCATTGGAGGAGGGGAACCTCTACTCCACCCAAATATCAGTGAGGTCGTACAATTAGCCAGAGATATGGGCTTTTTCATTGCGGTGACTACGAATGGGACCGTGCTAAGACCTATCACTCCTAACCGAGTGCATATCTCTTATGATGAGTTGCATCCTACCTGGAAAAATGAGGTACTTATTCAACAAGCTATAGATTATTATCACGATTTAGGATGTACCATTGGAATTAATCACATTGTCACTAGTCTTGAAAATATTGAATACGTCGAAGAGACCTTTGAGAACTACGCCAATTTACTCTTAATTCGTCAAAAGCCAGAATCTCAATTTACTCAATGGGATTCAATTCCGTATCGGAAGAATTATTGGATCGAAGGATGTATGGAGGGTTCTATATGTGAACAAGGAATATTAAGTTTCCATCTAAACTATGACATGAGGGCATCCATTTGCTCTAATTTAAAAAAGACAATTCCCTATACCAATTTACATGAAACATGGGCTCACTTAAAGGAGTTTAAATGTGTTATAAGAGATTATCATAAAAAGGGGAATGTTGGAAATAATGAATGATAAGAAAGAAGACGACAATAAGGAGCAAGACACATTTTATAGTAGACTAAAATTGGCATCCACCAAGATTAGGATGGAAGAATTTCTAAAAAAGGATGTGTACGATCAAGTTCAAGAACTCGAATATTTATTGGGATATAATGAAGATCGCCTAATAGAACTTGGTTTTGAACGTAAAAGAATTGAAAAGAGAATGGAACATAGTACTTCTCCGTCGATTAGGGATAGATATGGTATTGATGTTAGAACAGAACATGACCATGAAGGAATTATTAATAAAGAAAGAGAGGACGAATTGTCTAAGAGGTTACTCAAACTTGAGAGAGATGATCCCATAAAATTTAGTAAAGTTATCAATGAGATAGATATTGAAATTGATAAGCGTATTAAAGCGGTTCAAATTCTTGAGGAAGAAATTCAAATGAGAGAAGAAATGATTTTTGAACTCGGAATTGATCGAGACGAAAAGCCCAAGTTCACCCCTTCTATATTGTATGATAAAGAATCGCCTGACTTTGAAAGTGTGAAAAAAAAATCTAAAAAGATAAGTTTAGATAAGAAGAAGATTTCAACTTTTACCTTAAAGATCTGTATTTTGGGAAAAGAAGGTGTAGGGATCTCAACTTGGCTTCAAAGTTTTCCTAATATGTTTGATAATTTGAAAGAAATGGAAAATTATATGTTGGAAGGTGTTGGATTTAGAGTCAAGTCACTAAGATTAAACGACATAACATTCAAGCTGCAAATCTGGTTTCTCAATACACACAGGATTACTGACAAGAATCATTATCATTATTCACCACATACTTTCAAGCACTTAATTCGAGGAAGCAATGGAGCTTTTTTGGTGTATGATATTACTAATTATGAATCTTTAAGTCCGCTACCTGACTGGATTCAGTCAATTAAAGAAACCTGTGGGGACATTCCTATATTATTAATAGGAAACAAATGTGATTTAGAGAATCTCCGTGAATTATCTAAAGATCAAGGAATTGCTTTAGCGAAGAAATTTAATTTATCTAAGAGTTATGAAATCTCTGTTAAAACTGGAGAACACTTAGAGATTCTCTATCAAAAAATAAGTGAATTGTACCATCAGAAGTTCTGGGAGGGTGAGTATAATAAGAATTGAGTTTGTGATAATGGTCATATTTTAAGAAGTGATATAGAGACATGGTAAAAAGCGAGGATGAGATCTTGGATAAAATTAAGGATTTGTTAGGAATCATGAATCCTATGAGTTTGGAATCGCTTGCTTTCCATCTTAAGATCAATATCGATTTTCTTAAGCCATTGCTCATTAAGTTCATTGAAAATAAGCAGTTAAGTGCAAAGATCATCAACGATTCAATATTTAGCCCTATTGGTGATGAAATAGAGATGAGAGAATTACTCCGTTTCAAACATAACAAATAAGATATGAATTATTTTTCTTTATAAAAGAATAAAATGCCAAATTCATTAAATAGTGATGAGAAAACATGCCAAAGAAATTACAGAAAATGGATATTCGAGAAGTGGCATTAAAAGTGAGGACAGGCGTGGATGCTATGCAAAGTGATGATCTAGGGTTATTGGCACTCTTAGGATTTTTTCATAGAACATTGTTGCAGTTAGTGCAGAAATTACAAATACCTATGGATATAGAGGTATTAAATAGCGTGGTTACTAATTATATTCAGCATAATAAGAATTTGGAAGGGTTTGGAGAGTTTGGAAGAGTTTGGAATAGGTTAGAAGGGTATTCTATAGTTGAGATTTGCGATTATTTTAACCAATTTTTAAACTCTACGGATAATCTTGTGGAATTGATGTACTTTTTTGGGTTTACTCAGGGGATTTTAAACCGTATCATGAGAAAGTTGGGGATTGATCATCAAATTCCGCCCCCATTCTCATTATAATCCATTTTTTTATTTAGATAAGGAAGGTATCCAAATTACAGGGTTGGATTACTTTATATTTCTTTTCTTGCGTAAGAAATTTTACAATCTTATTGATTGTAATCAAATGAAGGGAAGGTTTCTGCTGATAGCTTGGTCTATTCCAATAATAGTGTTTAACAATTTCATGTGGAAGTTCTGAAAGGAACTGGTTCATTTCAATAATAAAAGTAGTGGTATAAAAATTGCCATTATGGGCTTCTAAATAGGCATTGAAGGCATTTTCAACCTTTAGTAAGAGGGTGTCTAATCCTGAATATTTGCTCACATAAGAAAAAAGTTTAACATTAAGATTTAAAAGCCAACACTCCGACAAATTTCCATTCAGAACAATTTAGTTCTATTTCGTCCATCATAGTTCTTCTATTGAATGAAAAATATTATTATGGATAATACACATACAGAGGCCATTCGTAAGGATCAAACTCGTTATCAAAATTCCAGATGACCGCATACCCTTGAACCAGCAAGTCTTTATTCACATTGAGCAAGTGAGTGGAGTTATATCGCACATAAGTCACTACGACATAGCGACCATACACATCAGTTTGGTATACATCATCAATATCGACATAGACATGCTCTCCATTGATGAGGGAGGTTAAATAATCAGTTGCAGCTTGGTATCCCGCTTCTCCTTGGTCGGGGCAGTCAATATCCGCCAGTCGAATTCTTCCTATTGAACTCAAGTCATAGGTATCCCCGTCTACAATATTAGTAACCGTGCCTTGAGAATCAATCTCCCATTGAAACGGCTCTTCTGGGGTTTCAGGATATTCTGGTGGTTCATATGGTTGATATGGTTGGTAGGTGGCACTAATGAAGGTAAAAGGTAGTATAACTCCCGCAATGGAACCAATGGCAATAATAGCTAACAGTGCGGGGCTTACTGTAATCGTTGACCTGCGTGAAGATTGCTTCCCATAGGTTTTATGTGTTACGGGAGGATCTTTTCTTACAGGAGGAGTTGTGCGTTTCACGGGGATAATGTGTTTCACTGGACTTGTTTGGGTTTGAATTTGAGTATGGAATTTAGGGCAACTCCCTGTACCAATTGGCACCCCTGAAGCGTCAACATGGATAGGGTATCGCGTTTCAGGGTAGTTGTCCCATGAGATCAACCCCCCACAATTTCTGCACTTTTTGGGGCTAATCGTATATTTTTTCATTCATGCCAGACTCCAGGTATATTCGCCTTTAATAATATTGGTTGCATAAGGTTCTATTTAAATCTTGATATTAAAAGGGAATTAGAATCAAGCAGTGAGAGGATCACTTTTTTTTACTTATCTGTAACATTCAAATAGGATGGCATCCCTATCTTTTGTGATTCGAAAGGTATGATTTAAGGGTTGAAGACTGCAGAGAAATGCATGTAGAGTCGCATAAAGTTCCGATTATTAGAGGGGTAAACGATTGCTTTTTTGAGGATCAAGAGAGTGGCAAGTGTCAGCACGTTGACAAGATCTATGAGAGGTGCTTAGGATTTACTTGCGACCTTTATCGACATGCTCATATTTTCTAATAAACACTATTCTTATAGATGATTGTGATTCCAGGCAGAAATAAGTATGTTCCTGA
>SMTZ1_10007237_pt1 | contig 11127 bp, 9 predicted proteins | sample DeeMarSWOR136_30_FD_25667 | JGI IMG/M metagenome (IMG submission 25667)
AAAAATGGGTGTAACTTTGCAAGATGCTAATCAATTTCAATTCTTTAGCAAATTTTTAGAGCGTATAGGAGACCATGCAGTAAAAATTGCTCGGAATATGACTGAAATAATTAATGAGGATATCAATCAAGCTCTTATTAATGAAATTTCAACAGCTAGCGAGTTATCCTTAAAATTACTCAACAAGAGTTTAGATGCTTGGTTACAAAAAGACATTCAATTAGCAAATGATAATATCGATTTAGTTAAAGATTTGGTAAAAATATGTGAAGTTATTCCTGCGAAAACTGAAAATTTTAACATGGAATCGTCCATTGCAATTAGTTATATTGTTGAAAGTATTAGAAGAACAGGTGAATATGCCGCGGATATCTCAGAAATTATCATTAATAGTTTGATTGAGAAATTAGAAAAGGTTTCATAACTCTTTTTTAAAAAAAATTGGTTATTTCAATATTTATTATTTTTTATTTAGTTTTTAGCTAAACAGACATTTGAAAGATAATCCAAAATTTTGAAAATATCGAAATATTATTATCTCGGCAACTCGGTTGATTATTTAATCTATTTATTGAGCTAAATATATAAAATATATATAATATATAAGAAACTCCTTAAAGATTAATCGATCTAAATTTAAATAATAACTATTTGAAAAATTATCAAAATAACATATTTGATAATCATAGGATTTTGATAAAATGAGTATTTATAAAAGTAAAAATAATGGAAAGCTTTTATTAACCATTTTTTTATTAGTATTGGTAATCTTTACAATTAACCAAATCAATTCTAAGCCTATAAAAGATGAAGAAGAGAAGGGATCTTTGAATCTAACTGAAGATCTTAAAAATCCTACCTCTTCCGATTCTTGGAATGAAGATCAGATTAATTTTATCCATATTAAAAATGATAATTGGTCAGCAACAGATTTGGATTGGATTCAAAATAAAACAGGAACATGGAATGATCCTCACATTATTGAAAATATTACAATTAATGCTGGAAAATATGGTATTGGTATATTAATTGAAGATTCAAGCGAATATTTCATAATTAATAATTGTACGATTTACAACTCAAGTACGGGGCTATTTAATACAGCAGGAATTTATTTAAAAAATGCTAATAATGGAACAATAACCAATAACAAATTGTCATATAATAATGGATCTGGATTGATACTCGAAAATTCAGTTAATAACACATTATCAGATAACTACATAACAAATAATAAAGAGGATGGAATTTATATCATTGGTCAAAGCAGAAATAATACTTTTCATGCCAATGACATTGTGAATAATTCAATTAAAGGACTAGATTTCTATGAAACTACATGCTGGAATCTCATCTATAAGAACAATTTCACTAACAATGGAATAAACGCTATGGATAACGGTACTAACAATCAGTGGGATAATAGAAATATTGGGAATTACTGGGATGATTATCCTAAATGCGATGCGAATAAGGATAATATAGGTGATTGGCCCTATGATATTCCAGGTGAAGCAGGGGCTCAAGATGAATATCCAATCTGTTATAAAGAGTGTGTATATGCACAACGAGAAGCAAAAGATGCTATAGAAGAGGAAGATGAAGAATTTATCGCTGCTGCTAACGAATTGGTAGAATTTTTATTAGATAATATTGGACTATATGCAACCTGGGCAATTTTTATTGAAATAATTACTGGAGTTGTAATAGTCGTAAATAAGAAAAGAAAGAATAAAATTTCAGAAGAAAGATTTTGGTAAAAAAGAGTTATACTTTTTTCATCTTTTTATAATTTTTTTATTAGCGATTTATAATAGGAATAATTCATTTTTAAGGTGTCTTTTGTTATTTCTTAAGACTTCTAATATATTGATAAATTAACTCAACAGCGGCTTCGATACCACTAAGCGTACTAATTTCCGGTACATTATGGCTGAATTTAACGGGTATTCCGATCAGCGCGGAAGGGATTCCTAACCATTTTTGTGTTATTCCAGCATCAGAACCATAACTTTCAAAAACCCCATTTTGATATGCAAGCTTGTTTTTTTCTGCAACATTAGCTAAAACTTTACAAAATTCATAATCATATATTCCTTTTCCAAGACTGTCTTGCCACACAATGACCGGTCCGTCATTTAGTTTAATATCTGAACTCACACTTTTCGGTTCTGCTACTAAACCGATATCAATACCAATTACGCGATCAATGGGATTATTTTTAACAAAAAACAGAGCACCTTCAGTTCCAATTTCCTCCCGTGTCGTAGCAACAATATAGACATCATAGGGAACTTTAATAGTCCCAAACTCATCTACCAAATTTCTTACAATTTTCTCAGTTAAAACAATGTTGCAAGTAAGAGCTGCTAAATTATCCATGGAGTAACCAGCAATAACATCATCATTAATCTCAGGATTTAACAAGCCAAATTCCCCAGAGAATACAATAGGAGCCCCTATGTGAATTTTATAATCATTAATTACTTCTTCTTTATTATTCGCACCAATAAATATTTCCAATTCTAAAGGATCAATTAATTCCTTACCTCTTAACTTATTAGGCGTTGAGTGGGTTGATCTCCCTGCTATTACACCATTTATCCATACTCCATCTTTATTTAAAACCTGAATTTTCTGTGAAACGAGCCATCGCCCTTCATAACCCCCTCGTTTTGAAAACTCTAAGGTTCCTTTTTTTTTTATTTTTCTCACAGTCCCTCCTATTTCATCAATGTGAGATAAAATTGCTATAGCTTTCTTTCCTGTAGTGCCTTTAAATCGAATATAATAATTTCCAAGGCTATCAGTTTTCACATAAATTTGCTTGTCCACTAGAAGTTTTTCAACTTCTTTTTTAAATAATTCTGCACGAGCTCTTTCCATTCCCGAGGGAGCTCTTTCGGAAGCCAAATTTTTAATAATGTTAAAGATGTCTTTTTTATTCAATGAACTTTCCCATTTTTCTTATATCTATTAAGGTAAATTTGTCAAAATTTATATTTATAATTTAACAGATTATAGATAGAATAAAAAATTTTTACGAATCTAATGTCCCTATAAATAGGAACAAATTCATAAAAGCCATAGATTTTTCAACAAAGATGGTTTAAATTAAAAATATAGTATAAAAATGGTTAAAATGGAAGATGGTCTTTTAAAAGAATTACTTAACGTGGAGGATTCCATAGAATTAAAGGTGAGGTTTAATGATATAGATGCTATGGGAACGGTCCATTTCAAAAAATATTTGGAATATTTTGATGATGGTTTTGTAAGTTTTATGAATAATATACAAGATCCCCTAGCCCTTGAAAACGCGCTTAAAAGTGGAATTGTATTTCCTGTCAAAAAGATTAATATACAATATGAGCTTTCTGCTGAATTTGGAGAACATGTTATCGTTAAAACGCGAATAAAAAATATTCGAGAAACATCAATTTCATTTTTTCATGAAATTTATCGTGAAACTGATAATGCTTTATTAGCGAAAGTAGTATGTGATAGACATGTAATGAACTTAAAATCCAAAAGTTTGGTTAATGTCAAGCAATTCTTTAGTAAATTCGTTTAAATTAAAACAATGAGTAAAAAAATTAATAGAACAAAGTAATATTACGCTTTTTTAGGAGGAATAATTCTATTAATTAACTGTCTTCCGCATTCAGTAAAACTTCGATAAACATTTTTTCTAAGATCATATAGGGCACAAGTCTCATAAATTATAGGATTATAATTATGTAGATCATTACCAAGCTCAAACCAAAGTCCCTCATCTTTAAGTACTTGTAAAAATTCCACCTCCCTAATAACATCTTTTAGATCCTGCTTATTCAACATAACAATTAAAGGTATCTCTTTTATTAATTTGCCTTTTGCGATATTTTTTAACTCTTTTAATGCTTCAATATTATCTTCAAAATATTTAGTCTGAGAATCAACAACTAAAATAACTCCATCCGTTCCATGAAATATTTTCTCTCTTAAAGCAGAAAAGCTACTTTGTCCTGCAACTGTCCAAATATGATAAAAAACTTGTCGTTGTTTTTTAGATTGGAAAATACCTCTGTCAAAATATAGAGTAGCCCCGCTTGCTCTCTCAATTTTCGTTAGAGTCCCCACTGGAACAACATCCTTGTTTTGTTCCTTTGTTAATCGATAAAGCGTATCAACTATGGTTGTCTTTCCCGAACTATGCATCCCCCAATAGAGGATTTTTATATATATTTTATTATCTTCCGTAATTTGAACCAAATTATACCTCACCAAGTTGGGGACAAAAATTACGAGGAGACCATTAACTTTTATACGATAATGGACTTTTTGGTTTTACACTCCTCATATCTAATTGTGTAATAATTATCAATCTTAGATATTATTAATATTGCTCTCTGATATTTATAACTTATTCTTTAAGAAATGAGATATTTCTCAGTCAAAATCCTTGAAATATTCTTCGTAGAACTCAATAATATTGACAATCCTTTATAAGCTTACAAAAAGGAAAAAAATTTAATTCGTCGTGATTTTCGGTGGTGGAACATAGACTTCTCTATTTCCGGTTCTCTTTAAATTAATTGCACTCTCAGGACAATGATGAGTACACACCCCACAGCCAATACATTTATTTTCATTTACAACCGCAATAGTATCTTTTAAATCAATTGCTTCCATTGGGCATTTTTCAACACAGGTTCCACAACCTACACATTCTGAATCATTCACTTTTGCTAAATAACTAGTATAACAATGATATGGTGAGATCCCCCTATAATACATTTGGAAAATACCGCAACAACATTTACAGCAATTGCAGATTGCTTCTTCTTCTAATTCTGGTTTTAAATGCACGTGAAACGCCTTATGCACAAGACCCTCATCCTCAGATAATTTTAAAATCTTTTTTGCTTCATTTTTGCTAATGGGTTTTCCAAAATTATGTTCAATTACGAACTGTGCACTCTTGCCAAATAATAGGCAGTTTGTCCTTTCTTGCGTAATTTTACAAGGATCATCTAAAAGATCTTTTTCATGTCGACAATAACAATGAGTATAAGCAATATCATCATATTTATCAATGATTTTTGAAACTTCCTCATAGGGAAGAATTTTTTCTTCAGGAAATTCTTCTATTTTCTCCTCAACCGGGACGATTCGATTTACAGGTGGAAAGTTTTTAAATCCTTTAACAACACTTTCGTAATTTTTTTGAGTAGCTTCACTCATTCCCTTGAATAAGTTGTCGAAAGTTCTTGCTAATTTCTTCTGTTTCTCTCCAGTTTCTCCCCTCATTAGGGTATATTCAAACATTCCCGGAAAAGGACCTAGAAGACGATATACTTTTATCCCAGTTCTTCTGCTTATCGTACCTACTACAATTCCATCATCCATCAAACTATTTAAGATCTTATATAATGAATTATCATCTAAATCGATTCTTTCTTTTATTTGTTCAATATTTAAGCTTGCTTTTCTATTATAAACTTTAGTGATAAATTCAGCTTGTTCTTCTGTCATTATGATTTGTAATAATTGAATAAGTGTCTCATTAATTGGCATTGGCATTTGGCCAGCTTTAGCGACTGTTCTTGCTGCTTTATACCATAATTGTTCTGACATTTTTTCTCCTTTATTTTGTATATTTTAAAATTATAAAATTTGTATAATTTAATTATCTTATGTTAGGATTTAATAAGAACGTAAAGATTTATTTGGAGGAATTAAGTATAAAAATGCTTATGTCTAATATTTAAAAAACAAAATAATTTTTTAATAAAAGACTAATTTTGGGAATAATTATGGCACAAAATAATGCGATTTACGTCGAGCATTCAAAAAAAAATATGGCTTCATATGGCTTTGCTAAAGCTCTGAGCCAATTTATTGGTTTAGCATTTACAGCTTTTGGATTCTATTATTATGAAAGTGAGATAGGACTAAATGTACTGTTAGTAGGTTTAGGATACATTTTATATGCGATATATAATGCAATTAACGATCCTTTGGTTGGTTATTTAAGTGATCGCCCCTTTAGATTCACAAGAAGATGGGGAAGGCGTTTTCCTTGGATAATGATTGGAGGAGCAGGTTGGATTATTAGTTATGTCCTCATTTTCACACCCCCTAATGTTGATCCAAACACTGGAGCATGGATCTTATTGGCTTGGCTCGTATTCGCATCATGTCTTTTTGATACTTTTGGTTCATTATTTTTTGTAAATTTTAATTCTCTTTTCCCGGATAAGTTTAGAACAATTGAAGAACGTAGAACTGCTAACGCGATAGCTACCCCGATTGGGCTTGTGGGTACAGCTCTTGCAGTGACTTTACCTCCTTACTTTATTACTTTCGGAGATCTTAGGTCGTATATTATCCAAGCTGGAATAGTTTTTATCTTAGGATTTATCATTCTAGTATGTTCAATTCCAGGTTGTCGTGAAGATCAAGAAACGATTGATCGATACCTCACTACTCATAATGGTAAAATAGAGCGAGAATCTTTTTTTAGATCAATGAAAATAGCGTTAAAACAAAAAAGTTTTGTCGCCTTTATTATTACTTATGTATTATATCAAAGTTTTGTAGATTGCGTTCAAGTGTCTGTTCCATATGTCGTGCGATTCATTTTAAAAATGCCGGCAAGTGCTATAATTCTTGTATCAATAGGATTTTTACTTGGTAGTGTACTTTCGATACCTTTCTGGATCAAAATAGCAAACAAAACGAATGATAATCGTAAAACAATATTGATTGCATTTATATTTTTAGCGCTCTCTGCAGCACCATTAATATTTATTAAAAGCTATTTAGGTATTATAATCGGTATGACAATCATGGGTATAGGGATTGGAGGCACATGGGTTATGTTAGCAATAGTATTAGGTGATGTGATAGATGAATCCATTGTAAGAACTGGCAAACGCGAGGAAGGAATATACAGTGGTTTTCAACAATTTTTCGGTCGTTTAGCGATTCTCATTCAAGCCATCACTTTTGTTGTCGTACATACACTCACTGGATTTGAAGAAGGGGCATCAACTCAAACCCCAGAAGCAATATTTGGGATTCATATCCACTTTGCTTTAATGCCTATGATATTTATGTTTATAGGATGCATTATCTTCTGGAAATGGTACGACCTTACTCCTGATAAAATCAAAATCAATCAAGACAAAGTTAAGGAACTAGGATTGTAATATCAGCTTTCGATTATCAAATATTTATCATGAAAAAAATAACAAATTTAGATTAATTATAAAAATCCCCTTGTCTAATATTTAACAAACATATTCTTTTTTAAAAAAAAAATTTTTAGGTAATTATAATGGAAAACAAAAAACACTCGAAGAAAAGTATGGCTTCTTATGGGGCTGCTAAGGCGCTTAATGAATTTTTCAATGCCGCATTTTATGGGTTTAGTTTCTACTTTTATGAAGTTGAGATTGGTTTGCAGATCTGGTTAGTTGCTTTAGGATACGTAATATTTGCTGTGTGGAATGCGATTAATGATCCTCTTGTAGGATATTTAACCGATCGTCCATTCAAATTTACTAAAAAATGGGGTAGACGATTTCCTTGGGTACTTTTTGGAGGGGCATGCTGGGTTTTTAGTTATATTCTCATTTTTATACCGCCTAATGTAAATCCTACTTCAGGTGCTTGGATCATTTTTGCTTGGCTTGTATTTGCTACATGCCTTTATGACACATTTGCTTCATTATTTTTTGTTAATTTTGCCGCTCTTTTCCCAGATAAATTCCGTTCAATTGAAGAGCGTAGAACAGTTAACGGTATAGCTACTCCAATAGGAGTAATTGGAATTACTCTTGGAACTATAGTACCACCACTTATAATTAGATTTGGCAGTATTCAATCATTTGTTCTCCACGCGGGAGTGATGTTTATTTGCGGTATGATTATCTTAGCCCTCAGTTTGCCAGGTTGTCGGGACGATCAAGAAATTGTCGATCGCTATCTCGCTACTTATGATGCAAAAAAGCTAAAAAGAGAATCTTTTTTTAGATCCTTGAGAACTGCAATGAAGCAAAAATCTTTTGTATACTTCATCATTGCTTATCTTTTTTACCAAACTTGTACAACACTCTTGCAAATATCTGTTACATATCTCGTGTATTTTATATTAAGAATGGAGGCAAGTGCTATAATTTTAGTTATGCTAGGATTTCTGCTAGGTGGAGTATTATCAATTCCTTTCTGGATAAAGTTAGCTCAAAAAACAAATGACAATCGGAAAGTAATAATCATAGCTGCATCGTTAATGGTTTTAGCTGTGGCTCCATTAATTTTCCTCGAGATTTATATTGGGATTATTATCACGTTATTTATATTTGGATTTGTGTGGGGAGGTTTTTGGGTCATGTTAGCACCCGTTTTAGCTGATGTGATTGATGAGTCGGTAGTAAGAACAGGCAAACGTGAAGAAGGTGTATATAATGGATTTCAACAATTCTTTGGGCGACTATCATTCGCCTTAGCAGTTCTTTCGATTGCGATAATACAAACATTCACGGGATTTAAAGTGGGAACGGGACCAGAAGGTCAAACTCCTTTAGCGATATGGGGAATTCATCTATATATTGGATTAATTCCGATGCTTTTCATACTTGCGACCGCTATTATTTTATGGAAAAAATATGATATAACTCCAGAGAAAGTAAAAGCCAATCAAGAAAAAATCAAGGAAATGGGTCTTTAATCAATAATTTATTATTATCTAAATCTCTTTTTTTTCTATTTTTATGATTATTACTATTTTAACTAAAAAAATATATTTTTGAGTATTGATATTAAAAAGATGTTATTGTGATTGTTCTATTTATTTAAATTGTGCATAATAAAATTAATATGAGATAAAATGAGATACATTGAATATCAAATTGTTTTAGGGGATTCACCTCCAGGAATAATACTCAATGATCTTAGAAATCTAGCGCATATTGAATATTATACACCTGATGAGATACCGACTGAAAAGGAGATTGAACAAAATAAAAAAGCTTTATTTCCAGAGGGAATAATACACCATCTTCCGCAAGAGAGCTACTTGTGGAATTTTTCGTTGGTATATAGGGAGGGTAATTTTGATATAATCAAGTGGAAAACTTCATTTGCTTGGAAAGAGATAGTTAAAACGAGTGATACTACTCAAATTATAATTAATAAAGCTTTATTTATTGGAGCGAGTGCTGGAATATTTTTCATTATGATAGATGAAGATATATACGATAATTTTAACAGCCTTTGTGATATGATGGATATTTTTATTGAAAAAACAAGTAATATAGATGCACCTTTCTTGGTTTATGGAGTTATTGAAAATAAGCAAAAAATAACTGAATTAAAAACAAATAAAGAATTATTAAAGAACCTAGCTGACGTTAGAAAATGGGTCTCTGAACATGGAGGAGAATTTCGTCTTGAGAATTTAAAAGAATTAAAATTAAATTTAAGTTATCTAATTACTGAATATTCTCATTTCATTTTGTCGAAACTTAAAACAAAAACGAATTATCCTGATCTCCAAATAGGAGAAGTGCATTATTTAGATTATGAGGATTTTAGCAAATTAAAGGATATTGAACACTCATTATCAGAACAATTAAAAGCTGGCGAAACTATAGATAAACTATTATCTGAACTCTTTTTTAAATATTTAAAAATGCCTGAATTTCAAGAAGAAGTATATGGACCACCATTAGAGCCTATTGTTGAAAAAGATACATTAAAAGAAGTACCTAAGCCTACACCTTCGAAAATTAAAATTATATTAGAAGAAATTAGAAAAGGAATAAGACGACAATGTCCCCATTGCTTTAATAATGATCGAAATAAAATCCGTGAAGTTATTGATCGAGAAAATATAATTATGGAAAATCCTAACATTTATGGTTGGAAATATATTTGTGGAATTTGCGGTTATATTTGGCGAACAGAGAGAGATTCGGTGGAGTATGAAATGGAAAAAAAATAAGTATTTCTTCTGTCAGCTCCATAAACCCGAATAAATTAAACTGGGAATACTTTTGAATTTGGCATAGATTTTATAGTTATAGTTGATAGTAATTATTTTCTAGATACGATTCATCCGGGTTTAAATCTCCAATATCGATTCATTTGGCCGTAATAGTCGAATAATGCATCAATACCCCTCATTTTAAGGTCAGTGTTGAGACATATTTTATTATGGAGTGCCCCTTCAGCAGGAATCGCAGCAATCTCAGAAGCCAATTTGTCAACTTCTTCTTCAAGCTTGTCTCGAGGAACACTTATACTTACTAACCCAATTTGTTCGGCTTCTTTTCCAGTTATTCGTCGACCACTCATTAAAAGATAACGTGCTTTTTTGACACCTAAATAAAGTTGCCATAAGGGCATACTTTGAGCACCACCCCATAACTGAGCAGGATGTCCTAATATGGCATCTTCAGCTGCTACTGAGATATCGCATAGAAGCTGAAGATAGCATCCCGCATCGGTACAATAACCATGAACTTGAGCGATAGTTGGTTTAGGAAAGTTAAATATACGGGGATATTTAGCATATATTTTCTTGTTTAATATCTCGTAGGAATTCTTATATTTCCACCCGCCTTCCGGTGGTGTTATATAATAGGAGCCCTTGAGATCAAAACCGGAGCAAAAACTTTTACCGGCACCCTTTAAGACTATTACTTTTGCCTTATCATCTGCTTCAGCATGGTCAAAAACCGCATCTATGTCATCAAGTAGCTGATAACTCAAAGCATTATGCTTCTCGGGTCTGTTCAAGGTTATATATCCTATTTTCTTTTTGGATTCGTATATTACAGTTTCAAATTCCATTTTTTCACCCTTTTATTTTTTAATTTATTAACTAAATTAATCTCTTAATGTATATAAAAATTTTACAAATAGGAAGAGATTGATTGGATTATGAAATGGAAAAAAATAAGTATTCAAAAAATTTTTAAAAGTTAATTAATGATTAAGCTCACAATTTCTTAAACCGTATATTATTGTTATTGGTGTTGAATATAAAAGTAAAATTTGCTGAAAGAGTAGGGAGGATGCCACCATACATTTTTGCCGAAATAGAGCAATTAAAATTAGAAAAAAAAAAGCAAGGAA
>SMTZ1_10007805_pt1 | contig 11127 bp, 10 predicted proteins | sample DeeMarSWOR136_30_FD_25667 | JGI IMG/M metagenome (IMG submission 25667)
CCAGTACAGGTCGTCAGCCTGCCGATATGGTTCTTAAAGCAGCTAGAGTGGGGATTCCCATTATTATCTCCGTTTCAGGTCCAATAAATTCGGGCATTGTATTGGCTGAAAAAACAGGGGTTACGCTTGTTTGCTTTGTACGTGGAAAAAGAATGAATGTTTATTCTTACAAAGAAAGGATCACTTTTAAGTGAATTTATTATTCTAAAAGTTTTTTCTTGGATGAGACTTCAACATAAATTAAATATATATGACTACCATAACATCAACCTTAACCATAAAACAAATTCATTCAGGAGACAAACAAATGATTTCAGATTCCGGCAAAGATGCGTTAAAACGAGAACTGGAAAAACTAGACACGCCCATTTCGCTCAAAGTCTTTACATCTAAGGTACACTGCCCTGCTTGTGAAGATACAATTACACTTTGCAAAACACTCACAGAACTTTCTGGCAAAATTAGTTTCGAGGAGATCTCTTTCGACACTCAGAAGGAACTAGCAGCAAAATATGAAGTAGAAAAAGTCCCAACTATTATCATCGAGGGAACTGGAATACGTTACACAGGTATTCCCGCTGGTGGTGAATTCTCAGCATTTGTTCATACGCTTGTAATGGTTTCAACTCAAACTACAGAAATAGGGCATTTAAAAGAAAAATTAATGGGGATTACAAAACCAGTAGTAGTCAGAACCGTTGTTACCCCAACTTGACCATTTTGCCCTGCGTCAGTCCTACTCGCCAATCAGATATCCATAGAATCCGAAGGAAAAATTATCTCTGATACGATCGAAGCCTATGAACACCAGGACCTCGCTATAAAATATGGTGTGAGTGGTGTCCCTGCTACAGTCATTAATGAACAAAGAACGTTTGTGGGTGTACCAAACTTAGACAAATTCGTTGATAAACTCTTATCTGAGGGTAAACAATGAGGCTATACTGAAAAGCACAGAGAGTATAGTTGATAAAAAGGGTTGCACCCTTACCCTCATCCTTGTATGATAACTTCTCGTACTTATCCTTTATTCTTGATTCCGTTTTTTTCGCACAAATCTTCTAAAATACATTTACTACATAATGGAATCTGCGCTTTGCAAATCTTTCGTCCATGAAGAATTAAGTCAACATGAAAGTCATATCGGAGATCTGGTTCGATTAATTTCTCAAGAACACGTCCTGCCATCTCTCTTGTGATTTTTTTTCCGTTCTTGTCCTTAACAAGTCCTAATCTTCTTGAAACTCTCCAAACATGGGTATCAACTGGAATAACAGGGCGTTTTAAAGAAAATAATAAAACACAATCTGCTGTTTTTGCCCCAACCCCATCTATATTGTTTAAAAATTTCCGAACTTCTTCAGTATTCATTTCTTTCAAAAAAGAGAGAGTTCCATCATATTTCTCTACGACCCATTGAGCAATACTCTTAATTCTTTTTGCCTTCTGACGATATAATCCACCAATTTTGATTGTTTCTTCAAGTTTATCAAGATAACTATCAGCTAGTGCTTTAACAGTCGAAAATTTCTCTGCTAGTTGTTTATAACTTCGTTCTGAGTTCACATCCGACGTGTTTTGAGAAAGAATAGTTCGAATTAGCTCATCAAAAGGTTCTAAAGAGTCTTTCCTATTCTCTCCATATTCTTTTATCAATCGTTCAGTAAGTGCGTTGGCCCATTTTTTCTTCGGCATAAAAACCCCAGATATCGTTCTCTAGCTGAAAATTTCAGAGAATGTCATATTCGGATAATTAGGGTTCAATTATAAAGTTACTTTTGTTTGCAACATTCTGAATTTAAAATGTTCAACGTATCTTCATTTTGGACCGATGTTTTCTTTTGCTTTTTCTATCCGTTTTAACCAACTTTGAGGAAGTTGGCTTAGAATTTTTTCGTCCAAAGATTGTGCAGGAACAATGATGACCACGTCAGCCTCTTCATCTTCGATAGCAACTCCCTTAGAAAAAATTAATGACTTTTTATTGAGAATTTGTAACTCTTCTTTAGTAAACCGAGCTACTACGATTTTGCTTGCTCCTACCGGCAAGGCAGGTAAAATTGGTTTATCTTTTTGTAGGGTTTTTTTGAATTCTTCAACATTTAAATCATCGACAGATTTCCGTTCAAGCATATTGAAGTTTTTGATATCAAATTTATCGAAAAACGAATTGGCTACAAAATAAACAAATTTTTCATCTGAAAATACGTCACTAACCCAGGCATCCCATACAGAAGTATTATCAACAAATTCCAAAGAATTTCTATCCCAAATTCGCACGATTGATTCTTCTTTAATACACTGGGCTGAATAGATATACTGATGATCTGCAAAAACTCTGTAACTAAAATAAGAATCGCCATAGAATTGTTTATGGTCCTTTTTCAAGCGAAATGTCTTTTTGTCCAAGACATAAAGTTTTGAATCAGCTCCGAAGTAGATATGATTTTCATCAATTGCAACACCATGAACCCATCCTCGAACTTTCTCAACGTGAACTTGTTCTAATGTTTCCTTATTCCAAATACGAACAGTCTCGTCTGAAGAACAGGAATAGATATAATTTTCGTCTGTAGCAACATCCGTAACTGGTTTTATATGACCTTCAAGAGTTCCTACGAGTTGAAGAGTTTTTTTGTCCCAAATATGCACCTTCTCATTTTGACAAGCAGCATACAAGAATTTGTCATCTAGATGTAGTCTAAAAATTACCTTTAAGTCTCCTGAAATTCTCTTGATTGGTTTAAGAGTTCTTTTATTCCAGATAATAATATCGTCCTCAGCTCCTGAATAAATCCATTCTTGATCACTAATTATGCTATTAACTACAGTATTATGATCCTCCAAGACAGCAACTAACTTGTAATCATTTTTGTCCCATATTCTGATTGTTTCATCCCCTGAGCCAGAATATATATACTGATCATCTGCAAAAACAGTATTTACCCATAGTTTATGGCCCTTCAATACATGAACGAAACTAAGATCCTGTTTGTTCAAAATATGAATAGTCGCATCACCAGATGCCGAGTAAATAAATTGATCATCAACGAAAATCCCCCATATAGTGCTACTATGACTTTTAAGCGCAACAATTGTTTTTAATCGCGTTTTATCCCATATTCTGATTGTTTCATCCTCAGATCCAGTATACAAAAAATCATCATCTACGAAAAGAGTTGAAATCCACCTAGTGTGCCTATCCAAGTAATCCACGAGAATCAGAGGTGATTTCATAATAAATCCCTAATTTTTTAAATACAATTCAGTAATAAAAGAGTGGTTCACTACAAACTATGTTCAGATTTTGGTGATTTGCAGAAATCGTTAATATTTATATACTTAGAATGAACTGCATTTAAGCTAAGGACGATTATTAAACCGAACTGGAAAAAAGAAGAGGTGGTTTCCTTAAAGATAGGTTTGTCGCAGAAGGCAAAAAAATGGCTCTCAGACAAACTGCGGAAAACTAAAGGCGGTAACCTTGCATTGGTATTTTGGCTTAATGTATCGGGAAAGTGATCTAAGACTTGTACAGCCACCCCAGAAGTTGCTCTTGTCCCTGAAAAGGATACAAAAACCAATAATCGACTTTCTCTTATTGGAAAAGTCAGCAAACTTTCCATCTATATGGATCCAAAAGTGCAGGCATTCCTTCCTGAAAAGGTTATTCTCGATGTCCGCGGTTTAACTAAACAATTATACATACAACAATAGAACAGAGTCATTGCTGTATTTAGATAATAAAAACGGATGATCTTTCCTTATAAACACCTGGAGGAAAGTGACGAAGGGGAATGCGCCCCTTTTATAAAATTTGAGAACATTAACTGCTATTTTTTTGATATTGAATATTTCTTCCTTTTTTGCGGAGATCAGAATATTTTTATGCGCTTTTTGGCTAAAAATTAAGGAGGGTTATAAATGGATAATATTCGAAAGATAAAAAGAATTTCAAAAAGCAAACCAACAATGGAAGGGGCAGGAGTCCTTCTAAAGCGCGTTTTTGGTTATAATGAAGTTCCTTTGTTAGATCCTTTTTTGTTACTTGATGATTTTCATTCCGATAATCCTGATGATTATATAGCAGGATTCCCTTGGCATCCCCATCGTGGCATTGAAACTATTACCTACATGCTTCATGGCGAAGTTAAGCATGGAGATAGTTTGGGCAATGGAGGCCTTATAAGAAGTGGAGATTGCCAGTGGATGACAGCTGGAAGCGGTATCATTCATGAAGAAATGCCGCAACAAAAAAATCGTTTACTTTGGGGATTTCAATTGTGGGCAAATCTCCCAGCGTCACAAAAGATGATGAATCCACGCTATCGAGATGTGAAAAAGGAGCAAATACCAGAGATTTCTCTAAATGGCGGTAAAGTGAAAGTCAAAATTATTGCTGGAGAAATTAATGGCACAAAAGGTCCTGTTCAGGATGTAGTGACAAATCCAGAGTATTTGGATGTTACAATCGACTCTGATTCAGAATTCACGCACAATGTTACGAGAGGACACACTGTTTTTGCATATTTAATAGAGGGAAAGTGTTATTTCGATCCTGATAGTGATCAATTGATTAGTGCTGAAAACCTCGTCATTTTTGATGATGGAGACAGTGTAAGAATTACCACTGAGGATGAATCTGTTCGCTTTCTATTAGTTTCAGGCAAACCTATTGGTGAACCAGTGGCGTGGTACGGACCAATCGTCATGAATACTGAAGAGGAATTAAGAACAGCCTTTGAAGAATATCGAAATGGTACATTTATTAAGTACAAGCCGTAACAACGGATCTTAAGGTATCTAATCTATTTTTTAAGATAAATCTTAACGACTTTTTAATTTTTTTGAGGAAGCAGAAAAGATATTAGCTAATAATCGGTTTAATCAATAACAGACGGTTGTGCAAAATTCTTTTTTAGGCCACTAATTCGATCCTACGATTAAACTATTTATGCTAGTTACACATATATTGTTACACCATTATAAGGATAAAATGGTGAACCGAATTGGCTGAAAAGTTATTGGAAAAGATTCCACCTGAGAAGTGTTGGGAAATAACCTCTAAGATTCTCTGGAGATTTTTAGTTTTTGGAGGGATAAAGGTCATTTTACCTCTCTTGAGTAAAGACGAAGGAGTCTACGCGCCTGTTTGGGGTTGGGACAAATATGAAGAGATCAACGAAAAGATATTTGGTGATGGCGGTAGACAGATGTTGCCAATGGTTAAAAAAACATTCAACATGCAAGTAGAGAATGCTATAGATGCTGCTAAATTAGTCACAGTTGCTGGAACATTAGTTGGAGGCCCTGAGAACAAGTATGAAATAGTCGAAGCAACCCCAGAAAAGGCTATACTCAGAACGATTAAATGCGTACTCTGGGATATAGAAAAAGGGTATGAGGTAGATCCAGAGCTTTGGATTCCAAGTTGCATCAAATATTCTCAGGCATGGGGTGAAAAAGGACTCAAGGCAATTAACCCTCAAATAAATTACACGATGACGAAATCACTAGCACGAGGAGAACCATACTGCGAAGCTATCATCGAAGTTAAGGACGAATAATCCTTTAGACTGCTAGAAAGGTGAACTTGAATGGCTGAATTGTTGAAGAAAATTCCACCTGAGAAGCGTTGGGCGTTAGCCGCTAAAAATATCTGGAGATTCTGGGTGTTAAGAGGGGATAAAATATTCGCTCCTAGTTTGAGTAGGGTAGAAGGAATCATTGCACCTGTCTTGGGTAGGGAAAAGTGGATAGAAATAAACCAGATGATGATTCGTGAAGGCGGTAGAACATTTTATCCAATGGTTAAAGAAATGTTCAACATACCAGTGGAAGATGCCGTAGGAGCGACTAAGTTATACATCGTCGCTGCATTATTATTTACGGGGCCTGAGTTCCAGTTTGAAATAATCGAGGCTACTAGGGAAAGAGCAGTGATCAAAATAACTAAATGTCCGCTTTGGGATGGGTATGAAGAGTTAGAGGTAATCCCTGAGGTTAGAGTTGGCGATGACGGCCATCAATCATGGGTTGAAGTCGGATTTAAAGCAGTTAATCCTAAACTAACCCATAAGTTCACGAAGGCACGAGAAAAAGGAGATCCCTACTGTGAGGCGGTCATCGAGTTTAAGGACGAGTGAACCGCTTTTTTTAAAATCGAAAGTAATGCCTTCAGTAATGATTTTTCCTATTTTCTATATGATTGAGTTAGTTTATTATACTATGCTACCTAAATTGAGCTATAATCCATTATATTTACTCTTCTCAATGATTCGAGATTTATATTATTGGGGTGAAAACATGGATGTTGAAAACATTCAGGAACGATTAATCCGACTTTTAAGACTGAGAACAACACCAGTTGCTGTAAAATTATTGAAAAAGAAGGATGACATCCCCGCGGGGATAGAAAGACCTAAAATCCGCCTTACGGTCTGTCAAATGGTTGCCCTTTCACGAATTCACGAACGAGTATTAGCAGGCGGAATGGAGGAAATAATCTGTTCTTATGCGCAGTCAGTATTAGGATTCGCAGACTGGCCAGAAGATATGATATCTGGCGAAAGACGAGCTGGAGCTAGAGTGGAAAACATAGAAGCTTCATCTAACCTTATAGGGAATATTCCAAAAATTGGAACCGGCTCTTTCGAAGCTATTATTACCGCACCATTAGCGAAAACACCTCTTGAGCCTGATCTAGTTTTGTTATTTGCAAATCCTGCCCAAATGACAAGATTGATTCATGCTGCTACCTGGAAAACTGGTGAAAGGCTGTCATATACCACTGCTGCAGAGGGCGGAACCTGTGCCGAAGGGATAGCCGCAACCTATCTTAGAAATGATGTGAATATTGCGTTTCCTTGCTACGGAACGAGAAGATTTGGCATGGCTGCAGATAGTGAGCTTATTTTCGGCATTCCGACAGAGAAAATTGACGAAATCATGGACGGACTGGAAAAACTTCATGCGATTGGTTCAACATACCCAATTCGTGTAGAACTTGAATGTACACCCAAACCACCCTCATTATATGCTATAATGAGAGAAAAACCGCCGAAACAATCATAATTCCATTCTTGGAAGTCAAAGTCTATTATTCCTGTGTTTATTGCATTAATTCACCTTTTTTTTATTCAAAACTCAATTTAATTCAAAGAGTAACTACTAGCATTCAATATACTTAAAAAACCAGCTTAATTCTTTAAGAAAGTGCTGTGGTGCTTTGATGCTTTCTGGCTTAGTCAAAGTAAGACCTCCAAGACTCGTTTCATAGTTTTGCAGATCTATAATCTATCGCTTCTCTTATAATTTGAAGCGCGTCTTCTTTATCGCCCCATCCGATCACTTGAGTCGTTTTTCCCCGTTCTAGATGCTTATAGGTATTAAAAAACTCTTCAATTTCTCTTAACTGATGTTTTGGGAGATTATTCAAGGATATGATTTCTTCCATCCGGGGATCGTCTATACAGACTGCAACAATTTTATCATCCTCTCCTTTTTCGTCTTTCATTCTTAATACCGCGACAGGCCTTGCAGAAACTATACAGTTCGGGATTAACTGAATTCCGGCACTAAGAAGAAGCAAGACGTCTAGAGGATCCCCATCTTTACAGAGAGTGTTTGGGATATATCCATATGCCGTTGGATAAACGACTGATGAATGAAGAATTCTATCTACAACTATCGTATCAAACTCTTTATCGTATTCGTATTTGACTTTAGAACCCAGAGGAATTTCAATACGTACATAAATGACTTCTGGTGGGTTTGGACCTGGAGGAAGAGATTTGTGCATATTCAATTATTCAGTTACGCCTCTTTTTAAACATTGTTGGAATCAATACATCCACAAATTGCTTTAATTGTCATGCAGGTTTGTTCGCTCATTTTCTTTTCTCTTTTTATTATCGAAAAGCATTTCTAAATCCCAATTCAATAAACTTAAAAGTATTGTTCTATTTCATACTCCAAGAGACCTTAAAAAGGAAGAAATTAGATAGGAACTCATTTTCTTATTGTTTTCTTGTATTATAAATCTCTAATCAGTCTATATGCGTTTATATCTCATAATGGAAAAAAATATTGATTCCAAAGGGTTCATGCAAAGGTAGTTATTATGAGGAGAGAACTGGTACCACTTTACTTTACAGCCTTTTTTTCTTATTTTGCATACATGATTGTTCCACCTATTCTGCCCCTTTATGCGGAACAATTAGGTGCAAATCTCATTGAAATCAGCATATTATTTTCGTCATTTTTTCTCACTTACCTCTTATTTACGGTAATATGGGGTTCACTTAGCGACACTCTTCGAAAAAGAAGGCCCTTCTTGATGGGTGGTCTTTTTGCTTCAGGGTTCACCTTGATAGGCTTTTACTTCTCTAGGAACGTTTACGAACTTATTGGTCTGAGTCTAATCAGAGGAATAGCAATTGGAGCTTTTACTCCCATTGCACTAGCTATCGCCTCAAACCTAAACGGTAAAAAGAGGGGTAGTGGTATGGGCATAATGAACGCCGCACTCTCATCGGGATGGTTTGTTGGCGCCCTTGCAAGCGGTTTTCTGGTTGAATTATTTTCTTTATCGTTTCCTTTCATTGCTGCTGCTTTTGTAACATTTCTTGCAGCATGTATTGTTATCTTTGTTTTTTCAGATTTTAAGGACTTAGAAACACAAGTAGATCCCAATAATGAACCTGCTAACCTTAAAAAGGTAGTTAATGATTTAAAACGAAGATTTACAGTGATGTTCAAAAAAGATGAATTTGTTCGAAAACGTGGGCTATCAACCGTTTATATTACTCTCATACTCCGCCATGGAGGACTGCTGGGTCTGTATAGCTTATTTCCTTTGTATGTAGTTGCTGTGGGCGGGACACCAGCACAAGTTGGATTACTTTATGCACTCAATATGGGGACACAAGCGATTTTTATGTTCGTGATGGGACTCTGTTGCGATCGAATTGGACGAAGACCAGTAATGATAATGGGGCTTTTGGCTAGTGGACTTAGTGCGATTTGGTTTGGGCTCTCAACATCACCTGTTGCATTGATTCCATCTCAGATTCTTGTTGCTTTCGGCTATGCATCAGTAATGGTCTCCGCTACAACTATTGTTGCAGATGTTGCCCCAAGAGAGAATAGAGGCGAAGGAATGGGACTTATTATGACGAGTTTAGGAATTGGTGCAACTATTGGACCACTTATTGCCGGATTCCTTGCTGAACTTCTTGGTCTCGCTATGATGATGTTTATTATGGCTATTCTACCCTTCGCTGGCCTGCTTTTATTCTCTATAAGAATGAAAGAAACAGTAGACTTCCCAATTGATGAAGGGGCAACCACACTTCATTGAACTAATGATACTTTCTTCCCCTTAAACCATGCTTGCATTAATTCTTTACGTTCTTCATCGGTCAGCGGGCCGAGATCGTCAATCAATTGATGGAATGAATCAAAAACAGTAGCGAGTTTTCTCCAATCGGGCACAAAGATTCGACTAAACCATAGCCGCGAACTGTCAAGATCATAATCGTCCTCAAGTACTTCTTGGTATTCCTCAATTATTTTTTCTGCTGCTTTATGTGCTTCTGGAACGGGTCCTTCTTCTTCAGGCGCCTCTAAAAACATAATACCATCTGCTCCATTCGCGAAAGCATAAAGGATATATGAAAGTTTCAATCTCGCATTACTTGGAAGTGTTATAAACCTAGTACTGCTAGGATATGTTAGTCTAGAAACACCCGCAATATCTGCCGCCGTATATACAAGTTCTTTTTCCACGAACACCAAAATTTTCAGTTCAGCCTTCGAATCCACTAATGTTCCCTTAATTTGTGCGAGTAATTGTTCCTCAGAATATGATTGCATATCTATAGCATTCTCTGGACATATTGGAATGCATAATCCACAACCTGTACAAGCAAGATCATTGATCACTGCTTTTTCGTCTATAATTGTAATTGCCTCTTCTGGACAGATTTCAATACATTCCCTACAGCCAGTACATAGTTCAGGAATAACATACGCTTTATTGGGTTCGATTTCCTTTTTCGCGCTTACAAAATTCACAGCCTTCATTGCAGCTCCTTCAGCCTCAGAAACTGTGGTCTGTATATCTTTTGGACCTGTTGCTATTCCTGCTGCGTAAATTCCCTCTCGCTTGGTTGCTAAAGGATCAAGTTTCGGGTGGCTTTCTAGAAAAAATTTGTATTCATTTAGAGGAACCTTTAGCTTCTGTGCCAACTCTTCAGTTCCTTCACTTGGCAAAATTGGCGGACAAAGTACTACAAGATCTACATCATTTTCAATCATCCGGTTAATGAGCATGTCTTCGGCCCGAACTATGAGTCTTCCATCATTATTGGGAGTTGGCATGACTTCGGATACCTTGCCTTTAATGAATTTGACTCCTAATTCTTGTGTGTGATGATAAAAATCTTCATATTTTGTTCCTGGTGATCGAATGTCAATGTAGTGGATCCATACATCAATACCGAGTTTTCGCAAAAGTGTAGCTTGCTTCTGAGCGTAGAGACAGCATACAGTGGAGCAATAAGGAACACCTTCATCTTTATTTGCTCCTGCTTCATTATTTCGTGATCCCGCACAAAGCACAAAGGCGACCTTTTTAACGCTTTTTCCATCGCTTGGACGAACAACCCGGCTGGATGTTGGTCCTGTAATATCCAGCATTACGTTCCATTTGAAGTGAAGTAAGGACATTGGGATGTTTCCCGTAAAGATATCTACCTAAAGCGCTGGGGTCATATAGGTCATAGCCCGTTGCTAAAATTATAGCGCCGACATCTAAGTTCTTTTCAAGAGGTTCTTGATTAAATTCGACCGCTCCAGCAGGACATAATTTTTCGCAAGTTTGACAAATCCCATACTTAAAATGAAGGCAATTGCTTTCATCTATTGTAAAAGCTTGTGGGACTGCCTGAAGAAAAGGTCGATAAGCGGCTTTTCGTTTTCCCAGACCTAGGTTGAATTCACTAGGGATTAATATTGGACATACGGTAGCACAGTCTCCACATGCAGTACATTTATCAACATTAATATAGCGAGGGGCTTGCCTTATTGTTACCTTTAAGTTTCCAGTATATCCCGTGATATCCT
>SMTZ1_10007238_pt1 | contig 11126 bp, 8 predicted proteins | sample DeeMarSWOR136_30_FD_25667 | JGI IMG/M metagenome (IMG submission 25667)
AAGGAGGAGAAAACACACGTCATGGCGACCACCCCTAAGCTAAGAAAGAAAAAGGGAGAAGATAGTGGTGCCATCTGTATCACCGGGGCCAGAGAGCACAACCTGCGAGACCTCACTCTAACCATTCCGAGAAAGCAGTTGGTGGTCATCACAGGCATGAGCGGCTCGGGAAAATCGACCCTCGCCTTTGACATCGTCTTTGCTGAAGGACAAAGGCGTTATCTGGAATGCCTCTCCTCCTACATACGGCAGTACCTCAAGATCATGGACAGACCCCAAGTCGACCTTATAACCGGTATACCGCCAACTGTAGCAATTGAGCAGAGGATCAGCCGAGGGGGAAAACGATCGACCGTTGCTACCATAACTGAGATCTATCACTATCTGCGGTTGCTGTATAGCAAGTTAGGAGTGCAATTTTGCACCCGATGTGGTGGAGAAATCTTCTCCCACCCTCCGGAAGGAATTACGGAGGAGATCCTGAAGGTCTTCGAGGAGAGGAAGGTAACCATACTGGCACCTCTCGCTACAGGACGAAAGGGTTATCATAAAGAAGTTCTGGAAAGGGTAAGACGTGCTGGTTACACCACTGCTATTATCGATGGGGTTATGGTTGACCTCGACCCCCTCCCTCGTTTGAGCCGGTACCAGGAGCATGACATAGAGCTTAAGGTGGACCACAGGGAGATCAGGCGTGAAGACAGTCACGGGCTCTTGGAGACGGTCAAAAAAGGGTTGGAGCTGGGGAGGGGCACCATCTATCTCTTGTCTGCTGACGGAGGCAAAATACTCTTCAGCCAGCGCCTCTATTGCCCCCGGTGCCATATAGGGTTTGAAGAACTCGATCCCCGACTCTTCTCTTTCAACAGCCGTTACGGAGCCTGTCCCGTTTGTCAAGGACTGGGAAGCCTCAGCGACTTTTTAGACAACATGGTGCTGCCTGATCCGCGGATATCCCTTGAAGGTGGCGCCCTGGTTCCGTTTGAGGAGGGGCCACTAAGAAGGCAGAGAGAAAAGGTCCTCAGAGAGATTCATAAAATTCTCGACATCCCATTGAATAGACCACTGCTAGAGATGAATGATGAGATCAGGAGAAAGGTACTCCATGGCGGCGATGGGTTTCAAGGGGTGATCCCCATTTTGAGGGAGCTCTCAAGTTATGCCGAAGGGAATGGCCTCCTCGATCACCTCCTCTCCTTTATGGGCGAGAGAGAATGTCCACGTTGTCAGGGCCGTCGCTTGAAGGAGAACGCCCTGGCAGTGAAGCTGAAGGGGTGGGGGATATGGGATCTGGTCTCCCTGTCGGCAAGGGATGCCGAGAGGGTTTTAGGTGAACTCCACTTCAATGATGCCGAAATACCCATCGCCGAGGGAATCATCAGAGAGGTTATGACCAAGCTTCAGTTCCTCAATAGGGTTGGACTCTCTTATCTTACTCTGGATCGCCGAGGTGATACTCTCTCGGGGGGAGAGGCTCAGAGACTCCGCCTCGCAGCACAGCTCGGCTCCAACCTAATGGGGATCTGTTATGTTTTGGATGAACCGACCATTGGGCTCCACCCGCGGGACAACCAGATGCTCCTGGCCACTCTCGGGGAGTTGAGGGATAGGGGCAATACCATTTTGGTGGTTGAGCACGATGAAGAAACCATCAGAGGGGGAGACTACATTATCGACTTAGGACCAGGAGGAGGGGTAGGTGGTGGAAGAGTGGTGGCATACGGGACCCTGTATGAAATTCAAACTTCCCCAAGATCAATCACCGGTGCCTACCTGAACGATCGCCGCCGTAGAGAGATCACCTCTCGTTTACGCCCACCCAAGAAAGGACACTGGCTTTGGGTCATGGAGGCCAAAGAACATAACTTGAAGGGTATTGATGTCGGTATCCCCTTAGGTACCCTCAGCTGCATCACCGGGGTCTCTGGGTCTGGAAAATCGACCCTCCTTAAGGATACCATATTCTGCGGGCTAAAAAATCTCCTTAACGGCATCAAGGGAACTGTGGGGGGCCATCGTGAGATCAGGGGATGGGAATACCTGGAGAGGGTACTGGAGGTGGATCACTCTCCGATCGGAAGAACACCCCGTTCTACCCCGGCCACTTATGTGGGAATCTTCGATGAGATTCGGCACCGCTTCTCGCTTACACCCGAGGCAAGGGCCAGAGGTTATAGACCAAAAAGGTTCTCCTTCAATGTAAAAGGTGGTAGGTGTGAGGAGTGTGCCGGACAGGGGAAAATCAAGGTCCAAATGCAGTTCCTTCCCGATGTATATGTAGATTGCGAGGGATGTTTAGGGCGTCGTTACAATGATGATACTATCTCGGTTACCTACAAGGGGAAACAAATCCATCAAGTTTTGGAGATGACCTTTGAGGAGGGTATGGAGTTCTTCTCCGCCATACCCAAGGTGAGGCATATCCTACAATTGATCGTGGATATGGGGCTTGGCTATCTCACTTTTGGACAATCGAGCCCTACCCTCTCAGGGGGGGAGGCCCAACGTGTGAAGCTGGTTACCGAGCTGTGCAAGCCCTCTAAGGGAAGAACCTTCTACATTTTGGATGAACCGACCACTGGCCTCCACTTAGCCGATATTGAAAGTCTATTGAAAGTACTGCAACAACTTGTGGATAGAGGAAATACGGTAGTGGTTATCGAACACAACCTAGAGGTGATCAAAGAGGCCGATTACATCATCGACCTTGGTCCTGAAGGCGGAGCAGAGGGAGGACAAATCGTTGCCCTGGGGACTCCGTGGGATATCATAGAACAGAGGGAGCGTTCACATACCGCCAGGTTTCTGGGAGATTATATTTTGCGATAGGCCTCAACTTGACGAAATTATCTCTATGAGCTGGACTTCAAAGGTCAGATCCTCCCCGGCCAAGGGGTGATTGGCGTCCAACGTCACGGTCTCATCAGCGATGTCCGCAACCGTCACCCTAACTATTTGTCCCTCGCCTGGGCGTAACGCTAGCTGCTGCCCGATTTCCAGATTGAGATTTTCCGGCACACGCTTCTTTTCAATCTCCACGACCAATTCTTCCCTATAAGGGCCATAGGCCTCTTCAGCCGCTATCTCAAAGCTCTTAGAATCATCCTTGCTCATCCCGACGATCTCTTTCTCAAAACCAGGGATTACCTGCCCGGCTCCTAAAATAAGCTCTAAGGGTTCACTATCCCTCGAGGAGTCAAATACACGACCATCTTTGAGTTTTCCAGTATAGTGTACCTTGACCGTATCCCCTTTTTTAGCCTGCGTCATTTTTTCTCCCTTTCTCACCTTTTTGATTTCAACACAACGCTTTTTTTATATTTTAGCTGATAACCCCTCCTTTGTCAAAAATTTTTATTTATATTGTAAATATTTTAAAATATCTTGAACTCAAAACCCTAGCCCTTTTACGAAATAAAGGCACTTAAGCACTTTGATTACAGCGCAATTTTTGCAAAGAACCAAATAGTAGCTAAACTTTGTTCTCGTATAGGGGGTCACGTGAAGGGGAGAGAGGATGACGAATGAGAGGCCATCCCCTGGATAGGTTTTTTATGGTGTCCTACACTGTGGCGTTAATGGGGCCATCCGAGGGCCTTGAAAGAAAGCTTTAATACAATCGAGTACATCAAGGATTCCTGCTCTCCCGGAAAGATTGACCCTACAACCACCTGGTCAAGCAGATCAATATGGATAATGAACTATTTGGAGAAAATGAAGATAAGCAAACCCTTCAGCATACCTACATTAATCTCCACCCAAGAGAGCAGACCACCTCCGTTGTTAGAATGTTTAACACTCTGGGAGCAGGGGAGAAAAAAGTTATAATAGTGACCATTTCATCGATCGTTTCTATAACCTCTCCTAGCTCACACCAGAAATGGAAGAATGTGGTGATCATCATCAACACTTTGCATTCTTTCTCCAGGGAAAGTTGATTATAATAGCAACAATTACTATAGTATAGTCCTCTTCACAGTAATGGCCAGCAGATAGCTCATACTCATCAGGGCCCTTTTTTAATTACATCAAAAATCTTTAACTCAACTCGTCGGTTCCTGGCACGACCCTCTTCCGTTTTATTAGAGCCAATAGGATAGGATTCACCATAACCAACCGCCTCTAGGCGATCTGGAGAAATACCTTTCGAAACAAAATAATCCATCACCGACTTTGCCCTCCTCGACGAGAGTTTCAGATTGTATTCATCCGAACCAATAGTATCGGTATGACCAGCAATCTCTACCCTAATACCTAGATTTTCCTTTACAGTGCTGACTTGCTCGTCCAAAATGGCACAACTTTCGGGTGTGAGCCGAGCAGAATCAAAGGTAAAATTTACCCCCTTGAGAACAATTATCTTTTTAGGTGCAAAAGGAGCCGCTGAGGGAGGTGGAATAGGCTTGGGAAGTGGAATAGGCTTGGGAACAGGAATTGGCTTGGGAACTGGAACAGGCTCGGGAACAGGAACTGGTTTGGGAACAGGGACGGGCTTGGGAACTGGAACAGGTTCAGGAGGCGGAGCAGGTCTGGGAGGGGCCTTGCATAACTCCGCCTCTTTGGCCAATTTACACGCCTCAGCAAGCAGTGCCAACCCCTCTTTGTCACGACAGGCCCAGTAGGTTTTGACTCCTTTTTCGGCCAGCTCTCGAGCCGTGGCAATCTTCTGAGGGCAATAGTGCGCTCCAGAGGATTTTTCCGCCTTTTCAATGATCCCTTCTGTTTGCTCAAATTCTTCAGGTACCCCCAAGGCACTATTTCGGACACCGAAGTAGGATATCTTACTACACCCTACACCTAAAAAGAGTAAAATAACCAGCCCTGAAATCAATTTTGTTTTCATGACAATTCCCTCCACTTTTGAATGGAAATTGTAAGTACAGAATGTATTCCCTTAAGCCTTATAACTAAATGTTAGATATCTCTCCCATCCTGCCAATTAAGTTTTGGCGCTTTTCCCACTTACCCTTAACGCCGTATAAATAGAAATCTAACTTTCCCCTTTTTTTGTGTCCTCTCATAGCCAAATAGTCCCTCAAGAAAAGAGAGATAAAAATCTCCGTTTTCTTTTTTCTCGATGCGCATAAGAAATGCTATTTGAGTAGATGAACCTCGAGATGAGGTCCTACGTCTATAAAGTCCCCAGAGGAGGTCAGAGAGTGTTTCACCCTCTGGGGAGCGACTATACCGATAGACCCAGAAAAGAGGGTAGATGTTACGCTCCATTCCTTGATCTCGCAAGGGCAAAAGGGTGAAGATATAACAATTAACTGCTCCATCGCTTGCCCTACGGTAACTAAAAATTGGCCAGAGATTAGCATCAACAGCTTCTGCTCCTGTATCGATATCTCTGACTTTCCGGTGCTTATTGATGAGGAGGAAACGGTATATCTCTTGTTCCTCTGTCCCAAATCGGTCGAATGTATAGATATACAGCGGCCAGAGAAAGAAACGTCGTTCTTTCTCTGGCTCCTGACGCATACGGAATAACGGGAAAACCTTTCTCTCTCTAATGCCTTCTCCATCCGCCTTTGTCAGGATTGGCCAGAGCGCCCACTTTTCAAAGACAGGAGTATCGCTCTTTTGATGGAACAAGAAGGGTGGAAGCACCATATCGACTGTGCTTTGAGGAGATCGAATCGACGCATAGAATGGGAGATAATACCGTTTTTGTAACGGGGTATCGGTGTCCAGATCCTCGTCAATGTAAACATAAAGGGGCCAAAGAAAAAACCCTTTAGAATACTCACCAGCTCTCACCTTATAACCCCAAACCGGCCACACATACACGCCCTCAGCCTCGCCCCTACTCACAGAGATAAACGGCCAGAGTATCCGCCATCTAACCTCACCCTCTTTCTTAATCTGCGAATACAGGGGCCACAGATGAAACGTAATTTCATCCTTCCCGAACCGTTCCTTTAAATGGCCGGTCAGCGGGAAAAAACCTCCGTACCGCTCACCTGCATCTGTCTCTCCCCAGAAAACTGTCAGTATGGAGTAAGCTTTTTCCCTCCGGCCCAACAACGGATAGGTCTCTTCATCCCTAAAAAGGCTGAAGGGGATTACATAGAACTTGTAATCCACCTCACTTCGCTGATACTTCCCGAGAGGATACAGGAACTCTGTTCGCACGAACTGTCGGGAGCCGTATGTTGTGCGGTATACAAAGGGCCTAATACCCCACTCTCTTCTTTCCTCTGTTTCCCGCCAGATGAAAAAAGGACCTAGGATCTCCCATTCCTTGAGCCTCTCGGATTCGTAGTACGAAAAAAGGGGCCAAATTCCGCAAGACTTCCCGTGAGTTGCATGAAACGGCAGGAGCCACATAATAAAGGAAAACCCCAAAAGTCTCAGAATAACCTTTCTAGACAACGCATCTCCGCGTCACTCAGAAGAAAAGTCCCAACAAGGCCGCCAGGGACGTTATGGGATATTGTTCCTCGAGTCCTTCCGATGCCTTTTGTACTTTCTTCATGGTTTTTGTGGCCTCTTGGTACAGTGTCTCATCTGTCATGAGTTTACCGAGAGACCCCTCCCCTTTTTCCACACTTTCCATGATCCTGCGCAGGCTGGCTACAGCCTCTTTTGCATCTTTATAGACGGTATCGTCGGTGAGGATCTTACCCAAGGATCCCTCTCCCTTTTCTATTCTTAACGCAACCCTGTGCAAGCTAGCCATAGCCTCCTTCGCCTCCTTATAGACGGTATCATCGGTGATAAGCTTACCCAAGGTCCCCTCTCCCTCTCTCACTTTGGCGCTCATCGCCTCAAGATTGGCCAACGTTCGGTCTGCCTTTTGAGAAAGAGGACTTAGCTTCTTCGAAAAGTCCTCCAGGTTGGCCACGATAGTGCCAACCTTATCTTTATTCTCACTGAGCATTTCTTTGAGACCACCGCTCGCTTCTCGTAAATTGATGACCAACTCCTTAATCGCCCTCCTCCCCTCTTTTTCCCCTAAAATTTCCTGCAGAGACTCCCCCAAATCGCCAATTCCGTGTGCTGCGGATTGTAACGAGGCAAAAAGTTGATCCATATCAGGTGCTGATTTTGCGCTGGTGATGATCCCTCCAGGAGGAAGTAAAGGTGTTTCAGGTGAACCTGGCGAAATTGCAACATATTTATCCCCAAGAACTCCATGAGTCTTGATAATCGCCTCGGCATCCTGATGCACGTCTACTCGTCCGATCCTCATCGAGACCTTGGCTTTCCCTTTCTCTAAATCGATCGCTTCCACCTTACCAACAGGCACCCCAGCAACCTCCACATCAGCATTGACCACTAGACCAGAGACAGAGGGGAAGAAAGCTGTGTAAACTTGTCCCGTAATTCTTTCCAGTCTGCTTATCCTGAAAGTCATGAAAAATAACAAGATAATCCCTACCAACACCAAAATTCCCACCTTAGCTTCTTGACTAACCTTGCCTTCTTTCATTTTTCTCCTCCTTGTGCTCATCCCTTGCCAAGAAGGCTTGAACCACAGGGTTCAAAGACCTTCTGAAAGCCCCAGGGGAACCCTCTTCCACGATTCTACCTTCATGCAGCATTGCTATTTTGTGGGCAACGTGAAAGGCGGTATGTATATCATGGGTGATAACCACAAAGGTCCTCCCTAATCTCCTGTGTGTCTCTATTATGAGTTCCTCGATGGCCTCGGCCAAGAGGGGATCGAGACCGGAGGTTGGCTCATCAAAAAGTACAATCTCCGGGTCCAGTGCAAGAGCCCGGGCAAGACCTACTCTGCGCTTCATCCCTCCACTGAGTTCAGAGGGCATCTTCTCCTCTACACCTGGGAGCTCCACCTGCTCTAGCTTTTGGGCCACAATGCTTCTTATATCCACCTCCTTTAGTTTGGTATGCTCACGTAATGGGAAGGCGACATTATCCCCTACGTTCATAGAATCGAAGAGGGCTGCCTCTTGAAAGAGCATACCAAATTTTTTCCTCATTTCATTTAAATCCTTACCCTTCAATCGGGTAATGTCTATCCCATCTATTCTGATCTCTCCCCTTTCTGGCCGCAAAAGTCCAATGATATGCTTAAGCAGGACACTCTTCCCCCCACCGCTTGTTCCTAAGATGACCGTAGTCTGCCCCTGAGGAATCAGAATATCCACACCATTTAAGACATTCTGCTTGCCAAATGATTTATGCAGTTGTCTAATCTCGATCATCTAAAACATCACCGCCGTCAAGATGTAATCCGCCATCAAGATAGTCACTGCCGACATAACCACACTTCTTGTAGTAGCCTTCCCTACCCCTTCCGCCCCTCCTGTTGCGGTGAATCCCATGTAACACCCGAAGAGGGAGAGAATAAGACCAAAGACCGCAGCTTTGATAAGACCGTTGTAGATATCGTCCATTTCCACATACTTCTCCATATTGGCCACATATGCTCCAGCGCTTATCCTCAGAACAACAACCCCTACAAAGTATCCCCCTACGATCCCTACAAAGTTGGCGATAATGGTCAAAATAGGGACCACCAAGATGCTGGCCAGCACTCTGGGCACGATGAGATACTTTATGGGATTCACCGCCATAGCGAAGAGGGCGTCTATTTGTTCTGTTACCCTCATAGTACCTATCTCCGCCGCCATCGCAGAGCCTGCCCTTCCTGTCACCATGATACTCGTAAGGACCGGTCCAAGTTCTCTGGTCATACTGAGAGCTACGGTAACTCCCACCATGGTTTCTGCTCCGAATTTTTTGGTGGCGTAAAAGGTCTGCAGGGCCAAAACCATACCGGTAAAGGTTCCGGTAAGGACGACTACCAATACCGATTTTACCCCTATCCGTTCCATTTGTTGAAAGAGCAAGTCAAGTCTAAAGGGAAGATTAATGCTCCAGCGTAAAGTATCCAGAAAGAGGAGAAAAATATTCCCCATTTCCTTGAGAGACCTTGCTACCGCTTCACCCACGTTATTAATGAACCTCCACATAGGCTATCCCTTATAGATTCGCGGGCTCCTCTTCCCCACTGAGCAAAGGATCTCATAGGGAATGGTTCCAATTCTTGTCGCTATTTCATCGGGGGTGATCTCTTCGTCCCATTGCCTCCCCATCAATACCACCTCCTCCCCGACTTCAACTCTAGGAATATCAGTGACATCCACCATGGTCCAATCCATGCAAACCCTCCCTATAACAGGCGCCCTTTTCCCCTTTAGCAAAATCTCCCCTTGATTAGACAAGAAACGGCTATACCCGTCAGCATATCCAACGGGGATAGCGGCAATAAGGCTTGGGCGAGATGCAGAAAAGGTCCGCCCGTAGCTAATAAAAAATCCACCAGGGACTTTTTTGAGATCTGCCACACGGCTCTTCCATGACATCACCGACCGCAGAATTATTTTATCCTTTAATGAAGGAGAGGGATAGGAGCCATAGAGCATGATTCCTGGCCGCACTAAGTTGAGATGCGCATCAGGGAGGTTGATCAGGGCGGCACTATTGGCGATGTGGCATAGAGGAGGAGATACCCCTCCCTTTTTTATTTTCTCTAAGGCCCAGAAAAATCTCCTCAATTGTTCTTTGGCAAATGATTGGTTCTCATCATCAGCCGTAGAGAGATGCGAAGCAACTCCTTCTATTACTATGTTCTTCAATCTCTGCAGCTGGCTAAAAAAAGCGGGGGCCTCTTTGTAGAGGACCCCAAGTCTTCCCATTCCTGTGTCCACCTTGATATGTACTGGAATTTTTTTGTCAACCTTGCCCGCTTCGGCAGAGAGCGCTTCGGCAATCTCAATACGATAGATCATGGGTGTAAGGCGATACCTCAATACTGTTTCGACCTCCTCTCTATATATGCCACTCATGACGAGGATCGGTTTGCAGACCCCCTCCTCTCTCACCTCCAACCCTTCCTTGACCGTGGCTACTCCCAAGAAGTCTACACCTAATTCATCCAATCTCTTAGATATGGGGACCGCTCCATGGCCATATGCATCGGCCTTTACCACTGCCAGAAACTTTACCAAAGGGGAGACAACCTGGCGTAACTGACGATAGTTATCCGTGAGGGCCCCTAAGTCTATTTCCACCATGGTCGGATGCGAATAAAGTGGCATACAATAAAACCCTTTCTTCAGATATCCTCACTACTTCTTTTTAATTAGCACCTGTTAGCACAGATTGTCAACCTCTCCTTTCCCATGGGTACCTTGCCTTTTAGCCCATTCAATGATATCTTTTTGAAATAAGTGATAATTATCGGAACGTGCTATAGCTAATGCGCATCGGTGTTCCAAAAGCCTTAATGTACTATAAACTCTTTCCCCTATGGAGGACCTTCTTACAAGAATTGGGGATGGAAATAGTAACCTCAAATGAAGAGGTTTTAAAAATCTTGCGTAGTGGTGTCACTTATTTCGAAGATAGCTGCCTCCCACTGAAATTGTTGATTCCCCATGTTCAAAGTTTGTCTGGGAAAGTAGATGCCATCTTTCTGCCTCGTCTAATCAGTCTTGATGGCCACTATATTCTTTGCCCCAAGTTCCGAGGAGCCCCCGATGTACTCCGGTTGGCCATGAGGGGCAAACTGGAGATTTGGGATGGGGTGATAGACTTGCGTCTGGGGGAAAAGGGGCTTCGCGCCTTTTTTCTCGATATAGCCAAGAAGACGGGAATAGATCTTCAAAAGGTAGGTCAGGCATATCAAAAGGGAGAGAAGTATTACCGGGCATTTAAAGAAACATTTGCTGAAAAGATAAACACTGTGAGTATCGATGAGATCTTTGCTCCAGGAGCCCCCACTCGTATGGCAAGGGGAAAAGACTACCAATATAGAGTGGCCTTTATCGGCCGTTCATATAATCTCTTTGACCCATTCATCAACAAAGATCTCCTTACTTTAGTAAAGGGATGGGGAACAGAGATCTTGACCTCAGATATAATCCCCTTTGAAGAGAGGGAGCGAAGGGTCGCTCTGCTATCGAAAGAAATTTACTGGGAGACCGCGCGGGAGATAGTGGGGAGCATCCTTTATTTTGCCGACCTTGGTAACGTAGATGGCATTGTCTACGTCATGTCATTTAAGTGTGGCATAGATGCCTTGATGCAAGAATTTCTCAAAAGGACAGTAGGGATAAACAGAAGAGGCGATATCCCCTTCATAACCCTTA
>SMTZ1_10007241_pt1 | contig 11123 bp, 19 predicted proteins | sample DeeMarSWOR136_30_FD_25667 | JGI IMG/M metagenome (IMG submission 25667)
TAACAATGGAACGCATGACACAAGAGGAGATCGACGCATACGATGATGGTTGGAACAACTGTACAGTAACAAAGGATTGGGGCGACGATGAATAAGAAGTATCACCTACAGTACATCGACAAGGATGGATTCATCTTTGCATACAGAGAGTTTGAAAGTTTGAGAGAAGCAATGAACAGACGAGGTAGAGACATAGAAGTATACGTAAAGAAATTTAAACTATCACTGAAGATTGTAGAGGTATGAGTTTACTTGCATGGTTGGTAGCACTGTCACTGTACATAGCGATACCGCTACCACCACAATACGTAATGATCGTAGGCAGAGCACTGACTTTATCTATGGTTGTAATGATAGCACTAGCACTAGGAACATAGAATGGATAACAAACCAGACGCATACGTAATCATCGCTGAACTAGAAGACAATACATTCAGGGTGATAACAGAGAAACTTAATGTAAGAGAAGCACGTGAGAAGCTAGAGATAGTACAGTTGAAGATCAGAGATAAGATGTTCCACGGTGTCGTCAATGCTTTCATGTACAACCTGAAGGAGCAGTACGTTGACGCTTGATGGATGGTTGGTGGCACTGATTGGACTAGCGTTTGCACTAGGATTCTTGGTGGGGCGTAAGGACTCTGAGCAGATCGACAACAAAGTTATCAACTCTAACTTCTGGAATGGTTTCGAGATGGGGTATCATGCACACATGCAAGAAGCACTTGACAAAGAGAATGATTTGTGATACCCTATCTATAATACTTAAAGAATCTGTGTTATAAGTATAGTAATACTTTATACACATTACTTAAAGAAAGGGCAGGACATGAGATGTTTTTGTTGTAACAGAGCAGACGCTACGTTTGTAGACAAGAAGATGCAACGGTTCTACTGCGTCGAATGTAAGGACGATATTAACAAGACTGCTTACAGCACATTCGGTAGAGATGACCTTGAAAGAATCTTCAAGATCAACGAACAGGATGAATTGAAAAGACTTCTTGGTATCAAAGATAAATATGAAGAATAGTCTTTACACGTCAATCAGAATGTACTAATATATAAGTATGAGGAGTAAAAACATGAACACAGCATTAGCAACTGAACTAGAAATTTTTATGCGTGAGATTGGTGTGATGACACCAGTAGATTTAGACTTAGAGGATGACGACGATGACTTCGATCCTCGCCAGGAATGTATGATGAAGGGATACTTCAGGAGTCCATACGATGAAGACGGTAACATCACGTTCTAATCCAATGGCTAAAGACTTGAGGCAACCTAAGTACAAGCAGCAAGTCATACCAGATAAGAAGAAACCTAAACCATTTAGGAAAAAGAAACACAAAGGAAAGGACGAGGATGTTTGAAGTAGGTGGATTAGTATGGTGGCAGTGGTGGATACTGTTGATGGTAACAATTAACACTGGCTTGAATACTATCGTGTTCTTCAAGCACAGATTCAAAGGTGGTAAGCAATGATATGGGTATTGGTTTGGTTTCAGATAACCAACAGTCAGGGTGTAGAGTACTATCAGATTAAATCTTTCCCGAAGAAAGATGAATGCATACAAGCATTGGATGAAGCACAGGTGTTAGTCACACACAAAGGCGAAGCAGTTGTATGTTTAGAGGTGGATGTAAAATGATTGAGGTAACCTATATCAATCACATGGGTGATGACTTAACTGTAGTCAACGCTGCACGTGTTAGCTTCGGTAAGAAGTCAGACTACATGCCTAGGGTACACATGGGTGAGCCGAAGGTACTACAGTTCAAGGATGATAAGCTGATCAAGTACCTTGCAAAGCACAAACACATCAGTCCATTCGGACATTGCTTCGCATCCTTCCACGTGAAAGCACCTGTGTTTGTAGCACGTCAGCTAGTCAAGCATAAGTTCCTACGTTGGAACGAGATCAGTCGTCGGTATGTGGATGATGAACCACAGTTCTACGTACCTGATGTATGGCGTGGACGTAGCGCAGACAAGAAGCAAGGCAGTGAAGGAGAAATAAAAAGCAATGCTAACATCATCTACCATGATGAAGTTCGTGTGAAGTTATACAAACAACTACTTGATGAAGGGGCTGCACCTGAGTTAGCACGAATAGTATTACCACAATCCTTGATGACTGAGTGGTACTGGTCAGGTAGTCTTGACGCATTCGTTGACATGTGTAATCTACGCTGCACTGACGACACGCAACGAGAGTCACGTATTGTAGCTGATGCTATCGACGAAGAGATGGAACGTCTGTTCCCTGTATCATGGAGCGCACTAAGACATGGATGATAAAGAAATGATTGGGGTAGAAAGAGTGGAAGCACAAGAGGATGGTAGCGCAACCTACCAGTTTCATCTTAATGCTAATTGTGCCAAGCTTATACAAGAAGAAGGACTAAAGCTAGTCATTTACTGTGCAGCAGCAGAGTTAGATATTCAAGAAGTATATGATTGGATAGAAAGCAAGATGGAATTGACGGAGTATGAATGATGCATAGTGCTAGAGAAGTAACACATCAACCCTGCCCACATGCAGACTGTGATAGTTCAGATGCCTTTGCGTACAACACAGAGAAGATGACAGGGTACTGCCATAGTTGTGACCGTGGATACCCAAGTAAAGGTATGAGCCTGAAACCCTGGGCGAAGGAGACTTATCCATTGCAAGAACTAAAACAAGTATCAGTACAGACAATCAAGACCACAGAGATCGAAGGGCTTGGTGACTACGAGGCTTACCGTGGTGTGCGTAAGGATGTCATGGAGTTCTATGATGTACAGACATTCGGATTCAATCAGGTGTACAAGTACCCATCAGGATTCCGTAAGGTACGTAACACGAAGGAGAAAGGATTCAAGACAGACAAGGGATTCAAGACTGATGAACTATTCGGTATGGATAAGTTCAACGCAGGGTCAGCTAGGTCTATCGTGATCTGCGAGGGTGAGCTAGATGCTATGTCTGCATTCCAGATGCTCGACAAGAAATACCCTTGTGTGTCCGTGCCTAGTGCTACACCTAACCAGAAACTATGGCAGGGTAAAGCAAAGGAGTGGATAGATAGCTTCGACAGGATTGTGTTGTCAGTAGATAACGACGAGGCAGGACGTGCATTGGCTACCAAGATCGGCGCACTGTTCCCGAAGAAAACATTCCAGATCATACACGATAAGTTCAAGGATGCTAACGAGTTCCTAGAAGCAGGTGCTAAACCTAGCTACGCTGCTGCATTCTACAATGCTAAACGGTACACACCTGACAACATTCGTAGCACACCTGAACAGTTCCTTGAGTTGTTCGAGAAGCAAGACGATGCAGTGTATGTATCGACAGGTATTGAATCCTTCGATGATGTTGCACTTGGTCTGATGCAAGGACACTTCACTGTGTTCCAAGCACCCGAAGGTATCGGCAAGACAGAGTTCATGCGTTACCTAGAGTACCACGTCTTGACTGAGCACAAGGATACAAGCATTGCTATCTGTCACCTCGAAGAAACAGAGAAGCGAAGTGTGTTAGGTCTAGTGTCGTATCACTTGAACATGAACCTGACACGCAAAGACTTGATAGAAGAACACGATATGGAAGAGGAAGTCAAGCAAGCAATCATCGAACTATCACAAGATGAACGCCTGTTCCAGTTCCAGATCGCAGTAGACGAAGACCCTATGGACATACTAGAAAAGATCAGGTATTTCCGTGAGGCATGTGGAGTAGACTATGTATTCTTTGAACCGATACAAGACTTAGCCTACTCTCGTAAGGGTGAGGAGTCAGTAGAGAAATGGTTGTCTGCTTTGTCAGTACAGTTATCTCGCATTGCCTCTGAACTAAACGTGGGTATCGTAACCATCGCCCATGAGAATGATGATGGACAGGTACGAGATTGCAGAACCATTGCGAAACGTGCATCTGTTGTAGTTAAACTAGAACGTGATAAGATGGCAGAGGATCGTGATGAAAGGAACACAACGAAACTACTCCTCGTCAAGAACAGACCTGCAGGTAAAACAGGATTCGCAGGGAAGCTCAGATTCGACGAGGCAAGCTTCAAACTCTCAGAAGATAGAGGACGATGGAGCTAACCCATATGATGATGTGACGCACTGGATAGGAGAATTGAATGATAGTATTCGCAGACATAGAGACAGAGAGCCTGACCCCTGACAAGTTATGGTGTATCTGTGTGAAAGAGAAAGAGTCAGGTAAGACACACCAGTTCGTCAACCTACATGAGAACGAAGAGGAACGTGATCGGTTCAAGCAGTACGCCAAGGGTGTCACACGTTGGGTTGGTCACAACTTCATCAACTTCGATGCGCCTGTAATCAACAGGATTGTAGGACAAGTCATCGACATGCAGAAGATTGTTGATACCTTGGTTGTGTCTATGTTACTTGACTTCGGTATAGGATCACACAGTCTATCTACATGGGGTGAGAAGCTAGGCTTCCCGAAGGATGACTTCAAGGACTTCGAGGGTGGCCTGACACAAGAGATGCTAGACTACTGTCACCGTGACGTTGAGGTAACAGAGAAACTATTCGATCACTTCTCTAAGCAGATCAAGGACAAGGATTGGTCACAGTCTATGCGCCTTGAACATGATGTAGCAATCATCTGTCAGGAGATGCACGAGGGTGGGTTTGAGTTCGACATTGCAACTGCGAATCGTTTGCATCTAGAGATTACTAAACGACTACAAGAACTAGAGGAACGTATTCATCAGGCATTCCCACCCAAGCTTGAACTAATCAAGACTATCAAGTACCGTGTCAAGGAAGACGGTAACCTATTCAAGAATGTAGAGACTGCACTCAACTCATACCCTGAGACAAAGATTGTTGACGATATGCTAGAGTGTTATGACTACGTAGAGTTCAACCCAGGTTCTACTAAGCAACGAGTCGAGAGATTGTGGGATGCAGGTTGGAATCCTGTAGATAAAACAGTCGGTCACCGTGAGGCTATCCGCAAGGAACAGACAGAGAAGCTTGACTACTACAAGAAGTATGGTTGGACAGTATCAGAGGAGAACCTCAACACGCTGCCTCAGAGCGCACCAGAGGGGGCAAAGGCACTGGCTGAGTGGTTGACCCTAGAGGGACGTAGAAGCACACTCACAGAGTGGCTACAGGCAGTGGAGAGTAGCAGGGATACACGCATCCACGGTCAGTTCATGCACATAGGATCATGGACAGGACGCATGGCACACCGTCACCCTAACATGGGTAACATACCAAGTGTGTATCATGGTGATGCTAAGACTGCTGTAGATAAAGTAAAGGCAGATTACGATGGACAGTTTAGAGACTTATGGACAACACCTGATGGCTGCTATCTTGTTGGTACGGATGCTGCAGGAATCCAACTTCGGATACTTGCTGACATCATGGAGAGTAAGCAGTATGTTAAGGCTATTATCGAAGGTAAGAAAGAAGACGACACAGATATACACAACCTTAATCGTAAGGCTCTGGGTCTGAATCATATCACTAGAGACATGGCTAAGACATTCATCTATGCATTCCTACTTGGTGCAGGTACAGCAAAGATCGCACAGATACTGAAGACAGGTATGGGTCAGGCAAACAAAGCAGTGTCTAACTTTACTAACAGTATCGAAGGTCTAGCTAAACTAAAGAAGAATGTTATACCTGAGATAGCATCTCGTGGTTACTTCAGAGGGTACGATGGACGCAAGGTTGTAGTACCTAACGAACACAAGACACTAGCAGGTATGCTACAGAATGGCGAGACACTTGTAATGAAGTACGCTACAAGACGGTGGCGTGAACAAGCAAAGCAAGAAGGTCTTGACTTTAAGATATGTACATGGGTACATGACGAATGGCAAACAGAAGTAAGAGGGAGTTATCAAGACGCAGAGAGACTAGCTCAGATACAATGTGATGCGATCCAATGGGCAGGTTTGCATCTCGGAATTATGTGTCCGTTAGAGGGTGAATCTTCGATAGGAAAATCGTGGAAAGATACACATTGACCCCTTGACAGACGCTACTATATGTATTAATATATAAGTATGGCCCTACAAAATAGAAGGAAAACCAATGCCTAAAACAATCTACAAAGAAGTAACAACTACTGGTGCAATCGAATGGCCTCGCCTAACTGAGGAAAACCGTGACCTTACAGGGTATGGTGGTGCGTATGAAAAGTCGGACGGTGCTTACACTGTCAACCAGGTACTCACCAAGGACGGTATGAAAGCACTGAAGGACGCAGGTTCTCAGAAGCAACCTAACCAGAATCGTATGATTGATGGTGAGATTGTAGTAAAGTTTGTACGTCCACACAAGGTTACAAAGAAGGACGGTACTGAGATTCCACAAGCAGGTGGAGCACCGAAGTTGACAGACAAGGACGGTAACCCTTGGACTGCAGACATGGGTGTTATTGGTAACGGTACAGTAGCTGAGTGTACTAACCTAGTCACTACCTTCACAGGCTCAGACGGTAAACAGTACAGCCGTACATCCTTGGTTGGTGTCAAGGTTCTTGAGCTTGTTGAGTACATCCAAGAGAACGAGGCAGTAGGCTTCTAATGAAAACCATTGATACTCTGATTGCTGATATGCAAGAGGTTATCAAAGGTAACGGTGGGTGGTCTGGTTTAGAGGGTTCTATGCTAGGCCACAACATCGCTATGATGGCTAACAAACGATTCAGCAAACCACAGGAGCCACGAGGTTATCTATCTCTGTCTTCTATCGGTACGCCATGCAAGAGAAAGTTATGGTACAAAGTCAACACACCTGCAGAGGGTACGCCTTTAGAAGCTAACGCACTGTTCAAGTTCTTTTATGGTGACATGATTGAAGAACTAGCACTGACCATTGCAATGGCTGCAGGGCATGATGTTAAAGGACAACAAGATCGTCTGAATGTACACGGTATCAAAGGACATCGTGATGCAGTGATTGACGGTATGACTATTGATGTCAAGTCTTGTAGCCCATACGCATTCAAGAAGTTCAAGGAAGGAAACCTACGACAAGACGATCCATTCGGTTACATCAGTCAGCTATCTAGTTATGTGTATGCAGGACAAGATGATGACAAGGTAACAGATAAAACACACGGCGCATTCTTAGCGATAGATAAACAGAACGGACACATGTGCCTAGATGTTTATGACTTCACAGAGGAACTCAGAACCAAAGAGCAAGAGATGCTAGAGGCTAAAGAACTTGTCGCAGGTGACATGCCTGATCAACGACAGAAGAAAGTTCCACAGTCCAAGTCGAGTCCCAATAGCAAGCTGCCTATGATGTGTAGCTACTGTGAGTTTAAGAAGCAGTGTTGGCCTGAAGCACGTAAGTTTATTTATAGCACTGGCCCTGTCTACCTAGTCGATGTACGCTCAGAACCTAAAGTTCCAGAGGTATCTATGGATGAAGATTAAGGTAAGACAGAGAGCACTGAGGGCAGGTTATCGTTCAGGTCTAGAGCAAGATACTGCTAAGTTCTTAAAAGAAAGAGGTGTTAAGTTTACTTACGAACAATTCAAGATTAAGTGGGTTGATCCTAAGACTAAGACTTACACACCTGACTTTGTTTTAGAGAACGGTATCATAATCGAAACTAAGGGACGGTTCATTTCCCCAGATAGAGCTAAACACTTGGCTGTACGTGATCAGTACCCTGACTTAGATATACGGTTTGTCTTTACAAATAGTAAAGCTAAACTATATAAGGGTAGTAAGACTACCTACGGTATGTGGTGCGACAGATACGGATTCAAATACGCAGACAGGGTTATCCCTAATGCTTGGTTAAAGGAACCTAAGAAATGAAACTCATACTACACAAGGTGTTGCAAGAACCATTTGAGCACCCTGAGTACGTGGATGAAGACGGTAACAATCCTTACTGTGTTGTCTACTTATCAGAGTACAATGGTGAAGTAGAAGAAACAGAAATGCTATACGAGACTTTCGACGAGGCATACGAAGAAGCTAAGAAAGTATCTCAATCTATAGAGGGTGTTGTTATCCGTAACAATAGTATGTACGATGCTTAAAAAGAAAAAGACTGTACTGGTATTCACGTGTGCTCACGCTGATCCAGGTACACCTAACGACAGGTTCAGTTGGTTAGGTGCATTCATATATGATCTGAAACCAGACTACGTTGTAGACTTAGGTGACGGTGCTGATCTTAAATCACTCAACAGTTTCGATACACGATACCCACAGGCTATTGTATCACAGAACTACGGTAAAGATATTGAGTGTTACAACGATGCTCAAGAAAGACTACGGTGGAAGTTCAGACATCATAAACGTAAACGTCCCTTCTGGATAGGACTTGAGGGTAACCATGAAAATAGAATCAAAAAAGCTGTCGCCCACGACCCAAGACTACAGGGAGAAAAGTACGGGATTTCCTTCGGGCATCTTCAAACGAAGCACTGGTTCGACGAGTACCATGAGTACCACAATTCGGCCCCCAGTATCGCTGATTACGATGGCGTATCTTACGCTCACTTCTTTGGTGCTGGGAATTATGGGACACCTGTCTCTGGTGTTCATCATGCTTACACCCTACTACAAAACAGGAACCATAGTTCTACTTGTGGTCACAGTCATAAACGTAGTATTTATTTTAAAGATACTGCACATCCTAATTCGATTATCGGGCTTGTGGCGGGATGCTTCAAGGGAAGCGAGGAAACGTGGGCAGGACAATCTAATAATGAGTGGTGGAAAGGTGTTGTAGTTAAACGTGAGTTAGAGAACGGTGTCTACGAGCCTGAGTTTGTATCACTCGAAACCATCAAACGGCAGTATGGGAGCGGATGATGTTTGATTACAGAGGACAACTTGAATTGTTAGTTGATAGTTATGGACTCACTAAACTCTTAGAGATGAATGACATCACTGAGAATGTAGTCCTTGAAATGTTAGTTGAACGTGGTGACATAGACTTGTCAGATTATTTCTACAACGACATGCCTATTGATGTGTTAGAAGAGGATGAAGAGTATGATCAATGAGAGTGACATAGAAGCATTCGAGTATTACAACGAGGATGTAGACATCACTATGAACTACTACCAGAAGCAAGCTGCTAAGACTGCAGTCTACAAACAAGAACATGCAGTGATCTACCCTGCCCTTGGTCTTGCAGCAGAAGCAGGTGAGGTAGCAAACAAAGTAAAGAAGATTATGCGTGACGGTACATTCAATCGTCAGGCTATTGCAGATGAGGTGGGTGATTGCCTCTGGTACATTGCAGCATTGTGTCGTGACTTGAACGTGGACATGTCAGACCTAGCTACAGCTAACCTAGAAAAATTACATGATCGTAAGAAACGTGGTGTCATACAAGGTAGTGGAGATAAAAGATGACTGAACAATACGGACCAACAATAGCAATCTCAGAAGAGATTCATGCCATGAAATACCGTGGCAAAGGAGAAACATTTCGTGAGGCTATGACACGAGTAGCTGAAGCACTGAAGGACACTGAGTCACACTTCAATAACTTCCGTAGCATTCTCTACAACCAACGATTCCTACCTGCAGGACGTGTGCAATCAGCAATGGGTGCGCCTCGTCGTGTAACACCATACAACTGCTTTGTGTCTATGACTATCGAAGACAGTATGGACGGTATCATGGAAGCTGCTCGTCGTGCTGCAGAGACTATGCGTCTAGGTGGTGGCATTGGCTATGACTTCTCAACACTACGTCCACGTGGTACGTTGATCAAGTCACTGGACTCTAAGTCCTCTGGCCCTCTGTCCTTCATGGAAATATTCAATGCAGTGTGTAAGACTATATCATCTGCAGGTCACAGACGTGGAGCACAGATGGGTGTGTTGCGTGTAGACCACCCTGACATTGAAGAGTTCATCCGTGCTAAGAACAACAGTGATAACCTCACACAGTTCAACATCTCTGTAGGTGTGACTGATGAATTTATGACTGCAGTAAAAGATGATCTAGACTTCGATCTACAATTTGATGGACGTGTCTACAAGACTGTGAGTGCTCGTGCTCTATGGGATGACATACTACGAAGCACATGGGATTGGGCAGAACCTGGTATCTTGTTTATTGATCGTATCAATAGAAAGAATAACCTATGGTACGCAGAGAAGATTGCAGCTACTAACCCATGTGGTGAGCAACCACTACCACCTAACGGTGCATGTCTACTAGGCTCGTTTAACTTAACCAAGTACATAGTAGAACATGATGGTAAGTATGTCTTCAACACAAACCAACTACGTAACGACATACCTCATGTTGTCCGTGCTATGGATAATGTAGTAGATCGTGCAGTGTATCCACTAAAAGAACAGGAGCAAGAAGCTAAGAGTAAACGTCGAATGGGCCTTGGTGTTACTGGTGTAGCGAATGCTATTGAAGCACTAGGGTTTGAGTATGGTAGTGAACGATTCCTACAGACCCTTGAAGAAATCATGGGAGTAATCAGGGATGTCGCTTATCGCACTTCTGTCGAGTTGGCTATTGAGAAGGGACCGTTCCCTCTCTTTACTCAAGCTTATCTTGAGAGTGACTTTGCTAAGTCTCTGCCTAGTGATATTCGTAATCTCATTAGCGATCACGGTATTCGTAACAGTCATCTGCTTTCTGTTGCTCCAACAGGAACTATCAGTCTGTCAGCCGACAACGTATCCTCTGGAATCGAGCCTGTCTTCTCACATTACTACGACAGAACTATCCAAACCTTCGATGGTCCAAGAACAGAGCGAGTAGAGGACTACGGTTATCGTGTGTTTGGTGTGAAGGGTAAGACTGCAGACGAACTATCAGTGTTCGATCACGTCAAGGTGTTGAATGTAGCATCACGATTCGTAGACTCTGCATGTTCTAAGACCTGTAACGTAGGTGATGATGTGACATGGGAAGAGTTCAAGCAGGTGTACATGGATGCCTACGATGGTGGTTCATCTGGTTGTACTACCTTCCGTGCAGCAGGTAAACGGTACGGTATCTTGAATGCATCTACTTCTGAGGATGTAGTAGAGGAGCCTGTAGTAGAAGAGACACAAGACTACGTAGACGAGGGTGGTGCTTGTTACTTCGATCCTGCTACTGGTCTACGTCAGTGTGAGT
>SMTZ1_10012649_pt1 | contig 11122 bp, 6 predicted proteins | sample DeeMarSWOR136_30_FD_25667 | JGI IMG/M metagenome (IMG submission 25667)
CCCCGATCCGCGGATCTTACCAGATAGGAAGTCTCTCCTCTTTCGACCTGAGCACGCCGAGTGAAATCATCACCCTGTGGATCAAACACTCGGTGGCAAACGGGATGCGCAGCTTCTGGATTTGCGATTACCAGGATGATATTGAAAAATTCGTATATTTTGCAAAGATCGCCAAAGGGCTGGGGGCAGAGGTTGTGACTTCCCTGATGTACTCGAGGAGTCCGGTCCATACTCTGGAACACTGGGCAAACAAGACCAAGCTGATTGCAGAGACAAAAGAATATGTTGACCGTATCATGATCGAAGATGCCTCGGGCGTAATAACCCCGGAGCGAACACGCGAGTTGATTAAAACGGTTACGCGCAATTGTGACGGAATCCCCCTTGAATTCCATGCCCACTGCAATTCCGGAATGGCAACTCAATGCTACCTGGAGGCCATACAGGAAGGTGTCACCACTCTTCATACTGCTATTGCCCCGATGGCCAATGGGAGCTCTTTACCTGCCGCAGAAACGATACTTAAAAACGCGCGCTACCTGGGATTTACATCGGACCTGAACGAAAATGCCCTTACGGCCGTTTCCGATCACTTCAGACGAATTGCGCAAGAGGAGGATCTACCCATAGGGAGCCCTTTGGAGTATGACCTGTACCACTTTGAACATCAGGTGCCGGGCGGTATGATCTCAAATCTCAGAAGGCAGCTTAAGGAAGTGGGAATGGAAGACAGGCTGGATGAGATACTGGAGGAGATCATCCAGGTACGCAAGGAATTGGGTTATCCTGTTATGGCCACCCCCTTTTCTCAAATAGTGGGTGCCCAGGCCATGGAAAATGTCGTTTCCGGAAAGCGCTATGAACGAATTACCGACGAGGTTATCAAATATTCACTGGGACTGTACGGTAAGCCGAATGCCCCTGTTGATGAAAAGGTAATGGAACGGATCAACAAGCTGCCCCAGACAAAAGAATTCCTGGATTGGAAGCCTGAAAACTACTTCAAACCCATCGAGGAATTCCGCAAAGAAATGGGTCCGGATCTTGATGATGGCGACCTTTTGCTTACAATTCTTATACCCGGATATAAGAAAGAGGAACTTTCAAAGAAGTCTAACCTGATCAAGACACCGGCAGTCAAACCAAAAATTCCTGCGACTCCGGTTAACATAATTCCAACGGAATTTAGTGTAGAAGTGGATGGGGAGCAATTCACCGTCAAGGTATCGCCCCTGTTTTCTGATGAAAGCACCGGATCGAATACGGGCGCCAGTTCCGCAACACAAATCAGTCCGGCACCCACAGAAATTCCTGAGGGTGCAATGATTTCAGGCATAGCCGGGTTGGTTATTTCCATTAAAGTCAAGGTGGGCGACAGGGTAGCGGAGGGCGATGAACTGATGGTGATCGAGTCCATGAAAATGATGCGAAATTACTTGGCGACCCATGGTGGAGTGGTCAAAGAGATCTGTGTACGGGAAAATCAGATTGTAAATGCTGATGATGTCCTTATGGTAGTGGTCTGAAATGCTAAAAAAAATCCTCGTAGCCAATCGTGGGGAAATCGCTGTTCGTGTGATGCGGGCATGCCGGGAGCTCGGAATTCCATGTGTGGCAATTTACTCCGAGGCAGATAAAGATGCCCTTTTTGTAAAATATGCTACCGAGGCATATTGTATTGGCCCTGCCCGCGCTTCACAAAGTTATCTCCAGATTGAGAAAGTGATCCAAACGGCCGTGGAGAGTGGTGCTGATGCCATTCACCCGGGGTACGGATTTTTGGCGGAAAACGACGATTTTGCTGCCGCAGCCGAAGCAGCGGGCATTAAATTTATCGGTCCGTCCAGCAGGGTTATGGCGCTCATGGGGGACAAGGTGGCGGCACGGAGTGTAATGGCTAAAGCCGGCGTGCCGGTGGTGCCGGGTACGGAAGACTGTATAAAGGACTCTGACCACGCGCTAAAGTCGGCATCAGAAATAGGGTATCCAGTTATCATTAAGCCGTCAGGCGGTGGTGGCGGCATTGGAATGACTGTTGTAACCAATGAAAAGGGACTTATACAGGCGCTGGAAGACACCCAGGCGATTGCTGCTAACACCTTTGGTGTGCGCGATGTCTATATTGAGAAATACCTGCCTAATCCCCGACATATCGAGTTCCAGATCCTAGTCGACTCCCTTGGCAATGCCATTCATTTGGGCGAACGCGAGTGCTCTGTGCAGCGGAGGCATCAGAAGCTGATCGAGGAATCCCCTTCGCCGGTAGTGACACCGCGACAGCGCAATAAGATGGGTGATTTGGCGGCTAAGGCTGTTAGGTCCGTGGGCTATGAAGGTTCGGGAACCGTGGAATTCCTATATTCTGAAGGCGAGTTCTACTTTCTTGAAGTAAACGCCCGGATTCAGGTAGAGCATCCGGTAACCGAAATGGTTACCGGCGTGGATATTGTGAAGGAACAGATTCGCATCGCTTCGGGGCTCCCTCTCAGTGTCTCACAGAAGAAGGTCCGCATGCACGGTAATGCCATCGAATGCCGCATCAACGCTGAAGATCCTTTGAATGATTTTGCACCCACTCCGGGAAGGCTCATAGGCTATCACAGTCCAGGGGGGAGTGGAATAAGGGTGGATAGCGGCGTATATACGGGCTATACTGTGCCGCCCTATTACGATCCCATAATATCCAAACTGATTGCCTGGGGAAAGGACCGCGATGAAGCCATCACCAGAATGCAAAGAGCGCTCTATGAATATGCCATTGTGGGATTCCAGACCAATATATCCTTTCACAAGGCCGTGATGCAAAATCAACGGTTTATCAAAGGAGAGATCGGGACTCACTTTATTGAGGAAGAAACGGGCCTGCTGGATGATATCAAGAGAATTGTCGAACGAGAACAAACTCTGGCGGACAAGCTGCCCCTTAAATCCGCCCAGAAAGCCAGGGTGGCCGCCATTGCGGCTAGTGCCGTATTGACCCAGATGTACCATCAGCAGCGTATCAGGCAACAGATCTGAAATCAATCTGAGTTGTGGCATCATTGCCGGTTCCGTGGTATTGGGAAACGAACGATCTTAAATCCAGATTTTGCCGTGGTCATCTATCGCCATGATACCTACTGCAAGATCCGGATTGAAAGGAGCAAATGGTGGAAAAGTCTGGCGCCCCCCGAGTCTTGGGTGATCTACTCGCCGAGAGGGTAAAAAGTAATGCCAATAAAATTTTTCTGCGATTCAAGGAAGAACAGATCACCTATCTTGAGCTGGACCGCTTCTCCAATCGCTGTGCCAACGCCTTTTTGGATCTGGGGGTTGCTAAGGGAGATAAGGTCAGCATTATGCTCCCAAATTGCCCGGATTTTATCTATATCTGGTTCGGCCTGGCAAAAATCGGTGCAGTGGAAGTCCCGGTCAACACTAACTATAAGGGTGAGTTTCTCCGGCATATTATCGATCAATCGGACTCCAGAATCCTGCTCATTGACAGCCAATATATGGACCATCTGAAAACGATCGAGCATGATCTAAAGAAGTTGGAAAAGGTAATTGTCCTTGGAGATCTTGAAAGTCATAAGCGCCATAAGATACGAATTCCCATAATCTCCTATGATGTCTTTTTTAACCGCTCAGAGGATCCCGTTGACATAAAAGTCCACCCGTGGGATCCCATCAGCATAATCTATACATCCGGCACCACCGGTCTTTCCAAGGGCGCCCTGGGCCCTCACAAGTTTTGGATTGTTGTTGCTGAAAAGATACTTGAATATCGAGACGGCGGTAAAGACGATATATTCTACACCTTCCTGCCGCTCTATCACTTCAACGCCCAAGTACTTACCACTCTCACGGCGCTTGTGGCCGAAGCCGAGATGGTGCTTTCGGACCGTTTCAGTGCTTCCCGTTTCTGGGATGAAATCCGCGCCTGTGGCGCCACACAGTTTAATTATTTGGGTGCCGTGATTCCCATTTTGGTAAAACAACCCAAGAAAGACAACGATCTGGACAATCCGGCACGAATTGCTTTGGGTGCTGGATGCCCTACTGCGATAATGAAGGAGGCGGAAGCAAGATTCGGCATCAAATGCCTGGAAGGCTTTGGCATGACTGAGATCGGCATCCCCATCCATGTGCGGGTGGATGATAGAAGGCCCGGTTCCTGTGGAAAACCTATGGATATTTATGAACTCAAGCTCTTTGACGATGAGGATAACGAAGTGCCCGTTGGAGAGATTGGGGAATTCGTATTCCGCCCTAAAGAGCCCTTTATTATGATGTCGGAATATTACAACATGCCTGAAAAGACAATGGAAGCGTGCCGCAACCTGTGGTTCCACACAGGTGATCTAGGTAAAATGGATGAAGATGGCTATTTTTATTTTGTAGACCGGAAGAAAGATGCGCTGCGCAGAAGGGGGGAAAATATATCTTCTTTTGAGGTGGAAAGGGTTATCAATACCCATCCAAAAATTCTTGAATCTGCCGCCGTGGCCGTCAAATCGGAGCTGGCTGAAGATGAGGTAAAGATATGCGTGGTTCTTCAGCCCGGAAAGAGCCTTGATTATGAAGAACTGATCGATTATGCCAAGGACCGGATGCCCTATTTTGCGGTCCCGCGCTATGTGGAATTCATGGATAAACTGCCAAAAACACCCACAGAAAGGATTCAGAAATATATACTCAAACAGGCCGGTGTTACGGATGCCACTTGGGATCGGGAAAAAGCCGGGATCAAGATAACGCGTTGATATCTAAATCAGGCTCCTTGCTATAAAAATAGAATGTATATTTCCCGAACTGCTTATGGGATAATGGTAATATCGTTCATAAGTGTTCGGATGGACCAAATGAAAAACAGGTTTTAATAGGGAATTTCCGTTTTTGTCGATCTTTTCAAGACGACATCTAATCTTTACGTTGCCGGTGGTCCTATTTTTAAGGGTTTGATAAGCTATTTCTCTACAATAATTTCATAATCCTTTGGCGTAAATCCTTAAAAATCAGACCACTGCTAAACTAAGGTAGAATCTAACTTGAGATGCCGTCTTTCAAAGACCGGCAAAACCTCCTTTGGAAAAAGCCATGCGAAGAGTCATGAACGATGCCAATATTTTAGATGATTAATGGGAAGGCATTGTTACGCAAGGCTGTTCGGAAGATGAGGATGGAGAAGATAAAATGGGCAATAATAATATAAAAGAAATTAGGGTCGATGAGAAACTGGATTGGAAAAAATCATTGTTTTATGGTTTTCAGTCAGTAATCGCATTAAATCTTTTTCTGGGCGCAGTCGTTATTGCAGGGATGTTAAAACTGGATGTAACGAACACTACTATAATGGTTACAGTATCATTTTTTGCAGTCGGCATTGCCACCTGCATTCAGGCTGGCTTATTTATGAGATATCCCGTTGTTCAGGGTGTATCTTTTGCGACGATTGGAGCAATCGTTGCCATTGCCATGAAGCAAGGTCTTGCTACCGCTTTTGGGAGCCTGATTCTTGGAGCTGTAATTATCACTATTCTGGGTTACTTCAATATTTTCAGCAAAATGCTCAAATTCATTCCGCCTGTGGTTGCGGGAACAGTAGTAGTTGTGATTGGCATATCTTTGATGTTCACGGCCTTCAACAGCTTGATTGGTTCGCCTGGTTTGGTGAGTAAAAATGTTCTACTCGCCTTCATCGTATTTTCGCTCATATTGATATTTATGGTGACTGGTAATTTGAAATTGCGTGTATCGAATATCATTAGCAGGGGAGGTGTCTTATATGCGATAACAATTACAACTGTCATCGCGTCCTTTATGGGGCTGACTGACTTCTCTTCTGTAAAAAAGGCTTCCTGGGTTTCCCTACCTCCCTTTTTCCCATTTGGTATACCGAAATTTGATTTAACATCAAGCCTAATATTCGTTTTCATATACTTTATTGTAATGATTGAGACAGTTGGAAATTGGTTCGCCATTTCTTTCACCGCTAAGAGCACTTTAAGCGACAAAAGAATTGATAAAGGCATTTTAGGGGAAGGCATAGGATGTTTCATCAGTTCTTTATTGGGTTCTGCACCAGTAACAAGTTATGCTACAAACTGTGGCGTTATTGCTGTTACCAAAGTCTACAGTTATTGGGCCGCTGTGGGGGCAGGCAGTATCATAATTGTCCTGTCATTCTGCCCCAAATTGATGTTCCTGATTGCCTCTATTCCCAGTGCGATTATAATGGGAACCTTGGGCGCGATGTCTATCATGGTACTGATGAGCGGATTTAGGTCTATGCATCATATAGAGCTCAACGATCGGAACATTTTGATCATTGGAATACCTATTTTTATTACCGTTTGTGTCTCGTTATTGCCAGCAGAGATCGTAAATTCGATGCCCGCACTCTTGAGCTTTTTCTTTTCATCCTCGATTACGGTCGGCGCTCTGGTGGCAGTTCTTGTCAATCTGATTATACCAGAAGTAAGGGAGATAAAAGCTGTCAATGTTGGATCGATGACTTCTGGCAATACAGGGCAGGGACATGATTTTGGATAGCTTAGATATCCAGTCTCTAATGGCCTTTATTTCAAAAACAAGTTAATCAGGAGGATAATAATGCCCAAGAAACCCACAGTATTGTTGATTGCGACGCTGGATACAAAAATCGATGAGGCCGAGTATATCTTAAAATGCCTTGAAGAAATGGGAATAAACACGCTGATTCTTGATCCCAGCGTTCGAAAAAGCGGAAACAGGGAGGTCGCTATAACGCCGGAGGACGTGGCCAAAGCGGCCGGAACGACACTGGAGGCTGTTCGAGCCTTGGGGCATGAAGGCAAGGCCTTGAATACGATGACTGAGGGGTCCATTGCCTGCGCCAAATCCCTGTATAAACAAACAGAGATCAATGGAGTCATTTCCCTCGGAGGATCCATGGGAACAGGGCTTGGAACCGCGGTAATGCGGGAGTTTCCCTTTGGTCTGCCCAAAGTCATGATCTCCACCATGGCTTCAGGCATGGTCAAACCTTACGTCAGGACAAAGGACATCCTGATGTTGCATTCCGTTGCCGATATCTCAGGCCTTAACTCAATTACCAGGGCTGTTTTAAGAAACGGCGCGAGTGCTGTGGCGGGAATGGCTAAGTCTTATCAGAAATCAGCCGAGGATCGGAAACCGATTATCATGATGTCAATGCTGGCGACAGTTGAACGCTGCTCAAGAATGATCCGCGCCGAGATGGAAAAAATCGGGTATGAGGTCATCATATTCCATACCAGTGGAACCGGCGGCGCCGCCATGGATGAACTTATCCTTGAAAAAAACGTGGCTGCTGTGGTTGATCTGTCAATCATCGAAGTGACCGATTACATTTACCAGGGTTTGTTCGCCGCGACTCCGGACAGGTGTCAGTCAGCGCTGAAAAAGGGGATACCGACATTTTTCGCCCCCGGAAATCTCGATTTTATGGTAGGCGGTCCGTTGGAAGAGGCCAGGAAACAATACCCCGGGAAAAAATATCATGTTCATAACGCCCAGCTTACCGCTGTTCGAACCGGGCCGGAGGAGATGGAGGAAGTTGCGAAATATTTCGGATCGGCATTTTCAAGTATCAGGCGTCCCACCGAGTTTTTTATTCCATTGAAGGGATTTTCTAGCCATGACAGCGAACAGGGACATCTCCATGATCCGAGCATGCCGCCGATTTTTGAAAAGTTATTGAGAAAACACTGCCCGGCAGACACTCCGATAACAGCATTGCCCTATCATATTAACGACCCGGAATTCGCGGCCGCAATTACCGTGTCTCTTAAAAAGGCTTTAGGGCATTAAAAAAGAAGCTCTTTTATATCATCAAATAAATAAGGAGTAATAAGGTCAATTCTAGACCGTCACCTTTTGAACTATTGGGGTAAGAAGATGGCCATTGCAGTTGTGGGAATGATTGATGAACGCGAAGAAGCCCTGGGCCTCATCAAGGAACGTATTGAACAGCACGGGCATAAGGCCTTACTGGTTGATATCAGTATCGGAACAGGGGCTATTGTCCCTTCTCTCAAGGCGGATATCGAATGCGGTGAATTGTCGGAGTTGGGTGGCGGCCCTTCCGCCGGAGTGGCCGGATATCTCCCGCGTCAGAGAGAGGAGGCGATTTCCATCATGGCCAGAGGCCTGAGGGAAAAGATCCTGGCGCTTCATAAAAGAGGGGATCTCCAGGGGGTAATTGCTGTTACCGGCCTGACCGGCGCCATGATATCGCTTCCAGCCATGAAAGATGCCCCTTTCGGTCTTCCGAAGATTATCATTTCCAGCGCTATGGCCCTGCCAGTCCACGCGGACAAGTATGCTGAGTTTGTTTGTGTCAAGGACAGGGAGGGATCAGTGCCGGACTTGAGGAGAAACCGTCTATTGCCATTACAGAATTCGGTTTTACCGATATGGGCGCCCACTATATACGGGAATTTCTGGAAAGGGAATACGAGATCGTATCGTTTCACGCGAACGGTGTCGGGGATATGGCGGCGATGGAGATAATACCCCAGGGTTCTTTCAGGGCGTTCGTGGATTTAGTCCCCGGGGCCTTCAGTGAGTATCTGCTGGGCGGGAACAGGGGCAATTCCGGCCCGAATCGCCTGGATATTGCCTCAGAACTGTCAATTCCCTATATCCTTTGCCCGGGTGGTTTCGACATAATCAGCTGCGGCCCGCTTGAAAGGAAGGACAGCAAGGATACTCTCTGGGAGTCAAGAAAGCTTGCAGAGAGAAAATTGTATATACAGGAACACCCGAGAGTCCAGGCCAGGATGAGCGTGGAAGAGATGGAGTATATTGCATCCTCTGCCGCCGAACGGCTGAATCGCTACCATCACAAGGAAAGAGTAAAGATAATTATTCCGTTGCGTGGTTTTTCTTCACTGGGTGTCGAGGGCGGGCCTTTGCACGATCCTGAATCGGACAAAATGTTTACAGATACAATGAAGAAACGCCTCGATCCTGAAATAGAGATCATCGAGATTGATTCGGATATTAACAGTAAAGAGTTTGCCGCGGCTGTAATCCCTTGAGTGATGAAAACAAGAAAAATCGCGGCGGATTGGTCCGGCTTAGGGCCAAGCTGAATCCTGAGTCAACGGCCCTTATTATCATTGATATGCAAAGGGATTTTTGCTGTGAAGGGGGGACCTTCGACAGAAGGGGCTTTGATATCAGGCCCGCGCAGAGGCTGGCCAAGAGACTCAATTCATTCCTAGAGGAGGCGCGGAAGGTACTGAAACATGTTGTTCATCTAAGAATGATGAAAATACCAGAACTTGCCTCGCCGGTGGTTGATGAGCTTTACGGGCGTTTAAAAATGAAGCGATCTTATGACCCCGCCTTTGCTGAACCGTATGGAGTGATACCCCGGCCCGGGGATATTGTTATCCACAAATACAAGTATTCAGGCTTTTTTTCCACCTACCTGGATCAATTCCTCCGTTCAAACGGCATCAATAACTTGATAATAACCGGCCTTGCCACGAACGTTTGTGTGGAATCCACGGCCAGGGACGGCTTCATGCGGGAATACTATATTATAATACCATCCGATTTGACGGAAGGAACAAGCCCGGAGTCAAAAAAATGGTCTCTTTTAAACCTGGATATGTTTTTCGGGGAAGTCGTATCGTCAAATGAAATTCTGGAGTGCTGGAAATCTGCGTAGCGTTCTGCTTGTTAATTTTACCTGATGTTACAAAGGAGCGGGTACTGTTAAAGGCGGATGAGAGGGAGGTGAAAATGGGAAAGTACCGAATGGCAGAGGCATTTGTTGAGATGCTCAACGCAAACGGTGTGGAGTGTGTCTTCTTTAATCCGGGCTCGACGGTCGCTCCTATCCAGGCGGCTTTCCTGAAATACAAGGCCGCGGGCAGGCGCGCGCCGAAGCTTGTACTGTGCCTCGACGAATCGGTGGCCATGGCCGCCGCCCATGGACACTATATGGTTTCGGGGCGGCCTCAGGTTGTTATGGCACATGATGAACTGGGCACCCTTCAGGTAGGCGGGGCCATGCATAACGTACAGTGGGGAAGAATACCCGTAATTCTCTGGGCAGGAAAAACGCCCTCATACCAGCGAACGGATTGGCAGAAAGAGCCCTTCGACATTTGCCGTATCATGCGCAGTTGTGTAAAGTGGGACCATATGCTGGACAAGGGTGAAGATATTCACGATGCTCTCCAGCAGGCCTTTAGAACCGCTTTCACTGAGCCTTGTGGCCCGGTTTTCTTATCATATCCACAGGAAATTCTTACCGAAGAGGTTGACCGGGTGCCTGTCCCGATGTCTTCTCCGGCGGCCATATCGGCAGTGGCGCAGGCTGATACCTACAGCCTCAATAAAGCCGCTGAGATGCTGCTTGAGGCGGAAGATCCCTTTATATTGGCCGGCTATACTGGCCGGTATCCCGAATCAATGGAGCTGCTGGTTGAGTTGTCCGAGACCCTGGGCGCCCCGGTTCTTTCCGGCCTGACCAGGATGAATTTTCCGACAACGCATCCCCTCTCTGCCGGTATAGAGGATATCGGGGGGAGCCGCAAGCCCAATCCCTACATATCCGATGCTGATGTTCTCCTGGTCATTGACTATGATATCCCCTACGTATCGGCCGAGGGTTTCCCGCGAAAAGATGCCAAAATCATCCATATAGATATCGATCCTATGACGCAGGGCAGACCTCTCTGGCAGAGAGGGGCGGATCTTTTTATTGAGGCTAACTCTAGGGTAGCTATACCTGCACTGAATAAGATAATTCGCCAGAAACTAACTCCCGAAAAGCGCGCAGTAATCCGCGAGCGCTCCACCCGGCTGGAAGCCAAGCACCGGAAGGAGCGTGGAGAGCGGCGTGCTCTGGGGGTGAATAGCGCCGACCAGAAACCGATTTCCCCGGACTGGCTGGCGCATTGTATCAGCGATGTTGTGGATGAGGACACAATAATTGTTAACCACGTTATAAGCCACTCGGCTTCGGTAACGGAGCAGATTGAACGGACCAAAACGGGGACGCTGTTAGGCTGTGCCGGCGGTTCCATCCAGTGGGCTCTTGGGGCGGCTCTAGGCGCCAAGTTAGCGGCTCCGGATAGAACGGTGGTGAGCCTGATGACGG
>SMTZ1_10025244_pt1 | contig 11121 bp, 10 predicted proteins | sample DeeMarSWOR136_30_FD_25667 | JGI IMG/M metagenome (IMG submission 25667)
TGATTGTAAAAGCCATGGATATTTCGAAGATAGCTTTTATCGGTGGCGGGGCGATGGGGGAGGCAATACTGGCTGCGCTGCTTAATCGCGGCCTGAGCAATCCGCAGGCTATCTGGGTCAGCGACACCAAAGAGGAGCGTCGCCAACATCTGAAACAGGCCTACGGCGTATCTGTTACCGAAATCAATCGCGACGCCGCAGCAAAGGGCGACATCATAATTCTGGCGATAAAACCGCAAAACCTGCCTGAGGTAATGCCTGAACTGTCCGGCCAGATTAAACCAAGCCAGCTCATCCTTTCCATTATAGCCGGCGCCAGAATAGATACATTATGTAAAGGCCTTGACCACCGACAGGTGGTCCGGGTGATGCCCAACACACCCGCCCAGATTGGAGAGGGAATCAGTGTCTGGACTGCCACCTCAGAGGTAACCGAACCTCAGAAAGAGCAGGCCAAGGCCATACTGAGTACCATGGGCCGGGAAATCTTCATGGCTGATGAAGGATATCTTGATATTGCCACCGCAGTGAGCGGCAGCGGCCCGGCCTACTTTTTCCTCTTCGTCGAATGCCTCATCGAGGCTGCGGTTCGCATCGGACTTGCCGAGGACACAGCACAGGAACTGGTGCTTCAGACTATGCTCGGCTCCGGACAACTGCTGAGGAAATCCGGCAAACCCCCTGCCGAACTGCGCCGCATGGTAACCTCTCCCGGTGGTACGACTGCCACCGCCCTAGAGCAGTTTGAAAACGGAAATTTTAAAGAGCTGGTCGCTAAAGCAGTCGCCGCTGCCTACCGCCGGTCTCAAGAACTCGGTAAATAATTTGCACCAGCACCTATGCTGCCGAATCATTTCCGCGAAATTTCCACAAATATTTTCTAAAATTTACTTTGTTCAGTATTGACAAAACTAATTATATTGTTTATAATATTCAAAAATAATTGAACAAAGTGGTATCGCCCAATGAAAACAATATCGGTTAGTAAGGCGAAGCAGTTCGCTGAAGAAGTCGGCATTGCTTTCGAGCAGACGGGATTGCCCCGCATGGCGGGGCGTATTCTGGGCTGGCTTCTTGTCGCTGACCCACCCCACCAATCAATGGAACAGCTTACCAGCGCTCTAACCGCCAGCAAAGGCTCCATAAGCACCACAACTCGCCTCCTCATTCATCACGGCCTGATTGAACGCATTAGCCTGCCCGGTGTCAGGCATGACTACTTCCGCCTGCGCTCTGACACCTGGCAACATATGATAGGCCGCGGACTCACCGGCGAAATCAGAATGTTCCGGCAGCTCGCCGAACGCGGGCTCGACCTGCTCGGGGAGAAAACCACCGCCAACAGCAAATGGTTGAAGGAGATGCTTGATGTATATACCTTTTTGGAGCAGGAGTTCCCTGCCCTGCTGGAAAGATGGGAGAAAGAACATCAGAAGAACTTGCAGACGGCAAAGCAAAGCCGATAGCCATTTATTACGTATCTTTTCGGGAGGCATGAAATGAAAAAACTACGCATCATCACCGCCTTTTTACTCCTGATAATTGTAATCGCACTTACTGCCTGCAATCCCCTGGGAGAGACCGAAGAGGCGGGGGAGCAATATGCTGAGGTGGTACGGGGAGACCTGATGGTCACCGTCAGCGGTAGTGGTAATATAGAGACATCAGAGGATGCAGACTTGAGCTTCAGCAGCGGGGGTCGCATCGCCACGATATACGTTGAGGAAGGTGACCGGGTCACCAAGGGTGACATTCTTGCAGAGCTTGACGCGGACAGCCTGGAACTAGCCAGGGACCAGGCAAAATACGCGCTTACTCAGGCCGAGGTAGTGCTCAAACAGGCAGAGTTGAGCCAGAAAACCGCTGAATCTGAACTCGATAGCGTTCTGGATCAGAAAGATGCGCTTGAGTTGGCCTTACTCAACGCTCAGATAAATGTGCGGTCGGCCAGGCATAACCTCAACGAGACTCAGGACATATATACCTGGCCAGATATTGAAACGGCGCAGAAAGACGTGGATAACGCCGAGGCATTTCTACAGTACGCGCTGCAGCGGAACTTGCCAGATGACACCATAATCTACGCACAGGCAAGGCTGGACGCGGCTGAGGCCGTACTGGACGCCAAGAGAAACGCACACGACACCGAGGAGGTGGCCATCGCCAGAATGCAGCTGGAAGCCACGGAACTGGCCGGGGCTCAAGCTCAGAAAAACCTGGATAAACTGAACGAGGACATTGCCCTCACGGAACTGAGTGTGGAAGCAGCGAAAGCCGCCGTTGAGCAGGCCAGGCAGTCAGTATCACTGGCCCGGCAGTCCCTGGAACAGGCGGAGAAAGACCTGCGAGAGGCAGCCATCACTGCCCCCTTCGATGGCATAGTGGCCAGCGTTACTGCAAAAGAAGGCGATATGATACCAATACCAACGATGGCTCCTACACAGATTATAAACCTGATTGACCCAACCAGCATGGAATTAGTCGTAGAGGTGGATGAAATCGATATCCCTCAGGTGGAAGTGGGGCAGAAGGTAATTATAACCTTTGACGCGCTGGCCGACACGGAGTTAGAGGGCGTGGTCACCACTATTTACCCGTTACCACTCGAGGTTGGCGGTGTTATCGTCTACAACGTTAAAATTGAGCTCGACGTCCCGGAGGAATCCGGTGTAATGGTCGGCATGAGCGCTGAGGCCGACATTGTTCTGGCCAGTTGCACTGACGTCCTGCTGGTGCCGGACCGTGCCATCAATAGTGATGAAAATGGTAACCCGGTGGTCTACGTGATAGTTGACGATGAACTGGTAGCAAGGCCGGTTGAAATAGGCATCAGCGACGATTTTAATACTGAAATCACAAGCGGTCTGGAGGTTGGAGAGACAATCCTTGCCTCCAGAAAACGCTGATGGCCAGACGGACAAATTTATACCGGACACAGTGCTTAAAAAATGACAAGGCAGGAGCACCAGATGATTGAGCTTGATCATATAGCCAAAATCTACCGTATGGGTAAAGTCGAAGTCCCGGCACTGCGGGGAATAGACCTGACCATCAAACAGGGAGAAATGGTGGCCATCATCGGTGCCTCCGGCTCCGGCAAATCAACGCTGATGAATATCATCGGCTTTCTGGACAAGCCCACCACAGGTAAATATACGCTGGAAGGTGCGGACGTCAGCCGACTCAATGACAACAAGCTTGCCGAGCTGAGAAATAAGAAAATCGGCTTCGTTTTCCAGACTTTCAACCTTTTACCGCGCGCCTCAGCCCTTTCCAATGTGGAGCTTCCCCTCCTCTACGGCAACGGCGGGCAACGGCACAAGAGAAGCCTGGAAGCGCTGGAACGGGTTGGGCTCGAGGCACGGGCCAACCATAAGCCCACCGAACTGTCCGGCGGCGAGCAACAGCGCGTGGCCATCGCCCGGGCACTGGTGAACAATCCGTCTCTCATTCTGGCGGATGAGCCCACTGGAAACCTGGACAGCGCCGCCACCACGGAAATCATTCGCATTTTCTGCCAGCTTCACCAAGAAGGGATTACCGTAATCCTGGTCACGCATGAAATGGACGTGGCCACGCAAACCCAGCGCATAATACGTCTGCTAGACGGCAAGATTGTCAGCGATGAAAAAGTTACCCACAATGATAAAACGATACGCAAGCGAAAAGATATTGGTGACGTCGGTAACTAATATCAATTAAAAAGCAGGAACTATAAGTGAAGTTAATAGATTCTATTGTCATCGCCATCAGGTCGCTGCTCATCAACAAGCTGCGGTCTTCGCTGACCATGCTTGGAATCATCATCGGTGTTGGTTCGGTTATCACGCTCATGTCAGTGGCCAGGGGCGCCGAGGCTACCATTGCCTCCGCTTATGAGGAATTTGGTGCCGATATACTTTCGATAATGCCCGTGAATCCAGAGGTGGAAGGAGGTTTCTCCATGTCCCCGGCATATGCCGCACCCTCACTAACCATGGATGACGCCCGCGCCCTAGAGAACGTCCGCGGCATTGACAATATTGCCCCGATAAATGAGAATTTCATCACCGTAACGGCTGACGGTGAAAGCAAAGGAGGGTTACTTCACGGGGCAACTCCTGTATATGCGGATGTTATGAAATATACGGTAGCGTCCGGACAGTTTTTTACCGACCATCACGTGGCACAACGGGCCAACGTGGTTGTGCTGGGCAGTCTGGTGGCTGAAGACCTGTTCGGCGATGATGATGCTGTCGGTCAACAGGTCAAAATGAAGAAGCAGCGCTTCACTGTTGTCGGAGTGCTTGAAGCCAAAGGCGGCGCCATGTTTGGCGTCAGCTTTGACGACGTTGTGATTGTACCCATCACCACCTATCAGGCGCGTTTATTTCCGCAGCAGACCGCCACCGGCCAGGATGCCGTTGCCTCCATAAGCTTCCAGCTAATCGACGAGGAAAACCGGGAGGCAGTCATTGAGGAAGTCGAATCCATCCTGCGCCGGAGGCACAATCTAAAGAGTGATGATAAAGACGATTTCGCCGTGGTCAGCCAAGAACAGGTAATGGAAGTCGTCGGCCAGGTAACGGGGGTATTCTCCATCGTCTTGGGCGCTATTGCCAGCATCTCACTCCTTGTGGGCAGCATTGGTATAATGAACATCATGCTCGTTTCGGTCACGGAGCGGACGCGGGAAATCGGCATACGCAAAGCAGTGGGAGCCAAAAGGCGCGATATCCTAATGCAGTTCCTCATCGAGGCGGCAACGATGGGCTTTGCCGGCGGCGGCATCGGTATCACCGGTGGCTGGCTCCTGGCCTGGGCGATATCGCAGGTAGATATCGGCGGCTTTAAGCTGGCGGCAGCAGTCTCCATCGATATCATAATACTGGCCTTCACTGTCTCGCTATTTATCGGTATTGCGTCCGGCCTGTACCCGGCACTGAGAGCCGCACGACTCAATCCTATTGACGCCCTGCATTATCAATGATAATAATGTATAATCAGGCAAACAGATAGAGCGTCGAGTATAAAGGTTTAATAAAATCATGAGCTGGCTTGACATCGCAGTTATCGCGGTAATCGGCATTGCCACGCTGATTGGCCTTAAAATTGGCATCATCAAGGCCGTGTTAACACTCGCTGGGGTAGTTATTGGTGTCCTTTTGGCCGGGCGCTTCTATGTTGCTCTGGCTGAACAGCTCACCTTCATTCCTCAGGAGACACTGGCTCGAGTGGTTGCCTTCGCCATAATTCTCGCTTTGGTGGTGCTTATCGCCAGCGTAATCGCCGGCGTTCTGAAATGGCTGGCCTCGATCATACTGCTGGGCTGGGTGAATCGACTTGGTGGTGCACTTCTTGGCCTGATAATGGGCTCCGTATTCTGCGGCGCACTGCTGGCCATATGGACCAAATTCCTGGGCATATCTGACCCAATTGCGGAATCGGCGCTGGCTACCTTTCTTCTAGACCGTTTCCCTATGGTGCTGGCGCTGTTGCCTGAAGAATTTGGCTCCGTGCGTTCTTTTTTCCAGTAAGATAAAGCTACCTGCCGCAGAAAACAGACACTTCAACAAGGGGCTACGCGATATGGTATTTACGGTAGCGTAGCCCCTGTCTATTGTCTGAAATTGACTCAAGAGAATTTACGCCAAGCTACCACTAGGCGCCTGACGGCGTTTCTCCCGGATGCAGCTTCTGCCACTTTTCCAGAAGCTGTTCGCGGCTTTCCCGCGAGGAGTCATAGGAGCCGACACATTCAGTGCACTTGCCGGGGTCAATCACGTACACGGTTTCCCCTTCACTGATTGCCTGGTTCGGGCACTCCGGTTCGCATGCCCCGCAGCTGATGCACTCCTCCGTAATGTGGAACGCCATAAATCTACCTCCTTTTCTACCAAGATAATAAATAATGTAGTATTCGGGTTGAAAGCGCTGGATAGCCAATTCATCAATTACATAGTATCGTGAACCTTCTTTCTCAGAGCTTCAGCAACATGCTTTGGCACGAGGTCGCTGATATTGCCATTCAGGCGAGCTACTTCTTTTAAGAGGCTGGAACTGAGAAACTGATATTCCTGGCTTGCCATCAAACAGAGCAGGTCCAGATCCGGTGCCAGTTTGCGGTTCATCAATGCCATCTCAAATTCTTTTTCAAAATCGGCATTCATCCTCAGGCCACGTATCATTACCCGGGCTCCTTCACCCCTGGCAAAATCAACCGTCAATCCGCTGAATGATTTTACCTCTACGTTTGGTATGTTGACGACCGCCCGTCTGGCCAGTTCCACTCGTTCCTCAGTGGTAAAGATAAGATGCTTGTTTGATTTTTCATACACTCCCATTACTATGCCATCAAACAACCGGGCAGCCCGTTTCACAATATCCAGGTGGCCGTTAGTAATGGGGTCAAAGGTCCCCGGGTAAACGGCTATGGTCATAATGTGTCCCCCTTGCGGAACACAGCAATGCAGCTATCTCCATGACGATGCTCCTTAATAAGCCCCAGAGCACCATAAGCGGAATTAAAAGGAAGGAGAGATGAGTGCGTCACCACGACTATTGAGCTATCACCGACCAGCCCGGATTCGGCTAATTGTGCTATCAGATTCCCGATTGATGAATTAGAATAAGGAGGGTCCATCAGAATGATATTGTACTCCCTGTCCAGAAAGGCAAGTGCCTTGGTGACACTGCAACAATAAACATGCGCCTGATTTAATAAACCCGTCTTTTCCAGATTCTGTTTTATTATATCACAACAGTGCGGTTTATTTTCAACAAAGTCAACCCATCCAGCACCACGGCTTAATGCCTCTATACCGAGTTGACCACTGCCGGAAAACAGGTCAAGCACCTGTGACCAATCGTCAGTTATATTCTCCAGAATGGAAAAAATCGCTCCCTTAACCAAATCTGTCGCGGGACGAGTGACGGTTCCTCTGGGCGCCCTCAGCTGATGCCCTTTCGCTTTACCGGCAATTACTCGCATCCCAAATACGGAACAATGATAAATTCAAGACTTGTTGTGTTATCGACGTCACCTAATTAGGATAAATATTGTGGATTTAATTGTCAACAAAACGCAAACGCGGACATCCGGCTATGGGCCGGCAATCGTTCTATTCCCAGAAGTTTTGGTGATTAGAAGTCCTGCCCTGGCAATAGCGTGCGGTGCAATCCACAACAGCGACAACGCTCATATTTGCGGGCCACTTTGTACAGCCCCTTCTTATTGCAGTATGGGCAATAAGCAAACTTGAGGCCATTGCGGTTTTTGCCTCTTCCATTGTAGCCATCAACGACTCCGCTTGAAGCCACGCCAATTTGCTCCTGCGTATAATGTATCACCACCCCATTACCCAATTTTAGAAACGGCTGGCCCTTTTAGCGCCGTTCCTTTTCTCTGCTGGGAGTATCCACCTCCTGACCTATATAGGGACGCTGCTCACTACCGGCGCTTCTCTGGTTCGGATGATGGAGTCATCAGCGGCGGTTGCACCGGTTTCATCGACGGTGTTATCGCCTGGCGCCGGTGACTGACCATGGGACGACGCAGGAAAGAAGGAACGTCCAGTTCATCTTCGCTCTTAATTCCTTTGAGAAGCTGGGTCAGTTCATCTTCCTGAGCGGCTCCGGTTAGCCCGAGTTTGGCCACAAATCCGGTGGCGATAAGGGTAATCCGGACATCATTATCCATTTCCGGATCATGGGCAACACCGAAAATGATATTGGCTTCCGGGTCCACCGCCTGACGGATAACATCAGCCGCCTCGTTCACCTCAAACAGGGTGAGGCTGGTACCACCGACCACATTGAAGAGAACCGCCTTTGACCCATTGATGGAAACATCCAGCAGCGGGCTGGCCAGAGCTTCTTTGGCCGCATCCACGGCGCGATTCTGACCTGAGCCCCGACCAATCGACATCCAAGCCGGTCCGGCATCTTTCATGATTGACTTAACATCGGCGAAGTCCAGGTTTATCAACCCGGGAGTAGTGATTACCTCGGCGATAGCCTGAACGCCATGCCTGAGAACATCGTCAGCCAGCTTGAAGGCGCTGTCCACTCCGGTTTTATGGTCACAGAGCGTAAGCAGCTTGTCGTTGGGAATAATTATCAGGGTGTCAACTTTACCCATCAGCCTGGTGATGCCCTCATTGGCTACCTGCGTGCGGTGAGCACCCTCAAAACCAAACGGCTTGGTCACCACGGCGATGGTCAGGGCACCACTCTGTTTGGCTATTTCGGCCACAACAGATGCAGAGCCAGTGCCAGTGCCGCCGCCCATACCGCTGGTTACAAAGACCATGTCAGCACCGCTTACCAGCTCCTGCAACTCCTCACGACTCTCTTCGGCTGCTTTCTGGCCCAGGTTATGGTCGCCGCCAACACCCAGCCCCCTCGTCAGTTTCTCACCGAGCTGGATTCTTATGGGAGCTTCAGTAACCGCCAAGGCCTGGGCATCAGTATTCATGGCAATGAATTCCACACCCTGAATTTCTTCCCTGACCATGCGGGTAATCGCGTTGCTGCCACCACCACCTAAGCCAATAACTTTGATTTTGGCTGGATTAGCCACAAAACTTGATTTTGCCATGTCCCCCTCCTTGTTACATTAATATGATAACGTTCTTAATTGAATCGTTAACTGAAGAGGCTCTTCAGTCGGGAAGCCATACGCCTGAGCGCCAAGCCAAAGGTCCAGCGCGACCAATTTGAGCTGCGCTCATGATTGACTCCCCAGGCCAGCAGACCAACGCTTGTTGCGTATGCCGGGTCGCAGAGGGCATCGGATATGCCTTCCATATTAGAGGGAGCGCCAACTCTGACTGGAAGCTGCAGGATATCACGCCCCAGGGTGGAGATACCTGCCAGATTGGAGCTACCGCCGGTGAGAACCAGCCCCGCCGGAACAAGGGTCTCATATTCTGAGTTGGGCAGCTCAAGCAGGATGAGCTTCAAGATTTCTTCAACGCGGGCACGGATGATATCGCACAGGTCCTGATATGAAACGCCGTGCCCATCCTGAGATATCGCGGCGGTATCCTCGGTCCTGCTTTCATAGACTGGCATCACGCTGCCGTATCGTTTCTTCATCTCCTCAGCAACGTCAAATGGTAGTCCCAGACCAATGGACACGTCCCTGGTGAGCTGATAGCCAGCGACCGGTATTATTGAGGTATGCCATATGCTCCCCTCTTTGAACACCGCAATATCAGTGGTGCCACCGCCGATATCAGCCAGAATTACCCCCACTTCCTTCTCATCCGGAGTCAGTATTGCTTCACTGCTGGCGAGAGGCTCAAGAACAAGGTCCTCAATATCAATGCCAATGCTGCGGATGCACTTAATCAGGTTCTGTATTGAAGTCACAGCCGCGGTGATAACATGGGTCTCCACATCAAGCCTGAAGCCATGCATACCAACCGGGTTCTTGACCCCACCCTGACCATCAACGGCATATGACCGCGGAATAACATGGAGGAGTTTCCGGTCGCCGGGGACTTTGACGCTCTGTGCTGAAGAAAGAACGCGCCTCAAGTCGTCCGTGCGCACCACGCGGTCATTCCGCGTTATCGCCACCACGCCGCGGTTATTCAGTGAGGTAACATGGCGGCCGGTCACGCCAACGTAGGCTGACTCCACTTTGTAGTTGCTTGACTGCTCCGCTTTCCTTACCGACTCTCTGATTGACTCCCTGGCTTCATTAATGTTGACCACCAAGCCTTTATGCAGGCCAACCGATGGAGCAATGCCAACACCAACAATGCGCGGCGTGCCGCTTTCATTCATGTCAGCAACAACCGTACACACCTTGGTGGTACCAACATCAATTGCCGCTACGGTTCGATTTTTCATCTAGACCTCCTTTTCAATAGGTTTGCAGTATTAAGTTCTTTTACGCTTTACATTGCCAGAGCCTCCTTGGCCGCTGTCCTTTTTAGTCAAGTGTGTCAGGATATGGAAAAGACCAACCTCACCTTGTCCATGAGTTCGGTTCTTTTCCTTGCCCCTACTTTAGTTTCCGCCATGATGCTGTACACTCCGTTGGGGTCGTACACATCAGCCTGGTCGATTAAGTGCCCAGCTATTTTCAGCTTCAGGTCAGCAAGAGTGGTGCCTGCTCTCGCTCCTCCCACACCTTTTTTATTCAGTTGCACCTGTTCCATCATTAATTTCCTCTCCTAGACGCTACACCTTCCGGTGTTATTGCAACTCTGGCCCGCTCAGGCCATGGCAAATACCATCTGCAGTTTGCGTAACAGCGCTGGCCTCCTCCAAGCCCTGGCCTCTGTCTCTGCCCAGAGAATTTCCATCTCATCTGCGGCCAGGCAATCATCCCGCGTCACCATACGCGTGGCAGCACGCAGCTTGGCGCTACGACAGCGCGGGTTGAACCGTATCTCATCCTCTGAGGGCCTAACCACATGCCGTCGAATGAGCTTCAAGCGAGGTTTATGCCCGCAGACACATACCGGAGTGCCAGCAGGACAAATACATCCCCTAGCTTCCTGTTGCATGAAGCGTTTAACTATGCGGTCCTCCAGGGAATGGTAGCTTATCACCACCAACCTGCCTTCGAAGCCGAGGAGCTCAATTACCTGTTTCAAGGCTCTCTCCAAGTTTTCCAGCTCCAGATTTACCGCAATCCGAATGGCCTGAAAAGTCTTCGTAGCCGGGTGGATTTTGCCCGTTCTCCGGCCCACCGCTTTCTCCACAATGCGGGCCAGATGAAGAGTTGAGGTGATGGGGCGTTCTTGCACGATAAGCCGGGCTATCTGACGACCATGTCCTTCCTCGCCATAGGTTCGGATGATGCGCACCAGCTCTGCCTCAGACGAGGTATTAACAATATCGGCGGCGGTCACCTCTTGTTCAGGATTGAAACGCATATCCAGGTGAGCGTCATGCTGAAAACTGAAGCCACGCCTGCTACCGTTTAGCTGCATTGAGGAAAGGCCGAGGTCAAGCAATATGCCATGTACCGGGAAAAAATCGTATTTAATGCAGGTTGCCTGCAGGTTGACGAAGTTGTCATTGACAAGGAGAACAGAGTTCTTATATGCCTCAAGGTTTTTCTGGGCTGCCTTTATCGCGGTGGGGTCGGCATCAATGCCAAGCAACTGTCCACCGGGGGAG
>SMTZ1_10009687_pt1 | contig 11118 bp, 6 predicted proteins | sample DeeMarSWOR136_30_FD_25667 | JGI IMG/M metagenome (IMG submission 25667)
TTAGCGGAAAAAGGCGTATGGTTGTCTGGTTGTCGCACCGTAGTCCTCAGTAGCCCCGTTGGCGGTCGATGACGTTCCGCAGTTTCCTGCCGGTAATGTAGCGCTTGAGGTTGTCGCAGAAAAGGTCGGTGGCGCGGGCGACGTACTCTTCCATGCCCCCGGAGACGTGGGGACTCAGGATAACGTTGTCGAAGTCCCAGAGAGGGCTCTTGGCGGGGAGGGGTTCCCTGGCGGTAACGTCCAGTCCGGCTCCGGCAATCTCCTTCTCCTCGAGGGCTCGAATCAGCGCCTTTTCATTGATAACGTTGCCCCGGGCGATATTGGGTCGGCTTCATCGCCTTGAATTCCTTTTCACCGATGAACTGGTAGGTCTCTTTGGTCAGCGGTACCGAGATTACCACGTAGTCGCTTTCCGCCAGCAGGGACGGCAGTTTATTAGCGGGCAATAGCCTGTCCACATTACGGGCGCTCCCGATTATTTTTGCCGAACGGCGGGTGGCGATGACCTTCATGTCGAAGGCTTTGGCCAGCCGGGCTATCTCTCTCCCGATATGCCCGAGACCGACGATGCCAACGGTTTTCCCTTTTAGTACCGCCGGCATGAACCTTCGCCATTCGTGTTTCTGCTTCATCTGGAAACATAGCGGCGCATTTTTGGCGAACATCAGCATGAACTGGAAGACGAATTCGGTGATGGGCGTGGCATGAATACCGCTGACCCCGGTTATTATCACTTCGCTCTGCCAGATATCGCTGCCTCTGAGACGGTCTACACCGGCGGACATCATCTGCAGCCATTTCAGACGGGGAGCTCTTGTCATGATTTCCTGGGGAGGGAAAAGGCCGAAAATAATATCGGCTCTTGACAGGAGGGCGTCGAGTTCCTTTTTAGACGAGTCGTCCCCGTTAAATTCGGCGGCCACCAGGGCTGAAGCGTCTTTAACGTTAATGTTGGGATTGACTTTGCCGATTCGCTTCAGGATTTCCCGGTCTGCCTGCGGCAGGGATTTGTCAAACGCGGGAGTAATTACCAGTACGTTGAGTGATTTCATAATGCAGGTACTCCAGTTTAAACGCTGCCTGTATTATATCAGATTGGCTGGTGTCTTTTCCTTCTGACAAGGTACCAGACCAGACAGATTACGAGGACTAAAGCCGCGGCAGACCCGGATATAAGCCACCAGTTAATCCTGAATTGGCTCAGGAAATCACCTGAGAGGTCGCCGATGACCACCGTGTAAATTCCCGGTTCGTTATCCGCAACGATGAACGTTAACGTCTCCGTTTGCCCCGGCTCCAGAGCGACGTCTTTTCTGTCCCGCTCCTCCCCGTTGATAATCAGGATAGCGGTATACCTGCCGGGCTGACCTCCAGTATTGGTAACGTCAACGGTTATAAACGCGTCTTCTCCGGTAATGACGATATAGGCTACGTTTTCAAAGAACCTGGTAACCGAGACGGTGACGGACAGGTTGCTCAGCTTAAACATGGCCGGTGCCGGCGGGGGTTCGGTAACTTCAGGTTTGGGAGGTTCCGGCTTTTCGGGTGGTAAGGTGGTGGGTTCCGGTGGGGTGGGTACGGACACCGTTGCCAGGACCGCAAATATGGTGAAGTGGCCGACCGGGGCTCTCAGCTTACCCAGCTCGGCGACGCTGGTGGTCTCGGTTTCCAGATAAGTCCAGCCGTCTTCAACGGTGTAATATGCCGCGCCGACGGCTACCACGTACTCGGGCAGGTCGGTCACGTTATAACCAAGAGTCAACCATATATCTTTGTCAAATTTTGTTCCCTGTGGCTTAAATTGATAAGCTTTACCCACCAGCACCGTGTTTTCGGGGAGTTCGGGCGCTGCAGCTTCCCGGATTTCTATCAGGGTCACCATAGCGCCGGTGTTATCGGTAGCGCCGGTATACGCTTCTATTTCGACCAGGTGGGTGCCGTCCGGGCTGGGCGCTTCCATGCGTTTTATCGGCCTGCCGTCATCAGTGGCTACCTCCCGGGTGATTTCGCCCAGGAAATCCACCGTGAAATATCTGGGGGCAGGCTGGTACGAGGATGAACCTCCAGGCGGCGTTGGCGGTGGAGCGGTGGTTCCCGTGCCTGATAGCGTTACATTAACGGTAGCTTCATCGGGGTCATTGGAAGGTATCTGCAAACTGGCGTTTCTTAAGCCGGTAGCGGTCGGTTTGAAACTGACCTGGACGGTGGTAACCGTGCCCGGAGGCAGGCTCTTGCCGGAGGCGTTATCGCTGGAGACGACGAAGTCGCCCGGGTTTGACCCCGCCAGTGTAATGGCGCCGATAACCAAATTGGCGGTACCGGTATTGGTAATAATGACGGTAATGGCGGCACTGGACGAACCCACATTTATAGATCCGTAATTAATGTTGGGCGGACTAACGTCGATATCGGGCTTGGGAGGAGTTACCGTGCCGGTACCGCTAAGTAACACATTAACGGGGTTTTCATCGGGGTCGTCGGAGGGTATGGTCATATTGGCTGACTGCAATGCCGCGGCAGACGGGGTGAAGTTGACCGAAACGTTAGCCGAAGCTCCCGGCGCTAATACCTGTGATGAAGCATTATCGCTGACAATGGCAAACTGCGGGGCATCAGGTCCGGTAATGCTGATAAGCCCTATCGTCAGGTCGGCGGTACCGTTGTTGGTAACAGCAACTATCCTCGGAGCGCTGGTGTCTCCTATCAACAGGAAACCGAAGTCTACGGAAAGCGGTGTTACTTCGATATCGGGCTCAATGCCCGTGCCGGAAAGTGGTACGTAAACGGGGTCTTCATCGGGGTCGTCGGAGGGTATTTCCAGGCTGCCTGCCCTGGCTCCGGTATTCGTCGGTTTGAAACTGACCTGGACGGTGGTAGCCGTACCCGGAGGCAGGCTCTTGCCGGAGGCGTTGTCGCTGGAGATAATGAAGTCGCCCGGGTTTGCTCCTGCCAGCGTAATCGTGCCGATAGTCAGATTGGCGGTACCGGTATTTCTAATCGTTACCGTTACCGCAGTACTGGTATTACCGAGTACTACCGGCGGACTGAAGCTGATGGAAGACGGCATAACGTCAATATCGGGTACCGGTACCGGTGAACCGTATCCGGACAGCGTTACCGAAACCGGATTTTCATCGGGGTCGTTGGAAGGTATCTGCAGCTGGGCGTTTTTACTGCCGGTGGTAGCGGGGTTGAAACGTACCGAGACATTCGCTGAGGCACCGGGAATCAGTATCTGACCGGAGGCATTATCGCTGACTATGGTGAAGTCGCCCGGATTTGCCCCCGCCAAGGTAATCGTGCCGATAGTCAGGTTGGCGGTACCGTCATTGGTAACGGTTACATTATAGGATGAACTGGATACACCAACCTGGATAAAACCACAGTTAATGTCCATCGGACTCACGGTAATATCAGGTACAACAATAGCATCACCGAAGTCGACCTGGTAACCGTGGCCGAGTTCCACATTGACATTTACATTGTTGGGAGTTGTAGAAAAGTAGCCAGCCGGGTCAGTTTCAGTGACGGTGTAGACACCGGCGGTTTCGACCTTGAACGTGTATCGGCCCAGTGAATCGGTGATGTTATCAGTGCTACCCAGTGAGATAGTCACACCGGGGATACCAACTTCTCCTCCATCCTGTGTACCGTTACCACTGGTGTCATCGAAAACGGTGCCGTATATTGTAGCAAAGCTAGAGGTTATTGGGGCATCGCCAAAGTCGACCGGGTAGCTGTTACCGAGTTCCACATTGACACTTACATTGTTGCTAGTTGTAGAAAAGTAGCCAGCCGGATCGGTTTCAGTGACGGTGTAGACACCGGCGATTTCGACCTTGAATGTGTATTGGCCCAGCGAATCGGTGATGTTATCAGTGCTACCCAGTGAGATAGTGACACCGGGAATTCCGTCTTCTCCGGTATCCTGCACACCGTTGCCATTGGTGTCTTCAAATACGGTGCCATAGACGGTGGCGGGAACCGTGCCGGTGCCGGAAAGTGGCACGTTCACCGGGTCTTCGTCGGGGTCGTTGGAAGGTATTTCCAGGCTGGCGGTTCTCGACCCGATGTCGGTCGGTTTGAACCGTACCTGGACGGTGGCAGCCGTGCCGGGAGGCAGCGTCTTACCGGAGGCGTTATCGCTGGAGATAAGGAAGTCGCCCGGGTTCGCTCCTGTTAGAGTAATGGTGCCGATAATCAGGTCGGCGGTGCCGATATTTCTAATCGTAACCGTTTCGGGGTCGCTGGTATCACCGATAAGTACCGATGGCGTGAAGGTGACGGATGTCGGCGTAACGTCGATATCCGGCGCTATACCGGTGCCGGTCAGAGTAACGTAAGTCGGGTTTTCATCCGCGTCGTTAGAGGGGATTTTCAGGCTGGCGTTTCTGGAACCAACCGCCGTCGGACTGAATTGTACCTGGACGGTGGTAGCCGTGTCGGGAGTCAGTGTCTTGCCGGAGGCGTTGTCGCTGAATATGAGGAAATCGCCCTGGTTCGCTCCCGTCAGAGTAATGGTGCCGATGGTCAAATTAGCGGTGCCCGTATTTCTAATGGTGACCGTTTCCGGCGCGCTGGTATCCCCGAGCGCTACCGGGGGAGTGAAGGTAACGGACATCGGTGAAACATCGATATCCGGGAAGGGTCCCAGGTAGCCGGTACCCTCCAGGTCTACCCAAACGTCTAAATCATCGTTCGGGATGTACAGTTCGGCTGTCTTATAGCCTGCCGAGCCCGGGCTGAACCTGACGGAAACGGTGGTGGCCGTGCCGGGAGGTAGAGTCTTGTTGGAGGCGTTATCGCTGCTAATCTGGAAATGCCCGGCGTCAAAGCCCTGAAGTTCAATACTATATATTTGCAGGTCGGCGGTGCCCACATTGGTAATGGTAACCGTGCGCCAGGAAGACGATGAGCCCACCTGGATAGCGCCGAAGTCAATCTGGTACGGGTCTACCGTTATCAGGGGTTGAATGGGTATACCGTATCCCTTGAGCAGTACGTATTCATCGCTGGTGTATACATTATTGGGTATGTACAGACCGGCCTGTCTGGTAAAAGGTCCCGTCGGGTTAAATCTGACGGAAACGGTCACCCAGGCACCCGGGGGCAGCGTCTTGCCCGAGGCGTTATCGGTGACGATGGAAAAGTGTCCGGCGTCCGCGTCGCCGAGATAGATGGTACCGAGAATCAGGTCGGCGGTGCCGGTGTTCATTATGGTTACGGTCTTCGGTGCTGACGATGAGTTGACCAGTATACTGCCGAAGTCCAGCTTGTCCGGATTTACCCAGATGCCCGGCTCGGTCGGTAAGCCGAAACCTTCCAGGTCCACTTTAGCCAGCCCGGACTGGGCGTCGGAAGGTATCTGCAGTTCGGCTTCTTTATAATCGGGTGTCTTCGGGCTGAAACGCACCGAGACATTAGCCGAAACGCCGGGAGCCAGGCTCTTGTTAGAAGCGTTATCGGTAACAATTTCGAAGTGGCCGGGGTCGTATCCTTTCAAGTTGATGGTACCTATATTAAGATTCGAGCCGCCGATGTTGGTAATGGTCACAATCCTGGTACCGCTTTTCGACCCGGGATAGACATCACCGAAATCTATTGATAGCGGACTCACCTGGATGTCCGGAGGAGGCGTGGTGCCCGTACCGGAGAGCGGTATCGAAACGGGGTCTTCATCGGGGTCGTTGGAGGGTATTTCCAGGCTGGCAGTTCTCGACCCGGTATCCGTCGGTTTGAATTGCACCTGTACTGTAGTGGCAGTACCGGGAGGCAGCGTCTTACCGGAGGCGTTATCGCTGGAGATAAGGAAATCGCCCGGGTTTGTGCCTGTCAGAGTAATCGTGCCGATAGTCAGGTTGGCGGTGCCGGTATTTCTTATCGTAACCGTTTCCGGCGGGCTGGTGTTGCCGACGGTGACCGACGGCGTAAATGTTACTGATGTCGGCGAAACATCGATATCCGGTTCAGCAGGTGGGGGTGGGACACCGGTACCTTTTAGAACAATATGGGTGGTGCCACCGCAGGGGTCGTTCGTATATATATTAAACCAGGCTGTTTTCAGCCCGATGGACGTGGGCGCGAATTGCACGTTGCCGCTGACTGATTCGCCGGGGGGTATTATCGGAGAGGTAGCGTTGATACTGGCAATAAAAAACTGGTTGGCATTCGTTCCTGTGATTTCAAGGTCATATATTATCAGGTCGGCATCTCCGATATTGGTAACGATTATCGTTACCTGAGAGCTGAAGGTACCAACCGGCACATTCCCGAAGTTTATCGATTCTGTCGAAACGATTATATCGGGCCCGGGTGTGCCGACGGCCATACCGGAAGGTAAGACCACCTGTGCCAGTAATACCAGAATTAATAGGAAAGAGTATCTACGCATTTATTTACCTAATAATATCGGATTCTTATCCGGTTTACCTCATAGTTCAAGCGCCTGTCACCGGATAATGTCAATCCGGACAGGCTTCTTCTATATATTCTCCTCTAAATATGTTAATCAAGCAATGTTAGAAAATGGTAGTATTAGGGTTTAAAGTATGTCTGATTATACGTAAATATATACCCTGAAGTTAACTAATGTTAGCACCATATAATACAACAAAAATGCACAAAAGTACAAAAGCGTTACCATTAATGGCGAAAAATAGCGTATTGATAACCTTTGTTACGCATGCTGACGGGTACTATGTACCAAAATACCATTGATTTTATGACCATTAGGTGATTCATAGGGAATGGTGATTATGAATAACATAAACTACGGTGAAGATAACCCGAAGAACGTTACTGTTGCTGACGCTCTTCCTTACCAGCGCGTATGCCAGCTGGCAGGGAATTGGCGTGAGTTATGCTGTCTCGGAAAGCCCCTGTTCTCCCCGGTGTGTTTCCGATGTTGAAGTCAATACATCGATTCCGGTAAGTAGCATTACCGAGACCGGCGACGTTATTACCCCGGCTTCACCACCCTGTACAGATGCCGGTCTTCCCGAGTCGGCTGGTATATCAGGTCCTCAAATCGCCAGTGATTTTGAGTCGCAATGGGCTTTGATAAAGATAAACGCCGTGCCATATGCGAGAAGTGCTAAAAGCAACACCCCGGTACTGGTAGCTGTGCTCGATACCGGGATTGATAAAAATCATGAAGAACTCTCCGGGAGGGTAATCGACGGCATAGAGTTAGCGGGTACCTCCGATATCGACGATATCTACGGTCATGGAACTCCCGTCGCCGGTATCATTACCGCGGCTGACGATGGCCTGGGTGTGATAGGGCTGGCGCCGGATAGTTTTCTCATTAATGTTAAGGTAGCCGATGATAAAGGCAAGTGCCGGGCGTCCGCTCTGGCTGAGGGCATTATCTGGGCGGTTGATAACGGCGCTAAAGTCATTAATATCAGTATTGAATTAAAAGAAGGCACGCCCGCGTTGAAGGAGGCCGTTGATTATGCCTGGAATAGCGGGGCTGTTGTTATCGCCGCGGCGGGCAACAGCGGCGATTCGCAGCCGGCCTATCCGGCTTACTACGAGAATTGTATCGCCGTTACCGCCATACGGGAAAACGATACGCTGGCACCGTTGGCTAATTACGGCGACTGGGTGGATGTGGCAGCCCCCGGATATAACATTTACTGCATTCTGCCGGAAAACAGTTATGGATACAAGCACGGCACTTCTTTCGCCGCGGCTTATGTCAGCGGATTAGCCGCGCTGCTGTTTCCCATGATGACCGATACCAACGGCGATGGTAATCTCAACGATGAAGTCCGCCGGGCTATCGAGTCCGGCTGTGATGCCATCGATATTGACGGCACCGGTTGGGGAAACATTGATGTAGCCGGTTCCCTGGCTGAAGTGTCATAGACTCCGCCGATTTACCTTAATATATCTTTAGCCTCACCCCGTTACCCCCTCGTGAGTTATCTTTTCCCACCCCAGTCGCCCTCGAGCCATCCTCTGCTTAGCCCGAAAATTAAAAACCCTCTCCCTTGATGGGAGAGGGCAGGGTGAGGGTGAAGTAATACCCACCCGTACCGCCCTCGTATCATTCGCGGCTTATCTCGTTAGTATGCCCCTCCGGATTTTCCCATTTGAAAAAGAGCCTGTGCTGAGCCTTCGGCGTGAGCTCAGTCAAACGCCTGCCGAAGCGGGGTTAAGGGGGATTTTTATAAATATCCGCCCTGGGGATTTGATTTTTATGTAAAAATACTCTACAATGTTGGCGCTAATTAAAATAGGTGTAGTCTACGCTACGGGACCTGGATAGAAACGAAATGAAAAGGGCGCTGGTACTGCTCTTAATCATAGCCATATGTGCCGCAGGGTATCTTTCGATATGGGGCTGCCTGCCGGTTGTGCCTGTTATCGGGTCCGGTATGGAACCGGAAATTACTATGGGCAGCCTGCTGGTTACCCGGTCGGTTGAACCTGCGGCGATTGAACCGGGAGATATTATTGTTTTCAGCGTGCCTCACCTCTACCGCGAAAGCTACGGATATCCCCCGGTGGTATCGCGCCGCGTTATCGGAATCGATAAAAGCCTGCCCGGATGGCAGATACAGACCGCTGCCGGGAGCACCGGCAACGACCCGTTTTTCGTAAGGTTGGCGGATATCCGAGGTACCGTAAGTTCCCAGGTGCCTTATCTCGGTATTCCCCTGCTGTTCTTACAGAACCAAGCGGGGACCTTTTTCGTAGTGATAGCCGTTATCCTGTTTGCTTTGTTCCTTTACTCTAGTGAAATCGCCGACGGATTAAGGAGACGCTACCGCGCCTTTGTTTCTCCCATTGTCGATGAAACCCACCGCGTCGGTCTGGTGCTTTCCAATCGCTTCGAGGGTACGGAGAAAGCCCTGGAAAGCTTCGCCGGCGCCATGCAGCAGTATGCCGTGCATATGGCGAGCCATACCAGCGCCATTCAGGGGCTCAGCGAGGCATCGCAGGCGCTGAAGAACAGCGCTATAGAGCAGAACCACATTTTAGCTAACCTGTCGCATTCGCTTGAAACGGAGAAGACCGTAAGAGAAGTTGCCAGGGTCGAGAGGGTGGTTGATGAACTGGAGAAAAGGACGCTGATAGTTTTACAGGCAAAGGATGAGCTGGAGGGCAGAAGGCCGGCGGCAACCTACAAATCGCCGGAACGAATCAGCGTTTCTAAACCCGTTCCTTCAGCGGAAACGACCTTACGTCAGGAGCCTTCTCCGGCTGAGGAGGATACTTCTACAATAGAGGTAGTTAAGTCACCGCCGGGGTGCCGGGGTAATCCCAGGGCGCTTTACGCCAGGGAGCATTTATTCCCGAAAACGGCTTGATGTAATGCTTTAGTGCAGGATTAGAGGAGATAATATCCAACTTTGTCACCCCCCCGCCCCTCGGTTGTTATCTATTCCCACCCTGCCCAGCCTACGCCAAGGCTTCGGCGCGTAAACCGCCCTCGCAATATTACCGGCTTTGCCCGTAGAATATTATCCTCTCCATCGCAACTATTTTAACTCAATCTCTGGGTGAATTTATTACGGTGGATGATGTCCGCCAGCTTTCTCTTGGGGACGTGGCGTACGCCTTTTTCGTCCACGTATATACGGAGGGACTCGCCGGCTGTGTCGGTCACCGGGCTTTCGTCCGGATAGCCCATGATGATTACCAGGGCTATCTCGTATTTCTCCGGTATATCCAGGAGCAATTTTAGATCGGCTTCACGGAACATCAGTATCGGACAGGCGCCGATTCCCTGTTCCAGGGCGGTCAGGATGATGTTTTCCGCCGCCATGCCGACGTCGTAAAGGGAAACCCTGCGGCGGTTGGCGTCTTTTTTGGGACCTCCCTGGTCCGGGGGCTGGGTGGCTGACCCGCCGATATTCTCGAACATCCCCGGCAGCATCTCGGCATCGTTAATCACGATGTACTCGCATACCTGCTGATTGCGGCCGGAAGGCGCCAGCCGGGCCGCATCGATGCACTTTTCCAGGGCTTCCCAGGGCACCGCTTTATCCTCAAACCTCCGTATCGAGCGTCTTCTGGCTATGGCTTCGTAGACATCCATGTGTTACCTCCCCCGGTATTTTCAGTTATTGTTCGCCAGTTTCTCCAGCTTGCGTACCATCGCCTGCCAGTGGGTTCCCCGCCAGTAAATACGATGGCAGCCGGGACATTCCATGTACTGGGTCTGTGTTTTAAAAACGTACGGCGGGACCCGACCAGCAACCTCTTCCCGGCTCCTGGATATCAGGGCCTGATTGCATTCAAGACATAAGGTAAAGGGACGCGACTCTTCTTTGAGGTCGAACGCCGTCATAAGCTGCCGCATCTGCCGCTCCGGCACCTCGCTTTCGATTAGTACCGCCCGGAGTCTTCCGCTGCTGATAACCCGCCTTTGCATCATCCCGGAATCGCGCGTTACGATAATCCTGTCTTCCGCCAGAGCCTGCCTCACCATCTGTCCGTCGTTATCGCCGTCGAAGAACAGGCTGTCGTAACCCATCATCCGCAGCCATCTGACCAGCTTGCCCACGTTATGGTCGATAATAAACCGTATCTCACTAATTAGCCTGTATCCTTTCGGTGTTATCTTTTCCCACCCTGCCGCTTGTCCGCCGAAGCTTTAGCGCAGGCGGGCCCGGTATCATCTCCTGCTTAGCCCGATAGCTACACTGAAATTTACTCCCTAAATCTCTAACTGCATACCTTCGTAGCCGAAAGTTATCTCTGTCTGTAAGGACTTCTCTACCTGGCTGATTTCAGACCTGATGACCTTTTCGTCTATCGGGTTCATATGAACGAGGACTATTCGCGGCAGGTAGCCATTAATGTCCCGGAAAGACTCCAGTTCGGTCCTTAGCAGGGAGGGGGTGAGGTGCCCCGACTGCAGGGCGAAATCGTGATATTTGTTACTGCCGGTAACCTCAATGATGAGCAGGTCGGGATACTTTTTTGCCGTCCCTGGCGGTTAGCAGATAACCGACGGTGGGTACGGCGTGGTGTACCGGCAGGGGCAGTGCGGTATAACCGGCGGCCAATTCCTCTTTACCGACTTCAAGAGTATGGAACCGTACGGCTGGTTTGTCCGGAGGCCTTTTCGTGTAGTCGGGATAAATCACGTCGTTCAGCAGA
>SMTZ1_10020244_pt1 | contig 11118 bp, 12 predicted proteins | sample DeeMarSWOR136_30_FD_25667 | JGI IMG/M metagenome (IMG submission 25667)
AAGATGGCGAACCTCTCAAGGTGACAGTTTGCGATATCAGTGAAGACACTGTAACTCTCGATGCAAACCACCCTTTGGCGGGATACACGTTGACCTTCACTATCATCTTAGTTGCAGTTAAATGATTGTGTAGGCCCCATTCTCTGTTGGGTCAAACGTGCAAAAAGATATAGGAAAGGCTGATGCCCAAGAGGAAATAGTGCCTCCTCTTTGAATCTGTAGGCCATAATCGACAATCGTTATGGGCAAAGTGAGCAAGACCATATTAACCTCGCTTGTGAGCTCTCTTGCGTTCTTGCTGTTGTCCGCTTCTATCCTGGCAGAGGAGAGAAAAATTGACCTGGATTTTGGAGCCTCTACCCTCTCCGCCGATATTAAAGAAGCACCACTAAGAGCTGTGGTTGAGGAGATTAAAAGGCAAGAAGAAGGGGTATGGTTCAAAATATGGCTCAAAGGCACTAAGGCCTCACTGGATGATAAGGTCTCGGTGCGGTTTACGCACCTGTCGATTCGGGACGGTATGGACCGGATCTTTTCATCGATGAACTATAGCCTCATCTTTGATCAACACGGCAAGCTCCTGGGTGTATTTCTCCTTGGCAAGCCTGCAAGGGCAAGGGGAAGGATTACAAGAGTGAGAACCCCGAGAGCGCCCCGACGGTATGTAGGGCAGAGATAGTACGTGCCCCTTTTAAACTCCCGAATCGAGTTGTCAAGTAGGACGGAGAGGTTCTGTAGTTACTATCTGGTCCGCTCATGCAGCGTATATGGGATGCCGAGACTATGCCTCACTTCTTGGCATCAAGAGCGGTAATCCACGCTTTATGAGAGAAAGCATTTCACCCTCAGCAAGGGGGACAGAGTATAGCATTTCAGGGGTGCGGTCTATTCTCGAATTTCAAGCATGCAAGTGCCTCTCTTAAAAACTATGTTTCTCAAGGGGAAAACGTATGAACAAAAATCCAGACAGGGAAATGAAAGACTTCGTGGCAGAGATCGCTGATGCGCTAGGACGAAGGCGAAGGGATAATCCTATTAAAGACCATGGGGGATCCCGTGATTTCAAATCAAAAAAATCACAAAGAAAGACCCTCATGCTTGGGGGCGCGCTTACGCTCCTTTTGCTCATCCTCTTTGCTGTATTCTATCGAGGTGGCAGTGAGCTATCCCCAGAGGATCTTTCATCTGTTCAGGCCAGACTCGTTTCGACAGGCAGCAAAAAGAGCTCCAGCGATATCTTGCAGAAAACGATCGATCCAGAGGGCAGTTGGCCCAACGATTGGACACACTGACCGAAAAAGTTGACCGTCTGGAGAAAACAATGGGCGCACTTACCGTGGGGACCAAAGCCCCACCAACCAGCCAGAGGAAACAATTTCCCCTGGCCAAAGGCCGCTACCATGGGGTCCGCCCCGGGGATACCCTCTACTGGATCGCCCAGAAGTATGGCACCTCGGTGGATGAGCTCTGTCGCCTCAATGGTATAAATCCAGAGCAGGTCATCTACCCAGGTCAGAAGCTGCTGGTCACCCCAGAACACTGAATCGAGCTTGCTGATAAGGAGCCAAGATTCTAGTAACACTTACAAAGAGCGGTAGTCTGTTCAACTATCTCTAATCTACTGGGGAGCAGTCGATATCATCCTTCAGAAGATGAGACCTATATAAATGCCAATCATCTTGAATATTTTACGCAAAAGCACCTTCTCTGGCGTGAGCAGTTGTTAGAGGAGGCTGGGAAGTTCTGATCAACTCAAGGGAAAGACCTTGAGAGAAGCCAATACTGCGGACTAGTGCGATTGGGAGCTGATAGGCCTCGGAGCCTCAGAATCCGCACCTGCTACGTCAGGCTGATTAACAAGGTCGACAACATATTAGAGCAAGTGAGGACTGCTGTAAGGGAAGGGGAAAAAGGAATTGGAATGAAGCGTCTTGAGGCCCGTCCCATTGCCATGTCCCAAGTGAATCGAAAGGATTAACCGAACAGAAGACTGAAACTACCGATGCCTGAAAGGGAGGTGAAATCGTGGAGGTTAATGCAGTTGAGGATTTAGCTGGGATCTATGAGGAGGATGGAAGCGTGAAATGCCGGGACTGCATGAAACAGGAAGATTGGGAAAACCTCAGACAGGAGAACATTATTACCTTTAAAGATATAGAGAAAGGTGGCCAATGGATCTGCTGTGACTACTGCGAGAGAAAACTCTGATAGAGCGAAAGTGGAGGAGAATTAGGACGGGAGTTAGAGAGGTCCTGGCCATTTGTTAAACGTTAGACTTTGATTTAGCATTTTGATACTCGTTTGACTGAAAAGGTGTTGGCCTTGAATTCCAAGAAATCTAAGGATAAACATAAAAAAGGTGAAAAGAAGAGGTCTTTGGAGCTTTCCTCCTCCAGCCGAGAGATAATTAGGGTATATCTGGAGGCCAGGATTTTTAATTCCAGCATACTAACCCCACTTTCAGGGCCGGCTGCGTAGAATTCAATCAGTCTAAGATTCTGTAGAACAGAGGAGACCTTCTTGACAGCTCTTTACCGATTGTCCATAATCGGATGCTGTGGCTCTTCATTTCATCAGGGTTACCATGCCAGTTTGTGGGTCGTGGACCCCTGGTATAGCTGAGGCCCTTATTGCTACGGCTGCAGCAATGCAGGCAGTTATGGCCTCCAACTATTTTAAGCGCACATAGAGATGGGCAACTTTGTCTCTCCCTTTCTGCGTTTACTGTTATTGTTTGAATCAGTACGGCAGTCGACATGGAATTCGTTTTTATCGTCCAAGGCGAGGGGCGTGGGCATCTCACACAAGCTATTTCTCTGAGCCACATCCTCTCTTCACAAGGCCATGAGCTCTGCGCGGTAATGGTGGGGCGGAGTCGAAACAGGGACATTCCAGAGTTCTTTGTGAAACGGATCGGGGCACCAGTGTGTACCTTTAGCAGCCCGAATTTCCGCCTCGACTCAAAGCGTAGGGGTGTCAGCGTCTTCGGGACATTCTTCGAGAACATAATCCGGATGCCGGGGTTTATCAGCAGTCTGCTTACTCTTCATCGGGCTGTCCGCCATTACAGTCCAGATATCATCGTCAACTTTTATGATCCGCTGGCAGCGATCTACGCATTTCTTTGGCGCCCCAGGGCGAAAATAGTCTGCATCGCGCATCAGTACCTGATGCTGCATCCAGAGTTCGTGTTTCCCAGAGGGAGGCGTGTTGCACGCTGGGCTCTCCTGTTCTACACGTGGCTGACTTCGTGGGGTGCAGACAAGTGTGCGGCGTTGTCTTTCAGGAAGATGCCAACATCGCCGCAGCGCAAGATGGTGGTCATGCCGCCACTGCTGCGCGCCGAGACGAAGACGCTAGAGCCGACAGCGGAGGATTTCATTCTGGCCTACGTGCTTAACGAGGGGTACGCCGATGACCTTGCGGCCTGGCATCGTCATCACCCAGAGGTAAGAATTCTGGGGTTCTGGGACCGGAAGGGGGTTCCTGAGGTCACCCACTTGGGAGATGGACTGCTGTTTCGTCAGTTGGATGACGTTGCTTTCCTGGATGCGATGAGTCGATGCCGAGGCATGGTTTGTACTGCCGGATTCGAGTCCATTTGCGAGGCCATGTATCTGGGAAAACCCGTGTACATGATACCGACAGAGCACCAGTTCGAACAACACTGTAACGCCATTGACGCTTATCGCGCCGGTGCCGGCCTCTGGGGGTTCGACGTAGACCTTACCCCCTTTCTGGACTATATCCCAGACCATCAAGGAGAATCAAGATGGTTCCGTAAGTGGGTTCATAGCGCGGACTCGGGTTACACCCACTTGTTAAGCCGTCTAATGAGCGGCTAACGAGCCGCCCAATCCCGGGGAGAATGTATGCGGCTGTCGTTAACGGATCGAACATCATGATGTCTTTCAGACTCAGCAAGCTGCTCGCACCCATTATGGGGCAGCGGCTTAAGGATATATCCCGAACAGCTGAATTTCTATGGATCTTGAGCCTAATGAGATCCGGGTCCTCCCTGCTCACCCACCTCCTCGTCAATCATCCACGCATAGAGGGATTCGGTGAATGCTGGATTCGCTATGAGGGGACCTCCGATTTTCAGGAACTCATCGCTCGAGTGCGGCTATACAATGCCTTAGAACGTCTTTGCCGTCGCCGATATGACCGGCCCGGGGATCAACAGATCATCTTGGACAAGCTCCTCCATAACAAGCTGCTTCCGTGCTTGGAGCTTCTGAACGAACCTCAGCTTAAGCTAATCTTTCTCCTGCGCCAGCCCCACGACATAGTCACCAGTCTGCTACGTGCCGGCAAACCGTTTCCCCACAGCGGTTCACTGGAAGTGGCTGCGGGCTACTGCACCAGCAGGTTGCAGGCGCTAAAACGCTATGCCAGTAGCATACACGAACCTCGGAAGTCGCTGGCGCTGCACTACGAGAGACTTGTGGACCGTACCCAGGGGACCCTCCAGTGCCTGCAGGCATTCCTGGAGTTGAATAGACCCCTGACCGAATCATATGAACTCAGTATTGCCACTGGCATAGTTGGTCTTGGTGATCCGACGAAGCTCATCAAAACCGGCAGAGTCGTTAAGAAGCACAGGCCGCCGCCCTTTGACATACCCAAGGAAATATTGCGTGACTGCAATCGCGAATACAACTGCTGTCAGGAAGCTCTGGCGAAAAAGGGAGTTGCCGTGGTCTAGCGGCCACACGCTCGCTCCATTATCAGTTAGGGCTTGCACCAAGCAAGCAAAGCTGACTGACTCCTATGATTGACAGATCATAACAATGGCAAAACTGTAGACTTCTGAGGTATTATCGGAAACCTCGATTCTATGCTATCAAAACTTGAAGGCGACTCAGGTCTATCTGGGTAAGGTGAGTGATTCAGGGGCCGTTTCGCTGGATGGATATCCTCCACGGGAACCAGCTAATTCACAAATCGCCACCTTTCGGTCTTCTTCCTAGGCGCTGAACCGGAAATAGGCCACGTCAGAAGGTGACAGAAGGGTTTTGATACTTTCTATCCGATGCGTGCTTTTATGGAAATATAGTGGTAGGTGGTCTTTCCCACATGTGCTTTGCTTGGTCTGGGCCATGTGGTAGCTGAGGGGCTTTACCACTGGGGTTGATTGCCAATGCGTTGTCCCATCACCTCCAGCGTGTCTGTGACTACCACGAATGCATTGGAGTCAATACCACTGATCATCCGCTTGAGCCGGGCTAACTCCCGGAAAGTGACAACCGTATATAAGATTTGTTGCTCCCGGCCTGTGTAGCCTCCCCGGCCACCTAATATCGTCACCCCCCGGTTGACTTTCTCCTGGATCTCCCTGGAAATCTCCTCCCAGTGAGGCGAGATGATGTAGACAGCCTTCCTCTGGCTCAGTCCCGTGACTACGAGATTGATCATAAGGGAATTGACATATAGGTAGATCAGAGTGTAAAGGGCTCTCTCCAGGGAGAAGAGAATAGCCCCCGCTGCGAGCACCAGACTGTTAAAGGCCAAAATGGTGGTGCCCAGGCGGATGGAGAACTGTTTGAGGAGGATGATCGACAGGATGTCTAACCCGCCTGCCGATCCCAAAGACCTCAAAATGATCCCCGATCCTACCCCTGTAATGATCCCAGCAAGAACGGCGCTCGGGATTTTGTCATAAACAGGCAACGGGACATAGTTCCATGCCAGAGCGCCGGAGAAGATCAACATTCCAGCAATGCTGTAAAGGAAAAAGCGGCGCCCCACATGTATCCACCCTAGACCGTAAAGAGGTATATTTAGAATGAAGTAGAGCACTGCCACTGGTAGGGAGGGGACTAAGTAATGGACTACCAGTGCAACTCCGGTAAATCCGGCGGCAAAAAATTGATTGGGGATCAGGATCCCCTTGATGCCCATTGCGCAAAGTACGCTACCTAGAGTAATGAGCCCTAAGTTCCAGAGCACCTGGACAGCGGTCCCCGCTGAGCACTTCCAGGATCGTGTTAGCATGTCTCTCTCCTCAGCCCCTATCTATTAGCTTATATAATTTATGCTATACACGTTTCCATCGAGACGTAAAGCCCTTTCCCCTTTTATCTCGATCTTAATTGATATCTTATCCTCTGCCTGGGTTTTTCCGCAAGAGAATCTCCGCCGACCCGTCTTAGCCTTGTTGGGCATATGAGAAAGGCTCATATCCTCCACAGACGTGGAACTCCAAGCCTCTTTTTTACTGCCAAAAGATCGTATTGACCATCGATTTTTTTTGTGCTAAAAAAATATTAGCTGAAAATATTTTAATCCAAACTTTTTTGAAGAGGCAGCAGGAGATGTTAAACGAGCAAACGCCCTTTGAAGGGATGACTTCCGGGCCCCTGCAGGAGCGTATCAGGGAGATCATCTACCTGATACGCAGGCTCATGCAGGCGGGAGAGCTTTATACCAAGGAGCTAAACAAGAAGTATCAAGTGAGTGCTCCCCAGGTTAGCTGTCTTCTGGCCCTCTATGAGAATGGTCCGCTTTCGCTTTCGCAAATTGCCAGGACCATCATGGTCAAATCGAGCACGGTCACCGGGATTGTTGATCGTCTCGAACAGAAAGGGCTTGTACGCCGGCTGAGGAATGCCCCTGATCGTCGGATGATTACTATCGAGTTGACCGAAGCAGGCAACCGGCTTGCACAACATGCACCTCCCCCTGTTCAGCGGAAGATTGTAGACGGCCTCAAAAGGCTTCCCAAGAATGAAGTAGAGAAAATCGTAGACGGTCTCAATATGCTCACTCACATGCTAGATGTCCAAGATCTAGAGGTCGAATAGCCTTTCGGGCGTCCGCGCTTTCGACAACAAGAAATCTTTTCGTTTATTCAGCTAGTTGAGCTAATAGCCAGGGAAAGATATTGACAAAAAGGTCCCGGTCTATAATTTGAGGTGAAATATTTTTTATTAATACTACGTCAGTCTAACAGTTTTTAGCAGAGATAATTTGCACAGAATGATCTACAGATCTCCCGCGACAATCAAACCAGGTATCGAGAGCCATGCCCTAGCGAGGCTTCTAGGCGGAAGGGGATCTCACGGACTTTCCCGTTCTGTTACCGTTAAAGTAGAAAAGCTGGGAACTAGTCTAGAACAACTCGTGGTTCCCCGGCTGCATTATGAGGCCAAGAAGATCGAGTCAATTAACAACAGTGCGCTTCATATGGTGGGAGGTGGGGCCTTTGGAAGCCCAAGGCTTTCCAAAGCCATGAAGGATTGCGAGACAATGATCTGCTTCTTGGCAACTATTGGCAGTGGTATTGAAAAGGAGATTGCACGGCTTATGGAGGGTAATCGTCTCTCAGATGCCTACATCTTGGATTCTATGGGGTCAGTCGCTGTAGAGAACATGGTCCAGGAGTTTCATCAAGGCTTCACAAAGGGATATGAATCAGAAGATAAATGGGTAACCTTACGTTTCAGCCCGGGCTATTGCGATTGGCCGATCACGGAGCAGAAGAATCTCTTTGAATTGTTCGACGCAAATGGAACCGGTATTGAACTACTGCCTTCGTGTCTCATGAGGCCGCGAAAGTCGATCTCTGGCGTCTTTGGCGTCTATAATAATGGAGCAAAGATGCCCTATAACCCTTGTCTGGACTGTCCAATGAAGCATTGCGAGGCCAGGAGAGTATAGGAGATGCAAGTACGAAAGGGCTTACCCGGGGGCCAGTATAAGCCCCTTACCACTGAAGAGATCCAAAGGATTCACGCGACGAGCCTCAGGGTGTTTGCCGAGGTGGGAGTGGAGGTGACCCTCCCTGAGGCGAGGAAGCTCTTCCGCGATGCGGGCGCAGAGGTAGATGAGGCCAGCCGGGCAGTCAGGATTGATCAGGATCTCGTGGAGCAGTTACTGAGCAAGGCGCCCTCTGTGGTTCGCCTGTGCGGTCGGGCTGAAAAGGGTGAGCTCGATTGCAAGATTGGAGGGAACGCAGTTCATATGGGAACAGGCGGTACCGCGTTGAACGTCCAGGATCCAGGGAGCCACGACTCTCGCCGCGCACAGCTTGCGGATGTCATGAACATGGCTCGTCTCGTGGATGCTCTGGATAATATTCATATCTATATGCTCAATGTGTATCCGAATGACCTTCCCGTGGAAGGTGTGGATGTAAATCGCTTCGGTGCTGCTTTAAACCGGACCAGCAAACACGTAATGGGCGGGGTCTATACCACAGAAGGGGTAAGGGATGTCATCAAAATGGCGGAGATCATAGCGGGTTCATCGGGTAGGCTGAGGGAGCGCCCGTTCATCTCGATGGTGACATGCAACATCAGTCCATTCAGGCTCGACGAAGCCTACAGCCGGCTTACCATGGAGGTCGTGCAAAATGGAATTCCCGTGGTTGTGCCAGCGGAGCCGCTTTGTGGCGCCACAGCCCCCATCACCCTGGCGGGTAATCTAGTGGTGCAGAACGTTGATACACTAGCTGGCGTTATGCTTACACAGCTCGTTAGCCCGGGCACCCCAGTACTGTATGGCTGCATCTCCTCCATCACGGATCTACGCGACATGAAATACCTTTCTGGTGCAGTGGAAATGGGGTTGATGAACGCTGCCTCAGCTCAAATGGCTCGGTTCTACAGGCTTCCCCTCTATTCCACAGCCGGCATGTCCGATTCCAAGGTGAACGATGTTCAGGCAGGATATGAATCTGCCATAACGAACCTCATGGTCGGCCTGGCAGGGGGGAATTTTATCCACGATGCCGCTGGATTTCTGGAGTTCTGTATGACCGCCTCTTACGAGAAGCTGGTGATCGACAATGAAATCATAGGCATGGTGATGCGGGCAGTGGAAGGGATCCAGGTAAATGATGAGACCCTGGCCTTCGATGAGCTGAAGAAGGCAGGGCCCGGTGGCCATTTTGTCTCCAGCCGCCATACCCGACGCCATATGCGCTCTGAACAGTATCATCCCCAACTCAGTGACAGAGAAGATCGAGATAAATGGAAAGGTATGGGCGCGAGGGATGCTTCCGCACGAGCAGCCCACAGGGTCAGGGAGATCCTCGACGGGCCTGCCCAACCAGTCCTCCCCTTGGAGATTCGAGAACGAATCAACAAAGAGATTCCGACACTAAGGCCTTCTGTCATGGACTTGTAAGCAAAGGGGACAACGAATCATGATCATCATTGGAGAGAAGATCAACGCGACCCTATTTTCCATCAGGGCTGCAATCCAGAATCGAGGCGCACGAGAAATCATGGATTTGGCGAAAAGGCAGGCCGACGCCGGGGCCGACTTCGTCGATGTAAATGTGGGCACAGGGGCGGGATCGCGAGAGGAGGAGATTCAGTCAATGAAATGGGCGGTTGAGACCATTCAAAGTGAGATACAGACCCCCCTCAGTATCGACAGTTCAGATCCAGCTGTGCTGGAGGCTGGCCTGCAAGCTAGAAACGGTCAGCCCTCTCTGATCAATTCGACCAAGGCAGAGGAAGTGAGCCTCCAAGAGGTCGTGCCGCTGGCGAGCAGATACAATGATCCTTTGGTGGCTCTGGCAATGGATGAGAAAGGCATACCGGAAACCATTCAAGATCGGCTCCATGCATGTGAAAAGATCGCGAGGGCCTGTGAGCGCTATGGAGTTCCAATGGAAAGCGTGTTTTTTGACCCTTTGGTCATGCCCATCGGCACGGACATCAAGCACGGCCTCCTAACGCTCAATGCTGTGAAAGAGATCAAGAGGGAGTTTCCCGAGGCAAAGACAGTTCTTGGTATTTCCAATATTTCCTATGGCTTACCCGCACGAAATAGATTAAATGCAGCATTCCTCCACATGGCTACCTATGCCGGGCTTGACGCAGCCATTGTTGACCCACTGGACGACGGCGTTATGGCCGAGGTGAAGACCGCAGAGGTCTTGGTGGGAAGGGATCGACACTGTCGCCGTTATACGCGGGCCTTTCGAAAATGACGAGTGAGGCAATGGCAAAACAACACGATGCAGAGCAATCAAATCCAAAGGAGGAACGGGTGCCCCGATCGTATAGGGAGGGTGTCCTGGTCAAGCCATATGAGCGATTGAATCAAGACCAGGTTAAACTCCTCCACGAGGCGTCTTTGAGCATCTTGGCGGATCCAGGGGTGTGGTGCTACAACGAGCGGGCAGCGCGTCTTTTCAAGGCTCATGGAGCCAGGGTATGGGAAGAGCGTGAAAAACACGCAACCTGCTGGCGGGTAAGCTTCCCCCCCGGCCTCATAAATGAAGCGATTGGACAGGTGCCATCCCGATTTATCCTCGGCGCGAGAAAATGGGAAAACCGGTTGTTGCTCGATGCAGAGGTGCCCCGGGCCTATTTTGGGTCCGGCTCAGAGGCCAATATTTGGATGGAAGTTGAGATGGAGGACTTTGTCAGTTTACGTGACGGTGACATGAGGGTGCGGGTGCCTCGTTTTATGGAGCTCCGGGGCAGCACAGCGCTTCTCAGCCGTGCGGCGAGACTCTGCGACAAATTGGAACATCTGGATTTCTTCATCCGGCCTTTAAACATCCAGGACCCGGAGATCACCCCTGATACTCACGACGTGAACAAATTCTTTGCAAGCCTGAACAACACAGCCAAGCACGTACAGGCTGGACTCACCAAGTTGGAGAGTTTGAACCATGTCCTGCGAATGGCTGAGCTCATCGCGGGGGGAGCTGGGGCCCTCAGGAAAAACCCGATTATCTCTTTCATAGCTTGTGTATTCAAGAGTCCTCTTCAGATCGTGGATGATACGGCCGAGAAGGTCTTTGCAATCGTGGAGGCAGGACTTCCCATTGTCATTTCCTCCTCTCCCCAAGGGGGGTCCTCGGCGCCTATCCAAGAACCGGGTATGGTGGCCCAGATCAATGCCGAGATCCTGGCCGGCATCACACTCACGCAGTTGATCAAAGGGGGGGCGCCCGTGCTCTACGGTAGTGTTCCCGTAAGGGCTCGACTGGATGACCTCCATGACTTATATGGATGTCCCGAATTCAATAACTACAACATAGACTGCGTGCAGCTGGCCCGCTTTTACAAGATCCCCTGTTACTCTACAGCAGGGGTGGGAGATGCCAAAGTCCCGGGCATGCAGGCCACCTTTGAAAAGCTCCTAACCCAT
>SMTZ1_10025913_pt1 | contig 11117 bp, 7 predicted proteins | sample DeeMarSWOR136_30_FD_25667 | JGI IMG/M metagenome (IMG submission 25667)
TCCCCTTCATGCTTAGACCTGCTTTCAAAGATAAGGCCAGAATCATAAGCCCCACCATATTCATGGCAAAGGAGAAAAGGAACCTCAAGGCTGAGATGGAGAAGATAGGCAGGGAGTTTGGAGGTGACAGGAAGAAGATCGACTCGGCCATAGCGGCCGCGCTGAAGGCCCAAGACGAATTCGAAAGGGTCCGCCGAGAGAGAGGTCGAGAGCTACTTGAAACCCTTAAGAAAGACAATGAAGCCGTAGTGGTAATAGGAAAGCCTTACAATGTCCATGATTCGGGGTTGAATCTGAATATGTCCAAGAAACTGCGCCATCTGGGAATGCCGGCCATACCCTATGACCTGCTGCCGCTGGATGCAGTTGAGCTGCCGCCTCATTACTCAAACCTGGTTTGGAAGAATGAACAGAATCTGCTGCGGGCGGCGATAATGGCTAGGAACAACCCCAGCTTGAATCCCATAATGATCACCAACTATGGCTGTGGTCCTGATGCTTTTTTCTGGAAGTATCTCGAGGAAACCATGGGAGAGAATCCTTATCTGCTTGTGGAGGTGGATGAGCACAGTGGTGATGCTGGGATGACCACCAGAGTTGAAGCGTTTCTGGATACGCTCCGGAGACCGAAAACGGCGGTGAAAGAGGAAAGGCAGGAAGACCTCAATGTGGTCAGAGGTTATGGCGGGATAAGCATCTTCAGACCATCAAAGAGGATCAGGTCGCTCGACAAAGCATTCTATATCCCTTATGTCTCTGGGCACTCCGTTATCTGGGCCGCCGCTTTCAGGTCCGTGGGTGTAGATGTCCGAGTTTTGCCCGAGCCTGATGAATTATCAGACGAGCTGGGAAGACGACACGTCTCGGGCAAGGAATGTCACCCCTACCTGCTCACCACAGGGGACTTGGTCAAGATGACCCGACTTGAAGATTTCGACCCCGACAGGGCAGCGTTCATGATGCTTAACTTCGACGGCTCGTGCAGGTTGAGTCAATATGCATTATCTCAGAAACTGGTTCTTAAGAGACTAGGTTTGGGCCATCCGTCATGATGAATTCACGGAGTTATTTGGGCTGAAGTGGGCAGCAGCTCTGTGGAAGGGCTGGCTAGCCACTGACATTCTGCTGAAGAAGCTGCTGCATGTCCGCCCCTATGAGGTAAGCAAAGGGGAGAGTGATCGTGTTTACGCGCAAAGCATAGAGGAGATCGCCTCTGGCATTATGAGCGGGAGATTCTGGGAGGCTTTGCAGCAATCAGCTGCAGCTATGGACGGGATCCCGACCAAGAATGAAGACAGACCAACCATAGGGATAGTGGGAGAGTTCTATACCTGTATGAACTCTTGGGCCAACAACGACATAATCAGAGAGTTCGAGCGCCTGGGTGCTGAAGCCAGGCTTGGGCCGACTACTACAGACTACTTGGTGTATTTCAATGAGGTATATCCGGAGACTCACTTCGCCAAGAGAGCGTATCTGTCTGCTCTCTATTACTATGTTAGAAGGTTTCCGTTCATGCACTGGAAGCGAAAGATCGAGGGAATGATGGAAGACGGACTCCCAGATTGCAGGATGCCTGCGGTTGAGGATATGGTCACGCTTGCTGCTCCTTATGTGACCGATAACATAGACCCGGTAGTGACTGTGAACGTGGCTAAGGCGAGGGACTATGCTATGCGGGGCTGCAGTGGCATAGCCAACCTCATCGTTCTGAATTGCCTCTTTGGGACTTTGTCTACTGCTATCTATAGAGGGATACAGAAGGAGCACAACCGGATTCCCGTGCTCAACATGATATATGATGGGTTACAGCAGACCAACGCGAAGACAAGGATCGAGGCCTTTGTACATCAGGCAAAGCTATACCACGAGAGATACGTTACGGTCTAGCAAATCTGCACTTCGTGGGAGCTAACGCCAGACATTTGCAGGGAGTTGACCTTGTCGCGGCCTGCAAGCTTCAGTCTTGGTGACCGGACGGAGAGAGATACCGACCTTTGCGAAAATCAAGTAGCGGACTGCCAACTCAGGAAGGGATAAGTCTGCTCATTGACTATATTCCAAGTGTAGGCGGAGTTGGTCGTGCCAGGGGCGACTGTGGATATGTCCCACCCGACTCCTCGGAACGTGATGATGTTCTGCATTTCCGCGGTAGTCCTGCCTGTCCCGCCGGCTGAAGTGACCTGTCCGCTGGTTTCTGTATCCCAGAGACAGCTGCTAGCATTACCGCCCCAATTCACAGCGAGCAGGCCACCAATGTATTCGTGGCCAGTCACGTTAGACGCGGAATACGAGTTGCTGACTGTGCCGAAGTTCACCGCTGCTAGACCGGCAACGTAATATTCTCCAGAAGCGCTGCCAGTGGAGAAGGAGTTGCTCACAGTGCCGTCACGACCATTGATTCCCACGAGACTGCTGACAATCGAACAGCCGATCACGCTGTTCGCGGAATAGGAGCCGGTGACACTGCCTGAGTTGCATCCTGTGAGGCCACCAACATAGTAGTTGCCGGTGATACTGGTGATGGTAAAGGAGTTGCTGATCGTGCCGTTATTCCCGCCCACCAGGCCGCCAACATAGTAGTTGCCAGTTATGCTGCCTGCCGCATAGGAGTCTCTCACAGTATCGTAGTTACTTCCCGCCAGACCGCCAGCGTTCCACTCGCCAACCACGGTGCTTGTGGCGTAGGAGTTCCTCACGGTGTCATGATTACTGCCCACCAGACCGCCAACATCTTGCTCGCCAACCACAGTGCCTGTAGCGTATGAGTATCTGACAGGACCGCGATTACTTCCCACTAGACCACCAACATCCGATTTGCCAGTCACGGTGGCTACCGAATAAGAGTTGCTCAAGGTCTCCGAGTTAACTCCCACCAGACCGCCAACAGAGTACCAACCAATGACACTACCGCTGGAATAGGAATTGCTAAGGCTGCCCTCATTGATTCCGATAAGACTACCTACCGAATACCAGGCAGTAACAGGTCCACTGGAATACGAGTTGGCTACGCTGCCTTTGCTTGTTCCGGCTAGGCCCCCAACAGAATCCCAGCCGTTGATCATGCTGCTCGAATGACAGTTCGTCACGGCACCGCCGTTGATCCCGACCAGACCGCCGACATCCCTCTCACCAGCCACGCTGCCAGCAGAATACGTATTGCTTACGCTGCCATTCCAGTTGTATCCGATTGTACCTCCAACGCAATCATCGCCAGCTATATTGCCGCTGCAATAGCAGCCGCTCACGACGCCATTGTTTCCTCCCACTAGGCCAGCAGCGATATATGTGCCTGTTACATCCACGCTCTCGACGCCCAGTTGAGTCACCTTTCCACCCGGGGCAAGATATCCGAACAATCCGACTTGCGAAGCAGAATCGGAGTCAAAGGTGAAGTTCATGATCCTGTGATCATTGCCGTCGAACTCCCCAGCCAGATAGGGAATATAGAAGTTGGCTTCACCGCCTAAATCCAGGTCGTCTGTCAATCTAAATCTGAGGGAACTGTCCTGACCAAAGGCGAGCAGTTCTTTCAGATGACTGACATCATTCACCAGATAGCAGCCATTTTCCTGAGGAAGCCTTTGACCGATGTCCAGAAACTTACCGGCGGCAAGCCACTGCTGAAAATCCTCATCGAACAAGGCTCCAATTGTAATCGTGTTTACTGCATTGATGACAACTTCGCTGTACTTGTAGTGGCAGTTGCGGATGGTCCCGAAATTCACCCCCGTGAGAGCACCGAGACCTTGGTCGCCATTAACGCCGCCGCTAAAGCAGCAGTTGCTCAGAGTGCCCAAATTACTCCCCACCACGCCTGCAACATATTGTCTACCAGTTACGGCAGCGTTCACGACTTCAATGTCATTGATGACGCCTCCCTCGCCGACACAACCGAAAAGCCCGACCTCATCTTCATCAGGTCGATTGATAAACAGGTCACTTATCTTGTATCCATGCCCGTCGAAACTCCCGGTGAAGGGGTCGCTGGAGGTTCCTATAGGCTCCCAGCCCCTTCGATAGTGTCCTATGCTGCCTGCTACAGTCCAGTAACCAGGGGAGCCGGAGTGTAGGTCATTCATCAGACGATAGCGACCGGATGGGTTATCTCTGACGGCGTCCAGGTCATACCAATCATTGACTTGACGAGGAGGAAGCTCGCAGCCGACCATACCTAGAAGCAGGGCTACCATGATCAGAAAGACGCTGGCTGCTCCAATATGATGCTGTGTTCTGGGACCAAGTATCATGTTTGTGCTGGATTTCCGGAGCTGCACCGACCTGGATTATCCTGGCATTGATTTGACGGCCAGCATTCTGCAAAAATTATTCAATATGTAGCCAATCTTGTCAATACCTTTTGACTTCTTCATAGCTAGGCTATCGCGATGACAGTCAGGGTCCCAGTGGTTCAGATTGGTTCTAGGATGGATGAGATAATCTTCAAGAGAGGACAGACTACCCACCAGCTGTAATGTGAGGTCACGTAATCACAAGTTAGATACTCATCGGCGGGTTGCGAAAGCAGACAAAATCTGGTTCGGCATCGGAAATTGCCACCTGCCCAGCAGATACAGGCAGAGCCAGCCCCTTTTCCTGAGGCACATCCCTCTCTTTTGGCATTTGTGTGAATTGAGGTAAGGTATACCAGTCAATGCTTGTCCCGCGTGGCAGATGCTGAGTTCTTGTATCCCGGATTTGCCAGTGGCGAGCTCTTTCGATATCCCGCCTCTTTCTTCGACCTCAACGTGATCAGGGCGACGCGAGTGAGTACGACCTGTGTTTCATCAGAATCATCTGCCGTCTGAGGACTACAATCTCACTGAAGACGGAAGTATCTGGGCGTCGATGAAACGTGTTTGGGGGGGATCGCTGTCAGAGAGAATATTTACGGGACTTCAATCTGCCAGGGCTGTTGCCTCTACCATTCCAGACCTAGCATGAGGCAGACAATTCCGCTGCCAATCCCCATCATGGCAACCTTATCGCCAGGCTTAAGACAACCCTGGTCAACTGCAATAGCCATGGTGATAGGCAAGGAAACCGACCCGACGTTTCCTAGATATTCAACAGTGGTAAAGTCTTTCGTTTTGTCTAGTCCTAGGGTTCTGAACAATCGCCTGCTGTGCACGGCGCTAACCTGGTGAGTGAAAAACCTGTCCACGTCCGAGTTCTTCCATCCAAGCTCATGCTTTGTGCCTTCCCACGTGTCAGGCACCAATTTCGCTCCGTTCTTGAGTAGCTCCGTTGAGTCTGTGCGCATATTGGGAAGTTCGTCCAAATCGAGGAAAGACGCATCGGCTTCTATGCGGCAGAGGTCATTGTGTTGGGAAGCGGCGCGTGTTACGCCGCCCAGAAGCCTGTGCCCGCCTTGCGATAAAGAGGAATGGGTCAATATGGCTGCAACTGCCCCGGAGCCTAAGGTAAGGGTGGCAAAGGCGAATTTGAGTTCATCTCTAGTAGCATCTGGGTGTTTCAAGAGCCTGCCAATTGTTGCGTCAACTATGGGTTTGCTGTTCTCGCAACCGACCACGATTCCTGCTCTTATCTGACCCAACTCGATCATATTTGCCAAGGTTACCATGCCATTGATGAAACCCAGGCAGGCGTTGGAGATATCGAAAATGGTAGCTGTGGTTGGCAGACCGAGGGAATCGTGGATTACCGTAGCTGTCGCTGGCTCCAGGAAATCACGGGATACTGAAGTATGAAGCAGACACCCAATATCCTCTTTGTTGACCCCAGACTTTCCAATAGCCTTTTCCGCTGCCTTTATGCCAGCCTGGCTGGGCGTCACTCCATCGAGCCAGAATCGCCGTTCGCGAATGCCGGTCCCCATCTCCAGCCGTCCGCAGCGAAGACCCAGTTTGTCGTATATTGGGGCGAGTCTTTCCTCCAGGCTCACTGATGTAACGACGGTCTCGGGGAGTTCGTAGCCGAAGGACTCGATACAAACCTTCCTATACTGCATTGAAAAGCCCTATGTCCCTCACCGGTATCGTGGGGAGTCACGGCGTGAATAGCTACATGAATCGGCCAGGCTTACTTTCTCCCGCTCGACACCAGTTTCGGAATATGGAACTTCGTTCTGAGATTCTCCCATCTTCCGGCCGACTCCGGGGGAATCATCTCATCTGGAATGTACTTCCCTACTCCAGCAATGACGGCACAGATCTTTCTCGAGTTCGCCACCTCGTCGGGGACGTACTCATCAGCGGCCGTGATAGCAGTAGATCGCAGCCTGCGGGGAGCTAATCGTTCGATCGCCCTGATTGCGAACGTAATCAGCCTATTCGGTACGCGCCTATCCAGGAAGTTAAGACCGAAGAGCAGGAGTCTGTCCGGCGCATACTTATCTACCGCCTTAACAAGAAAAGAGAAGCCCTTATTTGCAAGGGATCTAGCCAAGGAATGGAACTTGGATCTTTCTTTGTGTGCTGCCGTGTCCTCTACCATATCCTCTTTCCCAGATGCCATATTCTTAGCATTTTTGCCGCTATTTGTCAAAGAAATGCTGCTTCCCCGATTGACATAGTGTTCAGGTGAGAGTTTTGAGGCCCTGCTGCGTAGATTTAATAGGCAGGTCCAACAAGACCGTATTTTGGCCGAAGTTCGTCGCCGCAAGCACTTCGAAAAGCCTAGCGAAGAGAGGAGAAAGAAGGCGGCAGCCAAAAGACGGAAGAGCTTCAGATAGTCATCGCTGGAACAGTTCAGTTTTCGTAGGGTCCGCAGCTTGTTCATGGGTATCCCTGGGACCACCGCGGAAAAGAGTATGGAACATCCATATGTCCTGGTGATCAAGACATGACGCTCAGAGATAGAATCCAGGAAGCTCTCAAGGGAGCACTTAAGCGGCAGCAAGCAGTGGAAGTCTCTACATTAAGGTTGCTGTTGTCTGAGATAAAATACGCTGAAATCGCGCAGCAAAAGCCTGCTGACGACGGCAAGGTGGTTGATGTCATTGTCAGAGAAGCAAAACGTCGTCGGGAGAGCATCGAAGCCTTTAGGAAAGGGAATCGCGGTGATCTGGCAGAACAGGAGGAAGCAGAGCTGGCCATTCTCATGGGCTATCTTCCGAAGCAGATGAACCGTGAAGAAATCATCGTTGCGGCACGGGAAGCGATGGATATGGTTGGAGCTAAAGGCCCGAATGACAAAGGCAAAGTCATGGCTCAGCTCATGCCTCAACTAAAAGGGAAAGCTGACGGCAGAGAAGTCAGCGAGGTAATATCAGAGTTGCTGGCTGCCCTCTCAGCTTAGAAGGTGAGCGCAGCTTTCGAATGATGTCGTGATGGCGGTGAAGCAGCGCCGCCCTTTCTCTCTGCAGCGCGGAACTCGGGACTGGTATTTTCGCTTGCCCTTGGACTGAGTAACACTGCTTTATTTATGAGTATGGGTAGAACTGAATAGGCCCTGGTGCAGGGCTCCGTAATCTTGAGTTCTGCGAAAGCTCGGGATCCCGGATTTAGTCAAATGGAAGTTGTACCGTTTCCAGGTATACGCTATAACGAACCAGTAGCTGGTGATGTAGCCAAGGTTATTTGTCGCCCTTACGACGTTATCACCCGCGAGCAACAGCGGCTCTACTACACTAAAAGCAAATACAATGCCGTTCATTTGGACTTCCCCGAACCGATAGCCGACGGGTATCGGAGAGCAGCTATGACGTTTCGGCAATGGTTGGAGCAGGGTGTACTCAAGTATGATAGCGCGTCCGCTTTCTATTTGCATGAGCATGAGTTCAAGTATTCAGGCAGGAAGAAGCTCAGACGTGGGTTAATAGCTCGTGTTAAGCTGGAACCGTGGGGCAATGGGATATTTCCTCACGAGGAGACAGCTTCTAAGGCCAAGACTGATCGTTTACAGCTAATGCAGGCTTGCCGCGCTAGCTTCAGCCCGTTGCTTTCTCTTTACGAGGATTCTCAGCAGAAGATTGCCGCACTACTATGCCACGTGGCAGAAGAAAGCCCCGTGATGTCGCTGCCAGCGGAGCGGGGCAATCTCCCTGACCCTGACGAAGCTCATCGTGTATGGGCAGTGGCCGACCCGGAAGTCAAACGAGAGTTGAGTGATCTTCTGTCGGCTCAGCCGATCTACATTGCTGACGGTCACCACCGCTACGAAACGGCGTTGACTTACGAGAAGGAAAGAATGCAGGCACAGTCTCCAAGTGGCATCAGGGCCTTCGACTATGTGATGATGGAGTTAGTTGAGTTTTCCGACCCCGGACTGGTTGTTCTACCTTTGCACAGGCTAGTGCGTGGCATATTGCCTTCGAGCCGCGTGAGCTTGACGGATCGATTCAGAGATTTCTTCAACGTTGAGGTCGTTGCACTCGGAACTGGTAGCTGGCATCTGTCTGTTGACAGCTGTCTGGGAGTCCTGGGCCTGCAGTCTGACTCTCTGGCGGTATTGAAGAGACGCCAGGATATTGACCTTGAGATAATGATGCCAGGTAACAGGTCTCAAACCTATCGGGAATTGGGCGTCAGCATTCTTGATCATGTCGTGTTTGATGGCGTCCTGAGCGAGGCCAGAGACATAGAGATCGCCTATACCGTGGATATTGAGGAAGCCCGCCAACAGGTAGGGGAAGGGAAATACCAGTTGGCTTTTTTGTTACATCCTCCGGACGTGAAAATGGTTAAGGCTATTGCCGATTCTCAGGACAGGATGCCAGCCAAATCGACCTACTTCTATCCCAAGGTCCCGGCCGGTTTGGTGATCAATCCCCTAGACTGATAGAGGTTGCGGCAGGAATTGTCTATAGCCTTACGGCTCTGGCGTTGTAAACGTCAGGAAGGGTGCGTATCTCTCTTAGGTCCTCTTCGCGTAGTGGTTCATCTAAGGCCAGAATCATGAGAGCTTTCCCTTGCGGTTGGAGTCGAGACAGATGCATGGAGCTGATGTTAATGTTGGCTTTGCCCGTTATGCTTCCAATGGCACCAACAAGTCTGGGCCGATCGAGATGATCGCAGAACAGGAAATACTTCCCGACGGGCACGATATCCATCCGAAAATCGTTGACCTGGACGATGTGACTGTCACTATCTCTAACTGTGCCCGATATTGCAGTAGTTCCCGCGGTTGTGTTGACCTGCAGTGTAAGCAAGTTGGCGAAATTCTGGGCCACCGCCTCTTTCTCTTCGCTGATCCTCAAGCCATGCTGAGCTGCGATGAGGCCCACGTTGACTAGGTTGATTCTTTCTTCGCTTGCTTGTTGCAGTAGCCCGCTGATGAGCGCTGTCTTGATAGGGTTGCAGTCGTAATTGTTGACGCCTCCGCTGTACTTGATGTATGTTGAGCTGATTTGGCCCTCCATCAGTTGACTGGCGAGGCTGCCCATAGTTGTAGCCAATCTCATGAATGGGGCTAGCTCAGGGGCCACATACGGGGCATTGACAGCATACTTGCTGAACTGTCCGCGAAGCACTGCCACGACCTCCGTGGCAACATCTTTGGCCACGCTGGTCTGAGCTTCAACTGTGGAAGCTCCCAGATGAGGCGTGACGATTATCTTGTCCTCTCTGAAGAGAGGACTATCTGTCAATGGTTCGTGGTCAAAGACATCGAAGGCGGCGCCAGCTAGCTTTCCGGCTCTGATTGCTGTTATTAACGCTTCCTCGTCAATCACGCCTCCCCGGGCACAGTTGATAATGCGGGCCGTTGGTTTCAGCTGCGCCAACTCCGTACCTCCAATCAACTTGTTGGTAGTTGAGGTCAGTGGCACGTGTAGAGTGATGAAGTCAGATTCCTTGAGCAGCTGATCCATCGACACCAGGTCTACCTTGAGGTTCTGGGCGTAGTCTTTCGAGACAAACGGGTCGTGGGCAATAACACGCATTTCAAAAGCCTGGACGCGTTTAGCTACTTCGGAGCCGACGTTACCCAGGCCAACGATGCCCAGTGTCTTGTTTCTAATCTGTGTACCCACAAATCGGTCCCGTCGCCATTGGCCAGACTTAAGGTGGCTGTTGGCTTGGGGCACATTACGTGCCAGCGCCAGCATGAGGGCAATGGTATGCTCTGCAGCAGCTATGATATTGCCCGTGGGAGCGTTAACAACTACAATGCCGTTCCTGGTAGCGGCCTCGACGTCGATGTTGTCGATTCCCACGCCGGCTTGACCGATCACCTTGAGCTTCTTCCCTGACTCAATGACTTCCGGTCCTACCCTCGTCTGGCTACGAACAACCAAAGCATCATAATCGCCGATAATCGCCTTAAGCTGCTCAAGGTCTAGCTTGGTTTTGACATCAACTTGGGCATGGCTGCTGAGGAACTGAATTCCTTCCTTAGCAATTGGGTCAGCGACAAGAATCTTCATTTTCTGGTTAGTCCCTCTTCGCGACTGGCAGAGCTCTGTCCAGCGCCCCCAGTACTGACTTTATGTCCTCCTCATAGACCAGGCCCAGATGGCCAATGCGGAAGATCTTCCCCGATAGTTTCTGCTGACCCCCGGCCAGGATTACGTCATGCTCCTCCCGGAGGATTTGCAGCAATTTCGCGATATCAATGTTGTCCGGGCCATTCACCGCGGTCACCGTGTTGGACGCATACTTTTCGTCAGGGAAAATCGAGAGACCCAATGATTTCACTCCATTTCTGGCTGCCTGGCCTACCTGAGTGTGTCTGGCGAATATGCTGTCAAGTCCCTCGCCTAACATCATGTCCAGAGCCGCATCAAGAGCGTGGAAGATGGAGACAGGCGGTGTCCAGGGAGTCTGCCCTTTCAGGAGAAAGTCTCTGGCTTTGCCGAAATCCCAGTAGTAGCGCGGCATCTTTGCCTGGTAATGAGCCTGCCAGGCTCTTTCACTTACGCTAACCATGGCCAACCCGGGGGGCACCATCCATCCCTTCTGTGAAGCAGTGACCACTATGTCGCAAGTCCAGTCGTCCGTGGGCAAATTGATGCACCCCAGGCTTGAGATGGCGTCAATCAGTAGAAGTTTGTCGAATCTCTTGACTATGGCGCTTATTTCATCGATGTTATTGGTCATGCCGGTGGATGTTTCATTGTGAGTTGTCAGCACCGCCTTGATATTGCCGTTTGCTTTCAGCGTTTTCTCTATCGCCTCCAGGTCAACTGCCTTCCCCCATTCAAAGCTCAGGCGAAC
>SMTZ1_10010937_pt1 | contig 11116 bp, 9 predicted proteins | sample DeeMarSWOR136_30_FD_25667 | JGI IMG/M metagenome (IMG submission 25667)
ATAAGGATTTTCGCCATTTAGCTCGGCAAAAGCTACAAAATCGGTGGGCTTGAGGTGCAGGTTAACGGCAATCGTCCAGACGTCGTAGCCACACAGGTTTATCAGGTTTTGCCAGCAGCAATAACCGGGACACCCCAGGCAAGGGTTTTGCCTTACGGTTTCAGCGGCTACGCTCACCATGCCTTTCTCCCCTTATCTCTCACTTTCAATGATTTATCTTCCATTTGCTCAACCTCTGCACCTTCCTATGGCATTTTATGATTCAGTCATGATTAGGCAGTTCATAGTCCCCCCTTATCATAATAAGATGTGAGTTCTCTATAGCCTTTGAGGCGGAAGCATCCCACCTCCTCTCCAGAGCTTCAAAAAGGATATCCACTTTGGAATGGCCCAAGGGGACCCTCTCTATTTGCTTTATCGCTTCATTTAAGGTCATTTATCATCCCTTGCTTCCCCCACTCGCTACGCGGAATACACGCCCTGGCTGCCTTGCCTGCCTAACATCACTCCCAGTTAACGCCACCGTCTTTCATTATCTTCCGAGCTTTCCTCCACTGCTCGCCATCAACACCCTTATCCATCTTTGATTTTCCTATCTCGGAATCAACCAAGTTCGCCTTACCCACTTGATATACGAGATACTCTAGAATATTAACAATGGCATCCTCGTCCTCGTCACCACAAACCCCACTAAGCAAAGCGTTGATGATACCAATCCACTCCATAGGAGATAGTCGGGTCTTCGTCACCGGTGGTTGGCCTTCTACTCCATTAACTAGCATCCTGGCAGCGTCGTCATTCTTTTCTGAAGCGATAAGCTTGGCCCCGAGATTTGCACCAGGTGGAAATCTCTTGGCACACAGGAATACAAAAATATCCCATTCCTTCCCGTCTACTGCTTTGTCAATGAAATCTGGTGTTAGTTCCTTAACAACCGACCGGAAAACAGCATCAGTCTGCGCGTTCAATACTTGTAGAAAGGCTCGCTCATCTTCATCGCTACAAACCCCAGTCAGGAGTGATCCACAGACCATGACCGCCTGATTATGGGTAAGCGCTGGCACCCCTTCGGTTTTGATGATAGCGCGGATCGCATCATCAGCCTTGATGTCTGTCGATATGCCCATGCCAGTCATGCCCTTTTTGGTGGCAATGTAAGGGAGGTTTGATTGCCCCCTCAAAGCAGCATCGACCAATTTTTCCACCGGTGTTGTGGGCTCCTTTTTCATTTCACCGAGCTTACTCCACTCATCCATACCCTCTTTCGCCGAGTAGGGTGTGCCTGCGCTGGTGGTGTAACCAGCCTTACCCTCTTCAGCTGCCGCTCTGGCACTCGGCAATTTCTTTTCCTCAAGATGACTGACCATGGATGTCCATATAGGACCAGCTTCTGAGTCACTCGTAATGGCCGAAACATTCGGTCCGGGATTGTGTCTAGGTGGTGGTGCCGGAGATTGCGGCTTATTGGATATTATAGCTAGGATATGCGCTAGTGCCCTGTACGATTCTATTACGACGGGTGAGTCACTTCCACTGGCCTTATAATCTCCATGGAACCAGCCGCCATACTGCATCGGCAGGCCTCTGTCCAGTGCACACAAGGCATCGTGATAAGTCTTGCGAGGACCACCTTCCAACGCCGTTCCTAGTTCTGTTGCGGAACCTAGTCGGTCAAGTGCTCCAGGGTACTGGTGTCCGGAGGCAAAAGTATCCTGCAGAAAATGGACGGCAATGCCCAGATAACGAAGTGCCTCTTCGGTGAGTGCATCGGCCTCGCTCTTCTTCCCTTCCTGATGCATTTTACCGGCTTCTTTCGCCAATGCTTCAGCCTTCGCGTACTGTGCCTTCCATTCGATACCGGCTAGCGGGAAAAAGTGATTGACATTAGTGGCAGCTACATATTTCATCTGTCTTGACATCTCTTCAGGATTCACCGTTTGAGCTTTCTTCAGGTCGGTTGCTGTTTTGAAATAGTCCCCGCCTAACATTGTCGCATCGCCGAAGGACATATAACTTTTCTTTTCTCCCACCGTCATATAAGTACCACCATACTCGGTAACGACATGCTCCTTAACTTCTTTAAAATGCGCAACACCAATGCCTGATTCGCCAAATTCCCTCCCCGATCTCCTTTTTCAGACCTTCTTTCAGTGGTTTGACTTTCCTATTGAGAAATCCTTCATGGTATTTCCTGTCTGTTGGTGTTTCGCTTTCAACTCCGACGCCAGCCGGAGTGAGCGTTTGTCCGCCCACAATGAATGACCAATCGTGCTTCATCGCCATCTGGGCGGCAAGGTCCCCAAAAGCCTTGTGCTCTTCTTCAGCCCATCCGAATATCACATCGGCGTTTGCTGTTGCTCCCTGCTGAATAACATGTGTAAGCTCATGGGCAATGAGCCGCTTACCGCTCTCAGAATCGGGCTGGTAAGTACCCTCCCTAAAGAAGACGTCATGCCCCGTTGTGAAGGCCCTAGCCTGCAATTCCCCAGAGAGCTTGTCGGCCTCGGGATCCGTGTGGATGCGTACCTCACTGAAATCGCGCCCAAAGTGAGGTCCAAACGCTGCGCGTATGGAGTCTGGCAAAGGCTGGCCATTGACCTTTGCGGAGTTGATTCGGGCTTCCAAGGTTTCCGAGATTTCATCGGACTGATAGACCAAATCTTTGGTTTGTATGGTCTCTTTATCCTCTTCTTCGTCCTCTGCCGCACGTTGGAACATCTGACGTAGAGGACCATCAACAGCTTTGGTTTGGACCCTTCCTTTTAACCCCTCAGTAATCTTTCTAATATTGAGTTTCTCAATTAGCCAGTCTTTTAATTTCAGCAGTCTATTTCGCACTGGCTCGGGCACTGTCTCTTTTACGTCCTCTTCGAGCTCCTGCATCGCCTCATCTGGTGATCTAGACCCCTTGAGAGGCCAAGGACCGGGAGCAATACGTCTTAGAACCTCCTCAATTGCCTCCTGTGGATTACTTGCTTTCCTCACATCGCGGATCATTTTCGGGATTTCCCTAATCTTAAAGACTCTAGCCCACCTTAATATTCTCTTTAGAGCCTTAGATTTTGTTGCCTTCTCTCCAGTTTCCAAAGCCCGGTCCATTGCCTTGTCAAAATACTTTGGGAGTTTCTTGGCAAACCAGCCTCTGATACCCTCTAAGACCTTGGAGGCCCTTTGTATTGGCAGCAATTGTATCCCCACCCCTCGCTGTTGATCGTTGCGTTGTACATTACGAACAAGTTCGTGAGCTATAACCTTACGTGATTCCGAGGACGCTGGATCGTATTCTGCTTCTTTCTCTGCCTGGCGTTGAATGTAATAGGCTGGTTTTTCCTGTACTTCTGTTTCTTCTTCTTTTGGTTCTTCCTCTTGGCGTTGAACGCCGGAGGCTGAGGCCTCGGTAACAGCATTAGCTACTCGGTCAGCTTCCCTTTCATATTCGTCATCCGGTGAGTTAATGGTGAGTTTTGCCTGGACCTTCATTGATTGAACCAAGCGCTGCACGTACCGGTTTCCGTAAGTCTGCTGCAACTCCGCTACCAGACCAGCCTTCTGGCTATTGTTGACGGAGTGGGAAAAACGAGCATTGCCAAGGATAGCAGTATGTCTTTCTATCGGGAGTCCGATTGATGGATCGCCCAAGAGTCCTGGAAAGGGAATTGACTCATCAGCCAGTGCCTTTATATGCTCTAGGGTTGGCTCAGGACGTTTTCTTTTCTCCTGCACCTTCTCAGCATCTTGCTGCGTGGTACCCTTGGTTTGTATCCCTGCCATCTCTACAAGTTCCTTCTGTTCAAATTAAACTCAAGTGAATAAGCTATTTTGCTTCACCTAATTTTTCTTTTTCGCCCGACTTCTCTTCCCATGTCTTCAATGCTCCCCACGCTTCAGTGGAGTCGCCGCCCAGTAGCTCTACTTGTGCTGCCTTTGCCGCAACCTCTTTGGCATTTGCCTTTATAGGAGCTGCTTTCAGCTTATTCATGGCGCTCGCCAGCTGGGCTTTGGCCCAATCCAGTGCTTTCTTTAAAGCTGACTCAATAGCTTTGTCGTCTCCGCCCAATTTCATTACATCTGCGGCTGTATTCAGCAATTCCGTTACCATTTCTTTCTTGGCGGATTTCACGTCTAGACCAGCGGTCTTCCTCTTCAGCATTGTTGAAGCTGCCTCTGCCGCTTCTTCTATCGCCCATTTATATGCCGACTCCTCCATGCCCTGTGCCTGACAGTTCCCCGCTATGCGTAATAGGTCCTTGATATACTCTATCTCCAGCTTGGTCTTTAGCTTATCCACATCGTCCTTCAATGCCTTCTTCGCTTCCTCTTTGGGATTAGCAGCTGTTCCCTCCATATCAGCGGTTTGTCTAGAGACGCGTGCCGCGCCCTGTTGCACTACGTGGGCAAGCTCATGAGCAAGAAGACACTTCCCTCCTGAGGTCTCAGGGGAATACTGCCCAGTACCAAAGACGATATCCTTTCCTGTAGTAAATGCTTTCGCGTTGATCGACTTAGCAATATTTGCAGCCTTTGAGTCATTATGTATCCTTATATTGTTGAAGCTGGAGCCAAATCTCGGCTCGAAATATCTTCTTGTTGATTCAGGAAGTGGTTGGCCGCCCCCTTTTAGTGAATTGATCCGAGATTGTAGACTAGAGCTAATCAAAGGAGTTTGTCCTACTGCCTTTTTTGTTTGAATTGGTTCTTCCTCCTCTTCTTCCTCTTCTTCATCCTCAGTTTGACGCTGTAATCGCGTATAATCCTCAGGTTTGGCCTGAATTGGCTCTTCATCTTCCAGCCCTGCCACCTGGCGCTGGACACTAGAGGCCGAAGCATGAGTAACAGCATCAGCGACTCTATCGGCTTCTCTCTCATATTCGTCATCCGGCGGATTGACAATGAGCTTGGGTTGGACCTTGCCCATGAGCCGTTGCACATATCTATTGCCGTAACTTTGCTGGAGGTTAAGCACGGCCTCAGCCGGGCCCGCCCGATTATCTTCAGCCATAGCAGCTTGCTTTCGCTGGTCATATACTGGCTGAGAAGCCTTTTTGTGCCGCCTGGCTTCTTCTTTCTCCTCAATATCCTTTGCTCTACGTTGTGACATGTTCAATGCCTCCGTTTTAGCCTCTTACCAACTCAAAATATCGACCAAAGTCAGCCTCTGTGTACAGCTTACCCATTTTCTGGTATTCACGTTTGGTAGTTCGAATCAAGTTCTCAATGTTGGTATAATCTCCGTCTTGATAGACCTCCTATCACCAATACTTACTCTTACTCGTAATAGTAAAAGTCAACATGGCACCCCACTCTTTAGGTTTTTTGAAAAGCTCCCCCTTCAAAATAGGTTTAAGTGCTAATACCATGCCCTTCCTCGGCTCGTACTTGACTAATTTTGGGATAAGGTTAACAGCAGCTTGAGGATACCCCATCTTTTTGGCAAAGGCAGCATTCAGTCCAAGGTCAACAAACGTACCCACAGCAGCCTTCGCTGCTTCGGCGGGTAGGCCTTTCCCGAATACCGTCTTGATTACTTTTTTGCCCAGATCTGTCTTCAATCCTGCTTTTAAGGACTGCGTTAGGGCCTCTTTGGGATCTTTGGTTGTCTTGGGGGGCGGCTTCTCAGGTCCCTCCGGTATATCCTTCTGCCGCTGCAAGACAGGCGCAACTGAATGATCTATTTCAGAAGCAGGTTTCGCAGCAATTTCTTCCACCTGACGCTGAATCAGGGATGTTTTCGTCTGGACCTCCACCTCCGGCTCTTCCTCTTCCTCCGGTTCTTCTTCTGGTTCTGCCTGTCGCAGGATGCTAGTTGCTGGGGCTCTGGTAACAACATCAGCGACCCTATCGGCTTCTCTCTCATATTCGTCATCCGGTGAGCCAACGGTGAGTTTCGCTTGGACTTTCGGCGATTCTACCAAGCGCTGTACGTACCGATTTCCATAGGTCTTCTGCAGATGCATAGCTAGGTCAGACCGCTGCGCATCGCTATTAGCACCACCCAGCAGGGCAGCATGGGTGTCAAATGATGACCCGACCTGAAAGTCGGCCGCACACTCATCTGGCGCTTTTAACTGTTCGTATAATGGCTGAGGAGCCTTTTTGTGCCGTCCGGCTTCTTCTTTCTCCTCAATATCCTTTGCTCTATGTTGTACCAAGTTAAATTCCTCCGTTTTAGCCTCTTACCAACTCGAAATATCCACCGAAGTCAGCCTCCGTGCATAGCTTGCCCATTTTCTGATATTCTCGTTTGGTGGCACCGATGAGATGCTCCATAGTGACCATCCCGGAATCTTCTGCTCCAAGGAAAGCTGCGCTTAAGGCGATGTTTTTTATGTTTCCTCCGGTTATTTTGAACTGCCGTGCCATAAACGTAAGATCAATATCCTGTGATAAAGGTGCTGCTTCAGGAAAGGCTTTCTGCCAGATGCGATAGCGGTCTTCCTCCTCAGGAAAAGGAAATTCCACGCTGAAGTGCATACGGCGGGCGAAAGCTTCGTCCAGATTCTTTCGTAAGTTGGTAGCCAGAATCACGATGCCCTGATATTCCTCCATCTTCTGAAGCAGATAGGCGATCTCAATGTTGGCATAACGGTCGTGGGAGTCCCTGACCTCAGAGCGCTTGCCGAAGATGGCATCGGCTTCATCAAAAAATAGGATAGAATTGGAGTCCTGAGCCTCCTTGAAAACCCTGTCCAGGTTTTTCTCCGTTTCGCCAATGTATTTGCTTACTACCGTGGCAAGGTCTATTTTGTAAAGGTCAAGCCCAAGTTCATTGGCCATAATATCAGCAGCCATGGTCTTACCCGTGCCGGAAGGCCCGGCGAAGAGTACATTTAGCCCCTTTCCCAGTGAAAGCTTATGCTCAAAACCCCATTCACCATAGACCAGATGATGATACTTTACGTAGTTACAAATCTCTCTGAGTTGTTCCAACTGATCTTTGGGAAGAACGATGTCAGCCCAGACATATCTTGGAGTAATCTTGGAAGCTAGTTGACTTAGCTTATGGCTGGATTGCTGGCGACAGGCAGCATATAGGTCTTCCCCTTGGATGACTCTAGATTCCGGCTCACGCCATAGAGCCAAGTTTTGGGCGAAGGCATAAGCGTTTTTAATCTGCCCCGCTGTAAGGCGAAACTTATCCGCCAAGGCGGTTACATCGTCATCTAAGTCATTGGATTGCCCATCGAAGCAAGTTCGCCATAGCTCCTTGCGCTGGACAAAGTCAGGCATAGGGAAATCTACTGGAAAGAAGGGATAGTGTGTTTCTCCAGGCTGCCAGGTGTCCTTGCCGGCGAAAAAGATAGGCCGAGGACAAGACTTGAGCTCACTCGTGATAGCATCCCAGAGTTGCTGCCTTTCCTCTGAGGACAAGATATCAGTATCTTCCCAATAGATGGCGACGTTCTGTAGGCGAGCCTCGCGGAAAATAAGCCTGACTAGCGTTTCAAAGGAAAGAGTAGCTTGGGAAATCCGAGCACAGTTGACAGTTAAAAGACGGAGGCCAACTTGATGACAAAGGGCTTCGGCGATAGTCCGTTTCCCCACGCCTTCCGGGCCGGAGAAATGCCATATTAGGCCCCATCCTGCATCATGGTAAAGATGTGTCACTTGAACCAGACGACTTTTAATATTTTCGTTCAGAATTACCTCTTCACATTTAACTTGAGGCACCACGATATGGGCAAAAGCAAGTAGATCACCATCGATTTCATCCCTGCCCAGCAAATAGTCAATTATCCGCTCACTAACCTTCAACGGTCTGGTTAGCAGGAAATTCATCCTGGCTGCAGCATCGTCAGATAGCTTGAGTAGCTGGTCTTTTATTAGTGTTGATTGTGGTCTAAAGTGCTTCCTGGCAGCTAGCTTTTCCTTAAATGAGGAACAAAGTATATCCAGCACCAGACCAATGGTGGGTCTCTTTTTAGTGACGTCATCATGTAGGTATGCATATAATTTCTCATACCTCAGCTCTAGCTCGGGAAGTAGGCAAATCAAAAGGGTATCCAATTCAAAGGGGCTTAGAGAGAATATCTGACGCAAGTACTCCAATCTGAGCAATGTCCCTTCCCGCAGGCTAACCGCTTTTTTCTCGCTGATTGCTAACTCGATCTGGTTGAGGCTTTCCACAAGAGGTTCGAACAACATCTGCTCACTGTCAGGAGCACTCGTTACGAAGGAGGTGGGTGTGGCCAAGATCGTATCAATCTCCTCTTCCGGGATGTACAGACCCCGAAGCTCTTGCCCGGTGGAACAACTGGATAGTGCTCTTGCCTTTAGGACTTGCAGCCGGATCTTCACACCTATCCTTTCCAACTCAGCCAGCAGATGTTCCAGGCTGTTTTGATAAGCAACAATCGTTATACTCATTAATTTTAATTTCTCCCTTCCAAGAAGGGTCTCAAATAGCTAGCGTCGCTCTCTTGTTCATCGCTTGGATCACTCGATTGCAGATGAACATGGCTTGTTATAAATTCCTTTATCTTGTCTAAATCACGGAAATGCATAATCTCCTGTGTACCAACGTGTTGGATATAACCTCTGGTGATGTTCTCTGTCTCATCAACCCATACCCTAACGACGAAAGAGCCGTAGTATCCCATTCAATCCTTTACGCTAATCCAGCACCTTGCTAGCTGGTGACTGCCATGCAAGGCAACATGCCAAATAGCCAAGCCTTCTTGGCATTTTTAAGAATTTAATAAAATAGTAAATCCAGGCGGTAAATTTGCAGTGAATTCGGGGAAAATTTGTGGTTAAAACTGCTGCGTACGAGAGACATCAATTTGGAGGGACAAAGATTACGCCCCTGCCTGCAATTGGCTAGATATGCTCGTGCCTTAACAGCTTTTGGTATAGCTCCACCGTTTGAGCATCAGGAGCGAGATCAAGTTCCTTTTTCATGGTCTTGACACATAGTTCGTACCAGCGGATTGCCCTGTGGCGTTGTCCCAACCGACTATAACAACGCATCAATTGTTGGTATATTCCCTCACGGCATGAGTCTTTAGCCAGAATTTTCTGGCAATAAGTGATGCAACTCTGGTAATCCCCCGTCTTGAAATCATTATCTGCCAACTTAGCCAGAATGGTAAGATAGGTATCCTTCAAGGCTTCGCGCTGCAACAGCGTCCAGTCCTCGTAGAGGTCATCTTCTAAGTAATCACCACGGTATAGCTTCTCAGCCGCGAGGTATTCGGATATCGCCTGAGCATTTTCACCCCTCTTCTCCAGCCTCTGACCTGTTGACCAGTGATGCTGAAATTCCTCCACATCCACCCACAACTCTATCTCGGGGTTGAGGGTGTATTTACCTTCAAAGAAGAGAACAAAGGATGAACTGTGCTCGGAATTGTTTTCTGTTTCTGAGCAAAGTGAACGCAGCGTTTGCCTTAGGGCATAAATTGCTGTTTTCAAACTACTGTTGGCTGTTTCTCGGGTGCAACCTGGCCATAAACTCTCCATTAGAACGTCTTTAGGGATATGCTTCCCTCTTTGAGCTACCAAGGCTTTAAGCAGTGCCTTCGCCTTGAGACTATGCCAATGGACTAACTTCCTCTGCCCTACATATACCTCGAATTTACCCAGGCAACATGCCCTAAGGAATATTCTGGTTACAGATCTGCCAAAGTCTCGAACAGGCAGGTTCGCTTTACCCGGATGGGCCTCAATATCACTGGATTCAAGTAGAGAGTGAAGCTGCCTGTGGACTGCTGTTTCTCTTTGGCTGAAGGTTTGATATACATCTCCTAGCTGTTTCTTAGCTGTTGAGTAATCACTTTGCACAAAATGCAGCAACTCGATTAGACTTTCTTGAGCTGCAAGCTCGATACGCAGGGCTTCTTCTATATTCTCGCCAGGTAAGAAATCGGCGTCGCCGAAGCTGTTTTCCATCATCAACCTCCCCTGAAGTACGGCCTATATATTATAACATAACTCTGTTACCATCAATAGCCCTTAAACAACCATCAAATCAATATTATAGACAAATAACCTAAATCGTGGTAATGGTATATTTACTCTAGCATTTGGGGACTTTGGTAACTTAAGATCAGTAAGTAAGTTATTTGTCGTGTTCCCTTGTGAACAGAACCACCCTGGTTTCAGGGTGGTTCTGCTTAGATAAGACTTAGCTATATATTAGTTAGTTTTGGTAGGCCGTACAGGGTTCGAACCTGTGACACCCTGATTAAAAGTCAGGTGCTCTACCAGCTGAGCTAACGGCCCATAACTTTGTGAAACTATGTGCGGCCTATTTTTCTAGTGTTAAAAGATTGGAAATGTAGATAGCGAAGGCGGGGTGAATGTCGCAGATAAATCCCCCGTCAACTGCCTCTACAGAGAAGGTTACCCTATTTGGCTTCCTGAGGGGATCGCCAAATTTATTAAGTCCCACTTCATCCCAAGGCATATTGTGGCCTAATATTTCCAATAGGCCCTTAACATCCCTTGGGTCTTCCACTATCACTTCAAAGGGAAGCTGATGTGCTAACCCTGTCAATTGGTTGATATTTAGCTTTATTCTCATTTTCCAATCTGCATTTTTCTAGTAATAGCTACCACCACAGCGGGTGATGGGATTCGAACCCACGACGTCTTGCTTGGGAAGCAAGCACTCTACCGCTGAGTTACACCCGCAACTAACTATATTATCAAATGGAAAGGGCACTGATGTCAAGGATGTCTCACTCCGGTATGAGTGTCAATAGTTTTTTCACAATTTTGGGATATTTAGCGATAAAAAGTAGTTCATCCTCCACTAGTGGTTTTTGCGCTTCCACATTGGCATATCTTGCTAATTCCAGAATCTCTTCAGCTTGTCTGGCATCGTCAAACGATACTTCCATCTGGCCCATTATGTGACTGAAACCTGATATCCCGCTATATTCTCCCGAGCATATCTCTCTGCCTGTCTCTACAAGCTCAGGTTCACCTCTGCCTATTTCGTCGAAGCTGTAAAGCTCGTAGTTCTCGGGGTCTTTCAATACACCATCAGCATGAATACCAGAGCTGTGGGCAAAGGCATTGGCTCCAATGCCAGGCTGGTTGATAGGAATGGGGACCCCAAAGGCATAGCTGGCAAATCTGCTTAATTTCCAAGCCTTTGTCAGGTCTATAGGTG
>SMTZ1_10022974_pt1 | contig 11115 bp, 7 predicted proteins | sample DeeMarSWOR136_30_FD_25667 | JGI IMG/M metagenome (IMG submission 25667)
AAGAAAACCTCTATCTGAGAGCTTTCATCGCTGTGCTGGCAGCCATCACCTCAGCCGTGGTTTGGATCGCCCGCCCGCAGATAGTCTCCTTCCTTTTGACGGCTGTCTTCTCCTACATTCTCTATCTGTACAAGAGGAAGGGGCGCAATTATCTGTTCCTGGTACCCCTGCTGATCGTCCTCTGGGTGAACATCCACGGGGCCTTTATCACCGGGTTCATTCTCCTGGGCTGCTACGTGATCGGTGAGGTTCTGAACAACCTGCTAGGACACAAAGACGATAGGGTCCTCAGCTACGGCGAGATCGCTTCCCTGATCAAAGTGTCCCTCATCGCTCTAGTGGTGCTCGTGATCAACCCCAACACCTATCGGATGTATTTGTATCCCTTCACAACAGTGGGCATCGGCGCTTTGCGAGACTATGTTCAGGAGTGGGCCTCACCTGACTTTCACCAGTTCCACCTTCACCCTTTCATATGGATGGTGCTACTGGTCCTGGCCGCCGTCGGGCTCTCGCGCCGGGGCATTGACTTCACCGATCTAGTCCTGACCTCGTTCTTCTGCTACATGGCACTTTGGGCCGGTCGGAACATCGCCCTCTTTGCCCTAGTGGTTGCCCCTGTCCTCATGAGATACGGGGCTGAGGCCATAAGGACGCTAGGAGGGGCGGTCATACGAACTGATGACGTCGAGCAAGGTATCTTGAGCCAATTGGGACGCAAACAAATTGCCCCCGGACCATGGTTAACCGGCCTCAATTGGCTTATCCTGATCCTTTTGTTGTCGCTGTGTGCCTTCAAGGTCTACCAGCCTCTCAGGTCCGAGGTCAACCTGGCTGCGCAGGAAAAGTACCTCCCTGTGGAAGCAGTCCGTTTCATCCACACCAACAATCTGCCCGGCCCGATGTTCAACAGCTACAACTGGGGCGGGTATCTGATCTGGCATCTGTACCCTGACCATCCGGTCTTTATTGACGGGCGGACAGATCTCTACGACGATGAGTTTATCCGGGAATACATGAAAGTAACCCTGGCTAGGCCAGGCTGGCGTGAGGTTCTGGACCGGTATGGAGTGAACTTTATCTTGATCGAGAGCGACAGCATCCTGGCTGCTTTCCTGGCCGAGGATGATGAGTGGCAATCGGTCCATGCTGATGCCATCGCTAGCGTATTTCTCAGCAACACTCCCCAGAACCAAGACCTCCTGTCCAAACTTCTGGGAAGCGGACAATGACAAAACCTGGCACTCAGTTATTCTTTGCCCAATCTATCAAATCTCGTTTGCAGCCCCACAGTGGGTTTCTGCTGATCCTGTCGCTGTTCGTCTCCTTCCGCCTGATGATGGCCATGGCCTATCCCCCGGAGGCCCTGACCAGCTACAGCGACTATCCCTATTTCTACGCCCTGGCTGACCTGGCACGTCAAGGCTACTACCCTTTACTTCATTATTGGTACGAATACCCGCCCATATTCCCTTACCTCTCGCAAGCTGTCTACGCCGTCACCAGCGGTTATCACGCTTATGCCACCCTCCTGGCTACGGTCATGCTCATCTTCGAGGCTGGCAATCTGGTCCTTCTTTACCTGATCGCCAATGAGATCCATGACAGAGAAACCAGCCTGAAAGTAGCCTGGCTCTACTCCTGCCTCCTCGTCCCCATTTTCTTTTTGTGGAACGGTCTCGACAGCCCATCACTCTTTTTCGCGTTGCTCTCCCTTTTATGGTTGCTACGGAATCGCCATGCCCTCTCGGCGGTGGCTCTGGGCCTGGGCCTGATGACCAAGTACCTGCCTGGCATTCTGTTGGCCACCGTCTGGCGCTTCGTCAGGGCCAGGAAGGCCCTTGGCTACACCCTCCTCGTAGCCGCCGTGGCCGTGGCTATACTCTTGCCTTTCGCTATCGTCAGCCCTTCTTGCACCCTGGCTTCCTTGCGCAGCCAAGCCAGCAAATCGTCGTGGCAGACTATCTGGGCTCTCATTGACGGAAACTACACCACCGGCCTCTTTGGTCCCGTGGCCGATCACCTTGACCCGACCAGGGCTGGCCTCCAACTGCACAATCCCTCCAGGATACCCTGGTTTATCACCGTGCCTCTGTTCACCCTGATCTATCTTTACCTCTTCAGCCGATCAATTGATACCAGGGATAAAGGGGCGTTGCTGAGTTTCACCGGCATGACCCTCTGTCTCTTCTTCCTTTGGTCCAAGGGTTGGAGCCCCCAATGGCAGGTGATGCTCATTCCATTGATCCTGCTGGTTTTTCCCAACGGGCACGGCGTACTCTATTGTCTCGTTCTGGGTTTTGTCAATTTTCTGGAGTGGCCGATCATCCTCTCCAGGGGCTTGAACCGTTTGTTGATCGTCACCGTACCTCTCAGAACCCTGCTTGTTCTTTTACTGCTGCTGGAGTTTTATCGGCGATCGAGGGGGCTCAAGGCTGGAGAGTAAAAAAGTGAAGCGACTCACCTTGCAGCGAAAACCCGAGTCCAACCGAAAAGCTAACCCCCACCCCCTGATGATGGCCCTGGTGGGCGTCCTCATCGTGGCCGTGATTTTGGTGGACGCTTACGCCACCTACATCGTCTTCACCTCGAAATTCCCCGGGGCCAACGACTTTTACTCCCGCTGGGCAGGCGCGCGGGCCTTCCTAGTTGATGGCTTGAACCCCTACTCCAATGAGGTGACCCACAGGATACAACTGGGCATGTACGGCCACCTGGCCGAGGAGGGCATGGATCAGGTAGCCTTTGCTTATCCCCTGTACACCATCTACCTGTTCTTACCCCTGAGCCTGATTTCTTCCTATCCCCAGGCTCAGGCCATCTGGCAGGTTATCCTGGAGTTCGCTCTGCTAATGGGCGTCTTCGTCACCTTCAGAATCTACCGCTGGCAACCGAGACCTTGGCTCCTGGCGGTCACTTGCTTCTGGAGTATTTTGTTTTACCCTGGAGCTCGCAGCATCATTCTGGGACAGTTTGCCATCGTTGTCTTTGTCTTTATCGCCCTGGCCCTGTGGGCCGTTAAGGAGGGCAAGGACATCTCGGCTGGATTGTGTCTGGCCCTGTCCACCGTCAAACCTCAGATGGTCTTTTTGCTGATACCCCTGATGCTCCTATGGGCCATCTGTCATCGGCGATGGCGCGTAGTGGGCAGCTTCACTATCTCCATGGCCGTTTTGGTGCTCTCTTCCTTGCTGCTGGTACCCACCTGGGTCGCCGACTTTTTCACCTGGATGAGCAAGTATCCCAGTTACACGGCCATCGGCTCACCCATCTGGACGCTTACGCACTACTTCTTCCCTCAACTGGGTACGCCAGTTGAGATCGTGATTTCTCTGCTGGTTTTGGGTTACCTGCTCTACACCTGGCGAGGGGCGGTTGATGGGAGTTGGCTGGAGTTCGATTGGGTCGTGGCCGTGACCCTTGTTGTCACCAACCTGATCGCCCTGCGCACGGCGACCACCAACTATGTCGTGTTGCTCATGCCTATCTTCATTGTCTTCAAAACCCTTGACAAGCGCTTCCAGCGACGGGGGGCAATACTCATCACACTTGTCGAACTGCTGCTGTTGGTGGGCTTCTGGCTCTTGTTTGCCATCACCGTCGCTGGCGACTACGAACATCCGATCATGTATCTGCCTCTGCCCATCGGCCTATGGCTGATTTTTGTCTCCGCCAAGCCTCATCTCACCAGTCTGACTGTTGAGTAGACGTCCATGAATGAGAATTCCAATGCCAGGTGGTTGATAGCTGTTTCAGTTGCCGTCGTCTGGGTCTTTGCCATCTATGCCACTTACTATTGGGCCCATAAGCCCTTCTCTGGGGCAAACTTAGTGATCATGCTGGACGTCGTCGTCTGGTTTGGACTGCTGCTGGTAGCAACGGCTCTGGGACGACTGACTAGGCGCTGGTTTGATTACAGCACCTCTCTGGAGGAGACAGTCTTTGGCGCCGCTTTAGGACTGGGGGCGCTTTCTTTACTCACTTTCGGCCTGGGGCTGGTCGGACTCTTCTACCGCTGGCTCTTTTGGCTCCTGCTTCTTGTTCTGGTGGTTATCCTCTGCCCCCAGATTAGAGCCATTGCCAACCAATTGCGAGCAGGACCCATCTTGCCCACCGGCACCCGCCTCAATCGGACCCTGGCTGTCTATTTGGGTTTCATCTTGACTCTGACCTTCTTCCGGTGCCTGACCCCACCCATTGCCTGGGACAGCCAGGTCTATCATCTGACGGGCCCCAAACTTTACCTGCAAGTCCACCGCCTTCCGGTGGACATTGACATCCCATATCTGGGGTTCCCACCACTTCTGGAGATGCTGTTCACAGCCGGGCTGCTTCTCAAAGGCGACATCGTGGCCAGGCTGGTCCACTACGCTTATGGCTTCCTGACCCTGCTGGCTCTGTTCGCTTTTGCCGACAGGTATTTCAACCGCAAGGTAGCCTGGCTTTCAATGGCCATTTTCTACTCAGTCCCCTCTCTGGTTCTCATCTCAACCTGGGCCTACGTTGATTTGGGGCTGATCTTTTACGAATTCACCTCCTTCTGCGCCTTGATGAGGTGGCTGGAGGTCAGGGACAGAAGGTGGCTAGCCCTGACGGCCATCCTCTGCGGGCTGGCCATGGGCGTCAAATACACCAGCGTGATTCTGCCTATAACCCTGGCTCTCATTATTGCCATCACCTTAAGGGTCCGGCAAAAGGGCCCTAAGGAAGCGGCCCAGGCCCTGCTCCTCTTCGGTGTCCTGGCCATTGTGGTAGCTTCGCCCTGGTACCTCAAGAACTTTTTTTCCACCGGCAATCCTTTTTATCCCTTCTTCTACGGTGGGACCTACTGGGACGAATTTCGGACATGGTGGTACAGCCGCGCTGGGACTGGCCTGGCTTTCACTGCTCCCTGGCGTTTGCTCATCACTCCCTGGGAGATGACCGTCCTGGGCACCCAAGGCGCGGAAAGTTACGACGCCACCATCGGCCCTGTCCTGCTGACCGTGATCCCCCTGTTGGCTTTGGTCTGGAGGAAAATCGCGGCGGGGGAACGCCGCGTCATCGGCTATGCCCTTCTGGTTTGTCTCATCCAGTACCTCTTCTGGCTCTATGGCGTGGCCCAATCGGCTCTTCTGGTTCAGACGAGGTTGCTCTTCCCCATTTTTGCGCTTTTGGCCCTTGTGGCCGGCTACACCGTGGACAAGTTGGCCCTTCTGACGAGACGAGCCTTCTCTCTGCAATGGTTCATTACCACTGCGCTCCTTCTCGCCCTGGGGCTGAACGCCGTCTCCAGTGCCCTCCACTTCATCAGCGACTCGCCCCTGTCCTATCTGACTGGCTTTGAGTCGAAGGAGAGCTATCTGGCCCGACACCTGGGCCTGCATTACACCACCATGGTTCACATTAACGAGAACCTGCCGCCTTCGGCCAAAATCCTGTTCCTGTGGGAACCGCGCAGCTACTACTGTCAGCGTGACTGCTGGCCCGACGCCCTCCTTGACAAATTCAAACATCTGACCTATAAATATCATGATGCAGAAGGGATTGCCGAATATCTCCAGCGAGAGGGAGTAACCCACCTGCTGCTGTACCAAACTGGTCTGGAGCACATCTTGGAAGCCCAGTTCGATCCCATCACTCCAGACGATGTGGCTATTCTGACTGCCCTTCAAGAGGACCATCTGCGCCTGATACACGACGAAGGCGGCGCTTATCTGCTGTACGAGTTGAGATGATCTGTTCGGCAAAGGAACGCATGAGGGATTGACATGGCGGCTCTGTTGCAAAAGCCGGGGTTGAACAGGGAGAGGGTTTCGCTGGTAGCCATCCTTCTGCTGGCGCTGGTTTTGCGCCTCATCAACCTGAGCAGTCGTAACCTGTGGTACGACGAAGCCTTCGCCGTCCTCTATGCCGAAAAGAGCTTCTCCGCCATCCTCTACGGCACCATCACCCAGGTCGAAGGGGCTGCCGCCGACGTCCATCCCCTGCTGTATTATTTCTTTCTGCATCTCTGGATGGGTCTCTTCGGACAGAGCCCTTTCTGGCGGCCACCATCACCGCCATCGCCCCTTTCCACATCAACTACTCGCAAGAGAACCGCATGTACAGCCTGCTGTGTCTCTTGAGCCTGTTGACGGTCTACTTTTTCGTCCGCTGCTGGAAAGGGAGTGGCTACGGAAATTGGCTGGGGTTCATCCTCGCCGCCACTTTGTCCTTGTATACTCACAACCTGGCTTTTTTGGTCATTTTGGCTCTTGATCTCTTTGTGCTCCTGACCAGGCGTTGGCGTTTGCTGAAGCCTTTGATCGTCTCTCACCTGGCCTTCGGCCTTCTCTTCTCGCCCTGGCTCACTATTGTCTTCAGCCAGTTTGGCAAGATCCGACAGGCTTACTGGGTGCCCCGCCCAGGCCTGAAGGAGTTGGTCCAGACTTTGATTTTCTTCTATTTCGATTTGCTGCCGACGATGCCCCTGTGGCTTGTGTCCCTCATGTTGTTTTTGAGTCTTCTGATCCTGGTCCTCACCCTGTACCGCGTGTTGCGAGTGCGGGGACGGGATCGCCAGGCCAAAGAAGGAATCTATCTCTTGCTGATCCTGGCTCTGGCGCCGGTGATCGTCGCTTTTCTAATCTCCCAGTTCAAATCCATTTACATCATCCGAGGTCTGCTGCCAGCGGCCATCGCCTACTATATCCTGGTGGCCAAGATACTGGCCGAAGCTCAGTTCCCCAAAAAGGCAGCCTGGCTTCTGCTCTCACCCGTTGTCGCCCTGTTGGCCATCTCCCTGACATATCATTACACCTATGCCCAGTTCCCTCGCTCTCCCTTCGAAGAGGCCGTGACTTATCTACGGGACAACTATCAATCGGGCGATGCCATTGTGCATGACAATAAACTTTCTTTCCTTCCCTGTCACTACTACGACCGGGAACTGCCTCAGGAGTTCATGGCAGACCCGCCGGGTTCAGGCAGCGACACCCTCGCTCTGCCCACCCAGGAAGCTTTGGGCCTCCTGGCCAGCCAGAACGTGGAAGAGGCCATCGCGGGCAGCCAGCGCGTCTGGTTCGTCATCTTCCAACGTACCTTCCTTGAATACGAGGAGTTGGGCCATCACCAGCCACCTTATAAAGCCTGGTTGGAGGAACGCTATCACCTGGCTGAGATGGTAGCCTTCAATGACTTGCACATCTACCTGTATGAAACACCTTAAGGGCAAAAGCCCTTGCCCTGGAAAACTGCCATGCCCTGCCTATCCAGAACCGAGCTCTACAAAGTTACAGCGGTGGCTATCCTGGTCCTGGTTATCTCCTGCCTGCCCTACGCCCTGGGATATGCATTCGCTCCTCCGGGGTGGGAGTTTGGCGGGTTCATCATAAACGCCGAGGATGCCAATACCTACCTGGCCGCCATGCAACAGGGAGCCCAGGGAGCCTGGCGCTTCCGCCTTCTGTACACTCCGGAGGAACATCCAGGAGCTTTTTTGTACCTTTTCTACCTTCTTCTAGGTCATCTCTCTGCCCTGACTGGCTTATCTTTAATACTGATCTACCATCTGGCTCGTCTGTTCTGCGGACTGGCACTCCTGATGATGGCCTACTTTTTCGTTGCTTATTTCATACGCTGGAGGGCTGTGCGTTGGATCGCCTGTCTGTTGGTCTGTTTCTCCTCTGGGCTGGGATGGTTGGTACTTTTGATCAGTCCCACCCTACCAGGGGGCATCTCTCCCATTGATTTCTGGCTGATGGACGCCTACACCTTCTTCAGCGTGTTGCTGTTCCCACATTTCTCCTTGGCCATGGCCTCCCTCTTGGCTGTCTTCATAGCCACCTTACTGTACTTCCGTGCAGGACGGACTCGCTATCTGATGTGGGCCAGTGTGGCTTTGTGGGTTCTGTTCCTCGTCAACCCCAAGATCCTGCCCGTCGTGGCTGCTGCTTTGGTCGGGTACTGGGTGCTCCTTTTCGGACTGAGAAGAACCTTGCCATGGCGTGAGATGTGGGGCCTGATCGTCCTGGGATCCAGCCTCACCCCCTGGCTAGCTTATTATGGGTACGTGCTGGTCTCCAATCCTGTCCTGGGGCTTCTGATAAAGCAAGATATCACTTTGTCGCCGCCGCCACTGTATTACATCATGGGCTATGGGCTGGTTTTCCTGCTGGCCATCGGTGGAGCCATCCATGTGGCGAGACAGAGACAGGAGAGAGAATTTTTCTTGCTCGCCTGGCCGTTAGCCGCCATCCTAACACTGTATTTACCCTTCCAGACCCAGCGGCGCATGATCACCGGACTGCACGTCCCCCTCTGTATCCTGGCCAGCCTGGGGCTTTTCAAGTATGTGCTGCCGGCCGTCTACCACTCCAGGGTATCGCGAGTTATCAGCAGGACGCTGTCCTATGACCGCCGCCGCTTGAGATTGTTTGTCCTCAACTTGATCGTTGTGGCCACCTTTCCCTCCAGTCTGTACCTCTTGGCTAGTGCCAGCCTAGCTGCCTTGCAGGGTCACCCTACCCTGTTCCACACTGAGGCTGAGAACCAGGCCATTGACTGGTTGGCGGAAAACAGTCAACCGACTGATACCATTTTATGTTCGTACTGGGTGGGCAACTACATACCAGCCCGGATCGGCCACCGCGTCTTCTGGGGACATTGGAATCTGACCCTAGACTTTGTCAGCAAGCGGCAGTTGGTTGAGGTCTTCTTTCATACTCAAACCGATGATCGGGTACGCCGGAAAATTCTAGAGGAATACGACATCGCCTATCTTTTCTACGGTCCGCAGGAGAGAGCCCTGGGTGATTTCAACCCAGAGGACAGGCCCTATCTTATGAAAACCTTCAGCAATTCAGAAATCAACATTTACCGGGTTTTGTAGTAGAGCAACTCATTTGCTCCTTAGCCATTACCACCAGATCGTTGATCGCGGTAATTCTAAAGAATGAAAGTCAACTGTTCGCTGTCAAGAAAACTTGCTTCAATCGCTCAAGATTTGGCTCTCAGAAGGGCACTGATTGTCTATGTGACCATGAGGCTCAGCTTATCTTTGCTGGCCGGGATCATATTGTGGCTGCATCCTATTCCACGCACGCCAGATGAGAGGCTACGCCCATGTCTCGGTATTGTCCCCATCACTGGTGGCATGGCAGAACTTCTGCTGGGTGCCTGGCAGCGCTTCGATACCATGCACTATCTCAAAATAGCCACCCGTGGTTACTCACCCGAAGGGGGTAATAGCGTTTTCCCTCCCCTCTACCCCCTGTCAATAAGAATCCTAGGCAAAGCTATCGGCAACAACTACCTTATAGCTGCTCTCAGTATATCCAACTTGGCCTACCTGGGAATGTTGATTCTCCTCTACGAACTGACCAGGCAGGAACTAGACGAACAAACCGCCTGGAGAAGTATGTGGTACATATCCATGTTTCCCACTGCCTTCTTTCTGCTGGCTGCTTACACTGAAGCTCCTTTCCTCCTCTTCACTATAGCGGCCCTGTATTGTGCTCGAAAGGGAAAATGGAATCTGTCAGGGATCATGGCCCTTCTTGCCTCTTTGACGCGGTTGCAAGGTTGTGTTCTTTTCTTTCCCCTAGCCTACGAATACCTGGAGCAGCGTGACTTCTGGTTTCGTAACCTAACCTGGAGCGGTCTGTCGGTCTTTTCAGCCCCTGTGGGCTTGGTCAGTTTTATCATCTTTCGCTACTTCAACGGTTATTTTCCTCTGCGAGAGACGTACGAAGTATATTGGGCCTCCACAGCAGTGTTTCCCTGGGAAAGCCTGCTCAGGGCAAGTTATACCTTCTTGGCTGGCCGAAGCGCACCGGCCGACGTATTGGATTTACTCTTTGTATGCTTCTTTATCTTCTTGACAGTGATCGCCTTTCGGAGGCTGCCTCGGGTATATGGAATCTACATGGCTACTACCATCCTTTTCCTACTCTCTAGAGTAAATGCCATTCACCCCCTATCGGGCATGTCTCGCTTTGTCCTTTCTCTCTTCCCGGCTTTTATCTTGCTAGCCATAGCTGGTCAGAATTCCCTGACCAATCGCTTGATAGTCTACCCTTCGGTCATGCTATTAGTCTACCTGACCGGCCAATTTGTGATGTGGGGTTGGGTGGGGTGATGCGACGATGAAAAGAAACCCTCTGATAGCTCATTGGAGTATTGGGGCCATCTTTCTGGTCACTCTGATACTAAGGATAGTGGCCGCTATCCCCATCCAGCGGCCAGGCTACATGGATGCTCATTACTACTACGGTGGGGCTGAGGCTCTCTATCGGGGTCTGGGCTTCAACGAGGAGTTCATCTGGAACTACCTCGATGACCCACAGGGTATTCCCCACCCCAGTCACCTCTACTGGCCACCTTTTTCCTCGATTTTGGCCTCTCTCTCGTTCCTAGTCTTGGGTCCCTCCTACCGCGCTGCTCAATTGCCTTTCATATTCCTTTCAACCATTTTGCCCCTGATCTCTTATTATGTCAGCCTCCAATTTGTGAGCGGTTTGGATGAAAAGAATAGAGCATTAATAAGAGGGGACACCCCCCACCCCCCTCGCTCTGCGGGGCGCTGTCCCGACCGGCGCCACGCTATCGCCGCTGCCCTCTTCACCACCTTCAGCGGCTACTACACCATCTACTGGGCTTCCCCTGACAGCTTTGCCCCCTTTGCTGTGACTGCCAGCCTGAGTCTGGTGGCCATGGCCCATGGACTGAGGGGCGACAGCCTGTGGTGGTTTGCCCTGTCGGGTGCTTTGGCTGGCCTGAGCCACCTGACCCGCGCCGATGGGGTGCTGCTCCTGGCCGTGCTGCCCATCGTTCTTTTCTTCAAGACCCGGCGGAGGCTGACTTCTCCCTCTCCTGTCCCCTCAGGTCCCTCTCGCCGCTTTCCAGGCACGACCCACCTTCGCTCCCTGGCATTTGCCTTGCTTCTAGCGGCTGTCGGCTATGCCCTCGTCATGTGCCCCTGGTTCTATCGCAACTGGCTGGTCGCTGGTACGCCCTTTCCTAGCGCTGGCACCCAGACCCTCTTCCTGCGCAACTACGATGAGATTTTCAGCTACGGGCGGGCACTCACCTGGCAACATTATCTGAGCTGGGGTTGGGGCCCCATCCTGCAATCCAAGCTCAAAGCCATGGGGA
>SMTZ1_10030444_pt1 | contig 11115 bp, 9 predicted proteins | sample DeeMarSWOR136_30_FD_25667 | JGI IMG/M metagenome (IMG submission 25667)
GTTGATATTGGAATCGACCCACAATTGGATTGTGTTGCCGTCTTTTTCGACCTTACGCACACCATCCAGTCTGAAAACCGATTTGTTAACCTCCTGCTTAAAACTAATCTCAATGGATTTGAGCCTGAATTTTTTTATTTCGGATATTTCGTGAATCGCAGCCAACTTACCTTCTCTTAATATTCCTACCCGATCACAGACCTTTTCCACCTCCGACAGAATATGGGATGAGAAAAAGATGGTTTTGCCGCGATTCTTCATCTCCAGCAGTAATTCATAAAACCGTTGTTGCATCACCTGTACAACCGCGAGTTTTTGTTTCGTACCGTGCGAATACGATTTTATCCGCTTTGAAATATCCAAGCCGAACATTTCAATCAGTCTGTCCCTGAGTGGTGGCTTCCGGTAGCCTCGAAGTGCTCCAAAAAATCGTAGATATTCAAATCCCCTCATTTCTTCATAGATTCCGTATTCGCCGGGTACGTACCCGATCCGTGATCTTATTTTGGACGAGTGTACGTGCGAGTCGAGTCCGAACAGCTGAGCACGTCCGGCACTCGCTCGTATAAAATCAAGAAAGATTCGTATAGTCGTTGTTTTCCCCGATCCGTTCGGCCCAAGATAGCCAAATATCTCACCCTGCTCAATGTCGAAAGACACATCCTCAACAGCACATACCGAGCCGTACCATTTCGTCAGAGATTTAATTTCAAGCGGCTTCAATCTTCACTACATCCCTAAAATGACGATAATTAAAATAAGAGTCTCAAAACATTAGATAATATATACTTAGACGTCCAAATTAACCAAACGTTTATATTTATTTTGGCTTTTTTGGATTATCTTATTTAGGATGATATCAAGCCCGCTCAATATCATAGCCATGATTAACCGCCAGCCCAATACCAGATTCGGTTCAAACCACAATTCAATACTCTACTTGTCCTTCATTGTCTCGTTCAATTCCGCGATGCGAATCTCCAGCCTTTTTATTTCCCGGCTGATACTGTTTTTGTGGAGCATTTGCCAGTAGATATTTTTCCTGAGAGTAACGAACTGTACACAGCAGACAAAGATAGCGGCATACATAATCTGGAATTGGACCTGCTGGGTCTCGAAGAATTCAACGCCACAAAAGATGGCCAGAACTATAAAGACCAAGGAGTATGCGCCATGGGCAATCAGGCTGGAGAGCATTTTTCTACTGTAGAGCTGCCCTACCATCGACAATAGTGTATCTTCTTTCGAGTCATTGTAGGTATCTTCAATTATTTTTTTGATTTGTTCCTGGTCCATTTATTTTATTCCTTAAAATTTCACTTTTCAATATCTTTTTGCCAAAGTTCTTTCAGTTCTTTTCTTGCACTATGCAGTCGTGATTTAACCGTTCCCTTTGGAATCTTTAGAGCAACGCTTATCTCCGGGACGCTAAGCTGTTCGAAGTAATACAAGCTAAGAACAACCTGTTTTCTTATGTTCAATTTTTCCAGCAACTCTTTAACACCGGTGTCATGTTTGGCTTCGAGTTGATGGTCTTGAAGCTCTTCGATACTGATTTGTTTTTCTGCTTTACTTTTTCTTATCCAGTCAATTGATTTGTTAGTTGTTATTCTGTATGCCCAGGCCTTGAAATTTGCAGGGTCGTGCAATTTTCTCAAACCCTTTATGATGCCAAGCCAACTGTCCTGCGTTATGTCCCATGCCGCCTCGGTATCTCCAGTCAGATTGTAGGCATAACGCCAGAGGCGCTTCTGCCATCGTGAGACCAGTATTTCCAGGGCCTTGACGCTGCCTCCCTGGCAGTCCATCACCAATATTTCATCGACAAGTTGTTCAACCGACCTATCCACTCTATCTATCTTAGTCTGTCACTACTGCAACGAGGTTCATTTTTTTCCCCCAAAAAATCGTCATAAGATAAATCCCTTTCTTAATCGCTAATTATAATTGCATACTACTCATTTTTCCGCTATATATACTGGAAAAAAATTAGAGCAGCTCAAAGCTTATGTAGAAAAAGAAGGCTAAAATCCAGAAGCAATAAAAAATAGTCAATAGTAAATGTCACTGGAGAGGTGTCGGAGTGGCTTATCGAGCAGCCTTGGAAAGGCTGTGTAGGGCTTGTCCCTACCGCGGGTCCCTCTCCGTTAATTTTTTAAGGGGTTTTGTAAGTGCTTAGGAATGAGTAGGTTGAGGAAGTACTTTTCGGAAATGTGCACCTGACTGTCTTAGAACTGTCCTACCTTCTGCTTTATCGGCCTCGAAGCTCATGCTATTCATTGCCGCCTGTGCCTGCCTGTCATTCATGGTGAAGTAAATGTATAGAATGGCACTTGACGAGTGTCCCATCCATTCCAAAACATACTTGTAGGACAGGTTCCGCTGAGCACAGTAACTTGCAAAGAAATGCCTAAAGGTATGTAGCTTGTACTGCTGAGGGTTTTCAAAGCCGTACTGTTTACACACGTTCTTTAGGTACTTCCACAGTTTCTTAGGAGAGACTTTCTTACCATCGGGCATAAGGAACGCCAATTCACATTGTCTTGGCAAGGATTGGAGCAGAGGCTTTAGTTTTTTGGCATGGATGGGAATGAATCTGTCTTCCTTATCCTTGGGTCTGCCGCTGCTGAAGATAATGAGGATTCTCTATGAAGTCCTTGGATTCTGTAAATGTTTCCAATTACCTGTTCCTTTCCTCAATGTAGCGGCACGTATCTATGCAGCCATTAGCCGATAGTAGCTGTCTTTTCGGTGCAGTTGAGAAAGTGATCATAAGCATAGACGGTGATGTTCTTTGGACGAGTGCTGGTGCTGTCGAGATCCAGAATTACATTTTCAAAATTATCAACTACTATCTTATCAAGTATCTTACCATCTACGACTACTTCTGCTTTTACGGTTTGATGGGGCTTAACAACCAGATGTAAATTAAGTTTATTGTTTTGCAACTTAGCAGCTTCAATTTTTAACTGAGGAGGCTCAAAGGAGCTATGTTTTGCATTCATTGCGTTTACTCTGCCTCCTTCCAAGGCAAAAGGTTTTCTAATACTATGTACAGCTGGGCCGTTTACTCTTATAAAAGCTGGGTTGACACAGCCAGAGGCACTTAGGTTTGCTATATGGTTGACCCTGTCAGGATTAAAGCCAATTACAAGTGAATGTATCGTATCGACGGCGAGAGGGTCTTTTCCTGCTAGGATGAGGCGCATATTCATCTGGTTGTCTTTTAGGCATTTTTGCTTTGTTGTTCTGGGGATATCGGGGCCATTTTGGGAGCCCTGCAGGCCATCGGTGACTACAAAATGTACTGGTTTGCACAAATAATAATCGTGCATCCACAAACTCAAATAATATGGATCGTGATTAATCTTTTTTGACCTCTCAAGTGTTATCAACGGCCCCCATTTGTCCACGACATATTTGGGAGTAGCCTGTGTTACCGCCAGTGTTGATTTTGAGCCATAGATATTAGGAGGACTTGAGCCGATGGCAACATTTTTGATCGCACCGGTAATGGCAGCATAATGGTGATTCTTCAGAACTGGGATGCTGATAACAACATCAGCGTTATAATAGAGTTTATTGAAATAGAATTCTGCTGATTTGTTTGGCTTCATATAATCAGGGTAAAGGCCGATGCCGTTAGGCAGTGTTACCTTTTGTAGTTTAGGTGAATTCCACTGTTCGTACTTTCCACTTTCTTCGATACAAATAAAGTCGTCGACTTCAGGTATTTTTTCGGGGGTATAGTTTAGTGCTACCATGGTGGTTCTGGTTTGTTGGAAGGCCGAGCTTTCCATCACATAAATTCTGCCATTAGGATTAAGTTCTCTGACAAGCTGAGCGACGGCTTTAGTGACACGCCAGTCTGTTGTGACACCGTTTATATTTGGCGTCAACTTTTCACCGGTTGAGTTTATATATAAACACATTAGATTGGGCTTGAGCACGACGACCTGGTCATTCTTAACAATGCCTTTAAGGCCCCCTGCTAAGTTCACTGCCTCGGTGACCATGATCTTGATATCAGAGAATGTAAGGTCCTCAGCTTTGGTTTTGTTGGAGGTTGCTATTGCCACCATAGCCTTTGGCTTTATGATGTTATTTTTTCGAGGTGTGGCAGCAAGCAGGGTTTCGGTTGATATATGTGGTAAGGTGAAACCTGCTGCTGCACCGACTACACCGCCAAGGAAGTCACGTCGATTTATGTGTCTTGACCTGCCCATTCTGTGACTCCTTAAAGAGACTAATAGTAGACTGCCCTAACAGATTATACTTTTTTCAGTAAAAAACAATCTCTTATAATCTGTTCCTGAAAAATTGGTCCAGTTCTTATAAGAGGGTATCCCAAAAGAATTACATAATTGATACATTCAATTTCATCCGTTTACTTAATCCGAAAAAAATAAAAAATTCCCAAAGAATATTTGTATTTTCGCAAAAAATCGACATTTATTCGGACTCGATATATGCAAAATCAACATTTGGGTAGACATTCTGGAGACAGACTGTCACCCGGAAATCAGGGTGTTTTTGAGCTCCTGAAAGAGGTGACTTTAAGTCTATCATGTCACTCGTCTACAGCTTCTGTTTGAGGCAACTTCCCTCGCCACTCTTCGGCCTTTTCCTGCTTGTCCCAGGCTTTGTAGTAGAGGTCAATCAGGCTATTCCATGACTCCAATGTGTGCGGATGAGTGTCACCGAGTTTCAAACGTCTGCCTTCAAGTGCTTCGCGGAACAGTCGTTCCACATCATCGTAACGAGCTTGCTTCATACACAGCACAGCAAAGCTATTTATGGAATCAAGCGTGTAGGAGTAATTGTCACCCAGAACACGCCGCTGAGCGTCCAGTGTTTTATAATACAGCTTTACTGCGTCACCGTGACGATTCTGAGCTGTGTAAAGCTTTCCCTTCGTATTCTTTATGGATAGTGAGGCCCAATTCTCCTCGCCTAGTATCTGGTCCATGATTACCAACGCCTTCTCCAGAAAAGACTCTGCTTCATTATATTTCCCCTGGCTCAAGTTTAACGCGCCAAGGATATGCATACAGTCGGCGGTGGTTATATGTGTTTCACCTAACACTCGGCGGGCAATCTCCAGGACTGTACGAAGGTTGAGGGTTCGAGTTCCTTTGGATAAAGAAAAACTTATTTCTGAAAAACAATTAGAAAATATTTAGGGTTTTTTAAAATCCTCAAAATCCTGACTAATATCATACTCAGGTTCAAAATCTTCTATAAGTGGAGGGATTATTTCAACAATTATAGAGCTATAATAAATTCTCTTGTTATAAAGTAGGCATATTTGTCATTTGTCCCTTATTTCCATAATAATCCTTTTGTTTAGCTAATTTCATTAAAGCGGATGGCTCAAGTGTTTGCATTTTAAGTTCCTCAGCGTTATTCTGAGAAATATATTGTGCATCATCTAAATCAATAATCTCCTGACCATTATCTAACTTCCAAGTTTCTTTTTCTATAAGCCCTTTACGATTATAATCTCTTTTTTGAATATAAATACTATCTGGTCTATCCTTATGTCGAGCAATAAACACTCTTTTCTTTCTTGCATAAGGAGGCTGGATGTCTATACTATCCATTATCATGACATATAATTCTTAAGAATTAATCTTTGTCTGACATTTCCCATTTACACGGTTAAAAAGCATACTTTTCTCAGTACGTTACCAATAATTTTACCAAATTCACCTTGAACTTTCAAGAAATCCCTTTGTTGCCAGAGCTTCCCTGAAATTCACTTGGGTGACCGTTGAGGGTACTTTAACAATGGAAAAGACATTGATACTCCAGTTTCTTCTCCGGCCTGCTCGATGATGTCCGCATATACAACAGGGTTGTGCGGCCATAAGAAATTGAAGTACGCTACTTTAAGAAACCACAAGAAATAGATTAGTCAAAAATTTCAAGAGGCTGGCAGTCTCAGAAATTGTCAGCCTCTTTCTGATTTGCAGTCTTTGATACATTTCTTTCTCACCGTCTACTTAATCAATTACGAGTTTTTGTGTCGCAAAGCCGACACAAATGCTCTATTGGACTGAACCGCTGAAGCGTCATTTGGAATTTTAATAAGCAAACGAATTCCGGCTCATAGGTGAGCAGCGGACAGATTGGCGTGATTATATCTTGCTCGAGGGGGGATTGGTTGGTTTATTGGGAACGACCTGTGGCTTATCAGGTCTGAACGCTGACAAATTCGGGGCGTTTTTTCACCGGATAGATGTACCGGTATTGTCATGTACCCTGAAGGGTCATGTTTAGGATGAGACTTGATTGTCAACGAGATCGGGGTAAGCTGTCTCATGGTGGCGCCCTCCCTTGGCATGGTAGACGCCCTATCCAGATGAGCGTGCCCCTTTGGCAGTGGGGGCATTGTCTGGCTTCTGACGACGTGGTCACCTCCGCATCCATATCTTCTTCCAATCCTTCTGGCTGATCATTTCCGGATTAAGTCAAGGTCTGTTATATTTCTCACAGTTTCTTGCGATTCGAGGGACTCCACAGACCATAGTAGCGAACTTTGTGAACACCTGCCGGCAACGCATGCTGTAGAAAACACCGGATGAACTCCTCGGCGCTGACAGTCATGGTTTTGATATGAGCACCGCTTTTGGAATCCTTATACCGAAAAGTAACCTTGCCGTTGTCGATCGAGATGATTCGGCTGTTGGTTATGGCGACACGGTGAATGTAGCGAGCCAGATAATTGAGGGTCGTACGGGTGCCCTGGACGACCGGTTTAGAATGAGCGACCCATTCTTTCTGCCATATGTATCTCGGCAGGCGAATATCCTTAAATCGCCTCTCAATACTCTTGCGAAAGATTCTGCGAAACCGTCTTGATAACGCCTTGACGTGAACCAGAAAGTTGTCTCTGGCAGGTATCCACGTGCGCCCATCCGACGACAAGCCTCCTCCGGTGACCAGGCAATAATAGTTGTTTGACGAGTAATCTCTCCTGATATCGATATAGTCATAAGCATCTGTGATTCCTATGGTTGCCCGAACGTCGTCGGCAATCCGGCCTTACACCGTCTTGTGGCCGCTGTAGCAATCGAGCTTCTCCAGCAGACCTCGGAAATAATGATGGGCATCTATGTATCGCTGGTCAATCGTCTCAAGAGTACCGAGCTTATGACCTTTCACAATTATCGGCGAGCACTGCTCGTGAGACAAGTAACCATTGTAGCCGATATCCTTACATGCCTTTAAGAAGACCTCCCAGGGCAGCGTGTCCTTAGGGCTGCCCGGCGTTACTTCCTCCCAACTGTAAGGAGCTCCACCTACGGTGGCAGATTTCGCCAGGGATATGGTATGTGAATAGACCATAAGCCCCTTCATGCTGTGGACGGTATTCCTTACAAACTCATGGTCGAATGACTCGAACAACGGCAAATCAAGCCCCACCTTCAAGCTCTCGACACCTACTTCTTCAATCATGGCCAGCGTTTCTTCATTGTTGCCCGTAATCTCAGGGTGGGTCTGTAGTGCCAGGTCAATACCCTTGTCCTGAGCATACAACGCCGCTTCTGTAAGACCTTTCCTGACCTGATGCCACGCCTCCAGGAAGTCCTCATTCCTTGACACTCTCCTGGAACGTGCTTCGAAAGCCGGGGAGCCGTACCCTTGGCTTGCATATGGATTCTGGAAATAGCCGTAGAATGCCGCGAGAACGCGGACTACTTTGGCCCCAACATCTTTCGCCAGGTCAATGGCTGATCTTACATACATTATTTCTTTTTCCTGCGAATACAAAAGCACGTGGTTGGCTTCCTGGAAGTTCGTACAACACACAACGCCACCGAAGACAAGATCAAGTTCACCGGCCAAATCCACAAGTTTCTTACGACGATCCTCATCTATGTCCATCGGAAAACCTATCGGACGGTGGGCATAAATACAGATTGCATCATAACCGAATCTTGCAGCCCTTTTCATGGCCTCCTCAAGGTTCGCTTGTTCTCCGGGAGCGGTAAAATACCCTCCATATCCGATCGAGTCGAGACTTAATTTCATGTTTGAAATACCTCCTTTCTTACGTTCAATCTGAACATATACCGGTAAGTGTCTACCTATCAAGCACTACTGCCACGGGAGCCACACTACCACAGCAATCCATTCAGCTCACAACCTCTGTCTGCAGACCAAGCATATCACACAACTGTACCATGTCGTCCACATAATCACCATAGGTCCATATGAGATGGTTTCCATAGTCTTTCTGTTTGCGGACGAAGACCGCAGAGTCACCGGTGTCGACTGGCATTACATGTGCCTCGACTGAACAGCCCAGCTTGTCTTCACCCCAGCCACTGGAGCCTACGAGCATACCCTTCAACAGCAACACCTTTGTGGCGTTAGGATTCATCCGGGCAACCGTCACCCGCCTCTCCTCATTGTTCATGAAATCTACTACAGCTTTGGTTCCCCACCCCGAATGGACAAAGCGGCCGAGTTGATAGGGCAAGCCAGGTTCGCTAAAGCCATTCATCTTGATACCCGGTGCACTGTGGTTGATCACCAGTATGTTCGGTTGTCGGTGGAACATATTCCCTAAATGGGACGACTTCTTGGCGATGGACATTAGCAGACGCATAGAGAGCAAAGCCCCCAGGTCGGCCTCACACGCCGAGGCGATATCTTGGTCTTTTAACAAGGTGTGAATCACACACGGTGTGATGTCCCACCTGTCGGGGAGTCTGCTGGAACAAAACTCGAAGCACTCGATGGTGAATGCATTGCAGTGATGCCTCTGTATAAGGTTCCTGACCGTACTGTAGAACTCCATGCTTCTGACCACGTACTTGTCTTCCAGGTAGGTCTTATTCGCACCTTCGATCAACTGCCGGGCCAGTTGCCGGGCCGTGTCCGTCTCGGCCGCGCTACCCATCACGCGTTCCATTTCATCGGCAAGTTCGCGGTAGGAGATCCTTATTACCTCGATACCAAATCGCTCTCGGAGCTTTTCCGGTTCGTTGATGCCGGTCAGAGAAGCAACCGCAGGCAGCCCACGTTCGGTTGGCATCAGGACTCGGGTTTGTACAAAAGCCTTGCGGGCGCACAGCAAAGAGATTAGCTTACACAGTTCTTTGGTATTGTGCGGCACAAAGACCTCTATACCATTGCTTCGTGAGTAGGCGCAAATATCCACGGTCCGGCAGTTGAGTCCTCGCAGGATGATGGGTTTGTGAAATTCTTTGCCGATGTCGAAGCTTGCAATCGACGAACCGTGCGGTGCAATAAAAAACACGTCTGTCTCCGAGCTGTCTTTCTTTAGTTTATTCAACTCTTGTGGTTTCAGTACGAAATCTTCTGAGAAGGTAATGTGCACCGGTTCGAGGATACTCACGTCTTCAGCATCAAGCCCCAGACCGGTTGTTTTGATGTCGGCTGCCCATTCATTGAACGACTTTTGTGCCGCAGCCATTTCCTCACCAGGAGAATGCACGTTGAATCGGCATGGCCCTTCCCACACGCCGGTGTGGATTATATTAGTCATCACTGGTTTAAGGTTAATCCGTATCTGGCTCGCGAGGGTCTGGCTCCATGCGGTCGAAGCAGTGGACAGGGCGGATCGTAACGGCGCATCCGATTTCGTCCGGCATCCCTGAAGAGCAGCATTGCCCACAACGAGGGTGCCGATACTGGTTTGGAGAAAACTGCGTCGATTCATTGGTACTCTCCTTACTTTATGTTGATATTCACAAGGGTAGTGATTTCTGGCACCGCATAAGGATCACACCATCAGGTGCTGTGCGGTGCCCTAAGACCTATAGTAGTGGGTTAAATCGCGGTCGGCAATAAATTTCTCTAACGAATGAGGTATGTGGGATAGTACCAAATATGGCCCCATTTTCTTGAGTCGGTGACTACGACCAACATATAACCGTAAAACCCGTTATCTCCCACTTCGACAAAAAAGAATACGCCATAAACTCCATTTTTTCAAGACCTTATAAAAATTGCAAGAAATGTAAACGTTCTCAATGTCCTTGCCAGGTTGTTGCTGAATATAAGTAGCGCACGTTGGCTGAAATGCCGTAACGAGGATGCCGTAAAGAAAATTTTTTATGGCAACGGGGATTTTATTATTTGACTTTGAGCTCTTCATAGGTGGCCGATTATCTGTCACCTTACCAGTTCAGATTCAATCTTCCTAAACTCATCAAGAAAATCATGCTGCACAGGGACAATTACTTTGTAGATAGACAAGTACGGAATTTTCGTCAGGGACAATTACAAAAATCTCTTTCTTACAAATGCCAGCCATCACGATATCCAATGTGAAGGAGTTCGTTGGCAGCATCGTTGTTCCTAAACTTAAGGTAATTGCAATCATGCCCAGAAGCACCATCTCAGTCAATGCCCCACCGTACTCAAAACTCGAGCTTGCCGGTCTGCCTTCTTTGCACGCACGCAGCCAGTCGCCTTCATGGCTGTTATTGACTCTCGGTATTGTCTTTTTAGGCCTTTTGTATGCGCGCATTTTCGTTTCAGGAACGATTCGCAATCCACCGGCACCATGTGAGTCGTGCAGCATACACCCTTTATCGCCAATAATAAAAGCACCGCTGCCTGGTATTTTTCGGCCTTGTTCCAGCTCATCCGGAATCGGAGGAAGAAGTCTGCCGTCATACCAGGTTAATTTGACCGGAGGTCTGTTCTCACGAGCGGGGAATTCGTAGCGAACAATTGAGGCCCTTGGGAAGGTTTCGGAGCTGACTTCTTTCTGCCAATGAGTCGATGTGGCCTGAATACTCTCCGGGGCGCCAAGATCCAACGCCCAAAACGCAGGATCGATTATGTGACAGCCCATATCGCCCAAAGCCCCCGTTCCGAAATCCAGCCATGCCCTCCATTTCATCGGATGATATTCGGGATGATACGACCTGTATGGTACCGGCCCCAGCCATAAATCCCAATCAAGCCATTCCGGCACCGCAGGGGTATCTGTGGGTCTTGCCCTTACTGCAAAATCCGACCAGGGATCGCCGCCGACTGGCCTGTCCGTCCAGGCGTACACTTGCGTCACATTTCCAATCGCACCGTCAGCAAGCCATTCTTTCAGTAAACGGATCTGCTCAGAGGAGTGTC
>SMTZ1_10007250_pt1 | contig 11111 bp, 9 predicted proteins | sample DeeMarSWOR136_30_FD_25667 | JGI IMG/M metagenome (IMG submission 25667)
TGCTGAAGCCGATAGCGAAAACCAAGAGGAAGACCAACCGACGCGCGAATAAAGCCTCGCGAGCAGAAGTATACAGAGCAGCGCCGCGAGCATTAGCGCGGTGTCCGGTGGTTGGACCGTTTACTGTTCAGAACTGACTAAGGCAAGAAAAGGTTGCAGCCACCTGTGCCCAAGTACACGGGCCGGCAAACTCCTCATCCCACTGGCAGAGTACTTGTCGACGGGCTCGGCTTACTCTTGGGGACCGCAGGCGAACCGATAGAGCGTGTGTAATTTGGATTGATGGATTTCGCATGATCGCATATCCTTCACATATGGTCTTATCGATTCTCCCAGGCCGGATCATAACTCATCGGGCCGAGTGGCTGTTGGCTGAACTGGTTCGCGGGCTCGCGGACTCGGCATGCGTGGCAGGGGACAGCACGGGGGCGAACACGCCCGTCGCGGTCGAGCTTGAGGACGTTCGCCGGAGCCGCCAGGGTGATTCCGATGCGTATAGACGGCTGATCGAGCAGCATCAGGAACACGTCAGCCGGATACTGTGGCGTTTCAGCCGCGACCGCCTCGTGCATGAGGAGCTGGTTCAGGATGTCTTTGTCGAGGCATACCTGAGCCTGCGAAGTTACAGTGGCAAAGCTCCCTTCGGTCACTGGCTATCGCGGATTGCGAGCCGTGTTGGATACCGGTACTGGAAGCAGGCGGCACGTCGGCGGAAGGTGGAGCGTTTCACTCTGGAGCAATGGGATCAGGTGCCGGACGAATCGCCGGAACAGATGGACCCCAGCCAGGCTGCCGCACTGGTGCACTGTTTGCTGGCGCAGCTGCGACCGCGTGACCGGCTGGTCCTGACCCTGCGTTACCTGGAAGGCTGCGATGTGGCCGAAACCGCTCGCCGAACGGGCTGGACGAAGGGTATGGTCAAGGTTCAGACGCGGCGTGCCAGAAAGAAATTGGAGAAGCTTGTCACTCGAGCGGGAAGGGAGATCGTCAGATGAAAGACGAAGACCGACTCCAAGCGCTCATTGCGCGGGCTCGCGATGAATCGCCTCCTCGTGTGGATGTGGCCGGTCGGGTTATCGCGACCCTGGCTGCGGAGCGCGACCGGCTCGAGCGTCTTTCAGACAGACCGCTCATGTGGCTGGCAGCGTTTTCCTCGGCTGTTGCAGTCCCCATCGTGGTATTGGCCATCGTTGTTTACAATACATGGGCGGGTCCGCTGTTTGAAATATCACAAGCCATTGCCTGGGTGACGCAATGAATCAGATAGAAAGAACCGACAATCTGACGATTGGTGAGATACCCAAGTCACACCGCTGGCGCATGGCCTTTTTCGGCGCGGTCATCCTGATCGCTGGGATTGTCATCGGTGGTGCATCGATGATCATCCTGATGCCGCACAAGCTGATGAGGCCCCCAGGTGGTCCGGAGTTTGACAGTCTGAGGATGATCCCGCCGCTGCGACGCGACCTTGGCCTTTCGGCCGAACAGTCCGAGGCAATCGCGCCGATACTGGCCAAACATATGGAGAAGCTTCAACAGATCCGGGAGGACGCTCGCGCTGAGATCGGCGAGACGTTGGAACAGATGAATGAAGAGATTTCTGCTATACTCACTGAAGGGCAGAAACAGACCTGGCAGGGCCAGCTTGATCCGCTTCAGCAGGAGCTTCGTCCCGGCGGCTGGCGTCGCGGCATGGGAGGTGGAAGGGCGCACCGAGGCGATGAAGTGGGAGGCCCGCGCCCCGGCAGGGGCCCGCAGCCACCCTTCCGTCGTGGCCCCGGGCCATTTGGTCCTCCACGCCCTCCGGCTGGGCCGAATTTTCCCCGAAACGATGTGAATCAAGATACGACAACGGAAAATGAGAAGCCAGCGAATGAGCAGTTATGAGTGTAAATACGTTTTCGTCTCGATCACCTGTACGCACATCATGCCGTAAGAAAGTAAAGACGAAGAACATTTATGAAATCGACGCCCCCCCGAGCCTCATCGAACCGCAAGCACTTCAAGCGGGCCCGTGTCGGTAAGCTCGTCACGCCTCTCGAGGGTGATGCTCACGAAACGGCAGGATAAATCGTGATATAACTGCACGCATTGAAAAAGGGCTGCAAATCTCACTTGGAGTCCTTCTTCGTAAGAGCAAGAGTTTCGCAAAATAGAGATTAGGCATATATTATTTGAGGGAATCCGTTTTTTGATGCCCTTAAATAATCAGCCTAAGCATTTATCCAGCGAGCAGTTGCTATTCGAAAAGCAAAAATCAAGAAGGAAGATTCTTCCTTTTCAAAGTATGCCTAATCTCCATTTTGCAGAAGTTCAGCAAGAAGATAGAGCACAGATGACGGGTTCTTTGGGCCGAGCACGAGGCAAATGTTTTTGAGAGCGGCGTTTTGGCAGTGGAAAATCTTGCCATTTTGAGGTCCATCGTTTACTTTCTTAAGGCCAATGAAAACAGAAGTTGTAAAACTCGATGTGAGAAATATTGATTCGGCCAAGATCAGGCAAGCCGCCGATTTGGTTGATGCCGGCGGAATCGTGGCGTTTCCTACTGAGACCGTCTATGGGATTGCCTGTCGGGTCAAGGTCGATTCATTGGCCAAGCTGGACCATCTCAAAGTCAGGGACTCTGACAAACACTACACATTGCATATCGGCCAGAGAATTGATGTCCACAGATATGTGCCCACCATCAGATTAAATGCTCAAAAACTGATCCAGAACGCTTGGCCAGGGCCTTTGACCATAGTCTTCGATTTAGACCAGAAGGACCTTTACGGACAACGAGAAAGCCTCGAAAAGGACGTTTTTGAAAGTCTGTACCGAGATCGTTCCATAGGTATTCGCTGCCCGGATAATCCGATAGCCGCAATGTTGTTGCGACAGACGAGCCACCCGGTGGTTGCGCCAAGCGCGAACATCACGGGTAAACCACCGGCGGTGGATGCCAGCCAGGTTCTTGCTCAGTTGTCAGGCCAGATCGAGCTGCTGCTGGATGCGGGACCGTGTAAATACAAGAAAAGTAGCACGGTTGTCAAAATAGGTAAAGAGGGCCTGCAAATACTGAGACCCGGCGTGTATTCGCGGGCAGAATTGGAAGCGCTCTGGCAGGTCAAGTTTTTGTTCGTTTGTACGGGCAACACCTGTCGAAGCCCAATGGCTGAGGGAATATTTCGAAAATATTTGGCAGAAAAATTGCAGTGCAAGGTTGACAACCTCAGCCGAATGGGTTATAAGGTTGCCTCCGCTGGTATTATGGATTCGACCGGTTTTCCAGCGAGCGCTGAGGCGATAGCAGTTTGTGAAGCCAAGGGAATAAATATCAAGGCTCATCGGAACAAAGGATTGTCCAAAGAGCTTATTGAAGAAAGTGACTTCATATTCGCAATGGAGCGAATCCACGAGTACAGAGTTACGGGTCTTGTGCCGGAGGCTGCGAATAAGTGTCTGTTGTTGGCAGGAACTAAGGGGATTCCTGATCCAATCGGTCAACCGCAGAAGTTCTACAACCATTGTGCCAGGCTGATAGAAAAGGCTGTGCAAAAGAGGATAGCTGAGCTGATGATATGAAGATTGCAATTGGGAGCGACCATCGCGGTTTCGAAGCCAAACAACAGGTCAAGGCTATCGCCACTGAGTTGGGCCACGAGTGCGTCGATTTCGGTACCAATGACAGCAATCCGGTCGATTACCCCGACTTAGCTTATGTAGCTGCAACGGCCGTGTCGAAAAAAGAAGCCGACAGGGCCATTCTTGCCTGCGCCACCGGGCTTGGAATGAGCATGGCCGCAAACAAAGTAAAGGGCATCAGAGCTGCGCTGTGCCACGACGAGCTCAGCGCTCAAATTTCACGTGACCACAATGATGCAAATGTCCTGTGTTTATCAGCAGACCAGGTCGGTGTAGTATTGCTGCGAAAAATCGTGGAAGTCTGGCTCGATACCGAATTCAGCGGGGGAAGACACGAAAGAAGAGTAAGAAAAATAACGGCCATCGAAGAAGGCACGGACCCAAGAGAAGTTAAGAACGGCTGACGTACATCGGATAGTTGGTAGGGCGGGCAGGGAGGCCTACCCTACATTCTTGTCATTTCCTGAAATTGGACTCTTGCTCGCATTCTCATGACTCTCGGCCAGACAACAGAGAAGTAATTCAAATTGTCTGTGCTCCGGTCTCGTATAGCGCTGGCAGAATCGGCCGGCCGCCCTCATCACAGCTTCAAAGGGGGAATACTCATCTTAAGATGATTCTCCAATTTGCTTCTGAGGTCTTTTGCCACTTTCGGGAATTTCTCAATGACATTCTTGGTTTGGTTCGGGTCGGTTCTCACGTTGTAAAGGCAGGGGCCCTTACCGGTATCTTTGCCTGTAACGTTCTGGAAGTAGTGCCAGTCCAGGTTGTGAATCGCCCCGAATCTGTTAAAAACCGTATAGACGCTGTCGTGAAGTGCCGGGACCTGGCCCGTTAGCAGCTTCCATATATTCTGCCCGTCCATGTTCTGATAATCATCGATGCCGAGCAGCGCCAGGAACGTGGGCATAAAATCAACGGCACTGACGAGCCCGTCCACACGTTTTCCGGCGAACTTCCTGTCGGGATGTTTTATGATTAGTGGAATATGAGTCACACAAGCGTTCAGCAAACCCGGGGTTTTCTGTACACATCCTTCCTCACCGAGGTGAGTGCCGTGGTCCGTTGAGAACACGATGATGGTGTCGTCCATCAGGCCCAGTTCGTCGGCCCTTTTCAAAAGGCGGCCAATACAATAGTCGCTGAACGTTACCTCCGCCGCATAAAGATCTCTAATCACAGGCAAATCATCGGGCCGAATGTCGGCGTTTCTGACGCCGTACCCAAATAGATATCTTTCGTACGGGTATTCGTCGCGGTACATTTTCTGGAATCGCTCAGGCGCATCCCACGGCTCGTGAGGATCAAACATATCAATCCAGAGCATAAACGGTTTACTGCCGGCATTTTTCTCGAGCCAATCCATCGCGGCGCTGCAGGACCGCGCGCAGAAATAATCTTCCTCGCTTTTTCTGTCCTGCGTGTTCATCAGGTATTGGCGCATATTTGCGTCGTAGCGCGGGTTCCACAAATGGGCGGGCATATGCTTTTTCGGGTCAAATTTCTCCTTCGGGCCGCTTTTCCATCGGTCAGTCTCTTGCCCGCGAACCCAGTGCCACGAATCGAATCCACGATGGAAATTGTAGTCGGGCTTGAAATGATGATAGGTGTCCACGATGAAACCGGTGGTGAGGCCATGCTTGCCCAGCACTTCGGCGAACGTGATATCCTCATCGGCCAGTGGCTGCCACTTCGCTTCGGGAAGGACGCTTTTGCCCGTGTGATATACCCTTCGGCAGGGAATGGTGGGCAGTCCTTCGGTCGTGGCATCGGTGAACAACGTCGCTTCTTCTGCCAATTTATCGAGATAAGGTGTTTTTACGCGGGTACTGCCGTAACAGCCAAGATGGTCCGCCCGCCAGGTATCAGCAATGATGACGATCATATTGAGGCCGTTAGGTTTTGAGGTTGTGGGAATCCTGGGAGTCTGCTTTGCGGCACTTTTCAAATCTCCCGTCCAGATGGGCATTTTTGATTCCTTCTCTTTCGGCTTTTGTGCCCCATGTCCAGTCAGGCCCACTGCGCTTATTCCGGCTGCGGCTGCGATGAAGTCTCTTCGAGTGATTGTTGTTTTGTCTCTCTTGGCCGAATGGGAAGTTTTTGCGTTTTCTAAGCTCTGTTTCTTGCCTGCCATAATTGCTCTCCTTCTGAAAGTTTGTAAGCGTAGAGTCTATTCAAGGCCTGAGGTCTTAACGATACTTTGCAGCCGGAGACACCACGGTGTCAAACCTTGGCGGGGACTTGCTTGGATTTGGTCGGGATAGCCTGCACGGCTGCCCTTACCCTGTCTCTACCGGCCTGGGTTTTGCGGCGCAACTTCTCCGTGGGACTGACACCGATCGCACGCAGCTTGCTGTATCGATTATCAAGCAGATTACTAATCTTTGTGCGTTTCAGGTCCCGCAGGGTTTTTACAATATATTTCTCGACGTTATATATGGTGTCATGCATATTGCGATGTGCGCCGCCAAGCGGCTCAGGAATGACCGCGTCAACCAGTCCGAGCTTATGCAAGTCCTTGCTGGTCAACTTAAGTGCTTCGGCGGCTTCCGGGGCCTGCGAGCCGTCGCGCCATAGAATGGCCGCACAGCCCTCCGGCGATATCACCGAATAATACGCGAACTCAAGTATGGCCAGCCTGTCACCAACGCCTATTCCCAGCGCGCCCCCGGAGCCGCCCTCTCCAATGACCAGACAGACTATCGGCACCCTGAGCCGTGACATCTGGCAAAGATTGACCGCGATTGCCTGGGCCTGGCCTCGCTCTTCGGCGCCAATGCCCGGATAGGCGCCCGGCGTGTCAATGAGCGTGACGATAGGAATGCCAAACTTCTCGGCAAATTTCATCTTGGCCAGTGCCTTGCGGTAACCCTCAGGATTGGGACATCCGAAGTTGCAAGCAATCTTCTGCTTTGTGTTCTTGCCTTTGTTTTGTCCGACGACCAGGACTTTCTCTCTGCCGATCTGACCGAAGCCCGTTACGATGGCGCGGTCGTCGCCGAAGCATCTATCACCGTGCAGTTCACGAAAATCCTTGACCATCAGGTTAAGATAGTCGGAAAGAACGGGTCGATTCGGGTGGCGTGCCACCTGAACGGTTTGCCAAGCCGTTAGGTTGGAGTAGATTCGCTTCAGTTCAGCGACCTGCTGCCGCTGGAGCTGGCGAATCTCGGCAGAATAATCAATGCCTTTGACGGTGCTGAGCTTGCGCAGCTCATTCATCTGGCGATCAAAGTCAGCTACTTTCTCTTCAAATTCCAGATGGTCGCCGTTGCTCAGACTGCTGTTATCCGGCCTTTTCGCTGTTGTCGTTTCTCGTTTTGCCATAAGCACGTGACGAGAATGTATCGCCCTTCAGGCGAAATTTCTCTTACGAAAGCAAAATGCTAACATTTTAGCGGCACAAATCAAAGAAAAAAATTGACATTTAGAAAGCCGTACAGTACTTTTTAGCGGAATCTATTCCGGAACCTATTTTCATAAGAGCTGTGTTTTGAAGGACTTAAGGCAAACAACGATTATAGGATTGGGGCTTCTGGGCGGCTCGATTGCATTGGCGGTTTTGCGCTCTTTTGCCCGGGCAAAGGTCGTAGGTTACACGCATCGGGCCTCCACTCGCGCTAAAGCCAGGCAATTAGCAGTGGCGACCGAGATCGTCGATTGTCTAACGTCAAGCGTATCCAATGCGGACCTGGTCATCTTAGCTACGCCGATATGTACGTTTGAGAAAATCCTGAGCGAAATCGGCGATGCCCTGCCGAGCGGCTGTATTGTCACCGATGTCGGCTCGACGAAGGTTCTGCCGCACCGCTGGGCGGCCCGGAAGCTGCCGAAGCGGGTCCACTACGTCGGATCGCATCCCATTGCCGGCTCGGAACAAAGGGGTGTCGAGTTCGCCAGGGACGATTTGTTCGACCAGGCCATGTGCATTTTGACCACGACAAACAAGACGAATCGACAGGCAGCGCAAACCCTTAAAGCGTTCTGGTCGAAACTTGGCTGCCTGGTGAAATCCATGACGCCGACCGAGCATGATCGCGTCTTTGCAAACGTAAGCCATCTGCCACATATCACCGCGGCAGCGTTGATCAATGCCAACAGCAGCGACGATCTGAAGTTTGCCGGAAAAGGTTTTATCGATACCTCAAGGATCGCATCGGGCCCGGCGAATATCTGGGCGGATGTGCTGCTGACAAACGCGAATAACGCCGCCAGAGGGATCGATAAAGTCACCGCCGAATTGGCGAAATTGAAGGCAGCGATCAAAAGTCAAAATGGTAAGCAGATCGAAAGGCTGCTGGAGAAGGCACGAAGCAAACGTAGCGCACTCATAAGCTACAAGATAGAGAAGAAAGAACTAATATCATGAAGCAATGGCGTTTTGAGGTTCTTAATAAGCCGGGCTTTTCCGACGTGCACGGCAAAAGCGTGTTGGAGGATATCAAGGAGCTGGGCATTAGTTCGGTGGAAGCGGTTCAGTCGGCTAAGGTCTTTCTTATCGAGGCGGATTTCGAAAAGAATTTTGCCGAACGTCTGGCGCAGGCACTTCTGGCTGACCCGGTCTGCGAAGCGTATTATATCGGCAGAAGCGGCCCGCCGGCAGGCTTGGCGAAGGCAACCCTAATCGAAGTGCATCTGAAAAGCGGCGTGACCGACCCCGTAGCCGAGTCTGTCATGGCGGCGGTAAGCGATATGGGTGTCAAAGCCGATAACGTTCGGACCGCCCGAAAGTATGTTCTGTTAGGTGAGATTACACAAGGCCAGACCGACACGATTGCAAAGAAAATCCTGGCCAATGACTGTATTGAAGACTGTATCATTGGTAACGAGGCAGAACCGCCAAGCCCACATCTTAAACCGTATGAATTAAAGATCGTACACTGGCCCATCCGTGAGATCGACGATGACGGGCTGATCGCATTGAGCAAAGAAAAGGACCTGTTCTTGAATCGGGTCGAGATGCAGACGATTCAAAAATACTATCAACAGCTCGGCAGAGAACCGACCGACGTTGAGCTGGAATCGATCGCTCAGACCTGGAGCGAGCACTGCGTGCATAAGACGCTCAAGAGCTCCGTCGATATGTCCATCGACGGTCAACAGGTACATTTTGACAATTTGCTGAAAGAGACGGTTTTCAAAGCCGCCAAACAGCTCAACAAGAAATGGTGCATATCAGTCTTTGTCGATAACTCCGGCGTGGTGGAATTCGACGAGGATTCGGCCATCTGTTTCAAGGTCGAAACCCATAATCATCCCTCAGCACTCGACCCTTACGGCGGGTCCGCCACGGGCATCGGAGGGGTGATTCGAGACCCCATGGCGACCGGCCTGGGCGCCAGACCCATCGCCAACACAGATATATTTTGCTTCGGTGAGCCCGACAAGAAACTACAAGACGTCCCCAAAGGGGTTCTGCACCCCAGAAGAATTATGAAAGGCGTTGTGGCCGGCGTTCGCGACTATGGCAATCGAATGGGAATACCGACAGTCAACGGTGCGATTTATTTCGATGATAGATACATCGCTAACCCGTTAGTCTATTGCGGCAACATCGGCTTGATAGACAAAGACAAATGCTTCGATAATCCACAAGCAGGAAATCTGGTGGTGGTGGTCGGTGGCCGAACGGGCAGAGACGGAATACACGGGGCAACCTTTTCAAGTGGCGAAATGACTCACGAGCATGAGACGATCTTTTCCCACGCCGTACAAATCGGCAATCCGATAACGGAAAAGAAGATGTTAGATGTCCTGCTTCAGGCAAATCAAGCCGGCTTGTACGAGGCAGTCGCCGACTGCGGGGCCGGCGGACTGAGCGGTGCGGTAGGCGAAATGGGCAAAGAACTCGGCGTAGAAGTTGATCTGGAAAAAGTCCCCCTAAAATACGCCGGCCTTAACTATACCGAGATCTGGATTAGTGAGGCCCAGGAGAGAATGGTCTTAGCCGTGAAGCCGGAAAATCTAAAAGCGATAACCAAAATTTTCGACGATGAAAACGTCGAGTCAACGGTCGTGGGCAAATTCACCGGCGATAAGAAATTAAAGCTGCGTTACAACGGCCGGCAGGTGGCGGAGCTGGATATGAAGTTCCTGCACGATGGCGTACCCAAGTATTCGCGCAAGGCCGTCTGGAAAACGCCTGAGCTGGCTGAGCCGAGCCTTCGTATAAAAGCCAATTACAAGGGCGAGCTTCTGCAAATTCTCTCATCTTATAACGTCGCCAGCAAGGAATGGGTCATCCGTCAGTACGATCATGAAGTTCAGGGCGGTTCGGTTGTCAAACCGCTGACCGGCGTCAATAACGATGGGCCCGGTGACGCCGCCGTGATACAGCCGAAGTTCAATTCGGAAAGAGGCCTTGCCATCAGTTGCGGAATGAATCCGCTATACGGTGACATCGATCCGTATTGGATGGCGCTGGCCGGGATTGATGAGGCGATCAGGAACCTGATTTGTGTCGGAGGTCGAGTGGACCGAATTGCCTTGCTGGATAATTTCTGCTGGGGCGATTGCACGAAACCGGAAACGCTCGGCCCGTTAGTGCGGGCGGCCCAGGCCTGTTATGACGGTGCCATGGCCTTCCGAGCCCCGTTTATCTCCGGCAAGGATTCGCTGAATAATGAGTTCGCCTGCGAAGATGGAACCCAGATATCCATCCCATCGACACTCTTGATCAGCGCGATATCCATCGTTGACGACATCAGCAAGTGCGTAACGATGGACGCCAAGAAAGCCTCCAATCTGCTGTTTATGGTGGGCGAAACGAAAAATGAATTAGGCGGCTCACACTATTACAAGATTAAGGGCCACGTCGGCGCTTCTGTCCCGCGGTTAGACCTCGAAACGGCCCCCAGAATCGCTGAAAAGATTTCGGCCGCGATAGCGAAAGGTCTTGTAGCCAGTTGCCATGATTGCTCTGAGGGTGGGTTAGCTGTGGCGCTTGCGGAGATGGCTTTTGCCGGCGGACTGGGGATAGAAGCGGATTTGCGAGGCCTGCCGAGAAGCAAAGACTGCTGCCGAGCGGATTCGCAGCTATTCAGCGAATCAAACTCGCGCTATATCGTGGAAGTTGAGCCGGAAAACTATGATGCCTTCGCCAAGCTGATGCTGAACTTGCCCTTCGGCCAAATCGGGAAGGTAACAGAAGAAAAGAAACTCATTATAAAAGCAGAAGACGGCAAGACGGTTATCGAATCCGACATAGACTCACTGAAGCAGGCGTGGCAGAAGACGTTTGATTGGTAGCAAGTAATCAGCCGCAGGGGATCTGTGGGAAATAATATAAAATGGACGTGGCCTTTTGGCGGGAATGACAGACACAGAGTGAGGTAACATATGGCAGATGTCAGAGCGGTAGTTTTGCGGGCGGCGGGGATAAACTGCGATATGGAAACCGAGTATGCGCTCGAGCTGGCAGGGGCGAAGGCTCAGCGTGTGCACATAAACAGGTTCATCGAAGATAAGAGCATGCTGGACGAATTCCA
>SMTZ1_10007253_pt1 | contig 11108 bp, 13 predicted proteins | sample DeeMarSWOR136_30_FD_25667 | JGI IMG/M metagenome (IMG submission 25667)
TTCTTCCCAAGCTTTTCTAATGATTCGTTCCTCATTTTTATAGATAAACCAATAATCTTCCATTTATCAGTAATTATTATACTATTAACTTTACCAATAACATGACCATCAGCACTTACAACTTCCATCTTTTTTAAATCAGATAGATTTGTCATAAACCCTCTCCACGATTAATGAAATATAAATCGAATATTAAATACTTTTTAGATATTCAAGATTATCAAACTTTAAACAGATATATTACTATAAAATAATAAAACTTGCTTTGATTAATCATAATAATTATAATAACAATTTTTTTTTTTTTATCAATGTAGTTATATCAATTTTTTGTGAAATTAAGCAGAAATAAAATATTAAAAAAATCAAAAAATTTGAATTGATTTATAATTTTGCTTCTGTAATAGCTATTTGAATTATTTTTACAATTAAGTATTTTTATGATCCTAAAAAAGGTATCTGATTTTTATTTAAATGAATATAAATATATTTTATTTTTAGGATTACTTAACAGGAATAATAAAGCAAATATTTTTTAATTAAAAAAAAGAAGAAGAAAAAATTTTTCTATTTTTTCTTCTTTTTTACTTTTTTCTTTTTAGTTTTTTTAGTTACTTTTTTCTTCTTTTTTACTGCTTTTTTAGCCATTATTTTATTCCTCTATTTAATTAATGAATCATTTAATGATTAAAAAAATTTTTTAAATAATAAAGAAAAAAACTAACTTTTTAAAAAACTAAATAATCATTTTTGATATTCAGATATCTAAATAGTTAAGTATATATATCAAAGCTAAATTAAAACATTAAGTTTTTTAACCAATAAATGTATATATGGTTGCACTAAGAGAGAGGAGAGATGCATGAAAATTGTTGAATTATCAAATGATGAATTGTGTTTAAGTGGAATTGGAGAATTAGATGTTATGTTGGGGGGTGGGATTCCAACAGGAAGTACTGTTTTAGTAGTAGGTGGTAGTGGATGCGGTAAAACAACTTTATGTATGCAATTTTTATTAAATGGCGCTAAGAACGATGAACGAGGAGTTTTTTTTACTATAACAGAACCTTTGTTTAAACTAACAAAAAATCTGGAAGGATTTGACTTTTATGATAAGAAACTTATTGAATCAGGTATGGTCAATCTAATAGACCTGAGAATAATTAGTGAAAGATTAGGTCTTGATACAGAAAAATACACAGTTGAGGATGCAAGTGCACTTTTAGATATATTAAAAGACATTGCAGAAGAATTAAATGTAAAAAGACTAATAATAGATTCAATAACAGCGCTTTGTTACAGACTCCAAACACCAGAAATGATTAGAGATTTTATTTTTAAATTAGGTTCATCTCTTGCAGCTATGAAATGCACAACTCTTTTAACTTCAGAAGTTCCACCAAAAAAATTCCAGTATTCCCAATATGGAATTGAGGAATTCATCTCCGACGGAATAATTTTTTTAGGAGACTTTGAAAGAAAAGGAGATCTAATTAGAACATTTCAAATAGTAAAAATGAGAGGAGCATCGCATAGCAGAACAAAATATGCAATGAGTATTTCATCAAAAAATGGTGTAGAATTAGCTCCACTTTTAAGATCTCGAGAGTGAAATTAACTATGGCAAATGTTTTAATCGATGGACTTAAAGAAAGAATTTCAAATGCAATAGTATCAAATCAGTCAATTGGTATAATATTACCTGGTAGTAATTATCCAGATTTAATACAATCCTTATTTGAACATGTTCGTTGTAATCCCGATGAAGCATGGGTTTATGTTACAGTGAATAAACCTTGTGAAAATCTTTTTAATGAATTTGAATTTCTAGAAGAATGTAAAAATATTAGATTTATTGATTGTATTTCTAGAGCTGCTGGAATATCAATAGTAAATAATAACTGTGTTCTTATTGAAAGCCCTACAATGCTTGAAAAATTAGTTTTAGAAATAATGAATACTTTTAAAGATGTTGATGTTAAAACCAAAAAATTTCTTGTATTAGATTCATTAACAAATTTAATTATTTATAATGATCCGGAGATTGTTACTGAATTTTTTTATCTTATTATAAATAGAACAAGAGCAAAAAATATTCATATTGTTTCTATTGCAATAGAAGAAGAGGAACTTGACAGATATTTAAACAGATTAATTTACTTAAACGATAAAATATTGAAAGTTAGAGATTCTTTTATCTAAAAATGTGGTGGGTGTAGATATAGAATCTCAGTTTATTAGATATTAAAATAAATAGATTTAATATGAAGAGTAAAAAATGAATAATGAAGAATTTATTAGTACCGGAATTGAAAAATTTGATAAGTTACTTGAAGGAGGTACGCCTAGAGGGTATACTATACTTATTCTTGGATCCCCAGGTAGTAGTATTGAAATATTGAGTAAACAACTGGCAACAACTGGTAAAGTACTTTATTTTTCAACAGAAGAAACAAAAAATGAAATTTTAGAAACTATGAATAGATTCGGATGGAAAGATATTGATATTGAAATAATTGATATTGCTTCTGATTATTCAAAAAAAATTTTAAGCGGAGAACAAAAAAGAGTTAGTATATATGAACAAAGATCCAGATTAAAACTTAAAGAATTGATAGAATTAGGATCATCTGGAATGCATCAATTACCAAAAAGTGGAGAAGATTTTTTAGCAGTATTATCAAATAAAGTTAAATCATCAATATTTGAAAAAATAATAATTAACTCTCTAGATTTTTTTCTAAGTCAATATTCACAAGTGGATGTTATAAGAACATTACAAGCAATAAAGATTTTAAACCTTCAAAATAAAGGTGTATTATTTTTAATAATGACAAAAGGAATACATGGAGATATTGTCGAAAAAAAGATGGAAAGCCTTGCTGATTGTGTCCTAGAACTCGAAGTTTTAAAAAAAGGTTCAACATTTGAAAGGTTTTTAGCAGTTAAAAAAATGAAGAATTATGCAAAAAAAATAGGTATAGCTAGGTATATGATAGATGGCGAAGGTCTTGTACTTGAAATGATAGAGAGAATAATGTAAAAAATAATTAAATTAATTTTATTTGATTTAAAAATTTTAGAATTTTTTTAAATATATAAAACAAGATGATGAAATTAAATTAATATCAACATTTCATTTTAAATTAATTTACTTGAAAATCAATATAATTTTTTATGCTTAATTATTTTGAAAATAATGAAAATGAAAAAATATGAGTGCTATTGAATAACTACATGCATATGTAGTTAATTATTCGTTAAAGAATATTTTATAAATGAGAAAATACATAGCGTACAATAACGGGCGTGGATGGGATGGAAAGCGAAAATGAATTTCAAGATAAAACAAATTCTGTAGATTTGAAAAGACCAATTGCTATTAGAGCTTTAAGAAGAAGTAATGTTAGAAAAAAAATAGCTGAGTTTCTTTTTGATATAAGTCCAAGTTGTAGCTATACTTCTGATATAGCTTATAATATAAAAACAACTCCTACTAATGTGATTGGTGCTATTAGAGGTATGGGATCTAGATACAAAGAAGAAGAATCTCTTATCGGATTAGAGATGGTAGAAGAAAAAAGTTGTGGAAAAAATATTAAGTTATATAGTTTAACTAATTTTGGTAAGGAGGTAATTGAGTCATTACGTAACAGGTAAAAAATTTCAATGTAATTATCTTTTTGTTTTTTTATCCAATATATTTATATGCTACCGTAGCTCTTAATAAGGAGTTGTTGATATCGGATTAAATTTCTTAAAATGGGAGGTTTAGAATTATGAAAAAACCTAAATTTCCAGAAATAAAAGTTGGTACTTCTAAGTTAAAAAAAGGTTTTGCGAAAATGCAAAAAGGTGGAGTTATAATGGACGTTACGAATGTTAAACAAGCACAAATTGCCGAAGATAGTGGAGCAATTGCTGTTATGGCTCTTGAAAGAGTTCCAGCTGATATACGACTACATGGAGGTGTTGCACGAATGGCTGATACCTCTATTATTAAAAACATAATGAATACTGTTAGCATCCCTGTTATGGCTAAAGTTAGAATAGGACATTTTGTTGAGGCTCAGGCTTTAGAATCTATTGGTGTTGATATGATTGATGAATCTGAGGTATTAACACCAGCAGATCCTTTTTATCATATAGATAAGCGTAAGTTTACTATACCTTTTGTATGTGGATGTAGAAACCTTGGTGAGGCGATAAGAAGGATATGGGAAGGAGCTGCAATGATTCGCACTAAAGGTGAAGCTGGAACAGGTAATATAATTGAGGCTATTAGACATCAGAGAATGGTTACAAGTATGATTAAAAAATTAGATACCATGAACAATAACGAACTACAAAAACTTGCAGAGAATTATTGTCAAAGTTATGTAAAATCAACGGAGATATTAACAGATAAAAAAGTAGATGATAAAACAATAGTTTTTGAAGATTATAGTTATTTAACTGTTAAAAAAGAAATCTTTGAAATTTTAGCTAGTATAAAAAAAGTTTATCATAGATTACCCGTAGTAAATTTTGCAGCTGGAGGAATTGCTACACCAGCTGATGCAGCTATTATGATGCAACTTGGAAGCGATGGTGTTTTTGTCGGCTCAGGTATTTTTAAATCAAGTAACCCAAGTAAGAGGGCAAGAGCAATAGTTGAAGCAGTTACAAATTATAACAAACCAGAGGTTATTGCAAAGGTTAGTAAAAACCTTGGGGATGCAATGGTTGGTTTAGAAATAGAATCTATACCAAAAGAACAACTTCTACAGGAGAGAGGATGGTAAAAAGAATTTCTATTGGAGTATTTGGGGCACAAGGAGCTATATCTGAACATGTGACAATGATGATAAATGCTCTTGAAGAAAAAAATATTTCTGGAGATACATTTGTTGTTAGAAATAAAAAAGAAATAAATAAAATTGATGCATTAATACTACCTGGAGGGGAAAGTACAACTATTTCAAAAATTTTATACAGCTCAGGATTTTATAATGAAATATTAGAAAGAATAAGAAAAAATAATCTACCTATAATGGGTACTTGTGCAGGTTGTGTTATTCTTGCTAGTAAAATAATTAATAATCCTAAAGACGTTATAAAACTATCTGCAATAAATATGCAGGTTAAAAGAAATGCTTTTGGAAGACAAAGGGAGTCTTTTGAAAAAAATATTGATATTAAAGGTTTTTCTAAACCTTTTAACGCAGTTTTTATTAGAGCTCCAATAATTGAAAAGGTTTGGGGTGATTGTGAAATTTTAGCAAAATTTAATAAAAAAATTATAATGGCTAGAGAAAATCAATTTCTAGCCCTATCCTTTCACCCAGAGCTTACAGATGATATTAGGATACACAAATATTTTTTAGATATGATCTAAACTTTCAAATCACCATTAATGATGATATCAAATTATTATAGATTTTATATTGGAGGCCATTCATATGGATTAACTACTGGATATAGATCAAAGTTTGGCCAAGGAATAAATCCCCATCTTCCCCAAATAAGATACCACCAATTCGGTATTATTGGTTTGTAATCATCCCAATAATTTTCTCTCCATCCATTCAAAAAGCATGAAATAAAACCGACATTAGGTGTATAAAAAACTGTTTTATTATCATTATTGTCTATAAAATTGTTTAGTGTCATCATATTACCATCACATTGAAATTTTAAAAAGAATCCTTGGTCACCATTTCCGGTAATATTGTTTTTAGTTATTGAATTTGCTATGCAAAAAAACTCAAAAAAGATACCATATTTCTCACTATTGCCGATATAATTCTTTTCTATCAAATTTAACCTAGATCTTTGTAGATGTATACCATTCCCTTTATTATCTTTTATAGTGTTTTCCCTAATGAAGTTGCTATGTCCTCTAAACACAAATATGCCATTATTTCCATTATCCTCTATTGTGTTTTCAGAAAATGTATTTCCACCTGAAACAATAGAAAAAAGACCAATACCATCATTATCATTGTTTAATATTATATTACCGCTTATTTCATTTCCAGCTGAATTGGAAAGATAAATTCCATTTCCTTTATTATATGAAATATTATTACCTTTTATAGTGTTTAAGCTGGATAATACATGAATTCCTGCATCATATACATTACCTTCTGCATAATCTCCACTATTTTTTATAGTAAAGTTCTCAATTTTTACATTGGAAGCGCTTCCAATTATCTTGATAACATTACCAATACCGCCTCCATCTATGGTTGTAGTTCCATTCCATCCTCCTATTAAATCTAATTTTTTATTCACAACTACATTTTCAGGATAATATCCTGCATAAACTCTTATTTCATCACCGCCACTTGCATTATCAATGGCATCTTGTATTTTATAAAAATCTGGATTTGGATAATCATTACCATCATTATCAACATACCAAATTTTCAACATTGTCTCAACCTCAAATGTCTCTTGTGTATTGACTGCTGATATATTGGATATTACACATACTCCAAAAAATATTATTACTATTCCAGTTATAATTAATATTTTTTTCATATTTGTCCTCCCTTCATAATATAAATACATATTTTAGTATTTAATTTTATTTATTAATAAATGAAACAAAATGATAAATAAATGATTTAAATATACAAATTGTTTGTTAAATTTTAAATAATTTATTTAGATCAAAATAGGATATTATAATAAAAATATATAAATACTGATTTAAAAGATGTGTATAAATTTTTTTAAAAATAAGTAAAAAAAGAAAAGATTTGATGACAGTAATGAACTACTACGCCTTCATAATCGCCAATAGGAATATCCCTAATGCAATTGCTGCTCCAATAACTCCACCAATAATTGCTACCACACCTTGGACAATTGTACCTTGGAAGTTTAAAATACTATCTAATCCTGGTTCTCCCAATATACCTTCTAATAAAGCAGCGCCATATAGGAATATCACAAACACTAATAAACCTATAATTATCAATATGCCTCCTACAGCTCTGCTTTTACCTGATCCAAAATAAGCGGTAAATATTCCAGCTATTATACTTGCTATGGCAAATACCAGCGTCATCATACTTAAGAATTGGCTTACTAAATTAACTTCTACCATTTTCATTCCTTCCTAAAATTTTGTTCCTGTTAGGGTTTTTGTATCTATTACACCCTCTATTGATCTTATTTTATCTACAACAATTTTACCAAGTTTTTCGAAATCGTCAGCTTGTACCTTAGCTATTAGATCATATTCTCCAAAGAGAGGATGTAACTCTACTATCTCAGGTACTTTTGAAAGTCTGTTATATACTTCATGTTCACGTGCAGGTGCTGCACTTATTAATACAAAGCCTATAGCCATATAGGTTTCCACCTTTTCAACGTTATATTATTTTATAATATAAATCTTTTCAAAAAGTATTATACTTAATTTGATAAATTTTTCTTTAATTTTTTATAATGTTCTTTTGTATTTTTAAATCTAATCTTAATTTTCTTTTTATTAATAGAAACAATTTTTTTTAGATCGAATGTAATATTTTTTTCAATTGTATATTCATCTATTGGTTTTTTAGGTACTTTACCGTTTACTTCATATATATAATATCCATTTACTCCATCTATAGATGATATATAGTGATGTTTTCCAACTTTTTTAATTTCAATACCTGGTAATTGCTTTAAAGCTTCAAAAATACTCTTTTTTTTATCAATTTCAATTAATGATTCATCAATAAATGGTTCTAAAACATGTTCTAAATTTTTTGTTTTAGTTGATAATATATATGTATTTCCATAAACTTTTTTATTGATTAAATCAGAATTTTCTAAAATCTTAATATGTCTAGATATAACTGGTATAGAAATTTTTAATTCTCTTGCTAAACCTGATAAATGCATTTCTTTTTTAAGTAATGTTTTTAATATTTTAATCCTGGTCGAACTACTTAAAGCTCTAAATATTTTGTTATTGCTCATATTGATAAGGATCGTTATCTAAAATGTAAGATTTTAATCTTTCCGAATTATTTTAGTGATATGGAAAATAAAAATAAGGAGAGATTAATTTTTACATTAAAATTCCTTATCCCTTTATTAATTGTAATATCTTTATTTATCGGTGGTATAACTGCAGGGATTATTACTTTTGAAAAACCTAACAAAATCGCGGATAATAAACAAATTAACGCAACTATAATAATTGATTTTAGAGATGGAAAAATATATTCAAAAGATATGATTATTAATAACTTAACAATTTTTGATTTTTTACTAGAAGTGCAAAAAATTGGAGATATTCAAGTAGAAAAATTCTATAATGAACAGATAGGAGGATATGAGATTAAATCAATATCTTATCAAGAAAAAAAATATATCCATGGTGAAGAAGGTTACTGGTGGTTGTTTTATATTAATGACCAATTTGCAACTACTGGAGCGGATAAAATATATGTAAATAATAATGATGTAATTAAATGGAAACATGAAAAATTTTAGAGATAAAAAAGAAAATTAATAAATAGAAAAAATATGTAGATAAAACGAGGTTATATTTATGAGAAATATTTTTGAAAATAAAAATAGAATAGTTATTGGTATTTTGCTAATTTGCATTGGATCAATTATAAGAGTAATGCTGCATAATAATCTTCCAGGTTCTCCATCAATCTATATCACTATTAATGGACTTACTCAACCAATGTTTATGTTTGATTTATTTTTTATAGTTGCAATAATATCTTTGGTTAGTGGGTTACTTTTAGGTGGATATTATACCTTTATTGTCCCTATATCAACAATGATTATTTCAGATATGATAATTGGTAATAACTGGATTATTTTATTTACATGGTCAGGTTTTGCTATAATAGGAATTATTGGTTATATTTTAAAAACAAAAAATAAAATGAGTATTAAACATATTCCAGGAGTACTAGGTATAGGAATTGGAGGTATATTGGTATATGACCTCTGGACAAATTTTGGAACATGGCTAGGTGGATGGGGCTATACTTATACATGGGAGGGTCTTACACTTTGTTATACACTAGCACTTCCATTTATACTATGGCATTTACTTTCAACAACAATAACTATGATACTTGTATTAGTACCAATTATTTATTTAAAAGAACATAAATTAACAATTCCAGATTTCAATATTACTCAAATGGAAAAGAAAATTACAATAGCTGCACCATTACTTTTGATAGTTTTATCAGTTCTAAGTTTATTATTATAAAAAATTTTTTCATTTTATTTTTTTGTGCAAAACCCTATAAACATTATAATAATTCAAGTTCTTTATGCGTTATCCGTTAAATCAAGCAAAATCAGAAATAATTTCTTCTGTTAAACAAGTTCTTTCTGAACTAAATTATAAATGTGAAATAAAACTAGAAATTCCACCTTCTGAAGATATGGGTGATTTTGCTTTTCCATGTTTTTCATTAGCCCCAATTGTAAAAAAATCACCAACTGATATTGCAAAGGAAATATCAAGTAAAATTGAAAGGACCAATTGGATTGACAAAATCCAAGTTAAAGGTGCTTATGTAAATTTCTTTTTAGATAAAGATTATCTTAATACAAATACCTTAAAATCTATAATAAATAAAAAAGAAAAATACGGTTTTTTAGAAAATAAAAATAAAAAAGTTATCATCGAACATACATCAGCAAATCCAAATGGACCTTTGCATGTTGGCAGAGCAAGAAATCCAATAATAGGTGATACAGTTGTTAGAATTTTTAAAGCAGCAGGCTTTGATGTTGAATCCCAATTTTATGTAGATGATATGGGTAAACAGGTTGCTACTTTAGCTTGGGGAGTAAATAATCTAAATCCAAAGGATGTTCCAAAATCTACGAGCAATAAATCTGATCATAAAAATGTTGGTTTCTATCAACAATCAAGTAAATTAATAGAAGAAGACGAAAAAGTATCAGAGCAAATTGGTGAAATTGTTAGAAGATGTGAGCAAGGAGATAAAAAAACAATTGATCTTGTGCATAAGGCTTTTGCTCCTGTTCTTGAAGGTATTAAAAATAGTTTGAAACGTATAAATATTTTAATTGACAAATACGTACCTGAATCAGATTTTGTAAGAGATAAAAGTGTTGATTTTGTTGTCGAAAAATTAAAACAATTAAGAAATTGTGATAAAGAAAATGGAGCTTTTTATATAGATTTAGAGCCGTATGGTATTAAAGGTAGAAATACAAAATTTATTTTTTTAAGAAAAGATGGTACTACTCTCTATGCAACTAGAGATATTGCTTATCATCTTTGGAAAGCAAGACACGCTGATCTATTAATTAATATTCTTGGAGAAGATCACAAACTTGAGGCAAAACAAGTAGAAATTGCATTGAATTTAGTAGGTGCTAAAATAATTCCTAAAATAATATTTTATTCTTTTGTTTCTCTTCCTGATGGTAAAATGTCCACAAGAAAGGGTAGAGTTGTTTATTTAGATTATCTTATAGACGAATGTGTAAAACGTGCATATTCTGAGGTTAAAAAAAGAAGAGAAAAAGAACTTTCCGAAAAAAAAATGAAAGAAATAGCTGAAAAAATAGGAATAGGTGCTTTAAGATATAACATTATAAAAGTTCAACCTGAAAAAGACATAATTTTTAAATGGGAAGAAGCTTTAAATTTTGAAGGAAATGCTTCACCTTTTATACAATATTCACATGCACGGGCATGTAGTATAATTTCAAAAAAACAAGATGAAATAAAAGATTATGATGCACGATTACTAAAACATTTTACAGAGATATCTTTAATAAAAAAATTAGCTACTTTTCCAATTGTGATAGATGAAGCATGTGAAGGATATAATCCTCATATAATTACTAATTACTTATTTGATGTAGCGTCTAGTTTTAACCAATTCTACAGAGACTGTCCCGTCTTACCTGAACAAGATAAGAAACTTAGAATTGCAAGGATTGCATTAGTTGATGCAACAAGTATTGTTCTTAGAAATGGTTTGGATTTAATTGGCATTGAGGCACCTAATGAAATGTAACATACATTATAAAGAAATAAAAACTAATTCTTTATTAAAAAAAATAACAAAAAAAGACAAGCTTTTTAATGGAAACTACACAGTTGATCC
>SMTZ1_10007258_pt1 | contig 11107 bp, 10 predicted proteins | sample DeeMarSWOR136_30_FD_25667 | JGI IMG/M metagenome (IMG submission 25667)
CCAAGTAGAAGTTGAGGGACTCACGGGCAACTTCAAGGTAATACCTGAGCCCTCGTTCTGGGATGAAATCCCCGGATTTCCCTACGAGTCAATCCTATTAGGCCTAATATTCGGACTCTTAGCAATCTGGTTTCTATACCGCCCACATGATTCTATGGCTGTGAGAATGTATCATACCATGGCACAGGGATACAAAAGGCGCGTTGGCGAAAAGGACTAGCGGGGGAAGAAAATTGAATGAAACGAGGTCATCTACCGATTGGATTCTGAAGCCCTTCGTCGCCATCTTTTTTATCTCAGTCATTTCTTTCGTTAGCCTACAGTATCTTCAGCACCGGCGGGATGAGCGACCCCTTTCCGTATACCAGCAAATCGGTGCTTCAGGCTATCCTGAGGGTACCGGAAACGCCGCTCTAAACATCAAGCCCATGGAACTGCCGATCAGCTTCAAGGTCGGACTCATCGATACGACGGTCAAATCCCATCATTACAGCGTAGAATTGAAGGGAGGCAAGAGGGTGAGATACCTCTTCAGCTCCTCTAAACCGATTAATTTCATGATCGTCTTCTCTGCTGAGAAGTGGCCTGACACTGGTTATCTCGAGTCAAGCGATGTGGTAGTTGCTAACGAGACCTCGATCTCGTCCCTTGAGGGTGAATTCAGAGCTCGTTCAAGGGGGTATCTCAGCTTCTATTTCTGCATCGATCCACCAGAATCTTCAGTTGTTCTCTTTGAAGGAGTTTATCTGTGGCCATTCAAATGAAAGTTCACGGCGAAAACGTCAAAGGATCAGTGAGGGAGTTAGATGATAAAAGCTGAAGGGTTATACTATTTTCTAACTCTAGTCGCGATTATACTTCCGATCTGGTGGATTGTATCAGCATATAATAGGAGAGTCAAAGAGATCGAAAAACTACGCGAGGATGTAGAGAAGCTGATAGAGGAGTCAAGAAGGTGACTATAGTTGTAAGTAGTGCTGGATACTCTCAGCTGGAGTACTGGCGAGAATTTTGAAGGCGTGGAGAGCCTAGGCTTGGGAACACCCTGACCTCGATTATCCCGGGAACGCTGAATCCCTCTGATCCACGTGGCTACAGGTCGTAGATATCCGCGGCGTTGTCGTGGAGCACTCTCCTCAGCTGCCTTCCCTGTAGGCCTGAGACTTTTACCTTGGGTATCTCCCAGGCGGGGTGCCCGAGGGGTACGTCGGACCCGTACATGACCCTGTCCTTCCCGAGCCTCTCCACGGCCTCCCGTATCTTTGAGTGCATTGTCATCCCCGCTGTGTCCACGGCTATGTTCTCGTGGTCCTCGGCGACGTCCAGGGCTCCGTTTATGTAGACGATGTGGCTATGGCCCATGTGTGCCATCACTATCCTGACGTTTTGGAACCTGCGGGCAAGCCTCTCGAAGCTCCACGGGAGGGACCAAGGGGGGTGGCCGCAGTGTATGAGGACGGGGACCCCATGCTTCTCAGCCGCCGCCATGACGGGGTCCATGACGTGGCTGTCGGGGGTGAAGTTGTTGAAAAAGGGGTTCACCTTCACGCCCTTGAAGCCCCAGTCCTCGACCGCAACGTTGATCTGCCTCGCCGCGTCCTCGTCGAAGGGGTTCACCCTCACCAAACCCGCGATCCTGTCCGGGTGACGCCTCTGGGCTTCAAGGGTGAGGCTGTTCGGTAGCGAGGAGACAACGGCCTTCTCGATGTTATGAGCGTTCATTATGGCGACGAGTCCCTGAGCGTCCAGGCTCTCCCCGAAAACCTCGAAATCTCCTAGGTGGGCGTGCGCGTCGATGACGGACATGGTGGTTCACATACAGTATGTAGTTCCTTCCTATATCTCCTTACGGCCGCAGACATACCATAGGTCAAGATCATCTCGGAAATACCCTCGATAAACGACGTAGTGGGATCGAAAAAAGGCACATAGAGGGGCTGCAAAGGATGGCGCTTAGGAGTGATATCGGGTTGCCCATACATTAGACGCCCGGGGACCGAGGATCTGGGACCGAGATGGATGTAGTCAGGTAGACCAAATGTGAATACACTCATGAAGTTATCTGGTTGATTGTGCGTGCTTTCCATCATCCCTTAAATATTATGCTTCGGGGTATGTTCTCTGAACGGTGCTGGGCTTGAGGATCGCCGTTGTCGACAAGGAGCGCTGCCGCTCGGACAAGTGTGACCTAGTCTGCATAAGGTTCTGCCCGATGGTCCGCACCAGGCGCGAGGCCATCCGCCTCGATGAGGAGGGGAAGGCCTATGTCGCCGAGTCCATATGCAGCGGATGCGGCATCTGCGTCAGGAAGTGTCCCTTCGACGCCCTCCGTATAGTCAACCTCCCTGACGAGCTTGAGTCTGACCACATCCACCGGTACGGGCCCAACGAGTTCACCCTCTACAGGCTCCCTGTTCCCAGGAAGGATGCCGTCGTCGGCCTCCTTGGTCGCAATGCCATAGGAAAGACCACGGTCCTCAGGATACTGGCCGGAGAGCTCACCCCCAACCTCGGAAGATGGAGTGAGCCTCCTTCAAGGGAAGATATATTGGAGCACTTTGCTGGCCAACTAATCCACGAGTTCTTCGAACAGCTCTATGAAGATGGTCCCAACGTCGTCTACAAACCCCAGTATGTCGACCAGATACCCAAGGTAGTAAAGGGCAAGGTTGGTGACGTGCTGGAGAGCCGGGACGAGAGGGGCGTCCTAGACATTATCGCATCCGACCTCGAGATCGACAACCTCTTGGACAGGGAGCTAGGCGTCCTTAGCGGTGGAGAGCTACAGAGGGTGGCCATCGCGGCGTCGGTCTGCAGGGACGCCAGCGTCTACCTCTTCGACGAGCCCTCCAGCCACTTGGACATCTACCAGAGGATGAGGGTGGCTAAGGTCATCCGCAGCCTCCTGAAGGAAGGGAAGAACGTGGTCGTCGCCGAGCACGACCTAGCCGTCCTCGACTATCTCTCCGACGACATCTTCGTCCTGTACGGTGATCCGAACGTCTACGGCATCGTCTCCCACGTCCACGGTGTTCGGGAGGGGATCAACATCTACATCGACGGCTACATACCTGATGAGAACATCAGGTTCAGGGAGAGCCCCATCGTCTTCCACGTCAAGCCCCCTACTTCATCCTCGGGGAGGAGCCGCCCCCTGATTACGTGGACTGAGCTCAGCAAGGAATATGACGAGTTCAAGCTCACCGTCCAGGCCGGGGAGATAGGCATCGGCGAGGTCATAGGCATCCTGGGGAAGAACGGCATCGGCAAGACCACCTTCGTCAGGATGCTCGCTTCCGTTGAGGAGCCGGACGAGGGCGACGTACTGGCAGGAGATATCAAGGTTAGCTATAAGCCCCAGTACCTCACGGGAACCATCGAGGGCACGGTCGAGGAGGTTCTACGCCGCGCCGCAGGAAAGAAGTACCTTGAGAGCTGGTTCAGCGCCGAGGTCATCGAGCCCCTCCACGTTAGGCACATGCTCGAGAGGGATGTGAGCGTCCTCAGCGGCGGGGAGATGCAGAGGGTGGCGATAGCCGAGTGCCTCAGCAGGACGGCGGACATCTACCTGCTCGATGAGCCCAGCGCCTACCTCGACGTCGAGGAGCGCCTAGCCGTCGCCCGGGCGATCCGCAGGATCACCAAGATGAGCGGCGTCACGGCCTTCGTCGTCGAGCACGACATCGTCGCCCAGGACTTCATAGCCGACAAGCTCATGGTCTTCTCGGGGGAGGCGGGGCTCAGAGGCATCGGGGGCAAGCCGCTGAAGCTGGAGGATGGGATGAACATGTTCCTCGAGGAGATGGAGGTAACATTCCGCAGAGATCAGGATACTAAAAGGCCACGGGTGAACAAGGAGGGCTCCCGCCTCGACAAGGAGCAGAAGAGGACAGGGAAGTACTACTACGCCTAATACGTTTATCGTAGGTACCGATACAGTGAATTTTGTAGTGTAGGCTAGTTGCCGTTGAGTAGCAATGCTAGGATGGCGACTGCGACTCCTGCAATCACCATCTTGAAGCCCGAATAGATGACGTTTCTCTGGCTTACCCTCCCAAGGAAGATGCCGAGGAGGAAGAGGGTCAGGAGGGAGGCTCCCATGGATGCCATGAAGGCTACTCCGAGGCTCAGCAATCTGATGTGAGACAGGTAAAAGGGTATGACACTCGGTATGGAGGCGACGAATGGGGCCGAGCCGTCAACGAAGGCGGCGAAGAATGAGACGAAACGGGAGGCCTGACCGTATATCGTGTCCTCCAGGTCGATAAGCATCGCGTCCTCCAGCTCGTTAAGGGACTTGCTTCTCTCTGCGCTCTCTGTCATGTAGGTGCCGGAGAAGCCTGAGACGGCCATGGCCACGCCGCTCATGATGATGACGCCGATCACCGCCCTCGGGTCGGCGATGTTGGAGATGTAGGCCCCGATCACCACGCCCAGGCTCGTCATTGCCCCGTCGAAGGCGTTCATGGCGAAGTACCGGCGCAGGATCCTCTGAGCCTTTGTCACCCTGAGGTATGAGCCGACCTCATCCAGGTAACCCGCGAACACCGAGCCTATACTGCGGCTGCTGTCTGGCTTCTTATCCTCGGAGGAATCATCCAACTATCGAAGCACTCCTAGGGCTGGGGGGCGGCCCTCGAGAAATATGCTGTGTAATCCTTTACCCATGTCCGACGGGCTCTCATCTGGGAGTCTCATGACAGGAATTTATAAATCTTATGAAGCATTACAACATCTACGATTTAAATCACATAAGAGGAATTGTGTCTGGTTTGAGTGATTCGGAGATAACCTTTCTGGTTTTGGACGTGTTGAAGCCCCACTCCCCCCCCTTGCCTGAGTTCACAACATTCCTAAGCGATCTAGAGGGAATTAAGAAGGCGGACGTCACCCTAGTCGAGATGGACGAGAAGACGGAGAGCCTCAAGGTCGTACTCAGCGGAAAGGGGATCGACTACGAGCTACTGAAGGAGCACATGGGAAGGCTGGGCGCTGTCATCCACAGCGTCGACCAGGTCATCGTGGAGAAGTAGGTATACCTAATGTACTAGACTGGTAATGTGAGCCTCTTTGGAAAGCCTAGTCAAGCCAACGCTTCAACCCTTTGTAGACTCGACGACGAGCAGGGAGGATGCGCGGTACGTCATCATGGGGGCACCACTAGATCTCACTGCCTCATACCGAAGCGGCACCAGATTCGCACCCGAGGCGATCAGACAGTCAAGCCAGTACATGGAGACCTTCAGTCAGCGTACAGGCCTTGACCTAGAGGACGTGACGTTAGCAGACATCGGGAACATCGACATCACCGACGACGTTGAAGCCTCCCTCAGGAAGATCAGCGAGGCCATTGGACTCGTCCATGACTATGGCAAGATTCCCGTCCTCCTGGGAGGAGAGCACACCGTCACCCTGGGAGCCCTCCGAGCCCTGAAACCCGAGCTAGTTATCGTTTTAGACGCTCACCTCGACCTCAGGGATAGTCTCATGGGCTTGAAACTTAGCCACGCCACCTACATGAGGAGGGCCTTAGAGGAGACCGACTTCAAGCTCATGATCCTGGGATCAAGGGCGGTGTCCCGAGAGGAGCTTGAGTTCGCAGAGGCGAGTAAGGACCGGGTCATGGTGGTTACCCCCAAAGATATAGCCCAAGGCATGGACAGAGTTGAGGAGATATTAGGAGGCTGGCTAGATTCAGCATCCTCCATATACCTGAGCATAGACATGGACGTCCTCGACCCCGCTTCCGCGCCCGCCGTCGGCAACCCTTCGCCTGAGGGAATCTCGGTCTCACAGCTCTTGGACACAGTGGCATTCGCTGCCGGCCCCCGGTTGATTGGGTTCGACCTCACCGAGGTGACCCCCCAATACGACTCAGGACTGACAGCCATACAGGCGGCTTACATCGTCTTGGAGACCATCTACCTCGTAGAGTCCTCTACGCGTGGGTACTAAGGAATATGCCATATATGGGACCCCCCAGATAGGTATATGATTGGGCTTTGGCTTTCGCAGTCGAAGAGGAGGTCACCTCTCTCAAGGGCAGGGTGGCTCCTGACGACCTCCCGACATCCTACCTCCTATCAGCGGCCTACGACGGGAAGGCTGAGAAGGCCGTCCTCCGCCTCTACGAGCCGGAGTCCCAGCAGATCTACCTCTGGTACGATAACACAGGCCACCTCTCGTACTGCATCTCCAAGGAGAACCCGGACACACTTAGGAAGAACGACCGCCTCGTGAGCTATCCAGACTTCCTCTCCCTGGAGCAGGTGGAAAGGTTCGACGCCATAGCTGACGAGTCCTTAAAGGTGACGAAGGTCGTTGCCACGAACCCCCTAGCAATCGGGGGCGGCGTCGGAGGGGGCATAAGGAACATAATTGGCGACAGCTGGGAGAGCCGGATAAGGTACTACCAGAACTACATCTACGACTTGGCCCTCGTCCCTGGTATGCCCTACAGGATAAAGGCTGGGAACCTCGTTGCCGAGAAATATGAACTCCCTCCATTGGTCAGGGAGGAGATGGAGGCGGTTCTGGCAGGCCAGGAGCCCGAGTTCCGGGAGCACATGATGGAGTGGGCCCGGCTCCTCGAGTGCCCCGTCCCGGGGCTGAGGAGGGTGGCCGTAGACATCGAGGTATACGCACCGGTAGTCAACAGGATACCGAATCCCGACGAGGCCCAGGAGCCAATAATCGCAGTCTCTTTCGTCTCCTCTGACGGAGTTAGGAAGATAGCCATCCTAAACGAGACAGGCGTTGAAGTCGAGGCCCCTGCGATAGAGAAGGCGGAGGTAGAACTCTTTACTGACGAGCGAGCCCTGGTCGAGGAGATCTTCAGGTTCCTGGACGAGTACCCCATAGTCCTCACCTTCAACGGGGACAACTTCGACCTTCGATACCTAAAGAACAGGGCTAGGAACCTCGCTTTCCACCAGGACGATATACCAATAACGTTGGGCAGGAGGTTCGCCTACCTCAGGAACGGGCTGCACATCGACCTCTACAGGTTCTTCCTCAACAGGGCCATCGCCATCTACGCATTCGGGAACAGGTACAGGGAGAACAACCTGAATGACGTCGCCGAGGCCATCATCGGGCGGAGGAAGCTTGAGGTCGGTAACATCTCCGAGCTTTCCTTCGAGGAGCTGGGCCGTTACTGCCTCAACGACGCGGACATTACCTTCGGCCTGTCTAGCTACAACGACGACCTCGCTATGAAGCTGATGGTCATACTGAGCCGTATCAGTAAAATGACGATGGAGGACCTGACTAGGATGGGGGTGAGTCGATGGATCCTCGCCCTCATGGAGTGGGAGCACCGCAGGCTGGGGTGGCTGATACCCAATACCGAGGACATAATCCAAGCGAAGGGCGGAACGACCACCGAGGCTATCATAAAGGGCAAGAAGTACCAGGGCGCGATAGTGCGTGACCCGAAGCCTGGCGTCCACTTCGGCGTCACTGTTCTGGACTTCGCCAGCCTCTACCCCTCCGCCATCCGCAACTGGAACCTGAGCTACGAGACCATCCTCTGCAACCACACCGAGTGCAGGGAGAACGTGATCCCCGGCACCAAGCACTGGGTCTGCACTAAGAAACAGGGTCTCACCAGCCTAATAATCGGAAGCCTCAAGGACCTAAGGGTTCTCAGATACAAGCCCCTCTCAAAGGACAGGGCCCTCACCCAGGAGGAGCAGACCTACTACGACGTCGTCCAGGCTGCCCTCAAGGTCTTTCTCAACGCGAGCTACGGCGTCTTCGGAGCCGAGTCCTTCCCCCTCTACTGCCCGCCCCTCGCAGAGAGCACCGCCGCCGTCGGCCGCTACGCGATGAATCAGGCGGTGGAGGAGTCCCAGAGGCTCGGCATCGAAGTCCTTTACGGCGACACAGATAGCGTCTTCCTCGCCCATCCCACCCAGGAGCAGATAGACGAGCTGACAAGCTGGACGGACAAGGAGCTGGGCATCGACCTCGACGTCGACAAGGTCTACAGGTACGCCATATTCTCCAGGCGGAAGAAGAACTACTTGGGGGTCTACGAGGATGGGAGCGTCGATATAAAGGGGCTGACTGGGAAGAAGAGGCACATCCCGCCACTTCTCAAGGACTCATTCCTCCAACTTACGAGGATACTGAGCGACGTGCAGACACCGAAGGACATGCCCGGGGCGAAGAAGGAGATCCAAGGGCTTGTGGAGTCGGTGAACAGGAGGCTGAAGGACCGTGACTTCGACCTCGGCGAGGTCGCTTTCAGCGTGATGCTTGGGCGGAGGCTATCAAGCTACGAGACGAACCCTCAGCACGTGAAGGCGGCGAAGATGTTGGCGGAGCAGGGGATCAACCTCGACATCGGCGACATCATAAGCTACGTGGTGACAAGGGACGATGTGAAGCCCGTGCAGATGGCATCCAACAGGGATGTAGACATCAACAAGTACATGGATTACCTTGAGTCGATGTTCGAGCAGCTACTCGACGCCCTCGACATGGACTTCGACCTACTGGTCGGCAGGCCGAAGCAGACGTCCCTCGGAGCTTTCTTACCTCGCTGAGACACAAATAAGCTTAAATAGCATATCCGTAACCCCCATCGGGGAAAAGGAATGACTGGTGAGTGCTTTAATCCGGACGTCTCCTTTTCCCGCGCGTTCTAGCCCCGATCCCGTTCTCAGCCGCTTCAATACTTCTACGAGTGATCGGAGGTTCAGCTAGTGGCTGGGCACTGGGAGATAGACGGGATACTCCTGAAGCACCTGATGAAGGTGTCGAGGCTAGAGCTGACGGAAGACGAGCTGGAGAGGTTCACGGACCAACTGAGGGTGATTCTAGAGGCGTTCAGAGAGTTGGACAAGGTAGAGACCAACGGGGTCGAGCCCAGCTATCACCCCTCCGAGCTGAAGAACGTCTGGAGGGAGGACGTGGCTCGGCCGTGGCACTGGGATCCGCTCGGCAACTCCCAGCACAAGGAGGGCAGGTACTTCAAGGGGCCGAGGATCACATGAAGGACATTATTCAGAGAGCCAAGGCCCTCGACGAGGAGTACACCATATTCAACTCGATCGCTGACACGGTGGAGATCGAGGGATCCGGAAGACTTGAGAAGGTAGCGGTGTCGGTGAAGGACAACATCTGCACGAGGGGGATGCAGACCACCGCCGGCTCGAGGATACTGGAGGGCTACGTGCCGCCCTTCGACGCCACCGTCGTAGAGAAGTGCAGGGGGGAGGGCGCGTTCATCATAGGCAAGACGACCCAGGACGAGTTCGGCTTCGGCACCTTCAACGTCAATACCCCCTTCGGCGTGCCGAGGAACCCCCACGACGCCGGGAGGAGCTGTGGCGGGAGTTCGGGCGGCGCGGCCTGCCTCACAGCCGTCGCGGACTTCCCCCATCTCGCCATAGCAGAGTCCACGGGCGGGTCGATCTCCTGCCCTGCGGCCTTCTGCGGCGTCGTCGGCCTCACGCCGACCTACGGAAGGACCTCCCGCTGGGGCCTCGTCGACTACGCGAACAGCCTCGATAAGGTCGGATGCATGGGGAAGACGGTGGGGGAGGCCGCCCTGCTCCTCTCCGTGATAAGCGGGCCGGACGAGTACGACTCCACCGTGCTCCAGGCGCCCGAGGAGGACTTCACGAGGTTCCTGGTCGACTCCGTCGACGGCCTCAGCATCGGGGTGCCGGGGGAGTACTTCCCAGAGGGTCTCGACCCGGGGATATCGAAGCACGTCTTGGGTGCGATAGACAGGCTCGAGGAGCTCGGTGCCCTCATCCGGGAGGTCTCTCTCCCCCATACGAGTGTCGCCCTCTCCTCCTACTACGTCATAGCCATGGCCGAGGCCTCGACGAACCTGGCCAAGTATTGCGGTCTCCGGTACGGGCTGCACCTGCCCCTGGAGGGGAACTTCGACGATTACTTCGCCAGGGTGCGTGCCCGGGGCTTCTCGGAAGAGGCGAAGAGGAGGATCATCCTTGGGACCTTCGCTAGGATGGCGGGGTATAGGGACGCCTACTACCTGAAGGCGCTGAGGGTGAGGACGAGGGTGATCGAGGACTTCAAGAGGGCTTTCAGAGAGGTCGACGTCATCGCCACTCCGACGATGCCCGTCGTCGCCCCCAGGTTCGACGAGATCGAGGCGATGGAGCCCATCCAGCAGTACATGATGGACGTCCTCACCGTCGCGCCGAACCTCGCGGGGATACCGATGATCTCCGTGCCCTGTGGAAGGGTCGAAGGGCTGCCCGTGGGGCTCCACCTGATGGCCGACCACCTGCAGGAGGGTGACATCATCAGGGCCGCGCACGCCTACGAGGTGAGCCGATGAGGGCGATAATGGGCCTGGAGGTCCACGTCCAGCTCCTGACGGAGAGCAAGCTCTTCTGCGGCTGCAGCACCTGGCTTGAGGGGAGGGAGCCGAACGAGAACACCTGCCCCATCTGCCTCGGGTTCCCGGGCTCGAAGCCCAAGGTGAACAGGAGGGCGGTCGAGCAGGGGCTGAAAATATCGAGGGCCCTGAACTGCGGGGTCCGGCGGGAGATACGCTTCTCGAGGAAGTCATACTTCTACCCGGACATGGCGAAGAACTTCCAGGTAACCCAGTTCGAGGTTCCCCTGGCGGAGGAGGGGTATCTCCTCCTGAACGGAAAGAGGATCGGGATCAGGAGGGTCCACCTCGAGGAGGACCCTGCGAGGCTCGTTCACGTCGGCGGCGGCATCACGAGCGCTAGGCACATACTGATCGACTACAACCGCTCCGGGATACCCCTCGCCGAGATAGTGACGGAGCCGGAGATCGAGTCCCCCAAGGAGGCCAGGCAGTTCCTGGACAAGCTCTCGGTCATCCTGGACCAGCTGGGTGTATACGACTCCCGCAGGGAGGGATCCCTCAGGGTCGACGCGAACATAAGCCTGGAGGGCGGGCAGAGGGTCGAGGTGAAGAACCTCACGGGCTTCAGGACCGTGGAGGACGCCCTCAACTACGAGATCGTCCGCCAGTGGAGCATGGCGAACATGGGCATCGCAGTTGAGAGGGAGACACGCCACTACGACGCCGAGTCCAACACCACGAGCAGCCTACGCAAGAAGGAGTACGAGGAGGACTACGGCTACA
>SMTZ1_10008682_pt1 | contig 11106 bp, 9 predicted proteins | sample DeeMarSWOR136_30_FD_25667 | JGI IMG/M metagenome (IMG submission 25667)
CAAACAGACTTCTCAGTTCGTAGTCCGGATGCGTTCTCAGGTTGTCGAGGTTGAGCCGAATTTTGTCCGGGTCGATATGCAGCCGGTAGTACCCCAACCGGTTGTTCTCAACGACCGGCCAGCTGGACCTGATGCCGGCGTTAATTTCGTTTTTCATCCGGTAGAGATAACGCGCCTGATTAAATCCGACCTCGATATCCTCCTTGTAAATCCAGCCGGCGGCATGATTGACCCGCGACCAGGCCAACTTGGTCAGGTACTTGAACGACTTGCCGGTAAGTCTGATCGGAAAGCCGTCAATCTTCACCAGATAACGGTCAGCCTCGCAGGTGCCGTCGATCTCAACCAGGCTCGGCTGCCGGCCGGCCTGGACTCCCATCGACAGAGTTGTCGGTTGCATTTCAACCTCCTCTTTAAGTTTGTCGATTATTTCGATTACTCGTGGTGACTTAGTGACACCACTAAATATCTCGGTCAGTTGTCCTTCGGAACGGTCGGCAAGATCCTCAAGATTTTCGATGCCGGCCTCACGAAGACGCAGAAAGTCGGACCTCTTCAGCACCTCACCAAGGTGACGATGCAGAGCCTGATAGCTCGCCGGAAGACCGAACCGCAGCGAAAAGGCATGTTCGGCCAGAAAGCGCGGCCGGTCGGATTCGCGGTCAAGGGCCCCGATGAGACGCGCCAGCGCGGCGGTCAAATGAGCGGCGGTGCGGCCAAGATACTGAATCTGGCCCAGGTGCAGATAGAACCGCTCCTCCAGTTTCTGTACCGGCGCCAGGCGACCCCACTGTTCCAGCACCAGGGCCGATTTGAGCGTCGCGGCCGCCCGGTACGAGAGGGGCTGCCGGCGGTGGTGGGGAGAGAGAAACGGAACCGCCTCTTCGACAGAATGATCAAACCGCCGATAGAGCATTCGCACCGGTACGTTGTTAGCCTGCTCGTAGCTGGTCAGAACCGCCGGGGGAAGCGTCCATTCGCCCGAACTGAGCGCCAGGCAGGTCCACCCGAACGGACTTTCCGGATGCCCGTGATCTCTAAGGCAGCCGAGATAGTGCCGGGTCTCCCCGGTCGACAGCCCACTGAGGTCGCGTTCATTCCGGGCCAGGCCGCTGACGATGATATTCAGAACCCAGTCTTCCACCGGCAGGCTGGTCCAGGCCGACTGGACCGGCTCCGCGTCAACCGGCGCGATGTAGGCATTCCAGAGGATTTCCGAATCGAACACGGACTGAGCCATGACCACCGCCTTCCCCGGTTTGTCGTCGCCGTAACCAAGCCGCCCGGCCCGGCCGGTCATGTTATCGAACTCGGCGCGACTGATCGGCACCAGCTCCGGCCGGGAGTCATAGGCGCCCGAAGCATACTTGACCGTTTCGAGGTACACCGTGTCCGCGGGGAGATTAACGCCCAAAGCCAGAGTCGTGGTCGAACAGAGCACCGTAAGGTCACCCGAACAGAAGCCGGTTTCGACAGCTTCCCGCTGATGTCCCGAGAGATCTGAATTATGAAACGCCACTCCGCGCCCGAGGGATTGCATCAGAGAACGAAGGAGGAACGATGACTCCTCGTCCACGAGTTCATCCAGAACGCCTTTGGCTGCGGGATAGTCCAGTACGGCGGCCAGCTGGAGAGCCAGATTGACCGTGTCGGCTCGCGATTTGAGGAAGATCAGAGGCCGGCCGCCATCGGCCTTGATCCGTCTGGCCAGGACTTTCGCCTGGTCGTCGGCGTCCCCCGCGTAGGCGCTCTCAAAGGGTTCCGCGCCGTCGAAACCGTCGTTGTACGAGCGAAAGTTGAATCGGCCGTCCGCGGCGATACCCCGAATCAGATCGCGCGGCCGGGCGGTCTCCTCCACCAGGTCTGCCTCCAGCCACTCAATAAGCGGCTCGATCCGGCGTTCGCCGAGGACCGCCGAAAGAGCGATAATCTCCGGCCGGTAGGCCGACGCGAGTATTTTGGTGAGCAGGCGCTCGAGCCCGGCGCCCCGCCCCGGCTCCGAAATCATCTGGATCTCGTCGACCACGACCAGACCGATATTGCGCAACTGGTCCAGCCGGTTGGTCAGAGCGAGATCGAACTTCTCATGTATGGCCAGAGCGATGTGGTAGTCGCCGGCCGCAAAAGCCCGATCGTATTCATGGCGGTCTCCGGTCAGGATCAGGCACTTGATCCCGAGCGGACCGTAAGTACGCCGGAAGAGCCGGAACTTCTCCTCGGCCAGCGAGCGAAGCGGGAACAGCATGACCACCCGTCGCTGTTCTCCCAGCGCCCGGGCGGCCGCCAGTTCGGCGCAGAAGGACTTGCCGGCCGACGTAGGTGCCGAGATAACCCTGTTTCGCCGTTTCCGGTCAGCCGCCAAACGATCCAGCAGACCATGTCTTATGGCCCGCCGCTGAATCGGCAGCAACAATTCGCCCTGGCGTTTTCTCCAGAGCTCGATGATTCGCTCCGAGATTCCGTATCGGTTTAAGTCTCTCAACTGCATCGCATCACCCCCGGTATCAGGTTTTCCTCCTCGTATCAGACCACGCAGCTTTCGAACCCGCACGACGGACAGGCGCAGCAGCGCCCCTGGCGGATCATCCCGGCCGAACAATCCGGACAGCTCTCTGCGTTGTGGTAGGCGTAGCTGTCACTGTCAGCGAAGTTGTACAGGTTGGTTGTCAGGAATCGATCCGGGTTGTCAAAATCGGCCTCAGCCGCCAGCGGCACCGCTGTCAACGGTGCCGGCGAGGTGGTGGTTTGAATCTCTAACTCATTGAATAACATGTTCATACGTTATGAACCTCCGTGCTTTCCTCCGTTGTGTCGACTTATCAGTATGATACTGCACATTTGTGCAGTTGTCAAGAGAAAAATGCGGTCCCAACGAAGATTACTGGAGAGCTTCCTCAAGAAAAACAGGCGGCCTTATGGCCGCCTGCCCGGCTTTCGCCGCTCGGACGCTGCGCAAGAACCGCTATCGATCTAACTTAAAATCTACCTTGTAGGTAACCCAGACAGCTATGGGGCGACGGTTCTGGATAGCCGGTCGGTATTTGTATTTCCTCGCCACCGCCAGAGCCGCTTCATCAAGCAGCGTGTTCTCGGAACTTACAAATACGACGGCATCCAGAACGTCGCCTTCCTTGCTGATCAGAGCTTTGATTATGACCCGACCTTCAATCTCCGATTCTTTGGCCCACCTCGGATACTCGGGCTGCACCGAATAAATCAGTTCCGGCGGCTCCTCAACCCGAATGAAAGTGTCGATTGGAGGCAACAGCTCATCATAGATTGCGCCGACAGCCCCCGACCCTCCCTCGCCCCCGCTTCCGCGGTGGCCCGGCTTTCCATACGAATCCACCACGACCGCGCGCTCGGCCGTGGTCATGACAGCCGCGTCGGGATCGAGAACCAACTCATCGGCTATCGGCTCGGGGATGGATCCTAAACGGTCTTCACAGGCTGCTTGCTCGGAGCCAACGTCTTCCGGCAATCGCGATTCAACAATCGGTGGCGGCATGGGCCAAACGCCACCGCCATCGACGGCTTGCGGTCCCGCATCGACACGGATCTGGCCACCGATCAGCAGTGAGCCTGCTGCCACAGCCGATGCTGCGAACGTGAGCGTGGCCAGCAGGGCTAGGAGCATGTTGCGCTGGTAGGTCGCCTTGAGTTCGTAGGCGCCATACGGCATACGGAGAGAATGATTACCCTGCAGCATATGTGCCTCCTCACACCGGCCGGGCCGGTATTCGCGTCAGTCGCATTCTCCTCCTCCGCGATTCACAAGGCGCTGGGTAGGGTCTCCGGGCTTGGTGTTCCCCTGTTAAACTGACGTCCGGACATGGTAATCTGTGCAGTCCGGATAATACGCAGATTGCTAAAAAAAAACAGGTGCCTGACCGGTGGTCAGGCACCTGCTCATTTGAATCTGTATTGGGGTGTAATCAGTTATTTTGCAGAATGAACTCTACCTTGTAGGTTACCCACATGGCAACCGGCCGGCCATTCTGAATGGCCGGCTTGAACTTGCACTTGGGAGCAGCTGCGGTAGCGGCATCGTCGAGCGACGGGGTGCCGGAGGATTTGTACACCACCGCGTCTTTCACTGTGCCGTCGCTGCCGACCAGAGCCTTGACCCAGACCAGACCTTCCAGACCGGCCTGCTCGGCCAGGCGCGGATAGGGAGGTTTCTCATAGTAAATCATCTCGGCGATGATTTCGACCGGAACGAACTCGTCAATCGACGGCAGGTAGTCTTCTTCCGCGATATCGACCACGATATCATCGCCGGCCTGGGTGCTGATTTCGGGCGCCACGATTTCCGCCATTTCTTCGCGGGTGGCCAGCACGACATCCTCATCCACGACTTCGTCATCGGCCACCGGCGTCGGAATACCCACCCTGGGGGCCGCCACCTGCGGCTGGTTCACCTGCACCTGGGGCGGTTTGCGGGCCAGGGTCGGCGGCGGGCCGAGATCAGCCACGGTCCGGATCACTACCGGGGCATCAAAGACGGCCTCTTCCTTGCCGACCTGCTGGACCAGCCAGGTAATCCCGAGGATCAGCAGCACGAAGCTGGTGGTGGCCAGGGTACCGAACAGGAAGTTGCGCTGGTACTTCGCCTTGAGCTCAAAGGACCCGTACGGCGAGTACAAAGCTGATTCCATGTGTGGCATCTTACATCACCTCTATCTATTTATACAAGCGAGCCTGCCGGACGGTTTAGTCCGTCACAGCTCCCCGCCGGCCTGCGCCATCTGGATTGCATATGCCATGATGCGGTTGTCACGATCCTCCCACTCGCCCACCGCATAGCGATAGGAGAACTTCCCGTCCGCTTCCGTCAGTTCCGACACTTTCTTGCCGAGGCGCTGTGCCAGCCCGGCGTTCCAGCCCCGCTCCAGAAAGTCGATCTCGTCGAGAATATTGACCAGGTCCTCATACTTGGCGTTGCGATGAATCAAAATCAGGGTGTTAAGTTTCGGATTCTCGCGGTTCAGGTTCATCAGCAGAGACCTAAGAGTGTCGGAATTCAACTCGTAGGCTACCGAATCGGGCCGGTTCACATCCGGCGGCAGCAGCTTCGGCGGATTGCCCTCACCGGCTCTCTTGATGTGCCACCAGTACCGGCTGAGCGAATCGACCCGCACGGACAGGAGATTCGATTCGGCGATATCCAGCTGTTCATCCATCTCCTCGGGCTTGGGCAGATTGATCTCCATCGCCTGGGGCATCGAGAACACCGTAGTGACCATATAGAAAATCAGCAGCAGGAAAGCGATATCGACCATCGGCGTCATGTCGATGCGGATGGAAAGCCTCCGCTTCGGCCGGCGCAGACCTTTCTTTCCCGGTTTTGCTGCTCTTTCGACTACATCACCTGCCATTTACTATCACGCTCCCTTCGACGGTTGAACGAGCTGGAACATCGCGGTTTCACGCCGTCTTAAGCGCCTTCCGGCGGGGTTTCACGTTCCACCTCGTTGTCGGTAATGATCAAGAAGCGATTCAGGTGGTTTTCCTGCATCTGCTTCATGATATCCTGCATCAGACCGAAATTAGCCAGGTGGTCGGCTTTGACCACCACCAGAGCGAGGTACTGCTCGCCGCGGGCCTGGAGGAGTTCCGACGCCACGTTATACTTGTCGACCTTGCGCACGACCCGGACCTTGGACTCAATCATCTGCCCTTCGATCTCGATCAGCATCTTCTTGACAAAGTCGACATAGACGGAGTCGTCCTTGGTGACGGTCAGATTGATGATGTCCTTGTCGGGCAGCTCAATCTGAGAGTGCGACTCGGGCAGATCGACGGCGCGCGCTTCCGGCGGCTTGAAGCTAGTTGTCGCCATGTAGAAGATCAGCAGCAGAAAGGCGATATCCACCATCGGCGTCATATCGATCCGGATGGAAATCCGGCGCTTTTTCTTAACAGCCATAGCTATCTACCGTCCAATCAGGCCTTGGCATCCTTGGACTTGAGCAACTGGATAACCTCGAAGGTCGCCTCGTCGGTCGTGTAGTTGAACGCGTCCACCTTGTTAACAAAGAAATTGTAAAAGAAGATTCCGAGAATACCCGAGAGCAGACCGCCGGCCGTGTTCACCAGCGCCTCGGAGATACCAACGGCCAACTGGGTGGCGTCGATCACACCGCCTTCGACATTACCGGTCGCCGCAAAGGCGCGAATCATACCGATCGTAGTGCCGAGCAGACCAACCATAGTGGCGATCGAGGCGATGGTCGACAGGGCGATCAGGTTGCGCTCGAGGAGCGGTCCCTCGAGAGCATTGGCTTCTTCGATGGCCGTCTGGGTCAGGGTGATCTTCTTCTCGCCGTCGAACGAGGCATTGTCCTTAATCTCGCGGTAGCGCTCGATACCGGCGCGCAGCACGTTGGCGGTGGTGCCGCGCTGCTTGTCGCACGCCGCCAGGGCGCCATCGTAGTCATTACTCTGCAGCAGCGTGATCAACTTCTTGAAGAACACCTGCACCGAGCTCTTACCCTTGGCCACACCGTAGAGCGAGATATAACGCTCAATGGTGAAAACCATTAACATGATCAAGATCATAATCAGCACGACTACCAGCGGTCCGCCCTGATAGATCGAGTGTACAATCGGATTGTCCGACGTTCTGAAAACACCGTACCAGAGTCCGAAACCGATGGCGAACGCCACGATAGCGTTCAACGTCACGAACAGCGTCTGTTTAACCACTTCTCCAAATCCTCCGACAATATTGCAATTATATTTCTATTCCTTTTACAGCTAGCAGCAGCGAGGCGGCCATGGCCACAAAGACACCCCAGGACAGGGTGTTGAAAACGGTCCCAATGCCAAAGCTGGTGCCGAGGCTGGTGTACGTGTCCTCAGCATTGAAGCCGTAGTCCGTCCCTATGAACGAGAGGACAATCACGAACACCAGCAGGATCAGGGGCAGCCAGTTGAAGCGCAGGACCTTCTTGAGCCTGACGGCCTGCTCATCAGGCCTGCCTTTCACCCCGAAGAGGTTGTAGATGTTGACGATCGGCAGGGCCACGCACACGAGGCCGTAGATCAGCATCATGACCCCCGACAGCACGAGCACGAAGCCTGACGAAAAAACATACGAGCCGACACTTCCGATGGCCGCGAACGATCCAAAACCGGTGAGGCGCGTATATTCGCGATGGGTGCGGGCGCGCGCAGTGTGGCCGGTGATGATCTCCTCATTGGCTCGGGTGCCCCGGTGGCTGACCACTCCCGGGCCGCTCTGCCTACGGGCAGGCTGTGCCGTTTGTTCGGCCGCCACCGCGGCCGCGGTGTCGGTCAACGCTGCCCCGGCCAGGGCCAGGCTATCGACCATTCCGAGAGTGCCAGCCGCAGTGGTTGCCGCCGTCAGGCTGTCCGCCACTTCTTCCGTCGCAGTCGGCTCCGGGGTCTCGTCGCGGACGACAGTATAAGCGGAGTACCAAGGAAGCACGAGCGCCGCCAGGATAACCAGGGAAGCCACCGTCATCACCAGCTTTTCGCCGAAGCCGACCCGCTCCTCCATCAGTTTGCAGTCTTCCCGAAGCGTCTCATCCGACTGTCGCCGGGCCCGGACGGCCTCCACCAATTTCTCTTTTTCAGCGTCGTTCTTAAACAGGTCCTTGGGTTTGCCGGGGAACACCTCGAAACCGATATACCGGTACCGGTCTTTCTCTGAAATCCTCGACCTTCCAGGGCTTTTCTGATCCCCTTCTGCCATTCACGCACCTAACAGTATCTGGTTGTAATTAGTTGAATTCGAATTGGGTATCGTCGCGGCCTTTCTTAGCCTCCGCGTCATTCGGCTCGCACTTGAGAACCTTGCCGTACCACTCGAAGGCGTTCTTATAGTCGCTGTTGGAATCCCCGGAACCGGCGGTGGCCCGGAGATGATATGCTTGAGCGATCCACTTAACCAGCACGGCGTCAGTACACGGCCCCTGAGCGGAGAAGCAGTCATAAGCCTGAAGCAGGTACCTCAGCGTCTTGTTCAGATCCTTGCCGCAGATGTTGCCCAGAAAATACGCGAAGCCGATCGACTTCTTGGCCTGACAATTATTCGGGTCGAGGGCGAGCAGGCGTTCGCTGGCCGCGACACCGTTGGCGCAATCCTGAAGCTGGTAGAGATAGGTATTGGAGAGACGCTCCACGGTACCGGTGTCATTGGGCACAAATTCCAGAAACCTGGTCATGTAGTCGACCGCCACTGAATAATAGTTCAACTCGGGGTTGATGAAAGTGTCAGCCACGCCCGCATCATCCTCCTCATCGATCATCTCTTCCCCCATGACGGCCGAACCATTGCCGGCGATCTTGAGGGCACAAAGCGACGCGTTCCTATAGATGCTGGCCGAGGAGGAATCGATGCTCTGGGCGATTCTCAGATCATAGTAATGCATCGCCTCGCCGTAACGTTCAAGAGTATGCAGAGCCACGGCGACGTTCTGGAGCAGGCGGGTCTGATTGGAGTCTATCTGCAGCGACTGCTTATAATAGCGGACCGCATTTGAATACTGCCGGTTCTGGTTGTAGAAGTAACAGTCGCCCAGCAGCTTGTAGTATTCGGCGCGATCCACGCGGGTCCCGTTGGTTTCACCCAGGCGAGCCAGCCAGTTGTCATGCTCGAGGAGCATCTCGGCAGCCCGGTCGAAATCACGGATACCCCACAAAGACTTGCCGAAGAAAAAGTAGATGTCGCGAGGTTCGTACGGAATAGCGAGTACTTTTTCGAAATAGGCGACGGCTTCTTCGTAGCGGTAGAGGTTATAATAGGCCAGCCCGGACTCAAAGAAAGCCCGGACATTGGAAGAATCGGGCTGCACGTTCGCCAGTTGGATGAAGCGTTCGTATGAACCGATCGCGTCCATGAAGCGCTGCTGGCGATCTTCGCGCTCACGGGTTGAGAGAGCCGCCTTGAAATAGATGCCGCCGGCCTTGTTCCAGGCGGGGGCAAAAGCGCTGTCCCGGGAGAGCACGATCCGTAGCTTTTCCAGCGCGCAGGTATAGTCCCTCATTTCAAGGCAAGCTTCGGCCCAGTGGAAAAAGACATCGGTACCCGCCGTATCGAGAGCATGGGCAATCTCGTACTGGGCGGCGGCCACCGGCGCGACCCCCTGTAAGAAATTGACATCGCCCAACGCTATGTGGTACTCGGCTATGGTGGAATTGAGAGCGATCGCTCGATACAGAGACCGATCGGCCTCCGGATACTCTTTCCTCGCCATGTACAGCAGACCCATCCCGTACTCGAAGCGGTCTTTCATGTCACGGGCCTTTTTCAGGCCCTCGCTGAACGACTCTTCCGCACCGTCCAGATCCCCCAGCTGCAGCTGGCACCGTCCGAGGTAATAGAGCGACTCGTAGTGCTTCTTCTTCTTTTCCAGCGCCGCCCGGAAATTGTCGTGTGCTCTCTGATAGTTCTCGCGGTTGTAGTAAATCTGACCGAGAACGTGGTAGTTGTAATGGTACGTGGGGTCGGTCTGAATTTGCCTTTCCAACAGGGAAATAGCCAGAGCCGTATCACGGTTATCCAGAGCCGCCTGGATACCCTGATCGAGAGTCTCTGCAACCACGCCGGCTACCAGTACCACCAGGGTTGCGAAGAACGATAAGGTAACTGCTAAGATGTTCTGTCTCAATGTCTTCTCTTCCATCCCGTCTAGTACAAGACGTTAAAATTATGTCATTGCCTCATAAAGTCAAGCTCTAATTTCCGGCATTGTCCCGTAGACGTGTGGTGCCGCTCCGGCGTGCATTCCACTCTGAGGAAAGCTGACAATCGATAGCCGAAATAGCCTGCGGCACTTAGCCCCAGCACCAGTCTGGCCAGCCCTGACAGTGCATCCCCCAGGGTCATCTCGAGGATGACCCCGCTGGCCAGAATCAGCACTCCAGACATCAGGTTCATAATCCGGGTCGCGACCACCATGGCCGCCTCCTTTCTCTTATACTACCTGAGCCGCCCTGTTTCCTTCCTATCAGACGTCGAAGTCCGGGTGATACGCGGCTGCTGACGACCGGGGTGACAACATCAATGCCGCCGTGGGACGGTGGTCCTATCTTATTGATTGACGGTGATTTATCAGATGAAAGGAGGGCTCGATTCGTATGATTGACTACTTATGGCGCAAGATCTGCGCCTGATCTCGGGTGGCCAAGGCTCCGGTTTCGCCAAGTTATTGACGCGCAGAGTTTTCAGTCAGCGGGCCCGGGTCGGCCTGAGGCGCCCAACTGAACCAGATTCGGGCATTTGAATTGTCGAGGTATCTTACATACACCTGGCCGCACCATGGGCGAGGCCTTCCGGCAAAATCGAGCGCCGGGAAAAACCGCCGGTTGTGCGCGCTACCCGTGAGGACCCGACGCCACCTCCAGTTTTCGGTACTGATTCGCTCCACCACGCTGCCGCCCTTAGGGTCCACGCATATTCCTGCCGAGATCAGGTCAGCGGGCAGGTCCCCGATAAAACCCTCCCTCAGGCGGCCCGACCAGGCCACTTTCGGTATCGGCGGAGCCAGCAGGCCTACCGTGTCCGGCAGCAGGCGCACTCTCATCCGGTCCCAGACATTCGCAGTATCGAATCCGTCCACGCACAGGGGAAGGGTCGGATAATCGACCGTGGGCAACAGGGATACCACGAGGAAGTTGGACGATCCCACGGCCCGGCCCTGAGTCTTCAAAGGCTGATACTCGCCCCAGACGATAGCCGATTTTATCTGAGCGTGATATGCGGAGGAAGTGGCCCGCACCAACTCAACCTCAACAACATCACCGGTGCTGTCCAGCTCGACCCGGTAGATCTGGTAGGGGTAACGTTCCCACCTGGCGCGCCGATCCACGTCGTAGTAATACGAAGGAAAACAGCGAAGCCTCGCGATCTCAACACCGAGTTCGGCGAAGGCGCGCCAGTACAGGTCGCCGTCGATGATCTCCCTATTAGGGCCGACCGGATAATGAACGACCGGCAGGGCTCCGGGCTCGTGCACTTCAAGCTGGACTCGAAGAGGCATGGCTGTTGGCGAACCGTTGTAAAGACCCGGCTCGAATTCGAGAAACATCAGAAATGCCCGAAAGCGCTCCACGGAGGTGCTGTCGCCGGCCACGACA
>SMTZ1_10011645_pt1 | contig 11106 bp, 9 predicted proteins | sample DeeMarSWOR136_30_FD_25667 | JGI IMG/M metagenome (IMG submission 25667)
TCCTCAGGGACATTAAGAGGGCCAAACCATCCCTTCCGGTTGTTATGATCACGGGGTACGCCTCAGTCAAATCAGCAGTACAGGCTATGAAACTCGGGGCAGCGGATTATCTCGAAAAGCCCTTTACCCCTAATCAACTGCTCAAGGCAGTCGCCGCAGCACTTGAAATAGCTGCCACCAAACCCCCTGAGGAACAGGCCTTGATCCACAGGGCGGAGATGATCAAGGTCTTGGAGCGGGCTGCGTCCGATAGGGAATTCTTCACGAATCTTCTCGAACAGGCGGCGGATGCCTTAGATGGATATGAATGCCTTAGATGGATATGATCTGACAGGGCCGGAGAAACTTGCGCTCCTGACCGGTGACATTGAGTGGATAGAGGAACAGATCGGACCTCTGACACCATCCCAGAGGCGCTGGCTTGATTTGAGGAGAAGCGCTGAGATATGGTAGTCCCTCGGGCAAGTTAGACTGCGGTGGATCAGGCTTGGAACCGGACTCTTTTCGTGAATAAAGCAAGGAGGAAGGGGCATGGCCCGAAAGATGCTCGTCATAGACGATGATCCGATGGTTTTATCATCGTGCCTGCGAATATTTGAGACAGAGGGTTTTTATGTTGTTACGACCACAAGTCCAGAGGAGGGGCTAAGCCTTGTCCTGGACACATACTTTGATGTGGTTCTCTGCGATTGGATGATGCCAGGCCTTGACGGAATGGATGTGATAACAAGGCTTGAGGAGACCTCACCGGGCTCTGCCGTAGTTATGATCAGCGGGTATCCAAGCATTGAAAGGGCCACTGAGGCTATGAAGCGAGGGGCAATGGATTATGTTGCCAAACCATTTACACCCGATGAGATAATCAAGGCGGTTAATGAGGCAATACAGCGGAAAGAGGCTGAAGAGATGAAGATAATCGAGAGATTTGGAGCCCTGACAAAGACCGGGCAGATATCCCTTCCAAGCATTGATGAAAAGATACTGCAGGCCCTTTCTGCTGCAATAGATGAGCGCAGGCAAATAGAGGCCAGGCCCTCACTGGAGGCCCTTTCTGAGCCTGAACGTTTACAGGAAATGACCTGTGCCGTAATTGATAAATACAACAGGGATAAAAATAATATAATCGCTATCCTGCAGGCTGTTCATTCATTTGCTGGATACCTTTCATATGAGACAATCGGCCTGATTGCCAGAGAATTAAATATAAGTGAGCATGACATCTTTGGCACAGCATCATTCTATGCTCAATTCAAGTTTTCAAAGCCAGGAAGGCATCTTGTAAGAGGATGTACCGGGACCGCATGTTTTGTTGGCGGTGGTGGAGTGATTCTCGAGGCAATAAAATCAAAATTGGATATTGTTCCAGGGCAAACCACTAAAGATGGGATGTTCAGCCTTGAGAGAGTGGCATGTCTGGGATGCTGTGCATTAGCCCCTGTTGTGACTATTGATGATGAGGTTTATGGTAAAATGAGCCCTGCAAAGTTATCAAGGATAATAGATAAGATTTATGGAACTGTACCAAAGGGATAGCCTTACTGCTAGGATAGGTGAATGAGCGATGGCGGAGTTAGCTGAACAGAAAGGCGTGGCCATGGAGACCATGACCATTAACGGAAAGACCGTATCCTTTTCTTCAGGTGAGACGATACTCGATGTTGCCAGAAGATCGGGTACTTATATCCCTACCTTGTGCGCACGGGCGGACTTGCCATCAACAGGATCATGTCGTCTCTGTATTGTAAAGGTCGATGGCGTTAGAGGTTACGTAACCTCCTGTACGACGCCTGCGGACCCTGGCATGGTCGTGACCACCAACTCAGAAGAGATCGAAAAGTTGAGAAGGGGGATCTTGGAATTGATCCTCTCCGAACACCCTTCCGCTTGCCTCGTCTGTGCTATCAAGGAAACATGTGAGCAATTTAATGCTCCCTCTTCAAAGACCGGAAGGGTTACGGGCTGCAATATGTGTCCTAATCGGAATATCTGTGAATTAAGGCAATTAGTTGAATATCTGGGATTAAAAGAGATCAGATATCCATTCTTATATAAGGATTTTCCCCTCGAGAGAGATGATCCATTTATGGACAGGGATTATAATTTATGCATCCTGTGCGGCAGGTGTATTAGGGTCTGTGAAGAAAATCTCGGCCTAAGTGCCGTCTCATTTATCCGAAGGGGTCATGATACAAAGGTGGGGACCTCTTTTGAAAAACTTCACGTGGATGGTAATTGTGTTTTTTGTATGCATTGTGTTGATGTCTGTCCAACAGGTGCTCTCACGGTTCGTGGCTCAAAGTGGTACGGTTACCCTGAAAACGAAACTCCCACCACGTGCATCCTTTGTGAGCGTGGTTGTGAGCTTGTCATTGATACCAAGTGGAATAAGCTTATGGGTGCACATCCTATCAGGGATATGAGTGTTGGTAAAAGAGAATACTGTGTTAAGGGTAGGTGTTGTTTGCCTGCACTCTTTAACAGCCCTGATCGATTGAAATATCCTGCTATCAGGCGTGAGGACGGTAACATAATCTATACTGATTGGGATAGCGCAATAAATCATGTATCTGACATATTATCTCATTATAGCCCCAGGGAAATAGCAGTCCTTTCCTCAGGGCATCTAACAGATGAATCCATTTATGCCCTTAACGAATTTGCAAGGATCTATGCAGACTCAAATATATTCTATCTTGCAGAAAGGGAAATTATCTTTCCAAATATAGAAAAGTCAGATGAAATATTTAAGGATATCAAGATATTATACCTAGCAGAAGCAAGCAGTTTCACAGATGAAACCATAGAGAGATTTGGCAATCTCGAAAATATCATTATCCAGGACATTTACCCCTCCCCCCTAAGCAGATCAGCTAAGGTCTGTGCCATTCTTCCTGCAGCGGTTTTCACCGAGATGAATGGCACAAAGAGTTGTACTGAGAACCGCAGAAAGCCTGTCACAAAGGCAGCCGAACCACCAGGCAATGCTATTCCAGATTGGGAGATTGCAGTTAAAATAGGTAATGCATTGAATAATAAAGATTTCAAAATCAAGGACTTCCGCACCATACAGAACCATATCCAGATGCATCCATGGACTATTGCCTCTGTTCCTATGGTTCCAAAAGATTCTTTAACTTATAGGGGCTTCCCTATTTCTGATTTTGTTCCTGATTTTAAGGTATTTATCGAGCGTCGTTTAAAATCAAAAGGAGAAATCCATTTTTAGGAGATAACTATGTATGAACTGATAGAAAAATCTGAAATATTTAATGTACATAAGATGGTTATTAAGGCACCAGAGATTGCAAATTTCCTTAAGCCAGGCCAATTTGTCATTATTATGGGCTCAGAATATAGTGAGAGAATACCAATTACAGTATCAGACTGGAATACTGACACCGGAACAATAACCCTATATGTTTTAGAGCTTGGTATCTCCACCTTGGAGCTGGCCAGGATGAAGGTCGGAGACTCGCTCTATGCGGTGACTGGACCCCTGGGAACCCCTTCAGAGATCAGGCGCTATGGGACGGTTGCCTTAGGAGGCGGGTGTTATGGAATCGGCGGGATCTATCCAATAGCAAAGGCATGCAAAGATGCTGGTAATAAAGTTATATCTATCATTGAGGCACGGTACAATTCTATGTTCTATGATGAAAAGGAACTCCATTCAGTTAGTGATCGGGTTTTATACGCAACCAGTGACGGTTCAAGGGGCAAAAAAGGTAAGGTCGAAGATGTTATCAAAGAGATGCTTGAAGAAGGTGCCAAGATTGATCAGGCCTTTTTCATGGGATGCACACAGATGCTTGAAAGATGTTCTGAGGCCACTCGCCCCTTTGCCATTCCAACTAAGGTTGCCCTCAATTCCATTATGCTGGATGGTACAGGAATGTGTGGTGCATGCCGGGTGACGGTTGGAGGTGAGACAAAATTTGCATGTGTTGATGGGCCGGAGTTTGATGGCCATAAGGTTGATTGGAAGCAATTGAATCAGCGGAAGAGTGCATATACAGAACAAGAGACGCTTGCCTATCAGTCCTTGTCTCATGAATGTCTGGCTGAGAAGAAGCTCAGAGGAGAGCTTTAGAGAGGGTTCTACATGGGCTTGACTGCTAAGGAGCGAATGGCTATTGAGCGACACAGTATGGCTGAGCAGCCACCTGGCTTTCGAAATCGTAATTTCGAGGAGGTTCCATTCGGCTATACACCGGAAGAGGCAGTAGCTGAGGCACAGCGCTGTTTGAGTTGCAAAAACAGGTCGTGTGTTTCCGGTTGTCCAGTAGAAGTCTCCATACCCGAGTTCATTGCCCTGGTTACCGAGAAGAGATTTACCGAGGCAGCTCAACTCATTAAAACTAAAAATGTTCTTCCTGCTGTATGTGGACGTGTTTGCCCACAGGAGACTCAATGTGAAGAGGTATGTCTCAGGGGAAAGAAGGATAAAACACAGGCCGTTGCCATCGGCAACCTTGAGAGATTTGTTGCTGATTATGAACGAGAAAATAATCTTATAGAGGTGCCTGAAATAAAGGATAAAAATGGCTTTAAAGTAGCTGTCATAGGCTCTGGACCCTCTGGTTTGACTGTTGCTGGAGATCTGATAAAGCTTGGCTATGAGGTTACCATCTATGAGGCATTTCACCGAGGAGGAGGTGTACTGGTTTATGGTATTCCTGAATTCAGGCTGCCAAAAAAGATTGTGGAGGCGGAGATCAGTTCCCTAGAAGATTTAGGAGTAAAAATCTTATATAACAGCGTGGTCGGCCGTCTCTATAAAGTTGATGATCTCTTCAATATCCTGGGATTTAATGCAGTATATATTGGGGTGGGAGCTGGACTGCCAATTTTCTTAGACATACCTGGCAAGAACCTGAATGGAGTATTTTCAGCAAATGAATATCTAACACGCAGCAATTTGATGAAGTCCTATCTATTTCCAAAATACAGAACCCCTATGATAATAGGAACAAGGGTTGGCGTTCTTGGAGGGGGTAATGTAGCCATGGATTCTGCAAGGACAGCTATCCGATTGGGGGCGGAAAAGGTTACTATTGTTTATAGGCGCGCAAGAGAACAGATGCCAGCAAGGGCCGCAGAGGTTCATCATGCAGATGAGGAGGGGATAGAGTTTAGACTCCTTTCAAGTCCTGTTGAGATCTATGGTAATGAAGAGGGATGGGTTACTGGAATGAAGTGCCAGAGATATGAACTTGGAGAACCTGACGAATCCGGAAGACGAAGGCCTGTTCCTATCAAGGATTCCTTCTTTGAGTTTGATTGCGATCAGGTTCTTGTAAGTATAGGTGGCCAGGCCAATCCATTGATTACCAAAACAACCCCTGATATGAAGACAAACAAATGGGGATACATTGAAGTTGATGATTGGGGTAGGACAAGCAAGAAATTTGTCTATGCAGGTGGAGATATCGTTACCGGTGCAGCAACGGTTATTTCTGCTATGGGAGCCGGTCGGAGGGCGACAAAGGCAATACATGAGGATTTGATGAAACAAAGCGATGAGACCTTTACCCCGGACTGGTGGTGAAGGAAATTAGAAATTAGATGAGGGAAGGGCAGGAGATGAAATGACCACAAGGCGAACAATACTTGTCTGTCAGGGTACCGGTTGTGTATCCGCAGGCGCAACCCAGATACACAGAGAATTTGAACGGCAGATTTTAGAACATAAATTAGATGTAGAAGTAAAACTAACAGGGTGCCGTGGTTTCTGCCAGATAGGGCCAAGCGCTATAGTGGACCCTGATGATATTCTCTACTGCCGATTGAAACCCGATGATGTAAAAGAGATTGTTAACTCCCATCTAATAAATGATATCCCTGTAAGCAAACTTCATTATCATGATCCCACCACAGGCAATCCTATAGCAAAATGGACAGATATTCCTTTTTACAGGAGGCAGCAAAAGATGATTACCGCCCATTGGGGATTCATAAATCCTGAAGATATAGAAGAGTACCTTGCTATTGGAGGATATAGGGCGGCTCGACAGGCAATTTTGGCCATGACACCAGAAGAAATAATTGAGGAGGTAAAATCCTCTCAATTGAGAGGACGTGGTGGGGCCGGCTTTCTCACTGGTGTCAAATGGGATTTTGCACATCGCAGTAATGGTGGAGGTGCGTATCAAAAATACGTAATCTGTAATGCAGATGAAGGGGATCCTGGTGCATTCATGGATAGGAGCCTCCTTGAGGCAAATCCTCACAGTATGATAGAAGGTATGATTATTGGGGCATTTGCAATCGGGGCCTCAAAGGGATTTATCTATGTGAGGGCGGAATATCCCTTAGCTGTTCATAGACTCGAAGTTGCTATTACCCAGGCAAGGGAAAAGGGGTTCCTTGGGTCTCACATATTCGGTTCCAATTTTGATTTTGATCTACAGATCAATCAAGGGGCTGGTGCATTCGTCTCAGGGGAAGAAACCGCATTAATGGCATCTATTATGGGCAAACGGGCAAATCCACGTCCACGCCCCCCCTATCCTTCCTCAGAGGGTCTTTGGGGACAGCCTACAAATATCAACAATGTAAAGACCTGGGCGTATATCCCACTTATAATTAAAAATGGGGCTAAATGGTTTACTGATATGGGCCTTGGGCCATCCAAGGGTACAGTTGTTTTTTCTCTTACAGGAAAGATAAATAATTCGGGGCTTGTTGAAGTGCCAATGGGGATAAAGCTAGGGGAAATAGTATATGATATTGGTGGTGGGGTCCCTAATGGAAAGAAATTTAAGGCCGTTCAGACCGGAGGGCCTTCAGGAGGATGTCTCCCTGAAGGTTACCTTGATAAAGAGGTAACGTATGAGTCATTGGAGGCTGCTGGATCAATCCTGGGATCAGGGGGCATGATTGTCCTTGATGAAGATGTATGTATGGTAGATGTAGCTAAGTACTTTATTGATTTTACCCATGAAGAGAGCTGCGGAAAGTGCTCACCATGTCGTATAGGAACAGAAAAATTACTTAACATATTAGAAAAGATAGTCAATGGTCAAGGTGAAGAGGAGGATTTGGGGTTACTTGAAGAACTTGGGGAATTAGTCAAAAACGGTTCTCTTTGTGGATTGGGCCAAACTGCCCCAAATCCTGTCCTTACCACTATTAAATACTTTAGAGAAGAATATATAGCCCACATTGTTGACAAAAGGTGCCCTGCAAAGGTTTGTAAGGCATTTATTGAATACTACATGGATGAAGACAGATGTAAAGGTTGTTTACTCTGCTTAAGAAGTTGCCCGACAAACGCTATTACTGAGCGTAAACGTGAAACAATAAAGGACAGAGATGTCAAACAATCAGATAGTGCAGCATCAAAGAAGGAAGGAAAAAAGAAAAAAGTGGATACCATATGTGTTATTAACCCTTATACATGTGTAAGATGTGGTATCTGTTTTGCGAATTGTCCTCATGGTGCTGTATTTAAGAGAGATAGGTCTTTTGTTTCAGAACAGATGATATCTGTTTCAAAAAAGCACTCAGCACTCAGCGATCAACCTGAGTGTTAGGGGTTCAGCAAGTGAGCTTGAATATCAATTTATCCCGAAAAAGCTGAATGCCGATTGCTGAATGCCTACAAAAAGTGGGCTATTAGATGTTTTATTCTACCAGGTCCAAGCTCATAGCGAGTTTTTTAGGGGTTTCCATTCTGGTTGGTGCTGTTTCGCTGTTCATTGGGGGCCAGCTTCTTTACAAGGCTGTGCTCAGTGAGGCAATGCACCGCGTCAGCTTTGATCTGAATGCCGCCCGTGAGATATACCTGGCGCGTATAAAAGCTATTAGAACTCCTCTATCCATTACCGCGTTGGGATTTGGATTCCTCTCGGCGCTTAAGGGGCAGGATGCCCCGGAGCTTGTCAATCGTCTCAGGCGTCTAGCAGAGAAGGTTGAGCTGGATTTCGCCGGTATCGTTACAAAGGAGGGGAAGACCCTCTGTCGCATCGGGCCCAATTCTATACCAAGGGAAATGGCTCAGATCGCCAACCCCTTAGCAAACCTGGTACTTGAACGCAGGGTTGCCATTTCGGGGACCGTCATCCTGAGCAAGGAGTTTCTCTCCGCTGAGGATCCGGAACTGGCAGAAAGAGCGAGGATCCAGTTGCTTCCCACACCGAGGGCGGCACCGCGAGCTGAGAAGGAGGAAACCTCGGGAATGGCCCTCGCCGCTGCCATACCAGTACTTGAGGAGGGCGAGATATTTGGAGTTATCTACGGAGGGGTTCTTCTGAATCGAAGTACAACGATCGTGGACACCGCGCGTGACACAGTTTTTCAACATGAGGTATACAAAGGCCGCAGCATAGGAACCGCTACCATCTTCTTCGAGGACCTGCGCATATCAACAAATGTTATGACTCCGGAGGGAAAGCGAGCAATTGGAACACGAGTCTCAAAAGAGGTGAAAGAACATGTTCTCACCAAGGGCAAGAAGTGGACAGACCGCGCATTTGTGGTAAGCGACTGGTACATAACAGCATATGAACCAATCGAGGACATTTTCGGTGAACGAATGGGGATGCTGTATGTGGGCGTATTGGAGGCGAAGTATGCTGACATGCGAAGAAAGGCCCTCACAGTATTGGTACTTATTATCGTGGCTGGCATGGCACTAGCAATAGGACTGGGCTACCTCTTAGCGGATAAGATCATGCGGCCGGTGCGGCGGTTGATAGAGGTCAGTCAACAGGTTGTCGGGGGCAGCCTAACGCCGGACATTGGTCCCATCTCAAAGGGTGAAATCGGTGTCTTGCAGAATACCTTCAAGGAGATGGTTGCTGCCATGGGACGCAGGAGTGAAGCAGCCCAGAATCGGCTCCTTCAGTCTGAAAAACAGGCGAGCATTGGAAGGCTGGCAGCAGGTGTTGCCCACGAAATTAATAACCCCCTCACCGGTGTCTTAACCTACACTCATATGCTCCTGCGGCGGCGCAAGGATATCGCAGACGACATTCGTTCTGATCTTCAGACGATAGCCCAGTCCACAGAAAGGGTCAGGCGGATTGTCAAGGGTCTGCTTGATTTTTCTCGACAGACAAGGCTTGATCGGGAGCCGACGGATGTAAACCGGTTGGTCCGGTCCACCATCTCAGTGATGGAAAACCAGGCGTTGGTAAAGGGCTTGAGTATGAAGTTTAATCCGGGAGAGAATTTACCCATGCTTACCCTGGACCGCGGCCAGTTCCAGAGCGTGCTGTTGAATATAATCATAAACGCCCTTGATGCCACTGAACCGGGTGGCGATATTACGGTATCTACCGGCATCAGCTTGTCTGCGAGCGATCGATCCTGGCAAAAAGGGTGTTGAGATTGCCATCGCTGACACTGGTTGTGGCATACCGCCTGAGCATCTTGATAAATTGTTTGATCCCTTTTTTAGCACCAAAGAGGTTGGCCAGGGCACGGGGCTCGGTCTGGCAGTCTCATATGGGATAGTACAGAGACACGGGGGGACAATCCGCGTTCAGAGCGAGGTCGACCGGGGGAGCACCTTTACTATCTGGCTTCCGGTAGAAGAGCAGGCAGAGGGATATGAAGATACTGGTGGTTGATGACGAGCAGGTCGTGCTCAATAGCTGCAAGCGGGTGCTCGAGGCAGAAGGGTTTGAGGTCTGCCTCGTTCCCAGTGCGGAGAAGGCACTGGAGGCGCTTGAAAGAGAGGGTTTTGGCCTTCTGCTGATAGATGTAAAGATGCCCGAGCATGATGGTTTGTACTTCATCCAGGAGGTCAAGAAGAGGTGGCCGGCCATACCCATGATAGTCATGAGTGGCTATGATACAGCGGAGACAATTGAAGAGGCCGCGAGGGTGGGAGCGGCGGTCTTTATTGCCAAACCATTCACCCCTGATGAACTCGTCGGAACAGTTTGCCAGGTCGTATCAAAGGAGGAAAGTCATGAAACCGATGAAAGCCCTGGTCATAGATGATGAGAAGATTGTCTTAGACAGTGTGAGCAAGATCCTGACCGATAAGGACTACAAGGTCGATGTTACCCTGAGCGGCCGTGAAGGGCTGGATTGGGCTATCCAGAGATGTTACGACATTGTCTTGACCGACATTCGTATGCCCGATATTGGGGGTATGCGCGTCCTAAGAGACATCAAGCGAGCCAAGCCATCCATTCCTGTTGTTATGATCACCGGTTACGGCTCGGTTCAGTCAGCCGTTCAGGCCATGAAGTTAGGGGCGGCAGACTACATTGAAAAGCCGTTTACGCCTTATCAGTTGCTCAAGGCAGTGGCCTCAGCACTTGATATAGCTGCAACCACACCCCCTGAGGACCAGACGCTGATTCACAAGGAGGAGATGATCAGGGTTCTAGAGCGAGCCGCGTCCGATAACGAATTCATAGCTAACTTGCTTTACCATGGGGTAGATGCTCTCGAGGAGTACGATCTGACAGGTCCTGAAAAACTGGCGGTGCTGACTGGAGACATTCGGTGGGTAGAGGAACATATCGGGCCTCTTACGCCAAAGCAGAAAGTCTGGCTTGAACAGCGACTGAGCGCGGAGATCTGGTGATCTTCGAGGAGTAACAGTATGGCTGAGAGAATGCTCATCATCGACGATGAAGAAGTAGTGTTGGGATCGTGCCGCAAGATATTTACGGCCGAAGGCTTTGAAGTTACTACTACCACCAGTCCCCAGGAGGGACTCAGGCTTGCCTCGGATTCCTCCTTTGACGTGATTCTGTGCGACTGGAAGATGCCGGGTTTCGATGGGATGGACGTTGTTGAGGAACTGGACCGACGGTCATCGGATTCGGCCGTGGTTATGATTAGCGGCTACCCAACTGTCGGCCGAGCGACAGAGGCCATGAAGCGGGGCGCAATGGACTATGTGGCAAAGCCGTTCACTCCAGAGGAGATAGTCGAGGCCGTCAGGAGGGCAGTGAAGCGCAAGGTAACAGAGGAGAAGAAGGCCTTGGGGCGTTTTGAGAAAATCATACAATCCGTACAATTTCCCACACCCACCGTTGAGGATAAGGCCCCTCAGACAATTGCAGAGACAGTTGCCTCTACGGTTGGAGTAGGGAAGGTAACATCGCCGTGGGTGACTGTGTCTGTCTTGGGTATCCTCGC
>SMTZ1_10007544_pt1 | contig 11104 bp, 8 predicted proteins | sample DeeMarSWOR136_30_FD_25667 | JGI IMG/M metagenome (IMG submission 25667)
CTCTCCTATGGTTTTGCAAGAGCTAAGAAGGGCTATATGGCAGAAGCTCCTGTCCCTGCGGCGGAGATGGCCCTTCGAGATGCTGGATTAAAGGTGAAGGACCTCAAAGCTGTCAAGACTCACAGCCCGTTCGCTGTCAATGACATTTACATGAGTAAAATGATGGGGATGGATGTCAATTGGATGAACAATTATGGAAATTCCATGATCTACGGCCACCCCCAGGGACCTACGGCTGGAAGGATTATTGCCGAATTAATAGAGGAGGTCGTCATGCTCGGAGGGGGTTACGGCCTCTGGGCAGGTTGCGCCGCAGGTGATACTGGAGCAGCCATGGCATTCAAGGTAGGTTGAAATCGAATTGTAATCGGCCACAAAACCCGTTTGACAAATGCCTCTAAATGAACGATGATTGCTTGATTGGTATGGATATGTATCCCCTTATTTGGTTATTTTAGGTTATGGTTACGAAGCCAGAACGGAAGAACCTCTGATGAAATTTAAAAGTTTATTAGTCTCATTTCTCAAGCTCAGCCTGAGCCTTAGCCTGATTTTCATTGCCGCCTCTCCCTCCATTGCCCAGACCAAAGATCCTGGTAAGGTCGTCAAAGTAGCTATCCTGCCCTTCCAGATCCACAGTCAAGAGAATCTGGACTACCTGCGCGAGGGCATCTATGACATTCTCTCATCCCGTATCACAGGAGAAGGGGAAATTGTGGTCATCGAACGGTCCATCATAGAAAGAGCCTTCTATGAAGAGAGGCCAATGCGTCTCGATGAAGCTGTGGCGAAGAGGATCGGGATGAGAGCGGGAGCCGATTATATCGTCCTCGGAAGTCTCACTAAGGTCGGCGACTATATCAGTTTGGATGCCCGACTGATCAGCATCACTGAAGAGAAGCCACCTCTCGGCGTCTATACCCAGCATAAAGGCATCCAAGATGTCATGGTCAAAATCGGAGATTTTGCGCAGGAAATCGGATATAAAATTCTGGGGCGCCGTGCGATGGCTGCCCGGCCTACAGAATCCAGGCATCCCTATCTCACTCGACCTAAAGGGCCGATAGAGAGGTTCGATGCCGATACCTTGGGTTTCAAGAAGAGCCAGGGCTTCGGCTTCGAAATCAAGGGGCTCGATATCGGCGATGTGGACGGAGATAGAAAGAATGAAGTGGTGATCATGGACAGGAACCACCTCTACGTCTTTAAGTACGATGGGGAAAGACTGAGCCTGTCCCGGACGATCGAACATGGGAGTGAGCACAACTTTTTAACCCTGGATACAGCCGATGTCAACCGAAATGGAGTCGCTGAGATCATTGTTACCTCGGTCGTTGGAGACGACCTCCAGTCCTTCATCTTAGAATATGAAGGGGGAGAATTCAGAAAGACCAACGAAAAGGAAGACTGGTTTTTTCGGGTGTTGGATCATCCCCAGGATGGACCTATTCTGATAGGACAGAGGATGGGCTCAGAAGGTCTATTCTCTGGCCCAATCTATAGATTCACATGGAAAAAGAAATCCTTTAAAAAGGGCCCTAAAATGAAAGGATTCCCAAAGGAGGTAAGAATTTTCGGCCTCACCTTGGCCAATATCCGGCGCCAAGGGGCGTTGGATATAGTGATGTTGGACGATGAAGATCGCTTGAGAATCCTTGCAAGTGATGGGAAGCTTTTATGGAAGAGTAGGGAAAGGTTTGGGGGAACAGACAATTCTTACGATACAAAAAAAATGAAAAACCCTCAGTATAGAACAAGAGGCTTTGGTGACTTTAGGGTTTACATTCCAGGCAGGGTGATCGTAAAAGATCTCGATGGAGATAAATTGGATGAGGTGATTATTAACAAGAACAACCTTGCAACGAGACTTCTTGAAAGGGTGAGAATTTTCGAAACTGGAGAGGTTCACAGTTTAATATGGGACGCAGGGACTCTGAGCGCCCTATGGAAGACCCGAGAGATCAATGGCTACTTTTCCGACTATCAAGTCAAGGATGCGGACAATGATGGGGAGGAAGAATTGGTTGTGGCAGTAGTTAATTATAAAGATATTTACGATAGAAAGGGAACGAGCAACCTTCTCTTTTACAGGCTCTTTTAAATTGGGGCCTAAGGGGCTGGATGCATTCAACTTTGGCAAAATTATTAGCAAAAAGAGCATATAGTCTATAAGCCTATACATCAAACCCTACATGAAAAAAAATACTTGACAACCTTTTTTGAGGGTGGTATAGGATTAAAGAATTTAATATCATTAAGTTTTTTGTTTTTCAAACCAAAAAGAAAGGAGGTGAAATATTATAGCTCGAAAGGAGGTGAAGAAACCATTTAGTCTTTAGTGTTAGTGAATCGTGTTTGCTGGAGATCAACAAAGTCTCAACTAACTTTTCCTGAATCAGGGAGGTTACCAACATTGAATCACGAACACCAAAAAATTGAGGAGGAAAGGACATGAAAAAGTTCATTGTTTCAAGTTTGATAGGGTTTCTAATTTTAACGTTTGGTGCAGTGTCATATGCGATTGATTTTAAGATGTCAGGATTTATCGATGTATCAGGTCAGTGGGGGTCAAACATATTCCAGCCACCCTATGAAGTTACAGGAAATATGTGGGGTGGTAGAACTGCAACTGGTGCTACATTTACTAACGGCGCGGGACCTCTTTCAAATGCCATAGACCACACAAGAGCCTGGGCGGAGGAACGTGCCAGGTTGAGATTTGATGCGATCGCAGATAAGAATTTGCAGGGAACCCTCTACTTTGAGATCGACTCCACGAGATGGGGTGAACCCTCTGGCGACCGGAACAGGGCGGGCTATTGGGGCGCTGACCGCTCTGCGTTTGAGGTCAAGAATGCATATATCACCTTCGGCGTGCCCTGGATACCAGTCCCTATTACAATGAATGTTGGTATCCAGCCCTTGGCCCAGCGACCAGGCATTCTCGTCTATAACGATGGCCCCGGAGTCACCGCGGGCATCAAGGTCGATCCAGCCATGATCAAACTCTTTTGGTACAAGCCTGTTGAGAACCAAGACTACTCTGGTGACGACAATGACGTCTACGGGATAGATGTGAGTGCAAAAATCCAAACGATATCGGTAGGTGGGTATGTCATGCATTATAATATGAATTCATACCCACAGACATCAGCTACTACCTCAGCACCGACCAATCGAGCAGACATAACCTGGTTCGGATTATATGCCGGTGGCAAAGTCGGCCCTGTGAACCTCAGCTTCGATTTTGCTTATGATAACGGTAAGGTCGAGGACCGCCGAAACGCCCTGGGCCCCTTCTTGGCCAGGGATATCGATTACAGTGGCTGGGCGATCTTAGCCAAAGTTGACTACCCATGGGAGAAACTTAACTTTGGAGCAACCTTCATTTACGGAACGGGTTCTGACGCAAATAAGACCAATCAATCTGGAGTTCAGGATGGAAGCTTGACAGCCAATGGAACAATTCCAAAAGAAGTCAAGGGTTATGTTGTACCTCCTGGAGCCGAAGTAGGTGATGACGTCAGCCTCCTTTTCTTCGGTGTTGGACCAGCGGGGCTTAACCGCGGAATCACTGGTATGTTGGGATCTAGTGGAACAACCCTGAACCCAGGCCAGGCCGGTGGGGCATGGGCTATCGGACCCAGAATCAGTTACCAGGTAACTCCAGCGTATAAAGCGGAATTCCGAGCTTTGTACATTGGCGACACGACGAAACATGGTAACACGGTTGCAAGCCCCTTGAAGAACCCCCTAATCCCGGCTTTAGGCTACCAGGATGACAGCGAGATCGGCATCGAGGTTAACCTGATGAACTATTTCAAGATTTACAAGAACCTCCTTTTGAATGTCGGGCTTGCTTACCTCTTCGCTGGAGATGGCATGGATTATTATGATAGCGCCACTGGCCTTAATAAATCACCTGATGATCCATGGCTCGTTTGTACCAGACTCGTCTATTTATTCTAACCATATTGGACCACAGAGGGCGGCTTTCGAGCCGCCCTTTTTTTGTCTCCATCTCCCTCAGAACCAGTTGAGGGAACAAGGATAGATTTGACATTCTTATAAAAATCATTAAGATAGGGTTAAAAATAGATGTAGGGAAGATTCATGGCTCGAAACGGACATAAGGTTATTATCGCTTTTCTCGTTATGACAGGCTTTTTATTTCTTTTGAACTCTTGTTCCAGTCTCCCTTTGATTGGAAAGAAAGAGAAAAAAGATCAACTTCCTGAAGGAGAGATTGTGACCGTTGAAGGAATGGAGACTGCCAAAGGTGTCAATCCTGCAACGAGAGTGGCTCCTCTCCCCAAGAAACCTTCTGCCCCAATGGCACCACCGGAGACAAAGGAGGAGACGAAAGTAGCCTCAATCCCCACCAGACCTTTTTACAGCCCTACCCTCCCCTTCTTTCAATTGGGATTTAAAAGAAAGGTGGCCATCCTGGACTTCGAGAATAAGACCACTTATCAAGAGGAAACAATCGGAGAGGCGGTGGCCAAAAAACTCTCTGACAAATTGGACGCGACTCAACGAGTGGTGGCAGTGGATAAAACCGTTGTCTCGGAGATGTTAAACCGAGAGGGTTTTAAATTCGAAACTCTGGCCGAACCTTCGGTGATGAAGCAGGCTCACCAGTCCTTGGGCATCCAGGCCTTTGCTTTAGGAACAGTCACCGATCTGAGCCTCCTTTCTCCTAAAACGTTGGAGACTGCGGAAGAGGAAGTCACCTATGCCACGGTGAAAATGGAAATTCGTCTCATCGATGCCGCCACTGCAAACTTGTTGAAATCTTTTATTGGAAGAAGCCCCATTTTCGGAACCAAGGAAACCGGGGATAACAGCAGGGGCAAAGCCGTCCTCAAAGCCATTGACCTCAGTCTCGACGACATCCTGGAAGGATTTCTTCGCCAGCTCGACCTTCTGGAATGGGCCACAACCGTCGCAAAGATAGAAGGGGAAGATCTCTACATCAATGCAGGCAGGCTGTCTGGTCTTCGCATTGGAGATATGTTGGAAGTTTTTGAACCGGGAAAAGAGATCTTTCACCCCACCGCCCAATTTTCTTTGGGGTGGACGACCGGCCAGCTGAAAGGAGTGATTCAGATAACCAGCCTCTTCGGTGTAGACGCAGCCGTGGGAAAAGTGGTTCAGGGCCAGGGATTCATCCCCAATGATATAGTGAAGTCCTCGGCAAGATAATCCTGTCCTTTATCTCTCTCCTTTATCTCTCTCCTTTATCTCTCCTCCACAACCGATTTCGAAGTAATGCCTCAAAAAGTGTGAAAAAAATGAACTTCTGGGAAAAACGATCATTCGCCCGCAAGGACGGGTCTCTTGAAGAAACTTCAGAGCGGCACCTTTTACAATTAAACTCAAGGCGCTTCAGTGGTGGTAACTTCAAAGAGTTACTACCGAGGCGGGCCTGCCTCCTTATGACGCTCCGCGATTCTGAAGTTTCGGAAAGAGACTTGTCCTAGAAGGGCGAAGAAAAGGCCAGACCAATTTTTTCACACTTTCTGGGGGATTACATTTTGAAATTTTTTCTTCTTGACCATATGGGGAATACAAAATAATATGTTTTCTATACCATCGGATCATAGAATTCTATTCCTTTACTGGAGAAAACGATGCTCCTCCAACGAGGCGATGATGCATCTTCCAAAGTTTGAATATTTAGAACCGAGATCTATCAAACAGGCTTCGAAGGCGCTTGCCACAGATCCAGCAGGATCCGTTCTACTTGCCGGAGGGACGGACCTTTTGGTCAGCATGAAACACCGGCTCATCCAGCCCAAAAGGGTCATCAACCTTAAGGCAATCCCAAAATTGGCCCATATTTCAGATGGCAGGGATGGATTGAGGATTGGAACACTGACAACCCTCCACGATCTTGCCTCCTCTTCTGTGGTCAAGGAGAAGTATCCTGTGCTCGCTCAAGCGGCCAAGGAGGTGGGAGCTTACGCTCTCCAAGTGATGGGGACACTAGGTGGGAACCTCTGCCAAGGGAATCGGTGCCGGTTCTATAACCAATCGGTTTTTTGGAGAAGTGCAAGGGCACGCTGTTACAAGGCGGGAGGGGAGATTTGCCATGTTATTCGAAAGACTCGGGAATGCCACTCTACCTATTGCGGCGACATGGCCCCTGTGCTGATTGCATTGAATTGTCAGGTCAAATTAGTTGGACCTGATGGAGAAAGATCTTTCCCACTAAAAGGACTTTATACCCACGACGGGAAAAAGCCACTCTCCTTAAGAAAAGGCGAGATTCTAAAGGAGGTTCTCGTTCCACCTCCTTCCGGAAAAACGCTTTACCTAAAATGGAGACTGAGGGATTCCCTTGAATTTCCTATTGTGTCCTTGGCTCTTTATATTGAGAAAGATGGAGACGGAGCAATCAAAAAAGGGAGAATCATTTTTAGCGCCGTTGGTTCCGGACCGTTTGAGACGACCGAAGCGGAAAAGATTTTGAAGCGAGCGGCCCCGACCGAACAGATGATAGAAAAGATTTCAAACCAAGCCGTTAAGGAAATTTCTCCCATGCGCACCTCCATTCATTCCCCTGCGTATAAACGAAAGATGGCAGGAGTCCTGTTAAGGCAAGCGCTGGAACAGATGATTAAAATTCAAAATTCTAAATCCCAAGTTCCAAATAATATCGAATGACCAAAATTCGAAATTTGAAAGCTCCCCTCTCCTCATTGGGGAGAGGGATGGGTGAGGGGCGTTTTGGTTTATTTGAACATTGTGGATCGGGATTTCTTTGGGATTTGGATATTGGGATTTAACTGCGATGATATTGGCGAAATTCTGAATAGGCCTGTAATCGAGAGAGGCTGGTGATGAAGCGTATCCTTAAGCTGGATGTCAACGGCGAGGAATTCGAGATCCTCACGGAGGTTCACAGGACTCTCCTCGAGGTGCTACGGGAGGATCTCAGCTTGACAGGAACCAAGCGAGGTTGCGATCTGGGTACCTGTGGGGCATGCACCGTTTTGATTGACGGGAAGCCTTATCGCTCCTGCCTCACCTTAGCTGCTGACGTTCAGGGAAAAAAGATCACAACGATTGAAGGACTCAGCCAGGACGGAGAGCTCCATTCTCTTCAGAAGGCTTTTGTGGAAAAGGGAGCTATCCAGTGCGGGTTCTGCACACCCGGAATGATCCTGACAGCCAAGGCCCTGATGGATGAGTATCCTGATCCGTCAGAAAGAGAAGTGAAGAAGGCAATTTCTGGGAATCTCTGCCGTTGCACAGGCTATGTGAAGATTGTGGAAGCCATCATCTCTGTAGCGAAAAAACCCTAGGAACCCGATGTACAATTTGTCATACCGGATCTATTTCTGACAAAAATTTAGTACACACCGATTAAAGAAAAGAATTGACAGAAAAAAGATGTTCTGATATTCTTTGTGAAAAATTTAACCTGAATTCGGTAACCCGTGTTGCTAACACGAGATTCGTCAAATAGACAATCTTAAAAGGAGGTAAGTCATGGCATTTACAATGTTTGGTCGGACGATTCGAAAGATTGGTATCATTGGGTCGGGCAATATTGGCCCTGATATCGCCCTTCATTTCAGCCAAAACCTATATTCTTATGATGTCCCTATTGTCGTAGTTGATATTCTTCAGGCAGCCCTCGATGCGGGTTCAAAAAGAGCCGAATCGAAGATGGCCAAGGCTGTAGAGAAAAAAATCTTTAAAAAAGAAGAGTCTGACGCCATCTTCCGAAATATGCTCTTCACCACAGATTATGGAAAAATAAGTGATGCCGATTTGGTGATAGAGGCTGCCTTTGAAAGGCTGGATGTCAAGAATAAGATCTTCGATCAATGTCAGGAGGTATGCCCCAAAACAGCGATTTTAGCTTCCAATTCCTCCCACATGACCCCTGAAGAGATATTTCAGAAGATGAAGGATAAGGGCCGATGCCTAGTGATCCATTATTTCTTTCCAGCAGAGAGAAATATTTTAGTTGAAATCGTCCCCGGGAAGGATACCGATCCCGCCTTGGTCGAATATTTGATGAAACTGTACGAATTCATTGGTAAGGCCCCAATTCAGGTGAAGAGTCGCTACGGCTTTGCTGTGAATCCTTTCTTCGAGGGAATCTTCCTCGCGGCAACTTTAGCAGTGGAGAAGGGCCTTTCCAGCGTCAAACAGGCAGACGCCATCGTTCAAAAAACGCTCGGAATGGGTGTAGGCCCTTTCACGGCCCATAATCTTACCGGGGGGAACCCCCTCACACAGCATGGTCTCTCAATGTATACTTCCATCATTATGCCTTGGTTCCGTTCCCCAAAAATATTGGACGAGCAGGTGAAATCCGAGAAACCCTGGGAAACACCAGCAAGGGGGGAGTCGGTGGAGTATAGCCAAGAGGTCTACGAGGCTGTTTCAAACAGGGTCATGGGGGCTTTTTTTGGGATAGCCTGTGAAATCGTGGAGAGTGGGATTGCGAATATCAGCGATCTCGATTTAGGAGTGGAGGTTGGGCTGGTCATGACTCCCCCTTTCCGAATGATGAACCAGGTTGGGGTAAAGAAGGCCCTTGAATTGGTAGAAGCCTATGCCAAAGAAAACGCTGGATTTAAAGTGACTGAGATCCTCAAGAAGCAGGCGGCCACGGGCAAGCCATGGAAAATCCCTGTGGTGATCAGAGAGGATAAAAAGGGCATTGCCATTGTTAAAATCCGGAGACCAGGTGTGTTAAACGCCCTTAATAAAGAGGTCCTTGAGCAATTACTTGAGACATTCACGGATATCCAGAAGGACGCAAAAATCCGTGGCGCGGTGCTAACCGGATTCGGAACGAGAGCCTTTGTCTCAGGTGCAGACATTGGAATGCTTGCCGCCCTAAAGACTCCGGAAGAAGCTGAGGCGGGCTGCCTCAAAGACCAGACCCCATTGGCTTTGATCGAGAATCTGGGTAAACCTGTTGTCTGTGCTATGAACGGACTAGCCTTTGGTGGCGGAAATGAATTGTCGATGGTCTGCGCTGCACGGATTGCAAAGAAGGGGCAGAAGGTTTTCGTGGGTCAACCTGAACCACGACTCGGCATCATTCCAGGAATCGGTGGAACCCAGAGGCTTCCGAGATTGGTGGGAATAGAGAAGGCTTGGCCTATACTGCGGAGCGCGAATTCCATTTCTTCAACCGAAGCCAAAGAGATTGGCTTGATTCACGAGGAAGTGGAAGGTGACCTCATCGAGGCTGCCATGGACTGGGTTGATAAGATTCTTTCAAAGAAAATCAATATTCCGCCGATCAAAAAGGAACCCATCCCCATCCCTTCTAAGCTTCCGGAGGTGGATATCGGACATTTGAGCCGCAAAATCGATTCTCTGCTCCAGAAGGCAGTTTTGGAGGGTGCAAAGATGACTCTCGGCGAGGGGCTGAAATGGGAAGCGAAGGTCTTCAGCGAATGTCTCCTGACCAAGGACATGAGGATCGGAATGGACAACTTTCTGAAAAACGGACCAAGGGTCAACGCGCAGTTCGTCCATGAATGACGCTGGCCGGATGCGGTCCGTTCAATATATCGCTGAAAAACCGAACTCTAAAAACGGGGGATCAAATGATGAACGCGAAAGAAGAGTTGCTTAAAATTGTTGGGACTGGAAATTTTTCCGATGACCCGAACGTCCTTAAGAAATATGCGACTGACTTCAGCCTTGTGCCGCCAGGGGCACCGAGCTATATGGTGAAGCCAAAAGATGCCCAAGAGGTACAGAAGATTATCAAATTAGCGAACGAACACTCCCTCCCTGTGGTGCCGGTCAGTTCCGAGGTCCATTTCAACGGGGCGGCCATTCCAAAGCAGGGAGGGATCGTCCTGGACCTAACGCGGATGAAGAAGGTTCTGGAGATCGATGAAGCAAACCGCAGGGTGAGAATCGAAGCGGGTGTGCTGTGGCAACAGCTCACAGACGAACTTGCGAAAAAAGGGATGAGGATGATCATGCCCCTGCTGCCTCACGCTGGCCGTTCCCCGCTGACCGACTACCTCGAAAGAGAGGTCCCTACCAATACGGTATACGATTATGGTGAGCCCATGCAGTCCATGGAAGTCGTCTGGCCTACCGGAGAAATCTTCAGAATGGGCTCTGCGAGCGTGAATGGTTATCCCGATTCCGTCTCCAAGGGTGCAAATCCCTCTGGTCCTGGCATCGATTTCTATCGGTTCCTTCAAGGGGCCCAGGGAACGATGGGCGTCGTCACGTGGGCCAACCTGAAGATCGAATCTATCCCTAAGATGGATAAAGTCTTTCTTGCCCCTGTCGATGATTTGGCCTATGCCCAGGAGTTCTTCTATCGGATCTTGCCGCGCAGAATCGGGCAGGAGTGTCTCCTTCTGAACAACGTGGATCTCGCTGCCATCGTCGCCGAGAAAGGGTCCTGGGATTTCGAAACGTTGCGCGCCACCCTCCCGCCGTGGACGCTTATTCTGGTCGTGAGCGGTTTACTTCGGCGCCCGGAGGAAAAGATCGCCTACGAGGAGAATTTCCTGAACCAGGTCATCAGGAATGAGTTCCGGAAGATGGAGCTACACGACAACCTCCCGGGGGTGCCCGGTATGGGCCCAAAACTCTTGTCGATGCTTCGCAAGCCCTGGCCTGCGGAGAAGACCTATTGGAAGAACATCTGGAAGGGTTCTTCTCAGAGCCTCTTCTTTATTGCGAGGCCGGTTTCATCTCCCATTTATGTGGATATCGTGAAAGAAGTGGCTCCACAGCACGGTTATCCCATGAGCGATATTGGAATGTATATTCAGCCGATAGAGCATAACCGTGCCTGTCATATGGAATTCACCTTCTTCTATAACTCGGCCGACCCCTCAGAAAAGGCGCGGATTGCCGATCTTTACCGGAATGCTGCCCTCGCCCCTCGCCCTGATGAATCAGGGCGCCTTCTTTACCAGACCTTATGGGGAATTGGCCTCGATGGTGTACGAGCGCGCCTCGGGTTATACCATGACCCTGAAGCGGCTGAAGCAGGTATTCGACCCGAAGAACATCATGAACCCGGGAAATTTGTGTTTCTAAGGAGGATGAGATGCCCAAAAAGCAAGTAAGCTTGGATGTCACACAGCTAGAT